>Ga0214919_10000518_pt1 | contig 65695 bp, 67 predicted proteins | sample LL1503_MetaG_FD_177994 | JGI IMG/M metagenome (GOLD analysis project Ga0214919, IMG submission 177994) | Freshwater microbial communities from Lake Lanier, Atlanta, Georgia, United States - LL-1503 | ecosystem: Environmental > Aquatic > Freshwater > Lake | place: USA: Georgia | collected... | reverse complement strand
TGAAGCCCGCTTTGTGGCCTTGCCTGGTGAAGCTGGCGAGTTGGGCATTTACCCCCGTCATACACCTCTGATCTCACGCATCAAGGCTGGCTCTGTTCGCATTGAAAAAACCGACGGCACCGAAGAATTTGTCTTTGTGGCTGGCGGCATTTTGGAAGTGCAACCCGACCATGTCACCGTGTTGTCAGACACTGCCATTCGCGGTAAAGACTTGGACGAAGAAAAAGCCAATGCCGCTAAAGCTGCAGCCGAAGATGCCCTTCGCAATGCCAAGACCGAAATCGACATGGCGCGTGCGCAAAGTGAGTTGGCTGTGTTTGCAGCGCAACTGGCAGCCTTGCGCAAGTTCCGCGTTAAAAAATAAAATGTGGGCGTTGAACACGCTGACAAGTTTTCTGAAACCCGGCGCACGCCGGGTTTTTTGTTTCAAAGGACCACCATGCGCAAAGCCAAACTTCAAGCTGCCACATTGGGTGGCAACCCGGACGATATCGAGGCCGCGTTTTACGATGCACTCAGGCAAGGCGACATTGAACGCCTCATGGCGTGTTGGGCCGATGAAGAAGAAATTGTGTGTGTGCATCCAGGTGGGCCGCGCTTAATTGGCTCTGGCGCCATCCGGGCTACCTTTGAGGCCATGTTTTCAAACGGTACCGTGCAAGCGCACCCTACGAATGTTCACAAAGTCGATTCATTGGCCAGCGCCATGCATCATTTGGTGGAGCGTGTTGAAGTGTTAGGCTCTGACGGGCCGCAAACAGCCTATGTGCTCACCACCAACGTGTATCACAAAACTCCGCAAGGCTGGCGCATGGTGGCGCACCACGCCAGTCCGGGTACGCCTAACGCGCCTGCCGAAGTTTCCTCAAGCCCATCGGTGTTGCATTGACTGACTACTCTGCGCCTGCGTGGTTGCCTGGTGGCCATTTGCAAACCATTTGGTCCGCACGTTGGTCACGCAGGTTTGAGACAAATGCGCCGCATTGGCGACGTGAGCGTTGGACCACGCCAGACGATGACTTTGTGGATGTAGATTTTTGCGAAGCGACACCACCTCATTCGAAGCGGCCGTTGTTGGTGCTCTTTCATGGATTGGAAGGCTCTTCTGGTAGCCACTATTCGCAAGCCTTTGCCGATTGGGGTTTGCAAAATGGGTGCGACATTGCCGTGCCGCACTTCAGAGGGTGCAGTGGTACTTTGAACTTGGCGCCGCGGGCATATCACTCAGGCGACCATGATGAGGTGGACCAATTGCTGCGTCAATTCAAGCAAATGGCCGATGCCCAAAGTCGACCTGGGCTCTTGGCAGCCGGTGTGTCTTTGGGCGGCAATGCGCTGATGCGCTGGGCTGGAGAGCACGGCCATTCAGCGCAAAAAGTTGTCAATGCAGTGGCTTCAATTTGCTCACCCTTAGACCTGACTGCCAGTGGTCACGCCATCGGTAAAGGTTTTAACCGACAGGTTTACACGCGCATGTTTTTGCGCAGCATGAAGCCCAAAGCCATGGCCAAACTCAAGCAGTTTCCTGGCCTGTTTGACGCCAACAAACTCATGGCTGCCCAAGATCTTTATGCGTTTGACGATGTGTTCACAGCGCCTTTGCATGGCTTTAAAAACACCGATGACTATTGGCTGCGTGCTTCGGCCTTGCAGCACATGGGCAACATTGCCTTGCCTGCATTGGCGTTGAATGCCCAGAATGACCCCTTCATTCCTTGCAGCAGTTTGCCATTTTCAGAAAAAGTCAGTGCTCACGTCACACTCTGGCAGCCAGTCGGTGGTGGTCATGCTGGGTTTGCAAGTGGTTCATGGCCAGGGCATTTGAAAGCCATGCCAGAGGCTGTAGGCCAATGGTTGTTGCAGCACATCCACTAAGATCCAAAGCATGGACGATATTGTCAGACAAGCCATGGCCAAGTGGCCCAACGTGCCCAACTGTTACGGTTGGCTGGGCTTGGATGAACGCGGGCATTGGTACCTTAGAGATGACCCAACACAAGCGCAAGGCTGCTTTCAAAGTGGCGTGCCTGGCGCCAAGGGGTCCTTGCTTCAGCATGAAAAACTGATTGAGTTTATTCACCGCAATTACGCATGCGATTCAACGGGCGCTTGGTTTTTTCAAAATGGACCACAACGTGTTTATGTGGAGTTGGCGGCAACGCCCTTTGTTTGGCGACTCTCTTCGGACTTCAAATTGACGGCTCAAACGGGCACAGAAACCCAAGCGCAAACTTGTTATACAGATGAAGTTGGGCGCGTCTATTTTCAAACGGCCATGGGTTTTGGCTTGCTGCACACATTGGATGTGGCCAAAGCGGCAGAGGGCTTGGAACTTGGCTTGTGGCCCTTAGCGTCCTTGAAGGCGGCCGACATGCCCAATCATTTTGGCTACACCCTCAGTCCCGAGGCTGCCAATAAAAAACCGCTCTGATTTGCATCGAGTGGCTTGAAAAGCAGGCCCGCATTCTAGGGGCTGTGCTGTGTGAGTTACTTTTTCTCAGCAGCAGGTGCTTCTGGCTCTTTGAACTTGCCGCCCGCAGCCGAGGTTAGGTGGACAACAGCACGGCCAATCTCCAGGTCGCTGTAGTCGCCGCCGCCTTGTGCGCCCATGGCGTTTTTGCCTTTGAGCGCAGAATTAAGCAAGGCCTCGTAACCTGTTTTGATGCGAGGTGCCCATGCACCTGCATCTGCAAACTTAGGAGCACCAGCCAGACCAGCGTCGTGGCAAGCAGCACATTGCGCCTTGTAAACTTCTTGGCCAGCCTTCATGGGGCGGTTGGCATCGCGAATTTCAACGGTGCCTACTTTTTGAATGCGTTCAGCAACAGTACGTTCGGTGTCACCACCAGGAGCCGTTTTGTTGGCCAAAGTGACGTAGTACACCAGGCCAATGATGATGAAAACCGGAATGACGAAAGAGGCAAAGCTCAACATCAACATTTGCTTGGGGGTTTTGACCGGACCCGTGTGGTCTTCGTGGGCTTGGTCGTGGCTGTTGTCGCTCATAGCGTCCTCAATGAATCTCTAGTGAAATATGGTGTCCGGATGATCGGAATCAACTTTCTATTATAGCCTCCGCGACTTTTGGGCTGGCCTTTGCAATTCATGAAATAAGGGGCGCATGCCATAATCGGCGTCCACTCTCAGCAATGAATCAGGCGCGGCTGTAGCTCAGTGGATAGAGTATTGGCCTCCGAAGCCAAGGGTCGTGGGTTCGATCCCCGCCAGCCGCACCACACATATCAGTTCCCAATCTCAAAGCTATGCAGCGGAGTCATTGAAGCGCTGGAACCTTTGAGGAAATCGAATTTATCATGTCAATTTTAAATGGGTCAGTTAAAGACGATGTCATAGTGGGCACTGACCGTGCCGATGAAATTTTTGGATTCGAAGGAAATGACACCATCTATGGCGGAAAAGGTAAAGATAAGCTGTATGGAGGTGGTGGTAACGACACATTGAGCGGGGACGACGATGAAGACGAACTCTATGGCGGGGAAGGCAATGACACCTTAGATGGTGGTAATGGCGCTGACAAACTATTTGGTGGCAACGGCAACGATATTTATTACATCAAAGACAACGCCGATTTTATTCAAGATGAAAGTGGTCTTGATACTGCGTATGTCTCAGCTAATTTCGTAAAGATACCTGGCAACATAGAAAATGTCATTTATACAGACGGGGCGCAGGCCTTGCCTTATTGGATAGATGCATTGGTTGCAAATAATGCATTTCAGAGCTTTTTGGGTAACGCGAAAACCTTGTACTACGCTTTTCCAACAGTGATCCCCAGCTACATATCAAACTTAGACGATGCAAATGGATGGACCCCTTTTACGGCGATTCAAAAATCAAGAACCAAAGAAGCACTTGAATTAATTGCATCTTTTTTCAATCTAAATTTTGTTGAAACTAAAATTACAGACGCTCTGAACACGATCGTATTTGCCAGTAATGATCAATCGTATTCATCAGGTTATGCAACATTACCGTCTACAAATTCTTCCGGAAGTGATGTTTTTTTAAGTGCAGATGACATCAATAAAACCTTAGACGACGGGTCTTATGGCGCCTGGGTTTTAATGCACGAATTAGGTCATGCGCTGGGTTTAAAACATGTTTTCTCTACTTCAACTGGAACCAGCAGCTCTGAGTTCTCTCCCTATTTGAGTGGATCTGAAGACAGCACAGCTTGGTCCTACATGAGCTATAAACTTTCCTCAGATCAGTACGCCTTCAATTACAGCCCTTTCGATATTGCTGCTTTACAGTACATCTATGGACCGAGTACAAAAACGAGAACAGGCGATGATAGCTATGTCATCTCGCAAGGCGCTGCCAACTTCATTTGGGATGGTGCAGGCACCGATACTTTAGATGCCTCAACCCTGACCCAGGGCGTAACGCTGTACTTGACACCCGGCTATTGGGGCTTTGTTGGAAGCGCCAAAACATCAAGCATTAGCGCAGCGGGACAGGTCACAGTTAACTTTGGGTCTGCGATCGAAAACATCATGGGTTCTGCTCATGCAGATAATTTGTATGGCAATGAGCTTGCTAACGTCATCCATGGTGGTGCAGGCAATGATCTCATTGACGGGGGGAGTGGCAACGATCGCATCATTGGTGAAGCAGGGGATGACATGGTCACAGGTGGTGCAGGTATCGACACAGTTCAGTTTTCGGGTGACAGGAGTCAGTACGTAGTCTCGATTGAAAAAACGGCAGTCACAATTGCAGACAAAACAGTTGCCAATGACGGCACAGATCTACTCAGCGGTATAGAGCGGCTGAAGTTCGCAGACAAAGGCCTCGCATTGGATGTAGACGGCAATGCAGGCACGGTTGCAAAAATCATTGGCGCAGTATTTGGAAAACAGGCTATTGAGAATAAAGTTTACGTTGGGATTGGACTCAGTTTCTTGGATGGCAACTGGAGTTATGACAATTTAGCTGCGTTAGCTTTAGATGCTGCTGGCGCAAAAAACAATGATCAGGTCGTGACCTTGCTGTGGACAAATGTCATCGGGTTCGCACCGTCGGTTGATGATAAAAAGCCCTACATTCACATGCTTGAAAATGGCATGTCAGTAGGTGCGCTTGCGAAGATGGCAGCTGACTCATCGTTCAATACGGCCGGTATCAATTTAGTGGGATTGGCGCTTTCAGGTATCGAATACACGGAGTTTTGATACCGTCTCGAACTCCATTATCGATTGCCCATCAAGCCCACTACGCCTTCACTAGGTATAAGTTGAATACTCTCTTTTCTGCGTTTAACGCCTATAGGCGTTGAGGCCAAGCCTTTTTGTGCGGCCTCGATGTCGTCCATGCTGGGGTATTCGCCCAGCAACCAATAATCAAAAACGCGGCGAGCAATTGGCGCTGCTTGCGCTGCGCCAAAGCCAGCGTTCTCCACCACAATGGCTAACGCAATTTGTGGATTTTCTGCCGGCGCAAATGCCATGTACAAGGCGTGATCGCGCTGGTGCTCTTCTAACTTGCTAGCGTTGTACTTTTCTTTTTGACCAATGGTGACGGCTTGGGCTGTGCCAGTTTTGCCTGCACTCTGGTAGGGTGTGCCAGCAAACACGCGGGCTGCCGTGCCTTCTTTTGCCACACCCACCAAGCCTTGTCGCACCACGGCCACATTCTCGGGTTTGAAGCCCAAGTTAACTGCTGGTGTGCCGGAGACAGCCCGGTCAAGGCGTAGAATAGGGTCTTGCGTGGCCATAACCAAACGCGGCGTTTGTTGCATGCCGCCGTTGGCCAGGGTGGCGGTGGCGTTGGCAAGCTGCAACATGGTAAATGCGTTGTATCCTTGGCCAATGCCCAAAGAAATGGTTTCACCGCCATACCAGCGCTGCTGCTCGGGCTTCTTGTAGGTATTTTTCTTCCACTCAGTGCTGGGCAAGGTACCGCGCAATTCACCGGGTAAATCAATGCCGGTGATTTGACCAAAGCCCATAGGCTTCATGAAGTCATGAATGGTGTCGACGCCCAATGTATTGGCCAAGGAGTAGTAGTAAACGTTGCTCGACAACACAATCGAGCGAACCATGTCAACTGCCCCTAGGCCCGAATCGCCGTGGCTACGGAAGGTGTGGCCACCATAAGTCCATGAACCGCTGTCGATGATGATTTCGCTAGAGCTTCGTTTGCCAGTTTCAAGTGCAGCCAAGGCCATGAAGGGCTTGTACGTAGAGCCTGGCGGATAGGTGCCTCGGGTGGCTCGGTTAAGCAGCGGCTTTTCGATGGACTCGCTTAATTTTTTCCAACTCTCGCTGTCAATGCCATCGACAAACAAATTGGGGTCGAACGTTGGCTTACTGACAAACGCCAAGATTTCGCCGGTGCGTGGGTTAATGGCCACCAAGGCGCCACGCCTTTCGCCGTAGAGGTCTTCCACCATTTTTTGCAGCTTGATATCCAGCGAAAGCACCACGTTTTGGCCTGGCGTGGCAGGCCGAGTGGCCAAGCGCCGAACAGCGCGGCCGCCAGCCGATGTTTCAACTTCTTGCACACCGGTGATGCCGTGAAGCTCGCGCTCGTACCGTTGCTCGACACCAAGCTTACCGATGTATTGGGTACCGCGGTAATTGCCTTCGTCGTCACTCTCTTCAATTTGCTCTTTTTCTTTTTGATTGATGCGCCCGATGTAGCCCACCACATGGCTGGCCAAATGGCCGAAAGGGTAATTGCGAAACAAGCGGGCTTTGATTTCAACGCCTGGAAATCTAAATTGTTGTGCCGTGAATTTGGCGACTTCTTCGTCTGTCAGTCGCGAGCGAATAGGCAGTGAGTCGAAGTTTTTGGACTCTTCGCGCATGCGCTTAAAACGTCTTCTGTCGCGCAGTGGTATGTCAATGATTTCCGACAAGCTGTCGATGGTTGCTTCCAAGTCTTTGACCCGCGCAGGCGTAATTTCTAGGGTGTAAGCAGAGTAGTTATTGGCCAACACCACGCCATTGCGATCAAGGATGGTGCCGCGGTTGGGCACGGTGGGAAGCACAGCCGTTCGGTTGTTTTCAGCTTGCTCTAGCAAATCTTCATGCCGAATCACTTGCAGGTAAAACAAACGAATGCCCAAGAGTGCAAAGCACACCAAGATCACGCCTTGCAACACCACCACCCGAGTTTGAAATTTGAATATTTCAAACTCGGTGTTGCGCAACTCGCTCAACGAGGGCAGGTGAAAGGCCATGCTTTAAATTGGCCGATTGGCGTCGGGGTCGCTTGCTCTTCGTTGCGGCGCAAGCAAAATGAAATTGGCCACAGGCCACAACAAAGTTTCGATGAAGGGCGAAAGCAACATGGCCCAACCTGGAAAATCATCGCCCGTGCTTAAACGGATGAGCAGACCGATGACCTCTGCCAAAATAAAGAATGGCAAGATTTGAAGCATCTGCTCTTTGATGGGAAACCAAAGTAGGCGGCGGTGCATGCTGAACGCAAAATAACTGAGCACAACGTACGACAGAGCATGCTGACCCAACAGGGCGGAATGCTGAACATCCATCCACAAGCCAAGTATGAATGCAGTGGCCATGCCAACTCGGCGAGGCTGATGGATACCCCAAAAGAAAATGCTGACAGCCAAAATATCTGGCAGCCAAAGGGCTTGTGATAAACCAAGCAGCATGCTGAGCAGCAAAGACATTAAAAGGCTCAAGGCGATGAACCAAGGGCTGACGGGCAACAACAAGGCCTCGCGGCGACTCATGATCATGGCGCTTTGCCTTTGTTGAGTGCTGAAGCCGCAGAGGGCTGCAAAACCAAGACATGACGACCCTTGAGTTCTGCCAAGGGACTTGCATGAATTCTGGCAAAGGAAATATCAACGCGCCGCTCAATGTGACTGATGCGCGCTACTTGAAGTCCTGCGGGATAGACGCCATCAATGCCACTGGTGGTGAGCAAGTCGCCTTCTTTCACATCGGCACTGGCAGGTACAAATTTAAGTTCGATCATGGGTTGTCCTGCCAAGACGTCGCCACTGGTGATGTTGCGCGCGCCTGTGCGACTGTTGAGCACAGGAATGCTTTGGTCCTTATCGGTCAGAAGGGTGACCTCAGAGGTCAATGGATAAACGCGGGTAACTTGTCCAACCACGCCACCCGCGTCAATGACGGGCGATCCCAGGGCCACGTTTTTGAGTTGACCTCGGTCAATCACAATGCGTTGGTTGTAGGGGTCTGGAACATCAAACAGAACTTCGGCGGTCTGAGATGTAACCGCCATGCTCGATTGAAGGCCCATGAGCTGGCGAAGATTTTGGTTTTCAATTTGCAACTGCTCTACTTGCTGTGAGCGAACAGACTGCTGCAGCACCTTAAGCTCTGCGGCCTTGAGATTTGTTTGGGCTTGCTCCAAGTTCTGAAAATAAGTGCCCATGGCCGACAAAGCTTCGCCTGGTTGTATCACCAACCATTGCATCGGAAGAATGAGGGTTGAAAGCCCGGCACGCAAGGGCTTGGTGAACTGCAGTTGTTTGTCACCAAACACCAGCAACAAAGACAGTGCGCTGAAAAAAATGAGCTTGGTCAGGGGCGCAAAGCCCACCCTGAAAAAGGGTGGGGGTGAGCGGTCAAGAGACTCCAGCGCCATGAATTGCCCCCGCGTTATTCACTGGTAAAGATGCTACCTAGGCGGTCCATGCGTTCGAGCGCCATGCCGCAACCGCGTGCCACGCAAGTGAGGGGGTCTTCGGCCACCAAGACGGGCAGGCCAGTTTCTTCTGACAGCAAACGATCGAGGTCGCGCAGCAAGGCGCCGCCACCTGTGAGCATCATGCCGCGATCGGAGATGTCGGCACCCAACTCAGGAGGCGTGTGCTCGAGTGCTGTTTTGACCGCTGACACAATGTTGTTCAGGGGATCGGTAAGGGCTTCCAAAATTTCATTGCTGCTGATGGTGAAGCTGCGAGGCACGCCTTCAGACAGGTTGCGGCCTTTGACTTCCATTTCGCGCACTTCGCTGCCTGGAAAGGCAGAGCCAATGTTTTTCTTGATGGCTTCTGCGGTGGGCTCGCCAATGAGCATGCCGTAGTTGCGGCGGATGTAGTTGATGATGGCCTCGTCGAACTTGTCGCCGCCCACACGCACGCTGCCTTTGTAGACCATGCCGCCCAAGGAAATAACGCCCACTTCGGTGGTGCCACCGCCAATGTCGACCACCATAGAGCCAGACGCTTCTGAAACGGGCAAGCCAGCGCCAATGGCTGCCGCCATGGGTTCTTCAATGAGGTACACCTCGGAGGCACCAGCGCCTAAGGCTGATTCGCGAATGGCACGGCGCTCGACCTGAGTAGAGCCGCAGGGCACGCAAATGATGATACGGGGACTAGGGCGGAAGGTGCTGCGGGGATGCACCATGCGAATGAACTGCTTGAGCATTTGCTCGGTGACGGTGAAGTCGGCAATCACGCCGTCTTTCATGGGGCGAATGGCTTCAATGTTGCCCGGCACCTTGCCCAGCATGGATTTGGCTTCGTGGCCAACCGCTTGCAAGACTTTTTTGCCCTGGGGGCCGCCTTCGTGGCGAATGGCAACGACGGAGGGCTCGTCAAGAACAATGCCTTTGTCTCGCACAAAAATCAGGGTGTTGGCGGTGCCTAAATCAATGGCCAAATCGGTAGAAAAATAACGGCGAAACGAGCTGAACATAACAAATCCTAATCAACTGTGGGCTTGCGGCTTGCAAGCCTACAGTTTGGGGGAGCATGGAAGGGTGTAAATTGTGGGCTTGAACAAGCTTTTTTGGAGAGCTTTCAGCGAACACACGATAATAACCCATCGCTTGAAAAAAAACGCTGATTGCGCCTCCAAATTTGGAGCCATCAACGCCAGTAAAGTGCCTGTAAAGAATTAATTTTTATGTCATTGACCGCCCAAGAAATTGACCGGATTGCCAATTTGGCTCGGTTAGAGCTTCCGCCCGAGGAGGGCCAACGCATGTTGGACCAAATCAACGGCTTTTTCAGCATCGTAGAAGCCATGCGCGCTGTGGACACCACTGGCGTTGAGCCCTTGCCGCACCCCATCGCCACCATTCAGGAAGTGGCGCTGCGTCTGCGTGACGACATCGCCAGTGAGCCCAACCAACGGGAAGCCAACCAACGGAGTGCCCCTGCAGTCGAGCGCGGCCTGTTTTTGGTTCCCAAAGTGATTGAGTAAGGGGCCCCATGACAGCTCTACACGACATGACCGTCGCCGCTTTGGCGGCCGAACTTCGCGCTAAAAAAATCAACGCCACAGAGCTTGCCCAGCACTTTTTGGCGCGTAGCCAAGCCGACACATCTGGTGCTTTTTTAAGCTTCAACCCAGAAGCAACGCTGGCGCAAGCCAAAGAAGCCGACGCGCAGTTGGCCGCAGGCACAGCGGGCCCGTTGGCCGGTGTGCCCATGGCGCACAAAGACATTTTTGTCACCACCGACTTTCCCACCACAGCCGGCTCCAAGATACTTGAGGGCTATCGCTCACCCTTTGACGCCACCGTGGTGCGCAAATTGGGCGTGCAGGCTGGTGGCGCTGGCATGGTCAATGTGGGCAAGCTCAATTGCGATGAGTTCGCCATGGGCTCGTCCAACGAAAACTCTGCCTACAAGCCCGTCACAAACCCTTGGGACACGTCGCGTGTGCCTGGCGGTTCTTCGGGCGGTAGCTCTGCAGCGGTTGCGGCGCGCTTGGTACCTGCTGCAACGGGAACGGACACAGGCGGCTCCATTCGCCAGCCCGCCAGCTTTTGCGGCATCACGGGCATCAAACCCACCTATGGCCGCGCTTCACGTTACGGCATGATTGCCTACGCTTCCAGCTTGGACCAAGCTGGCCCCATGGCGCGCAATGCAGAAGATTGCGCGCTTATGTTATCGGCCATGTGTGGCCCCGATTTAGACCGCGACTCTACGTCGCTTGATGTGCCTGCAGAAAACTTTGCGCGCGATTTGAACGCGTCACTCGATGGTTTGCGCATTGGCATTCCAAAAGAATTTTTTGGTGAAGGCCTTGCACCGGGTGTGCGCACTGCGGTCGATGCCGCGCTGAAAGAATATGAAAAACTGGGTGCCAAGTTGGTGCCCATCAGCTTGCCGCGCACTGAGCTTTCTATTCCTGTTTACTACATCATTGCGCCGGCAGAAGCGTCTAGCAATTTAAGCCGCTTTGATGGCGTGAAGTTTGGCCATCGCACCAAAGATTACACAGATTTGGTGTCCATGTACAAGCGCTCGCGCGCTGAAGGTTTTGGCGAAGAAGTCAAGCGCCGCATCATGACGGGTGCGTATGTGTTGTCGCACGGTTATTACGATGCTTACTATTTACAAGCGCAAAAAATTCGCCGCATGATCTCTGATGATTTTCAGCAAGCCTTCAAAGTTTGCGACGTCATTGCTGGGCCCGTTGCGCCCACAGTGGCTTGGAAGTTGGGCGAAAAAACAAATGACCCTGTCGCCAATTATTTGGCAGATATTTTCACGCTTCCTGCATCACTGGCGGGCTTGCCAGGCATGAGCGTACCAGCGGGCTTTGGCGAAAACGGCATGCCTGTTGGTTTGCAGCTCATTGGCAATTACTTCAAAGAAGCGCAGTTGCTCAATGCCGCACATCGCTTGCAGCAAGCCACCGACTTTCACTTGCGTCAACCTGGAGGCGCAAAATGAGCACGAAACAAAAATCTCTTTTGGTTCAAGGCTACGAGGTGGTCATTGGCTTTGAAACCCACGCCCAACTTTCGACGCAAAGCAAAATTTTCAGCCGCGCTCCCATTGCGTTTGGTGCAGCGCCCAACACGCAAGCTTGCGCGGTCGATTTGGCCTTGCCTGGCACGCTGCCCGTGATGAACAAAGGCGCTGTAGAGCGCGCCATTGAATTGGGCCTGGCGGTTGGTGCGCACATTGCAGAGCAAAGCATTTTTGCGCGCAAAAATTACTTCTATCCCGACCTGCCCAAGGGCTATCAAATCAGCCAGTTTGAAATTCCGGTGGTGCAAGGCGGCGAGGTGTCTTTCTTTGTCGGTGATGAAAAGAAAACCGTTCGCTTGGTGCGTGCGCATCTGGAAGAAGACGCGGGCAAATCTTTGCACGAAGATTTCATTGGCCAAAGCGGCATTGACTTAAACCGCGCTGGCACGCCACTCTTAGAAATTGTGACCGAACCCGACATGCGCTCTAGCGATGAGGCGGTCGCTTATGCCAAAGAGTTGCACAAAATTGTGACTTGGATTGGCATTTGCGACGGCAACATGCAAGAGGGCAGTTTCAGGTGCGACGCCAACGTGTCGGTGCGCAAACCTGGCGATGATTTGGGCACCCGCCGCGAAATTAAAAACTTGAACAGCTTCAAGTTCATGCAGCAGGCCATCGACTTTGAAGTGCGCTGGCAAATTGAACAAATTGAAGATGGCCACGCCATTCAACAAGCCACCGTGTTGTTCGACCCAGACACTGGCGAAACACGCGCTATGCGCACCAAAGAAGATGCGGCCGATTACCGCTACTTCCCCGACCCCGATCTGCCGCCTTTGGTGATTGGCCGTGATTGGGTGGCGCGTGTGCAGTCTGAGATGACCGAGTTGCCGCGTGTCATGGCGGCGCGTTTTGTGGCCGACTATGGCTTGCCTGAATACGACGCTACCACGCTCACACAAAGCAAAGGCATGGCCGCTTATTTTGAAGCGGCAGCCAAGGCGTGTGGCCAAGCCAAGTTGGTCAGCAACTGGGTGATGGGTGAAATGTCACGTCGCTTGAATGCGGGCGAAGTGGGCATTGAGAACGCACCCGTCAGCGCTGCTCAACTGGCCGCCATGATTGGCCGCATTGCCGACAACACCATCAGCAACAGCGCCGCCAAGCAAGTGTTTGATGCGCTGTGGACTGAAGGCGGCGAAGTGGACGCCATCATTGAGGCCAAAGGCCTGAAGCAGATGAACGACAGCGGCGCGTTGGAAGCCATCATTGACGAAGTGCTAGCGGCCAATCCGAAGAACGTGGAAGAGTTCAGAGCGGGTAACAGCAAGGCCTTGAATGGCTTGGTGGGCCCCATCATGAAAGCCAGCAAGGGCAAAGCCAACCCTGCGCAGGTGAATGAGCTGTTGCTCAAGAAGTTACAGGGCTAATCCAAGCATTTGAGAGTGATGAAGCTGGTACCGTGTGCCACGCCCGGTGCCCGTTTGCGCCAACAAACCAGCTTCGCAAAGGGCGGTCAATTCGCGATAAGCAGTGGCGCGTGACACGCCGCACAGGTTGACGTATTTCTCGGTACTCAGACCGCCACTGAATCCATCGGGGCCTGCATCGTAGAGTTTGTTGATGGCTTTGCTTTGTGATGGCGTGAGGCTGAGATGAAGTTCACGCAGGTCTGCCCAAAAACGTGTTTTGCGCATGGCCGATTGCATCTGACCCCAGCTGCTGTCAGCTGCCTTGTGAATGCAAGCGACGAACCATTGAACCCAAGGCGTGACGTCCATGTTGGCGCTGCTGGTTGCCGATTGAAGTTGTTCGTAATAAGAGCTTCTTTCATGCCAAATTTGTTGTGACAAGCTCCACAGACGTTGTTCTGTTTGAAGGTCTTGCGCCAAGGCCATCTCCACCAAGGCGCGGCCAATGCGACCATTGCCATCTTCAAAGGGATGAATGGTTTCAAACCACAGGTGTGCCAATGCGGCACGCACCAACCCATCTTGCTTGCCCAGACTGCTGTTAAACCACTGGATGAAGAGGTCCATGTGGCCCTTGACATCTTCAGAAGCTGGCGCTTGATAATGCACAAGGTCGGGCTTGCCCATTCGCGGTGTGACGATTTGCATGGGCTCCGAATATGTCCGATAAGCGCCGGTCAGAATCATTTGCGTGCCACTTCGGCCAGTTGGAAACAAAGCGGCTTGCCAGTCAAACAAGGTTTGGTGACTTAGCGCGCGATGACTATTTTGCAAGGCGCCCTCTAGCAGATTGAGTGTGGCCTCGGCGCGCGCGTCGCGTTTGTTTTTTTTGCCGTCTGCCAAACCCAAGCGACGTGCGGCAGACGCTCTGACCGAGTTGAGTTGCAGTATCTCGCCTTCAATTTGAGCTGTTGCCAAAGCTTCATCTGACCAGCCCTGAAGTTGAAGCGCTACGAGGTCAGGCAATTGCAGGTGCGTCGCGAGCCCCATGGCCCTTCCCTGTGAAAAGCGTGTGGCCGCGATGGCCGGTTGAAGCGCAGCCAGGTCGACCTTGAAGTGAGGCCATTTGGAAGATTGCCAGAGGTACATGAAGCGTATCTTAGGCTTTTACGCTTCAAATGTGAAGCGTAAAATGAAAATTTACGCTTCACTTGGCTGTCATTAGACGCCGTAACGATCTCGATAGGCCTGAACCTTGGGCAGGTGTTGGCCCATCTCGTTGCCGCTTTGAGTGGACAAGTAAGCCAGCAAGTCAGACAACTGCGCAATGCAACACACGCTCATGCCCAATGTGTTGCGCACATATTGCACAGCGCTGTGCGGCACATCTTTGACCGAGCCATCAGCTTGAACTTCGGTGGCCATTTCTTGGCGGTCTAAAGCAATGGCGATGGCATGCGCTGTGGCACCAGCCTTTTGAATGAGTTCAATGGATTCGCGCGCGGCAGTCCCAGCGCTCATCACGTCATCGACAATGAGGACGCGTCCTTGGAGGGGCGCGCCCACCAAGCTGCCGCCTTCGCCATGGTCTTTGGCTTCTTTGCGGTTGTAGGCAAAGGGCACGGTTTTGCCCAAGCGCGCTAATTCAATGGACACTGCCGCGCCCAAGGGAATGCCTTTGTAAGCAGGTCCAAAAATCATGTCAAATTCGATCCCGCTTGCCATCAACGCTTTTGCATAGAATTGAGCCAGTTTTCCGAGTTTGGCGCCATCGTCAAACAAGCCTGCGTTGAAGAAATACGGGCTCATGCGGCTGGCTTTGGTTTTGAATTCACCAAACTTGAGCACGCCCGCATCGACAGAAAATTGAACAAACTCTTGCGCCAAGGCCGCTGTGTCGGTTTGGGGTGTGTGTCCAGTCACCATGGGGAAATCCTTGTTTAAATTAAGCAGCTTGAACTTGAACGGCATCCGTTCTGCGGCCACCAAAGGGGTGGAGGCCTGGATTGCTCAAAACAATCCCGATTGTATTTGCGTGCAAGAGGTTAAAGCGCAAGCGCCCGATGTGGCGGGCAAATTTGAAGTTTTGGCTGGCTTGAAGGGGCATTTCCATTTTGCTGAGAAAAAAGGCTACTCCGGTGTGGCGGTTTACAGCAAGCATGAGCCGTCCGATGTGAAGGTGGGCATGGGCTCTGAAGAGTTTGATGCCGAAGGTAGGTATGTAGAACTGCGCTTTGACACAATCAAGCGCAAGCTGTCTGTTATCAGCACCTACTTTCCAAGTGGCTCATCAGGCCCTGAAAGGCAAGAGGCCAAGTTTCGATTCTTGGATCACATGGGGCCGCATTTGAAGTCTTTGGGTGCTGAACGCGAGTTCATGGTGTGCAGCGATGTGAACATTGCGCATCAGCAAGCCGATTTGAAAAACTGGAAAAGCAACCAAAAGAACAGCGGCTTCTTGCCAGAAGAGCGCGCTTGGGTGACCCACATGACCACCGAAGGCCCCCTGGTCGATGTGTACCGGCACTTGCATCCTGACACCACAGACGCCTGCTACACCTGGTGGAGCAATCGCGGGCAAGCCTATGCCAAGAATGTGGGCTGGCGATTGGATTATCAGTTGGCGACTGCGGCTTTGGCAGCAGGGGCTCAAAAAGCAGAGATTTACAAAGAGACGCGTTTCAGTGACCACGCGCCATTGACCATTGATTACGACTGGACTCTTTGAGATGGGCGGTGCTTCTTGCGCACCGATGTCCAAGCTTAATCGCGGGAGTATGTGAGCATTCTGCCTTTGTAGGCGGCTACGTTCTCTGTGGCTGAAATGTCGAGCGCCTCTTCGCTGAGTGCGAAACCTTGCGCGGCCATGTTGCGGTGAAAGTGTGAGCGGTTGCCACGATTGGGATCGACCACCCAAACCTCTGAGTGGTCTTCAACATGTTCATTGATGTAATGCGCCAAGTCGCCACGTTCATCGCGCTCGTAAAGAATGTCGCTGCCAATGACCAAGTCGAACCTGCTGCTAACCGCAATGTCTTGGTGTTGTGTGGCGTGTTCACCCCAGTGCCCATGTCGGTAGTTCATGGGGCCTAAATGGTTGAGGCGCAAATTTTCTTTCAGAAATTCGCCAGCCAGCGGGTGACAGTCTGATGCGGTGATGTTGGCGCCTCTTCGATGTCCTACCAAGCTAGACAGTGCAAGGCCGCAGCCAATTTCAAGAATGCGTTCATTGGCGTTGACTGGTCTGAGCGCCATGCGCTCTGCCAACTTCGAACCTGAGGGCCAAAGCAGTCCAAACAGCGACCAGAAAGCCGAAGAAATACCCAGTGCCAGTGCAGCGTCTTCAGGATCGTAAAACTGTTGCTTGTCTAGCAAAGAGCGAATGAACAAATTGGGTACGCCTTGAATGGCGATGGACTCGTGCTTGGTTAGATAGCCATGGGGGCAGTCAGGCGGCAAGGCATCTGGGACAGGTGCCGGCATTGAAAAGGGGTGTGTCAGATAGACAATCAGGCAGGCACGGGTTGTACCTGAGTGGATTCATCTTACGCGGAAGCGGCAAGCCCTGGCAAGCTGAAGTTGATGTGCCTGTCTGCGCGTGCAATGGTTTCAGGGCGATGCGCAATGACAATGCGCGTTAGCTTGAGTTGCGACAAGGTGTTTGAAACAGCGCTTTCGTTTTGCATGTCCAAATGGCTGGTGGCTTCGTCTAAAGCCAAAACGGATGGCTGTACGTAGAGTGCTCGTGCCAACAACAGGCGCTGCTTTTGACCGCCACTGAGACCAGACCCAAGCTCGCCAATGAGGGTGTGATAACCCATGGGCATGCGTGCAATGTCATTGTGAATTTCTGCCATTTGCGCGCAGGCTTCTATCCTTTGAACTTGGGGTGCCAAGTCAAAAAAGGCGATGTTGTCTGCAATGCTGCCGGTCAGCAGGGCATCTTCTTGCATGACCACGCCAATTTTTCGGCGAACATTGGACATGCCCAGTTGGCCAACAGGCACGCCGCCGTACAAGACCGTACCGTGTGTTGGCGTTAGCAGGCCTAATAAAATTTTGAGCAAGGTGGTTTTGCCGCAACCGCTGGCGCCGGTAATGGCCACATGCTCTCCGGCTTGAATGCAAAGGTCCATGTTGTAGAGCAGCCAAGGCTCTGCTTCGCTGTAGCGAAATGAAACTTTGCGCAGCTCTAGGCTGGCATGCAAATGGGACAAATCGTGAGCAGGCAAGTTGCCTTGGGGCGTGTCTTGCTCGGGCGGCGTGAGCACAATGTCGGCCAGCCTGTCGCGGTGCAAATTGAGCATTTTGAGTTCAATGCCTTGGTTGATGAGTGCGCTGATACGGCTTGTAAATTGAACCTTGTAGCTGATGAAAGCCAGCAACATGCCCACCGTGAAAACGCTTGCGCTGTAGCCTTGTGTTTGCGATGGCAGAATGATTTTGGCACCCAGCCAAAAGACGCACAAATTTTCAAGGCCAAAAATAAGTGTGCGTGCGACATTGAAGCCCATGTTTAATTTGGCGGTTTGAAAATCGCGGTTCATGACTTCCACCATGAGGCTTTGCCATTTTGCACGCCGTTCATTTTCTCGTGCAAATAATTTGAGCGGCGTCATGGCGCGAATTGTTTCAATGAAGTGGCTCTGTTCTTGGCCAGCTAAAACCAAACGCTCAGAAGCAGCATGTCTAAAGGGCGAGTAACTGATCCAGCGCACAAGTGCATACAAAGCCGAGGCCGATAAAACCACCCATGTCAGTGTGGGCGAGTAAATGAACATCATGACCAGCGCAGCAATGGCCATCAAGCCATCGAGCAGAGATTCAATGGCGGTTTGTGTGAGCGTTCTTTGGATATCATGAACAGCGCCAAAGCGCGAAGAGATGTCGCCCAAATGCCGCTGAGAAAACCACTCTGCCGGTAGTTTGACCAGGTGCGCAAACACATTGCCTAGCCATTGAATAGAAACGCTTTGACTTAGCACCATGACCCACCAACTGCGTGCGTAGGAAAGCGCAGATTGAATGAGAAGAATGATGGCAAAGCCTGCAACCAAGACCGAGAGCAGTTCGTGGTCACCTGAGGTTAAGACATCGTCTACCACGGCTTGGTTGAACATGGGCATGAAGATGGCAAACAGCTCGAGGACAAATGCCAAGGCCAATATTTGAAGGACAGATTGACCAAAGCCTTGAAGCTTGCCGGTGAGCATTGAAAGCGGAAAGGCTTTGGGTGCAGGCTTGGCTGTAAAGTCAGCTTGGGGCGTGAGCTCCAAAGCGATGCCTGTGAAGTGTTGCGAAACTTCTGCGAGAGACACGACCCTGATACCCAGCGCAGGATCAAGCAAAGTAATTTTGTTGCCATTGATTTTTTGAAGCACCACAAAGTGATTCAGGTCCCAGTGCAAGATACACGGCATGCGCAGTTGGTGTAACTCTTCCAATTCCAAGCGAACAGGCCGGGCATTGAAACCCAAAACAAGGCTGTGATCGATGAGTTGCTTGAGGTTGGCGCCCTTGAGTGATTGTGGAAACTTGTGCCGCAAATCCATGAGATGCCAATGTTGACCATGCGCGTTGGCAATCATGCACAGGCAAGCCAAGCCACATTCGGACGTTTGAAGTTGTAAGACGGGGTTCAAGGCGGACTTATCTCCGAGGTAATGACAAACAAGCCTGCGCAATGAGAAATTGCGCAGGCTTTCATGTTGCCGGTTTAAATGGCGACTGTTTGACGACTGTGCGGCGCTTATCGGGTACACATGCCGGAATAGTCGCCCATGGCGTTGTAGCCACTGGCGTCGACAGCGCCATAGCTTGAGGGCGAAATTTCAATTTTTTGGGATGCCTCATACAAGGTAAAGAAGTCTGCTAACAGCTCACCCATTCTGAAAGCCCACTTAACAGATATCCCACCTCCTTGGACCTCGTTCAATTCGTCAATGTTTAAACTTCTCATGTCAATCTCCTGGTTGTGCTGAAAAAATCGTTTCAGCGGCGATATAAAAATCAAATAAACACAAGACCGAAATCACGGTTGCATTGAGTGCAAAGTGAAGAACGCTGGTTAAAAGCAATGCCTTGCATTTGCCTATTTCCAACTTGTGCAAATCGTATTGTTTTAAAAAAATATAGAAGAAGCCAAAGAGCTCGATGACTCGGATGAACGTGGGGAATGGCAACTCTTGTGGCGTTTTAAAGTGAAGCGCCATCATCAACAAAGGTGCCACCACAAACAACAAGGTCCGTTTGAATAATTTCTCGTGAATGGCCGCTAACGCAATCAATAACAAATTCTCTAGGAGGGGTGCTACCAACAACATCAAGAAAGCAATTTCCCATAAGGAGATAGAGGGGTCTTCGTCTGGCCCGACGTCTAAATTGCCAAACAACACGATCAATGTGATGTTGATGGCTTGAAACACAGTGATCCCCACCAAAACATCGATGAAGCCATGCCGGTTGAGGTGCGAAGCCCTGATGCTCTGAATGAGATTCATGATGTTTGTTGGCGTGCGTGAATGGCCAAGAGGGGCTCGAAGACCCATTCCCAAATGCCGCGCACATCGTGGATGACGTCGGCTTCGAGAGTCATGCCTGGGCGCAAGGGATGGGCCACGCCAAACGCCATGACATGCTGGGATGCCAACTCAACTTGAATTCTGTAGAGCGGCTCGTTGCTTTGCGTAGAGGCCATGAGGGCCGTGCCCTGACCGTGCGGTAAATCTTGAGGGGCAATGGGTGTGCCACTCACCTTAAGCACGCGGCCTTTGGCCAGTCCAAATTTTTGATAGGGGTAGGCCGCCAAGCGAAGCCACACCTCCTGACCAGGTTGAATGAAGCCGGTGGTACGGGTGGGCGCAAAAAGGGCGGCAACCAAAGTGTGTGCCGATTGATGGGGTGCCTGTGCGTTGGCTTGGGGCACCAAGCTGGCAATGGTTTGACCTGCCTGTGTCATGGCGCCTAAGCTGAGATGAACCGTGCTGACCTGCCCCGCTTGGGGTGCCAACACACTGCTGGTTTTGCGCGATTGGACTTCGGCTGTTTCTTGATCGAGGCTGGCCAGGTTGCGGTCGAGTTGGAGCAGTTCAATGGCCAACTGTTTTTGAAGATGGGCCAAGTCGGCTTGGGCGGCCTTGTGTTCGCGGGCCAAGGCAACACCATTGCGCAGTGTATTTTCTAGGCGCGATTGAAGGTCAATGAGTTCTTCTTGCTTGCCTTGCGCTTGAATGTCAGAGACAAAGCCTTCAGCAGCCATTTGCTCAAACCGTGCAGAAGTTTTTTGTGCCAACTCAACCCTGCGCATTGCCAATGCATGTTCTTGGGTAGCTTGCGCTGTTTCAAGTGACAAGGAACGAATGCGATCTGTCAGATGCGCTTCGCGCTGGCGGTTTTGAGCCATGCGCGAGCTGCGTTCGGCCAAGAGGGTGCTGCGCCGCTGCGCCAAATGAGAAGCCAGCAAGCTGGCTGTGCTGCCCTCAGCCGAGGTTTTGTCGGTGTTGACCACAAACAAAACTTGGCCTTGCTCAACCCAGTCGCCTTCTTTCACCCTTTGCTCAAGCAGCACACCTGAAACGGCGGGACTTAATTCCACCGTGCCCCATTGCGGCATGAGGACGCCAGGCACACGAACTTTGCGCGCCACTTTGCCCCACGCACCAAAAGCCAACAAGGCACCCGCAAGCACCAAAGCGATGCTGGCCACGATGGTGAAGCGCGGATTGTGAGCAAGGTGAATGGGACCCATCCAAGAGGCCTGCTTGGACAAGGTAACTTCTGAGCGAAAAAGTGGCGTGGTCATGTGTGAGTCAGTGAACAAGACCTCACAATACGTGTTTCTGCATCAAACTTTGTTACATTGCCTTGCAAGCGAAACCCATTGAAATACCAGCATGCTTCAGTACCAAACCATCCCTGTCACGCCGTTTCAACAAAACTGCTCTTTGATTTGGGACGATCAAACCCAACAAGCAGCAGTGATCGATCCAGGCGGTGACCTCGACTTGATCTTGTCGGAGGTCCAGCAAAGGGGATTGAAACTCGAGCAAATTTGGCTGACCCACGCGCACATCGATCACGCCGGCGGTACGGCCTTCTTGGCGCGCAATTTGAATTTGCCCATCGTGGGACCGCACCCTGGCGATCAGTTTTGGATTGATCGTTTGTCAGATCAAGGCCGCATGTTTCAGTTTCCCGATGCTGAGGTTTTCACACCCACGCGGTGGCTTGCCGATGGCGATACCGTCACGCTTGGGTCACACACACTGAACGTGCGACATTGCCCTGGCCACACGCCAGGCCATGTGGTGTTTCACTCGCCTGAAATCAAACGTGCTTTTGTGGGCGATGTTTTGTTTGCGGGCAGCATTGGCCGAACTGATTTTCCACAGGGTGATCACGACACCTTGATTGCCAGCATCACGCAGCGTTTGTGGCCCATGGGCGATGACACGGTGTTCATTCCAGGGCATGGCCCCGAAAGTACATTTGGCCGTGAACGCATTAGCAACCCCTACGTGGGTGGGACCTGACGCCGCAATACCCTGAGACTTCAATTCAAAAGTGTTGCAGGCCGACCTTGCTGCGCTTGTTCGTAAAGTTGTGCAACTTTTGGCAAGTTGGCTTCAAGTTCTTGAATGCGATTGTTGCCACTGGGGTGAGTGGACAGAAAACTCGGTTGGCCTTTGCCCCCTCCTGTGGCAGCCAACATCTTTTTCCAAAGCTGCACACTGGCCTCCGGTTTAAAACCGCCACGCGCAGCAATTTCAAGCCCCACCAAATCAGCTTCTGTTTCGTCGTCGCGACCGTATTTCAAGGTCAGCAATTGGGTGCCTAGGTTGGCTGCTACATCGCCCAATTGACCTAAGCCTAAGAGTTGCGATGCCACCGACAAGCCCATGCCAGTGGCCTTGGATTTGGCCAGTCGTTCACGCGAGTGCTCACGCAATGCATGCGCCATTTCATGGCCCATGATCATGGCCACTTCATCGTCGTTCAGTTGCAGTTGATCCAAGATGCCGGTGTAAAACGCAATCTTGCCACCGGGCATGCACCATGCGTTGATTTGCTTGCTGCCAATCAAATTCACTTCCCACTTCCATTTGCGCGAATCAGGGTTCCACTGCGCTGTATAGGGAATCAGTCTGGCGGCGATGGCGCGCAAGCGTTTGAGTTGCGGGTAATCGTCTGGCGCTAAGGCACCTTTGCTGTCGGCTTCACCCAAGGTCTGTCGGTACTGTTGTCTGGCAGAAGCTTCCAGTGTTTCGGCTGGAATAAGCTTGCGCATGCTAGAAGCTTGGCCGACTTCAACCTGCGCATGCGCAGTGCCGGCCATCAAGGCTGTGAATCCCAAGCCAGCCCCGCCCAGTTGATTCAAAAAAACGCGCCGAGAAGGCCCCGCTGCTTCAGTAATTGAAGCCGCCAAGGGATCGGAAGCATTGAAATTTGAAAAACATCGCCAGCACATGCTTGAATCATAGTGCGCCAACCCAAGATTTCAAATCAGAACTTTCGCAAAACCTCATCAGAGCTTGGATAATGAGGGCATGACAGAAAAGACTGTGACGGATCAACCTACTTTTTCATGGCTCGCTTCATGGCGTGTCTATTTGCAGCCTGCCAGTTTGCGCATGCTGTCCTTGGGCTTTGCCGCGGGCTTGCCTCTGTTGTTGGTCTTGGGTACCTTGAGTTTCAGGTTGCGTGAGGCCGGCATCGACCGCAGCACCATTGGCTACCTCAGTTGGGTGGGCTTGGCCTATGGCTTTAAGTGGGTTTGGGCGCCGCTGGTTGATCGAATGCCCATTCCATTTTTGACGCATCGATTAGGTCGCAGGCGCAGTTGGTTGTTATTGGCGCAGGCCATGGTCATGCTTGGCTTGGTGGGCATGGCGCTCAGCGACCCCGCTCAAACATTAGGCCCCGTGGTTTGGTGCGCCCTGTTGGTTGCCGTGGGCTCGGCCACTCAAGACATTGCACTCGATGCCTTTCGCATTGAGTCAGCCGACCCCACACAACAAGCTGCCTTGGCAGCCAGCTACCAAACGGGGTACCGATTGGCCATGATTTGGGCTGGTGCGGGCGTGTTGTGGGTGGCCGCTTGGGTGCAGGGCGAGAACGCCACCGGCTACATGCATGCAGCTTGGCAATCAGCCTATTTGGTCATGGCAGCTAGCATGTGCGTCGGTGTGATCACGGTACTGCGTTCGCATGAGCCCAAGCCAGCCGAATTGCCACCCGCTAAAAATGTTCAGGAATGGTTACAAGGCGCTCTGATTGAGCCCTTTGCAGATTTTGTCAAACGCTACAAATGGCAAGCTGCATTGATACTGAGTTTGATTGCGGTCTACCGCATCAGCGATGTGGTCATGGGCATCATGGCCAATCCGTTTTATGTCGACATGGGTTACACCAAAGCCGAGGTGGCCAGCGTCACCAAAGTGTATGGTGTGATCATGACACTGTTGGGCGCGTTTGTAGGCGGTGTCATGGCCATGCGCTGGGGGGTGATGCGCATTTTGATGGTAGGTGCCTTGCTCAGTGCCTTGAGCAACCTGTTGTTCTCATGGTTGGCTGGCCAGGGCCACAATGTGCACGCTTTGATTGCGGTTATCTCGGCTGACAACTTGGCCAGTGGCATTGCTTCAGCGGCCTTCATTGCCTACTTGTCTTCTTTGACCAACATCCAATACTCGGCCACACAATATGCCTTGCTCAGCTCCATGATGCTGCTCTTGCCTAAATTCATTGCCGGCTTCTCGGGAGACTTTGTCAATGCGCATGGCTATGCCGACTTCTTCAATGCCACGGCACTGTTGGGCATGCCTGTGTTAATTTTGGTGGCCCTAGCTTGGCATTTTCAGCCACCCCCTGAAGACCAAAAGGCGAAATTTAACAAGCGCTGAATGCTTTAAGCGCGGCCCACGTCATTGCTCAGGTGGTCTTTGTCATAGTGCAAGGCGGCGTAGCGAAAGAAAGCCTCTAAGGCTACAAACAGGCAATACAAAAAGCCTGCACCCCCACACAAAAATCCCAAGCGAAAAATATACAGTCGCAAGAACATGGCGAGGCCAGAGGCCAAGCCGCGCAAAACACCGCCACTTTTGCCCGCTTGCGCGCGTTTGCTAGCGCCCAACATGACGTACTGCGTGAGCTTTTCTAAACTGCCTCGCACCGTTTCACGCGAGTGGTGAAGCAGCTTGGCAGCCATCACTTTGCGCGGGGTGGGCATGCCTGCCTGCTCGTTGTGCAAAATGGCTTGCTCGTGTACGGCACCCACATATTCTTTCAGCATGTCGCGCCTAAAAAGTCGCTCCACTTTGGAGCGAGAGATGTAGTATTTAAGCTCGTGCCCATACGCCACCATGCGCCACCGAATTTGCCAAACGGCTCTGGCGTTGGACCGAACAATGGCTTGAAGTTCTTTTTGAAACGCTGGCGTGATGAGCTCGTCTGCATCTAAGAAAAAGATGTAATCGCCGCGGGCATGGGCAATGAGCCGATTGCGTTGCACCGCAAAGCCTTGCCAATCGGGGTATTCAAAAACATCAGCACCCGATTGATGACACAAAGCCACTGTGCTGTCGGTGCTTCCGCTGTCGACCACCAAGACCTGATCGGCAAACGCTGCGCTGGCCAAACATGCCTCGATGCGGTGGGCCTCGTTTTTGGTCAAGACCGCAATGGTCAGCGTGGGCACCGCCATGAAGGAGTGGGTTGAATCAGTGGCCGTGACCGACTGTTTCGCCCGCTTTCAGTTGGTACACCGTGCCGCAGTAGGGACACTTGGCATGGCCCTCACGGGCCACGTCCAAGTAAACCTTGGGGTGCGAGTTCCAGACTTTCATGTCAGCCTTGGGGCTGGGGCAAAAAACACCACCTTGTGGGTTTAAATCTTTGGCCAGAAGTTCAACAGCTTGGCTCATGAGCAGGATCCTTCTTTGAATTAAACGTGCGTCAACCAGTGAGCGTATTTGGGGTTCTTGCCGTTCACGATGTCAAAGAAACCTGTCTGAATTTTTTCAGTGATGGGGCCGCGGCTGCCGGCACCAATTTCAATGCGGTCAAGTTCGCGAATGGGCGTGACTTCAGCGGCAGTGCCTGTGAAAAAGGCTTCGTCGCAGATGTAAATTTCATCGCGTGTGATGCGCTTCTGAACAATTTCTAAGCCTAAGTCTTTGGCAATGTGAAACACCGTGTTGCGTGTGATGCCGTTCAAGGCGCCAGCCGACAAATCGGGGGTGTAGATCACGCCGTCTTTGATGACAAAAATGTTTTCGCCAGCACCTTCTGACACGAAGCCGGAGGGGTCGAGCAACAGCGCTTCATCGTAGCCTTCATCGACGGCTTCCATGTTGGCCAAAATGGAGTTGGTGTAGTTGCTCACCGCCTTGGCCTGTGTCATGGTGATGTTGACGTGGTGGCGCGTGAAGCTAGAAGTTTTGACACGAATGCCGCGCTTCAAGCCTTCTTCGCCCAAGTAAGCGCCCCAAGTCCATGCGGCCACCATCAGGTGGATGGTGTTGCCTTTGGGGCTGACACCCAACTTTTCGGAACCAATCCAAGTCAGAGGGCGGATGTAACCGCTTTCCAAATTGTTTGCTTTCACCACTGCTTTTTGCGCTTCACTGACTTCCTCTTTGGTGAAGGGCAACTTCATGCGCAAAATTTTGGCGCTGTTAAAAAGGCGGTCGGTGTGCTCGTGCAAACGGAAAATGGCCGTGCCATTGGGGGTTTTGTAGGCGCGAACACCTTCAAAGGCGCCGCAGCCGTAGTGCAGGGTGTGGGTTAAGACGTGGATCTTGGCGTCGCGCCATTCGACCATTTTGCCGTCCATCCAAATCTTGCCGTCACGGTCTTCCATTGAGGGTGTTGCGGTGCTCATTGTTGTGTCCTTTGTTGCCAGTTTCGCAAAGCGTTTATTTTAAGAGCCTTATCGGCCTGATTTCCCTGACTGCCCTGACTTTAAGCGGGTCTTAGGAAGAAGCAGTGGATTCTTCGGTTTCTGCCACTTGGGGCCGAGTCATGTCCCAAGTCTGAAGCTTGCCAGCTTTGAACGTGCAAATGACAAATGAGTCACCTGAATCGGTCCATTTGAAGATTTCGGGCTGGGCGTTTTCTTCAGACAATCGCACCCCCAAAGACTTGGTCATGGCAATGACGTGCATCAGATTGACACCTTTTTTGAGTTTGGCGTTGAGCATGACAGCGCTACTGACATGCCCTACAGGCCTGTTGGAGGCCCGGCTTAAGACGGTGACCATGCGCGTGAAATGCAACAAAATCCACATGACGACGGCACCAGTCGACACTGCCACGCCCGGCCATTTGTACTGGTGCCAGGCACCCGCGACAAAGGCAATTACCCCGATCGGGATCAGTATTCTTGAAAAGTTCATGGCGGGATCTTAAAGTCCCCGCACACAGTTCATGGCGTCTTCAATGCGGTCAACCGGATAAATGGTGAGGCCTTCAAAGTTTTTGTCGTTCTTTTTGGGCGCGTTGGCTTTGGGCACCACAGCCACGGTAAAACCCAACTTGGCAGCTTCTTTGAGGCGCTCTTGACCGCGGGGTGCGGGTCGCACTTCGCCCGCCAAGCCGACCTCGCCAAAGGCAATGAAACCCTTAGGCAAAGGCTTGCCACGCAGTGATGAAGTGATTGCTAACATTACTGCCAAATCAGCTGCAGGCTCACTGATTCGAACGCCGCCCACCGCATTGACGAACACATCTTGGTCCATGCAAGCCACCCCTGCGTGCCTGTGCAAGACCGCCAACAACATGGCCAAACGGTCTCTTTCTAGGCCCACAGACAACCTGCGCGGGCTGGGCCCGCCGCTGTCGACCAGCGCTTGAATTTCGACCAAAAGGGGCCGTGTGCCCTCCAAGGTGACCATGACGCAACTGCCCGCCACTGGCTCTTCGTGTTGCGACAAAAAGATGGCGCTGGGGTTTGAAACGCCCTTCAGGCCTTTTTCGGTCATGGCAAATACGCCAATCTCGTTGACGGCACCAAAGCGATTTTTGATGGCCCTGATCAACCTAAAGCTGCTGTGCGTGTCGCCTTCAAAGTACAAGACGGTGTCAACCATGTGCTCCAAAACACGCGGGCCCGCCAAGGCACCTTCTTTGGTGACGTGGCCCACCAAGACAATGGCGGTGCCGGTCGCTTTAGCGGCGCGCGTGAGGTGGGCAGCACACTCGCGAACTTGCGCCACCGAACCTGGGGCCGAGGTGAGTTGGTCGGAGTACACCGTTTGAATGGAGTCAATGACTGCAATGTTGGGTCGCTCGGTTTGCAGGGTGGCCAGTATTTTTTCCAGTTGAATTTCGGCCAAAACCTGAACCTGGCTGTTGTCTAGGCCAAGCCGTCTGGAGCGCAGCGCCACTTGCGCGCCGCTTTCTTCACCGGTGACGTACAGCGTGTTCATGCCTTTGCGTTGCAAAGCATCGAGGGCTTGGAGCAGCAGGGTGGATTTGCCGATGCCAGGATCGCCGCCAATTAAAACCACGCCGCCTTCCACCACACCGCCGCCTAAAGCGCGATCGAGTTCTTCCAAACCAGTGGCGGTGCGATCGATGTCGGTGGCTTCGATGTCGCCCAGCTTGGTGAGCTCGGAGGTTTTGGCCAAGGCCTGAAATTGGCTGGTGTATCTGTTTTTTGAGCTGCCGCTTGAATCGACGGTGCTTTCAATGAGCGTGTTCCAAGCACCGCACGCGGGGCACTTACCTAACCAGCGAGGGGTGGTGCCGCCGCAATCGGTGCAAGTGAAAATGCTTTTATCTTTGGCCATGTCGCAAGCCTAACACTGAGCTGTTGCCAAATAAAAAACAAGCCACCTTAAGTCCAACCTTGCAAGAGTTTGTGAGCGATGTCGGCGGCCGGCAAGGCTTGGCAATCGGATGCGTTTTGGCCAGACCACAAGGGCGAATAGTCGCTCTGGCCTTTGGCCTCTGCAGCAGCGCGCAAAGGCGCGACGGCCGAAGTGGCCAGTGGAAAGGCTGGGGCCTCTGGGTTGAGGGGACCAAAGTCGCGCATGAATTTGTTCACAATGCCGCGAGCGGGCCTGCCACTGAACAGGTTGGTTAAAGCGGTGTGCTTTGCTGCGTCTGACATGAGGGCTTGGCGATGCAATGCGCTGGTGGTGGCTTCGTGGCTGGTTAAAAAAGCAGTGCCCACTTGAACTGCGTTGGCGCCCAGGGACTTGGCTGCGCTGACGGCGGCCGCAGTAGAAACACCACCAGCCGCAATCACGGGCAACTTCACTGCTTTGCAAATTTGGGGCAGCAGCTCCAAACAGCCCATTTGCGTGCTCAGATCTTCTGAGAGAAACATGCCCCGATGGCCGCCCGCTTCAAGGCCTTGGGCAATGACGGCGTCGACGCCCTCTTGTTCCAGCCATTGCGCTTCTTGAACAGTGGTGGCAGAAGACCAAATTTGAATGCCCCATGACTTGAGCTGCTGAACCCATTCCGCTTTGGGAAGACCAAAGTGAAAGCTGACCACGGCAGGTTTGAATTGGCCCATCAGCTTCAAACTTTCTTCGCTGAACGGTGCGCGGCCAGGGCCTGAGCCGACCGACTGGGGATCTATGCCGTGGGCTTGATAAAGCGGCGTGAGTTGCTGGCGCCAAGCAGCTTCTTTTTCAAGTTGTTCGGTGGGCGGGGTATGGCAGAAAAAGTTGACGTTCACGGGCAAGCATCCGCCCCACTGAAGGGGGATGTCTGTGAGTGAGGCAATGGCATCTTCGAATGCGCTGAGTTCAGTTTGCAGCTGCTCTGTTGTGAGCATGGCCGCAGGAATACTGCCCAAGCCGCCCGCCAAGAAGACGGCGGCAGCCAGCCGGTGGTTTTGAGAACCGGCCATAGGCGCTTGAATCAATCGGATGCTGTGCTTGTCAAAAAAAGATGCGTTCATGTCGCAATTATTCACTGGCTTGAAGCTCACCACATGAGGCCCTAAGACGAAGGTGTTTGAAAAAAGCGGGATTACCCGATTTCCCAGAAGCCTGAAATTCATTTAACATGTTAAATAAATACCATTGCCATGAAAACACAAGCTTTCGTCCACCGCAACTTACCTCGGCTGCTGCTTCAAGCACGCGAGGCGGTTATGACGCACACGCGGCCTAGCCTCAGAGAGCATGGCCTGTCTGATCAGCAATGGCGTGTGTTGCGCGTGTTGGGTGAAAACGCCCACTGCGCCGAAGGTGTGGAAACAGGCCGCGTGGCACGCGAGGCTTTTTTGTTAGGCCCGAGTTTGACGGGCGTGCTGACTCGGATGGCCAGGGATGGTTTGATTGAGCGCAGTAGTTGCCCACAAGATGCGCGCAGAACCGTGGTTCGCGCCACCGCCTTGGGCCTCCGCAAGGTGGCCCAACTGTCAGAGGCCATCGAGGCGCATTACGCCTTTATGGAAAGTGAATTGGGCAAACAGAAATTAGCCCAGTTGTATCAATTGCTAGACGCAGTGATTCAACTGGAAACTTTGAGTACCGAATTGAATTCAGAAGAGATGGCATCACCATGCAAAACAATTTGAAGCCTTATTGGCCGATTGGCACCGTCTACGGCGCGCTGCTCAATTTCAAAAGAGAGTGGAACCTCAGAGCCCCGCAAATGTCCGAGGCGCCTTACAAAGGCGCACCCAAAGTGCCCGTGTTGTTCATCAAAACGGCCAACACCTTCACTGCTTCGGGCGACAACATCGTCATACCTTCAAATGTGCCTGAAGTCGATGTGGGCGCCAATTTGGCGTGGGTCTTTGGCGCAAATGCCAGTGTGGTGGCTTGTGTGCTGGTCAACGATGTGTCTATTCCACACGAGAGCTACTACAGGCCGCCCGTCAAATTCAAATGTGTCGATGGTTTTTTGGGCGTGGGTGCGCAGGCCAAATCAGTTGCAGAAGTTCAAACCGATGCGGTGGTGCTCACTGTCAAAGTGAATGGTCAAACAGTGCAAAGCGTGAACTATGCAGACACCGTGCGCGCATCGCAAAAACTGCTTGCTGACATTTCAGAATTCATGACTTTTCAAGAAGGCGATGTGCTTTTGTTGGGCAGTGATTGCCTGCCGGATGGCAAGCGGCCGCGCGCCAAAGTGGGCGATGTGGTGGAAATCTCGGCCCCTGGCTTTGAAAGCCTGGTCAACGAGTTTGTAGGAGCGGCAGTATGAAACACGCACGCATTGCATGGGCCGGCGCCGTACACGAGGCCGTTGAATCAGAAGGCGAGTTATTGCTCACACGCAGCCCTTGGGCTGGCAAACGCTTGAAGTTTGACGAGGTGGTTTGGTTGCCGCCCTTGGCGCCCGTGCCACAAGCCAGAACCATTTTGGCTTTGGGCTTGAACTACGCTGACCATGCCAAAGAATTGGCTTTCAAAGCACCCGAAGAGCCTTTGGTGTTTGTCAAAGGTGAAGGCGCGCTCATCGGTCACAAAGCGCTCACACGCAGACCCAAAGACGCCACGCACATGCACTACGAATGTGAGCTGGCCGTGGTCATTGGCCGCACGGCCAAGCATGTGAAAAAAGAAAACGCTTACGACTACGTGGGTGGCTACACCGTGGCCAACGACTACGCTATTCGCGACTATTTAGAAAACTGGTACCGACCCAACTTCCGTGTCAAGAACCGCGACACCTGCACGCCCATTGGCCCTTGGTTGGTCGATGCCAAAGACATTCACGACGCCTTTGGCGGTCCCATGAATTTAAGTTTGCAAACCACGGTGAATGGCAAAGTGACCCAGAGTGGCCACACACGCGACATGATTTTTGATGTGCCCACTTTGATTGAGTACTTCAGCGCGTTCATGACTTTGCAACCAGGCGATTTGATTTTGACAGGCACACCCGATGGCGTGGTGAATTGTGAAGTCGGCGATGTGATTGTCACCAGCATTGAAGGCGTTGGCGATTTGATCAACACCTTAAGTGAATAGCGTCTGCGCCAATAAACCGCAAGCAATAGATCAGAAATTAGGAATGAAAAATGCGCATTGATCATTTAATCGACGGACGCTCAGTTGCGAGCGCTGAGACTTTTGAAACCCGCGACCCCGCCACACAAGAGGTTTTGGCAGAGGTGTCATCTGGCGGCTTGAATGAAGTCAATCAAGCGGTGGCCGCAGCCAAAGCCGCCTTTCCCAAATGGGCCGCCACACCCGCCACAGATCGCGCCAAGATCATGCGCAAGTTGGGGGAACTCATTGCCCAACAAGTGCCAGACATTGCCCAAACAGAAACCCGCGACTGCGGTCAAACCATTTCACAAACGGGCAAGCAGTTGGTGCCGCGTGCCGCAGACAATTTTTCTTACTTTGCCGAAATGTGCACGCGTGTGGATGGCCACACGTACCCCACACCCACCCACTTGAACTACACCCTGTTTCATCCAGTAGGTGTTTGCGCCTTGATCAGCCCGTGGAATGTGCCCTTCATGACGGCCACATGGAAGGTGGCGCCGTGCTTGGCTTTTGGGAACACAGCCGTTTTAAAAATGAGTGAGTTGTCGCCCATGTCGGCAGCGCGTTTGGGTGAGCTGGCGCTAGAAGCCGGCGTACCACCTGGCGTTTTAAATTTAGTGCACGGCTATGGCAAAGAGGCCGGCGAGCCGTTGGTGTCGCACCCCGATGTGCGCGCCATTTCTTTCACCGGCTCTACCGCCACTGGCAACCGAATTGTGCAAAGTGCCGGCCTCAAAAAGTTCAGCATGGAGTTGGGTGGCAAATCACCTTTTGTGATTTTTGAAGATGCCGACTTACCTCGCGCATTGGACGCGGCGGTGTTCATGATTTTCAGCAACAACGGTGAACGCTGCACAGCGGGCAGTCGCATCTTGGTGCAGCAAAGTATCTATGCCGACTTTGTGCAGAAGTTCACAGAGCGCGCGAAACGCATTTCAGTGGGCGACCCCCTTGATGAAAACACCATCGTGGGCCCCATGATCAGCCAAGCGCATTTGGCCAAAGTGAGAAGCTATATTGAGATTGGCCCAAAAGAGGGCGCTACCCTTTTGTGTGGTGGCTTGGACAAACCTTCTTACGCGCCTGAACTTTCTGAACGCGTGAAGAAAGGCAACTTCGTTTGGCCCACCGTGTTTGCCGACGTCGACAACCGCATGAAGATTGCGCAAGACGAAATCTTCGGACCTGTGGCTTGCTTGATCCCATTCCGCGATGAAGCACACGCCATTGAATTGGCCAACGACATTCAATATGGTTTGTCTAGCTATGTTTGGACCGAAAACATTGGCCGTGCGCACCGCGTGGCTGCTGCTGTTGAAGCCGGCATGTGTTTTGTGAACAGCCAAAACGTGCGCGATTTGCGCCAACCTTTTGGTGGTACCAAGGCCAGTGGCACTGGCCGCGAAGGCGGTACCTGGAGTTATGAAGTATTTTGCGAACCCAAAAACGTCGCGGTGTCGATGGGTTCGCACCACATTCCACATTGGGGAGTTTGAGTATGGGACAAGTTTCACTCGCTGCCAAAATCACGCACGTGCCGTCCATGTATTTGAGCGAGCTGGACGGGCCGCAAAAAGGCACCCGACAAGCGGCAATTGATGGTCATCACGAAATTGACAGACGCTGTCGTGCTTTAGGCGTTGACACCATCGTGGTGTTTGACACGCACTGGTTGGTGAACTCGGCGTACCACCTGAACAATGCGGTGCATTTCAAAGGCAACTACACCAGCAACGAGTTGCCGCATTTCATCAGCAACATGCCCTACGAATACGACGGCAATCCGCAGCTCGGACACATTTTGGCCAAGGCCTGCAATGAAGCAGGCGTGACCACTTTGGCGCACGAGCACACCAGCTTGGCTTTGGAATATGGCACCCTGGTGCCCATGCGGTACATGAACGCAGACAGGCACTACAAAGTGATCTCTGTTTCTGCGTTGTGCATGGTGCACTCATTGGCCGAAAGCGCGCAGTTGGGTTGGGCCATGAGGCGCGCGGTAGAGCAACATTACGATGGCAAGGTTGCATTCTTTGCCAGTGGCTCTTTGTCGCATCGCTTTGCGCAAAATGGCCTGGCACCAGAATACGCCAACAAAATGTGGAGTCCGTTTTTAGAGCAGCTTGACCACAACGTGGTTGAATTGTGGCAGCAAGGCGACTGGAAAACTTTCTGCGCCATGCTGCCTGAGTATGCCGCCAAAGGCCATGGCGAAGGCTTCATGCACGACACAGCCATGTTGCTGGGTGTGCTGGGTTGGGACCACTACCAAGGCAAAGCCGAAGTGATCACACCTTATTTTCCAAGCTCAGGCACCGGACAAATCAATGTGGTGTTTCCGGTCAATCCTGTGAGTGCAGAAGAAGGCGCCATGGCCTATACGCTTAACCTGAACAGCTTGAAAGATCCCGCTGCGGTGTATGCCGCTGGCGCGCGTCGTTTGTAATTTAGAAAGGTTCCCAATGCCTCATTTGGTCATTCTCTATACCGGTCAGTTGGACGCAGAAACCAACATGAAAGTTTTGTGCCGCGACTTGGCCGATGCCATGCTCACCGTGCTTGATGAATCGGGCAAGCAAGTTTTTCCGACCGGTGGCACGCGCGTTATGGCCTATCCTGCGCCCCACTACGCAGTGGCCGATGGCGGTGCTGCTGGGCGCAAAGCAGCGCAGTTTGACAACAACCCACACGGCGGCTCAGAAGACTACGCCTTCGTTTATTTGAATGTCCGAATGGGCAAGGGGCGCAGTGAAGCCACCCAAAAACACGCAGGTGAAATTTTGGTGGAAGTCACGAAAAAACATTTCGCAGATTTGTTTGTTACAAGGCACGTCGGTATTACTTTGCAAATCGATGTGGGCCCAGAAGTGTTTGATCACAAGCACAGCAATGTGCACCCTTTGTTTGCTGCGCTTTAAATCAGCTCATTGCACATCCAGTTTTTGAAAGACAGTCTGTATGTTTGATTCAGCACAAATTGCACAGCTTGCCGCCGAGTTGCATCAATCGCAAAAAACACGGCAGCAGGTAGAGCACTTTTCCAAGCGCTTTCCGGGCATGAGCATTGAGGATGGCTATCGCGTGAGCCGCGCTTGGGTGGCACTACAACTGGCGGAGGGCCGCAAAGTGATCGGCCACAAAATTGGCCTCACGTCACGCGCCATGCAGCAGGCCAGTCAAATTGACGAGCCCGATTACGGCACCTTGCTCGATAACATGTTGTACACCTGCACGCCCGGACACGTGTTGAACATTGCGCATACAGATTTTGTGGTGCCGCGTGTCGAGGTTGAATTGGCCTTTGTCTTGAAGAAAGAACTTCAAGGCCCTGATGTCACTGTCGATCAAGTGTTGGCTGCCACGGACTATGTCACGCCGGCCATTGAAATCATCGATTCGCGCATTGAGCAATTTGACCGCCACACCAAAGTGATGCGCAAAGTGTTTGACACCATCAGTGACAACGCAGCCAACGCAGGCATTGTGGTGGGCGCCGAAAAAGTCAACCCACTCACAACCAATTTACCATGGTGCGGCGCCATTCTGAAGTTGAACGGCGTGGTCGAAGAAACGGGTTTGGCAGCAGGCGTTCAAGGCCATCCTGCGGTGGGCATTGCCTGGCTTGCCAACAAGTTGGCCCCATGGGGTGAGCATTTGAAAGCTGGACAAATTGTGTTGGCCGGTTCCTTCACAAAACCAGTTCCAGCCAAAGTGGGTGATGTGTTCGATGCCGACTACGGCTCACTTGGCCGTTTGCAATTTCAATTCATTTAAGAAAGTGACATGATGAAAACACCCGTGAACCGTTTCAAAAAAGCCATCACTGAAAAACACGCTCAAATTGGTTTGTGGATGGGCATGGCCAGCAGTTACAGCGCAGAGATTTGCGCCATGGCCGGCTTCGACTGGTTGTTAATTGATGGCGAGCATGCGCCTAACAATTTGCAAAGTATTCAGCAACAACTTCAAACCATTGCGGCCTACCCCGTCAACAATGCCATTGCGCGCGTACCCGTGGGCGACACTGCACTCATCAAGCAGTATTTGGACCTGGGCGCCGAGACCTTGCTCATTCCAATGATTGACACACACGAGCAAGCTGCGCAATGTGTGCAAGCCATGCGTTACCCCCAAAATGACGGCAAGGGCGGTGTGCGCGGTATGGGCGGCGCGCGCGCTTCGCGCTGGGGCATGTTTCCCAATTACACCCACGAAGCCAATGAACAAGTTTGCTTGTTGGTGCAAGCCGAAACGCGTGAAGCCTTGAAAAACTTAGACGCCATCGCCAACACGCCTGGCGTGGATGGTGTGTTCATTGGCCCTGCAGATTTGTCGGCTTCATTGGGTCATGTGGGCGACCCCAACCACCCTGAAGTGCAAGCCGCTATTGAAGACGCTATTGCACGCATTTTGAAAGCAGGCAAAGCGCCAGGTATTTTGACGTCAGATGTGACCCAAGCCAAACACTATTTGTCGCTCGGCGCCTTGTTTGTGGCGGTGGGCCTAGACACTCAAATTTTGGTTCGCCAAACTTCGGCATTGGTGCGTCAATTCAAGCCAGAGGCTGGCATCGCGTTGCCAACTTCAGGTCAGGTGTATTGATCATGTTGACACATCAATTGCCTGCTGCACGTTCGCTGCGAAATGAAGTGCATCCAAAAGAGTGGGAGGCTCGTGTGCAGTTGGCGGCTTGTTACCGAGTGTTCGCTTTTTTGGGCTGGACCGAAATGATTTACAACCACATCACCTTGCGCTTGCCGCAAGAGGTGTGTGGCGCAGAAAAGCATTTCTTGATCAACCCCTTTGGCCTGCACTACAGCGAAGTCACCGCCAGTAACTTGGTGAAAATTGATTTGAAGGGCAAGGCGCTTGATGGTTCGCCCTATCCAGTGAACCCAGCTGGTTTCACGGTGCACGCCGCGTTGCACGACAACCTGCCTGAGGCACATTGTGTGATGCACACGCACACCACTGCGGGTGTGTCGGTGGCTTGCATGAAAGAAGGTTTGCAGCAAACTAACTTCTACACCGCTCAGCTTCACAACATGGTTGCGTACCATGACTTTGAAGGCATCACGATTCACTCAGACGAAGCACCGCGACTTCTGAGCAGCATTGGCAACAAACAGTCCGTCATCTTGCGCAACCATGGCTTGCTGGCCTGGGGCGCTACCTTGCCTCAAACATTTGCCATCCTCTGGACTTTGCAGCGCGCGTGCGAAATTCAACTGGCCACGTTCAGCATGGGCGGCCCTTCGCAAGTCATTCCAGTCAGCGAAGACGTTGCAGCCAAGTGCACACGCGATGCGCTGCAATTCAACCCGAACCATGGCGCAGGCAACGATGTTTTAGATGCCCTGATTCGACAAGTCGATCGGCAATTGTACAAACCCGAGGAAAGTTATCGTTTATGAAAGTTTGTATTTACGGCGCAGGCGCCATTGGCGGTTGGATTGGCGTGCACTTGGCGCGAACGGGGCATGAAGTCAGCGTGGTGGCGCGCGGTGCCACGCTGGCGGCTTTGCAAAAAAATGGTCTGCAGTGTTTTCAAACGCAAGCGCAATTTGAAACGAATGAAACGCACTTGAAGGCGCATGTCAAAGCATCTGCCAACCCAGCTGATTTAGGCCCGCAAGACATGGTCATTGTGTCGGTCAAAGCGCCCGCCATGGGCGATGTGGCCAAAGGCATCGCACCTTTGCTGGCGCCGCACACCATGGTGTTGACAGCCATGAATGGTGTGCCCTGGTGGTTCTTTGAAGGCTTCGGTGAATCTCTTCAAGGCACGCGCCTGAACACCATTGACCCTGAAGGCCTCATTGGCCAGGCCATTCCTGCTCACCATGTGGTCGGCTGCGTGGTGCACTCAAGTTGTTCCTTGGATGCGCCAGGCGTGGTGCGCCATCATTTTGGACATGGCTTGATAGTGGGTGAGCCAGTCACGCAAAATGGGCCGGCCAGTGAACGTGTGCAACAACTTGTGAGCGCTTTACAAGCCGCAGGTTTCAATGCCAGTGCCTCGGCACAAATTCAAAAAGATGTTTGGTACAAACTGTGGGGCAACATGACCGTCAACCCCATCAGTGCCTTCACGGGAGCCACCACAGATTTGATTTTGCAAGACGACTTGGTGCGAGATTTTGTCTCCAAGATCATGCTTGAGGCCAAAGCCATTGGTGAAAAAATTGGCATACCGATTGCACAAATGCCAGAAGACCGACACGCCCTTACCCGAAAACTGGGTGCTTTTAAAACCTCCATGTTGCAAGACGTCGAGGCGGGCAAAGCTGTAGAGCTAGATGCCTTGGTGAGTGTGGTGCGCGAGTTGGGTCAACTCACCCAAGTCAGCATACCCTACACCGATGCGCTGCTGGGCCTGAGTCGCCTGCATGCGCGGGTGCACGGGCTTTATCCTGCACAATGAGCGCATGACTGAAACATCGAAATCGCTCACGACCACGGCCTTCGCTACCTTGTTGCTCATCGCGTTCATGATGGGCGCCAACCATGTGGCAGCTCGGCTCGCTTTTAACAACGGCGTGGATGTGGTCACAGCGGTCAGCTTTCGCAGTGTGCTCACCGCGGTGGTAGTCGGTTTGATTTTGTGGCAACAGAAAGTTCAAATTCAAATTGAGTCAAACCACAAAAAATACATGTTGATCATTGGCGGGCTCATTGCTGTTCAAAGCGTGTGCTTGTACTCATCGGTGGCCAGACTGCCTGTGGCCTTGGCCTTGTTGGCCTTCAATACCTATCCCTTGTCAACCGCTTTTTGGGCGCGTGTTCTGTACAAGCACCAAGCTGAAAAAGCAGTGCTTTGGAGCATGCCCATTTTATTGGCTGGCTTGGCCTTGGCCCTTGATGTGTTGGGTGCAGCTTCTGGCCTTGGCGCGGCAGAGCATTGGTCACAAATTGGCGCTGGGGTGGCGTTTGCTTTAGCAGCCTCCGCAACATTTGGCTTGGCTTTGGTCTACACGCAACATGAAACCACTGGCCTTGATGGCCGTGTGCGAACCTTTTCTTCCATGTCCATTGTGGGAATTTTGGCAGTGGCCGCGGCCATGAGTCAGGGCGGCTTTCATTTGCCGCAAGCACTTGCGGGTTGGTGGGGGCTTGGCATGCTGTCGTTTTTGTACGGCACGGCCTTCACCATTTTGTTCACGGTCTTGCCCAAGTTGGGCGTAGTGGGCAACTCGGCCATCATGAACGTAGAGCCCGTGTTTGCCTTGGTCTTGGCTTGGGCTTTGCTCGATCAAGCCATTGCACCCATTCAACTGGTGGGAGCCTTTTTGGTGGTGGGCACCGTGATGTGGCTGGGTTTGCGCAAACGCTAGTCCAGACCTTTCTTCAAGCTCAGCGCTGTGTCATAAACCAGATTCTTAGAGACACCCGTGATGTCGCTGGTCATTTTGACGGCGGTCTTCAAAGGCAGCTCGGCCAGCAGCAATTTCAAAGTCCGCAAAGTGTTGGCATCTAAGGCCGCATCATTTTCTGCTTTGGGTTTATCCAAGGCATGAATGACCAACGCAAATTCACCCCGCAAGTTATCGGCTTTTTCTGCAAACCACGCCGGTAATTTTTGCGCTTCAACGGTGTGCACGGTTTCAAATTGTTTGGTCAATTCACGGCCCACCGTGATCAATCGGCTACCCAACATAGAAAGAGCCTGAGCCAAGGCCTCAATGCGATGCGGCGCTTCAAGCAACACCACAGCACGTGGCTCACCGCTCAGCGTTTCAATGGCACGTTGTCTTTCCGAGGCTTTGGAAGAAAGAAAACCTGAGAAAACAAAGCCGCCTTCGCCCACGACGCCTGCAGCGCTAAGCAGCGTGGTCACACTGCTAGCACCTGGCAAGGGCATGACGCGATAACCTGCGGCGGCCACCGCAGCAACCAGCCTTGCACCAGGGTCGCTGATGGCTGGCGTGCCAGCGTCACTCACATAGGCCACGCGTTCGCCTTGTGCCAAGCGTGCAATCACTTGAGCGGCGGCCTCTGCTTCGTTGTGTTGATGGACCGCCAACAATTGCGAATTGTTTCTGTCCAAGCCATAGGCGCGCAAAAGTTGTTGGGTGTGACGCGTGTCTTCACAGGCCAGGGTGTTGGCCCTTTCAATCACATACAAAGCACGCAAAGTGATGTCGGCCAGATTGCCAATGGGCGTGGCCACCACATACAGTGTGCTGACCGGGTGATTTTGCGGGCCTACAGCTTCACGGGCCGCTTGAAATGCCTTGTTGTAAGTCGAGGCCAAGCCACCAGCACCCGCAGCAGTTTCATTTGCAATGCTTGGCATGGCTTCAGATTTTTCAGAAGGCAAATTCAATGGTGTTCCTCAATCGGACAAGTAAGCAAAGTGGCGATGCTGCGGAAGATGCCGCGCTGATCTTTTTGCAACAACAAGGTTTGCGTTTGTTGCAGCGCAATTATCGAACGCCCGGACGGGGTGGTGGTGAAATTGACCTCATTTTGCAAGAATCCGACAGCACGGTGGTGTTTGTCGAGGTTCGAAAGCGTGCCTTGGGTCAGTTTGGCGGTGCTTTGGGCAGTGTGGGGGCCGTCAAACAGCGGCGCCTTGTTTTTGCCGCACGTTATTTCTTAATGCGCTGGCGACACCTCCCGCCTGCGCGTTTTGACGTCATCGCTTGGGAGCCCCATGGCATGATTTGGGTCAAGGCGGCTTTTGATGCGGTTTCTTAAGGGCCGCCGTGGCCGCTTTGAATCGGCTGCGAGTATCATCATGTTCATGTTAGACCTGCGCATTCAACAACACTTCATCGACAGCGCCGATTTGCAATACCAAGCGGCCGAAACCTTGGCCAAGCCCTTGGATGCGGGCGTGCAGGCGCTCATGGCTTGTGTCACCAGTGGTGGCAAAGTGTTGGTTTGCGGTGAAGGCAGTGCGGCTGCATTGGCACAGTATTTCGCCAGTTTGTTTGTGGGTGGCTTTGAGCGTGAGCGACCCGAGCTGGCTGCCATCGCCTTGCGCCACGAGGGCCTAGGCGATCCTGCCTACGCCAGTTTGGCCAGGCAGGTGCGCGCTTTAGGCCAAGCCGGCGATGTGCTGCTGTTGCTCACTTCCACAGGCGAAGAGGAGGGTTTGATGCGTGCTTTGCATGCTGCGCACGAACGTGACATGACCGTCATTGCCCTGACCGGCAAGGGGGGTGGTTCTGTCGCCAAAGCCCTGCGCGAAACAGATGTGCATGTGGGCATTCCGCACGATCGAGCGGCGCGCATTCGCGAGGTTCAGCAATTGGCCCTTCACTGTTTGTGCGATGGCGTCGATGCTCAACTGATGGGCGACCAAGACACCGTCGCATGAGCCAAAGAAGGGCATTTCTTTTCTGATTCAACGCGCTAAAATGTTTCAAGACTTTCTAAGGACTTTTCAAGTGAAACTCAATCTCAATCGTTGGATGCTTTCTGTTTTGACGGCCAGTGCCTTGATGGCCAGTTTGTCCGCCTGTGCGCCTTTGGTGGTTGGCAGTGCCGTCATGGGTGGCTTTGTGGCCATCGATCGCCGTACCGCAGGCATTCAGCTTGAAGACGAGAGCATTGAACTTCGAACAGCCCAGGGCTTGCGTCAGAACTTGAGTGAAGCCTCACACGTCAATGTGACCAGTTACAACCGCATGGTGTTGCTGACTGGCGAAGTCAGCTCGGCCGCAGACAAAGAACGTGCTGAAAGGCTGGCCAAAAGCCAAGAGAATGTGAGCTCCGTAGTCAATGATTTGGCCATTGAGCCAGCCAGTTCGCTCACTCAGCGCTCCAAAGACATCATCACCACAGGCCAAATTAAAGCCTTGATGGTGGATGCCAAAGATTTGCAATCCAACGCCTTCAAAGTCATCGTCGAGCGTGGCATTGTTTATTTGATGGGCCGCGTCACTGCCCGTGAGGCGCAGCGCGCTTCAGAAATTGCACGCAGTGGCAGCGTCAGTGGCGTGGTCAAGGTGGTCAGGGTTTTTGACATCATTACCGACGATGAACTCAAACGCATCAGTGCCCAACCTTTTTCTTCACAAGCACAGCCAAAGCCATAAAGCATTTCACGCTATTGAAAAAGGGGCTCTGATTCAATCAGAGCCCCTTTTTACTTGAGTCTTGTGAAAAATGCTTAGCCCAGACGTTTGATCAGGCTGGAGGTATCCCAGCGCTTGCCGCCCATTTGCTGCACATCGGCATAAAACTGATCGACCAAGGCCGTGACGGGCAAACGCGCACCATTGCGTTTGGCTTCGTCCATGACCAGACCCAAGTCTTTGCGCATCCAATCGACTGCAAAACCAAAATCGAATTTATCGGCCACCATGGTTTTGCCGCGGTTGTCCATTTGCCAGCTTTGTGCGGCGCCCTTGCCAATCACATCTAGCACCAGATTCATGTCGAGGCCTGCTTTTTGTCCAAAGGCAATGGCTTCTGACAAACCCTGCACCAAGCCTGCAATGCACACTTGATTGACCATTTTGGTGAGTTGACCTGCGCCAGACTCACCCATCAAGGTGTAAGCGCGCGAGAACGCCATGGCAGTTGGCTTGGTCGCTTCAAAAATGGCAGCATCACCACCACACATGACGGTGAGCAAACCATTTTGAGCGCCGCCCTGGCCCCCAGAAACAGGGGCGTCAATGAAATTCAAGCCAAGCGCTTTGGCCGCAGCGTAAAGCTCGCGTGCCACATTGGCGGAGGCCGTGGTGTGGTCCACCAAAGTAGCGCCTTTTTTCATACCCGCCAAAGCGCCGTCTGCACCCAGCACCACCGCGCGCAAATCTTCATCGTTGCCGACGCAGCAAAAAACGATGTCGGCATCTTTCACAGCTTCTCGGGGCGTAGGGGCATGTGCAGGTTGACGGCTGTCGGCAAACTCTTGGCACCATGCCGCTGCTTTGGCTGCGCTGCGGTTGTAAACCGTCACTGCGTGGCCAGCGCGGGCCAAGTGGCCCGCCATGGGATAGCCCATGACGCCTAGGCCTAAAAAGGCCACATGTTGAGAAGGAGCGGATTCGTAGGTTTTTGCGTTCAGGCTGCTCATGATTGTCTGTGGTGTGAAGTTGGAAAATGGTTCAAGCTGGCAATTGTCCATCAGATTGTGGTTTTGGGTGGAACTTGCTTAAAAGTCGCAAAGTGTCGGCCGAAATTCGACCTGACTGAAAGTGGCGCAAGAGGCTTTGGTCCAGCGTTTGCATCCCAGCGGCCTGTCCCGTTTGAAGGGCTGAATAAAGTTGACTCACCTTGCCCTCGCGGATGAGATTTTTAACCGCTGGGGTGCCCACCATGATTTCATGCGCTGCCACACGCCCCACACCGCCCAGTTGAGGGCACAGCGTTTGCGCTAAAACGGCAATCAGATTTTCAGCAAACAAAGCGCGCACCGCTTCTTTTTCGTGAGACCCAAACGCATCCACCAGACGGTCAACGGCCTGGGGTGCGCTGGCCGTGTGCAAGGTGGACAACACCAAATGACCCGTTTCGGCCGCTGTGAGTGCCAAGCGAATGGTGGCGGCGTCGCGCATCTCGCCCACCAAAATCACATCGGGGTCTTCACGCAGTGCAGCCCGCAAACCCGACTCAAAGTCGGGGGTGTCGCGCCCCACTTCACGCTGATGGATCAAACATTGAAGCGGTGCATGCTCATACTCGATGGGATCTTCAAGGGTGAGCAGGTGGCCTTCACAATGCTGGTTGATGTCGTGCAACAAGGCTGCAAGCAGGGTTGATTTGCCGCTGCCAGTGGGCCCAGTCATGAGAACCAAGCCATGGGCATGCCGGCCCCAAGAAGCTACGCATTCTGGCGCTCTGAGGGCTTTCAAATCTGGCAACGTGTCAGGGATCAGCCGCAAGGCCATGGCGGGGCCGCGCGCTTGCAAATAAGCATTGATGCGAAATCTGCCCAGCCCTTCAAGAGAGACGGCGAAGTCGAGATGGTTGAACGCAAAGCCGGTATGTGCTTGTGCACCAAGCGCTGCACCATGCGCAACATGAACTTCTTTGCGTGTGTGTTGCTCGCCCACCCTGCCCGGGTGAAGCGTGTCGAGAAGTTCTAACAAGGACCTTGCTTGAAGGGTTTGCAAATGGGCTGGGCTGTGCGGGTTGACCCAGCGCCGCATCTTGCCATCTATCCTGAGCCAAGGCACCTCACCTGCAGAGAGGTGAACATCGGAGGCACCAAGGCTTCGGGCCTCCCGCAAGATGTGTTGCCAATTCATTGAATTTCCTTTGTGCTGTGCGATTTGTTAAGCTTGTTGCCATGAATGACACAGTTTCAAACAATCTTCAGAAAGTCCGCAAGCGAATTGAGCTTGCATCTAAGGCGGCCGGCCGAGCATCGGACGCGGTGAAACTTTTGGCCGTGTCCAAGACCATGCCCGCGCAAGCTGTGCGCGAAGCGCATGCGGCAGGTCAATTGGCGTTTGGTGAAAACTACATTCAAGAGGGTGTCGATAAAATCGCTTCATTGGCAGATCTGCCTTTGGAGTGGCATTGCATTGGCCCGATTCAAAGCAATAAATCCAAGTTGGTGGCTGAGAATTTTGCTTGGGTTCACAGCATTGACCGTTTGAAAATTGCCGAGCGTTTGTCAGCGCAAAGACCCGCTCACTTGCCGCCATTGCAAATTTGCTTGCAAGTGAATGTCGATGGGGGAAACAACAAATCGGGCGTTACGCCGTCAGAACTTCTTGAGCTTGCACAAGCCGTTGCCAAATTACCGCATCTGCAACTGCGCGGCCTGATGACCATTCCAGAGCCTGCTGCCAATGAACTAGCAGCGCGTGCTGTTCATCGTCAAGCCAAAGAACTGTTTGACAGTCTGAATGCGGCCGGTTTGAAGTTGGACACCTTGTCCATGGGCATGACAGCCGATTTAGAAGCCGCCATTGCTGAGGGCAGTACATGTTTGCGTGTGGGCACGGCAATTTTTGGTGCACGCCAGTAAAAAACCCAGCACGCAGACTGGGTTTGAAGAGATGCACGCTGTTTAAAACCGCGGCAAATCTGGGTGTGAAATTTTCCCGCCGCGCACCAACATTTTGCCGTACTCTGCGCATCGGTTGTGTGTCGGAATGACCTTGCCAGGATTCAGCAAACCCAGTGGATCAAAAGCTTTTTTCAAGGCAAACATCTGCTCATTTTCTTCGGATGAAAACTGCACGCACATGCTGTTGAGTTTTTCAATGCCCACACCATGCTCGCCTGTGACGGTGCCGCCCATGGCCACACTGGTTTCCAAAATTTCGGCGCCAAACAATTCACAGCGGTGCATTTGATCGGCGTCGTTGGCATCAAACAAAATAAGTGGGTGCAGGTTGCCATCGCCCGCGTGAAACACATTGGCGCAGCGCAATTGGTATTTCTTTTCCATCTCGGCAATGGCCAACAAAATGTCGGCCAATCGCTTGCGCGGAATGGTGGAGTCCATGCACATGTAGTCGGGGCTGATGCGGCCCGATGCAGGGAACGCATTTTTACGGCCACTCCAAAAACGCAAGCGCTCGGCCTCGTCTTTGCTGACGGTGATGGCGGTGGCGCCAGACCCAAGCAAGACATCGCTCATGCGGCCAATTTCTTCTTCAACTTCTTCGGGTGTGCCATCGCTTTCGCACAACAAAATAGCTGCGGCATTCAAGTCATAACCTGCGTGTACAAAATCTTCTACCGCAGCGGTCATGGGCTTGTCCATCATTTCTAGGCCTGCTGGAATGATGCCTGCTGCAATGACGGCGGCCACTGCATCGCCAGCTTTGCGAATGTCATCGAAGCTTGCCATGATGCATCGTGCCAATTGAGGCTTGGGCACCAACTTGACGGTGACTTCTGTGGTGATGGCCAACATGCCCTCGCTGCCCACCAGCACCGACAACAAATCAAAGCCGGAAGTGTCTAAAGCATCGCTGCCAAAAGTGACGGCATCGCCTTCAATGGTGAAGCCCTTGACTTTCAAAACATTGTGCAAGGTGAGGCCATATTTCAGGCAGTGCACGCCCCCTGAGTTTTCGGCCACGTTGCCACCAATGGTGCAGGCAATTTGGCTGGACGGATCGGGTGCGTAATACAAACCATGAACTGATGCAGCCTCAGAAATGGCCAAGTTGCGGACGCCGCATTGAACGACAGCCGTTCTAGACACCGGGTCCATCTTGAGAATCTGATTGAACTTGGCCATCGACAAGGTGACGCCCAGTTTGTGGGGCATGGCGCCGCCCGACAAACCGGTGCCTGCACCGCGGGCCACCACAGGCACCGCCAAGGCATGGCAAGTTTTTAAAACAGCTTGAACTTGGCTTTCGGTTTCGGGCAAGGCCACCACAAGGGGTCTTTCACGGTAAGCCGTCAGACCATCGCACTCATAAGGCACGGTGTCTTCCAGCGTGTAGAGCAAGGTGTGAGCGGGCATCACAGTGCTCAAGGCGTGAACGATTTGTGCTTGCCGATCGGCACGAGACAGTGCATCCAAGTTGGTCAAAGCGTTCATGTCAAATTCTCAATTCAAAAAGGGCATTCAGAATGATGTTCGAGACTATTTAAAGATCACGGTTTTGTGGCCATTTAAGAGCACACGGTGCTCGCTGTGCCACTTCACGGCGCGCGCCAGCACTTGGCTTTCAGTGTCGCGGCCTTGGGTGGTGAGGTCGTCTACCGTTTTGGAGTGGTCCACACGCGCCACGTCTTGTTCAATGATGGGGCCTTCGTCTAAATCAGCCGTGACATAGTGGGCTGTGGCGCCAATCAATTTGACGCCGCGATCGTGTGCCTGGTAGTAAGGCTTTGCGCCCTTGAAACTGGGTAAAAAGGAGTGGTGAATGTTGATGGCGCGACCTGACAACTTGCGGCACAAATCGTCTGACAAAATTTGCATGTACCTGGCCAACACCACCAGCTCTGCACCCTCTGATTGAATGATCTCGAACTGCTTGGACTCGGCTTCGGCTTTGTTCGCGGCAGTAACCGCAATGTGGTGAAAGGGTACGTTGTAGCTGGCTGCCAATTGGTAAAAATCACGGTGGTTGCTGACAATGGCGCGAATGTCGATGGGCAGCAAGCCACTTTTCCAGCGGAACAGCAAATCGTTCAGGCAATGGCCCTCTTTGCTGACCAAAATGACCGTGCGCATGGGCTGTGTGGTGCTGTGCAAATTCCATGTCATTTGAAAGGGGGCTGCAAAACTGACCAACTGGGTATGCAAATCGGCTTCATTCACTGGGTCACAGGCGAACTGAACGCGCATGAAAAACAAACCTGTGGCGGGGTCGTTGTATTGAGCGGCTTCTTCAATGTTGCCGCCGCGTTCCAGCAAAAACCCCGAAACAGCGTGCACGATGCCCGTTCTGTCGGGGCAGGAAAGCGTCAAAATGTAGGCATGATTCATGGCTGATATTGTCGCAGGGAACGCGGTAAAGTTCTGGTTTGTGGTAGTTTCCATGCCCAACCAGAGGGTAAATCAGTTGTGACTTTATGTCAGGACTGCTGAAATAGTGATTGCGATCTAGGGTGGAGCAATTTACACTGAGGGTTCAAGACCAATGCTTATTAGAAGCTAAGAGGCACACCCATGGCATATTTAGATACCCTTCTCTCCTCAATGAGGCCTGCCAGCACCCCTGCGGCCACCTTCAACATGGAGCACCAGTGGTTGCCCTTCACAGGCAATCGCCATTTCAAGCAAGAGCCGCGCATTTTCGTGGCCGCTGAAGGCATGCACTTCACCACCCACGATGGCCGTCAAGTGATCGATGGCATTTCTAGCTTGTGGTGTGTGGGTGCAGGTCACAACCGCAGGCCCATTGCCGAAGCCATCAAAAAACAGCTCGACACACTCGACTACGCCACGGCCTTTCAAATCAGCAACGACCAGGCCTTTCAAGCCGCTCAAATGATTGCAGAGTTGTGTCCTGGTGACTTGAACAAGGTGCTGTTTTGTAACTCAGGTTCTGAAGCCGCCGACACCTCCCTGAAGGTCGCCTTGGCCTACCACCGAGCCCGCGGGGAAGGCCACCGCAATGTCTTCATTGGACGAGAAAAGGGCTACCACGGCGTGAACTTTGGCGGCATGAGTGTGGGCGGTTTGCCAGCCAACCGCAAAGTCTATGGTGCTCAATTGCTGCCCCGTGTTGACCACATGCGCTTCATTCACGACCCAGTGAACCATGCCTACATTCACAACGAAGAACCCGTCTGGCAAGAAGACCCCCTGCTAGAACTGGAAACCCGTATTTTGGCTTTGCACGATCCCAGCAATGTGGCCGCCATCATCGTCGAGCCTGTTGCGGGTTCTGCGGGTTGGTATTTGCCGCCCAAGGGTTACTTGAAGCGCCTGCGCGAAATCTGTAACAAGCATGGCATTTTGCTTATTTTTGACGAGGTGATCACAGGCTTTGGCCGCATGGGCACCAACTTCGGCGCCGACTATTACGGTGTGGTGCCCGACATGCTCAACTTTGCCAAATGCGTGACCAATGGCGTCATTCCTTTGGGCGGTGTGGTTTGCCGCGATTTTATTTACGACGCCATGATGAACTCTGGCGCGCCCGATTACGCCATTGAGTTTTTCCATGGCTATACCTATTCAGGCCACCCTGTGTCTTGCGCCGCAGCCCTTGCCACTATGAAACTGCTCAAAGAAGAAAACCTCTTTGCCCGCGCAGGTTCAATGGGGCCTGTGCTGGGAGACGCCATGCACAGCGCCTTCAAAGGTCTGCCCAATGTCATTGGCATCCGAAGCCTGGGCTTGGCAGGTGCAGTGGAGCTGTCGTCGATTGCGGGCGCTCCTGGCAAGCGCGCCTACGACATTTTCTTAGATTGCTACAACAAGGGTGTTTTGGTGCGAGCTGCAGGCGAAAACCTGGTTCTGTGTCCGCCCTACATTGTGGAAAAAGAGCACATCGAAAAAATGGTCAATGTGCTGGCTGACAGCATTCGAAAACATGCTTGATGCCCAGCCAAGGCCTCGCTCATGACGGCTTTTCCAAAGCCGATTGAGCAAGCTGAAGTAGGAAAACTAGTGAACCACAACGGGCTGCTGTGCCAGGCCCGTGTAACGCTCTAAAGTGTCTTCCACTTCTTCTTGTGTAGGGGTGTTTTGTTGCCAAGCCTGAATGTGCATTTGGAACATTTCTGCCCAAGAGCCATCTAGGTAAACCTCTTTACCCGACCGTTTGTCCACGATTTCAAAGCCGTGGCGCTCTAGGATGGGTGGTTGATGGATGGATGCCGCTTCACCGGTGTCGTTGGCCAACACATGCATGACGGCAAAAGATTCAGATTCATACAACAAGTTCATAGTGACATTCTGACCTAAGTCTGTCTACTTTAGATAGGGTTGTTGTAAATTTTTTCAAGAGGGCAGGGCGGGCAATGTTTCGGAGTCGCGCATTTCCATGTCAATGAAGTTGCCTGTGACTTGGGTGATCTTGATTCGCACGGGCATGCCGCCGTGGGCTTGAGACAACCACATTTCAATTTGGCTGTCGAACTTACCCCTTGGCAAGCAAACCCAACGCTGTGTTTCTAGGCGTTTGCCATCCACTTCGATCGAGTCATCTGACTTGTAAGTGAGGGTCCAATTGACGGCATCCCGGGCCGTGGCGGTTTGGACATTGAGCTCGGAGCCCAGTTTGAAACTCTTGGCAGAAACCGTGGCCGCCATTTGGATGAACAAACTCACCTGATCTTGTGCCCCGGGCTGTAGCGCAATGCTGGGTGTATTGCCACTGAAGCTGATTTTTTTTTGATCTGCTTCGAAATGGGCCGCGCGCTCGCCCCGCCAACTGTCAGAGTAACGCAATGGCGCCAAGCCGTTTTCGGTCATGCTTCCCACGCTTCGCCAAACACGACTGCCCACCAAAAATGCTCTAACTCGAAGTTCGGCTTCATAGGTCTTAGGGGTTCTGGGGTTCGATTGGGCTTGCCACTTGAGCGAGCCAAAAGCGTGGTAAGTCAAACCACGTTCTTGACCTGTGAGTTTGTAGTTAATTTGGGAGTTAGGCGGAAAGTCGCCTACCTTGGCTGTGAGCGCATTCGATGCGGGCGGTACTGACACGGCGGGGGCCGCCGTAACGTCTGGTGGCAAGGGGATTGCTTCGACTTCTGGCAGCTTGTTGGGTAAGCTTGCCAAAGCCGCAGTGTTTGGGTCGGAATTGGGCGGATTGAGGTTTTCTTCAGGGGCAGGCAGCACTTCAGAGGCCACGGCACGCATGCCAACGCTTGCGGGCGAGGTGGCGCTTGCGCTTGCTGGTGGTCTGGGTTTTTGTTGGATGGGCGGCCTAGGTTGCTCGGTGGCTGGGCTTTGTGGCGGCGCCTGTGAAACGCCAGAACTCAACACCCGAGTTTGCAGGGGCCCCAATTTTTGCGATTCTGGTTGAAGTCGCCAAATGCTGGCCCCAGGTGCCAAGAGCAGCCAAAGGTGAGCACCCAAAACCAATGCCACCAAAGCCGCCAAGGCCCGCCGCTGAGAGGCGAGGTTGGCTTGGGTCAATAGGGCTTGGGCATGCATGTCAATGTGAATTTAAGGGGCTGGGGCGCTTTGAAAAAATCAGATCGTCTTGAAAGTCATGAAATTGTAGGACCCGCTAGATTGGTTAAACTGATTCACGTTTTGAATCGAAAGCCATCGGCTTGGATTTTTATTTTGAGATTCTATTGTGAGACCCCAGCATGAAATTAGCTACCTACAAAGACGGATCGCGTGACGGCCAATTGGTCGTGGTCTCGCGCGACTTGAGCACAGCACATTATGCGACGGGCATTGCTCAGCGCCTGCAGCAAGTTTTAGACGACTGGAACTTTTTGGCGCCGCAATTGGAAGACCTGTACCAAACACTGAACAGTGGCAAGGCGCGTCATGCCTTTCCATTTGACCCCAAACAATGCATGGCGCCATTGCCCAGGGCTTATCAGTGGGCCGATGGCTCGGCTTATTTGAACCATGTGGAATTGGTACGAGCCTCGCGCAGCGCTGTGGTGCCTGAGAGCTTTTACGCCGACCCGCTTATGTACCAGGGCGGCAGTGACGATTTCATTGGACCTTGCGATCCTGTGGTGTGCCGGGACGAAAGCTTTGGCATCGACTTTGAAGCTGAAATTGCAGTGATCACCGGCGATGTGCCAATGGGGGTTTCGCCAGAAAACGCACTCGATGGCATTCGGTTGGTGATGATTGCCAACGACGTTAGTTTGCGCAACTTAATTCCGAATGAATTGGGCAAAGGATTTGGCTTTTTTCAGAGCAAACCCGCAACTGCTTTCAGTCCTGTTGCCGTGACCTTGGATGAACTGGGTGACGCTTGGGACCATGGCCGTTTGCACCTGACCATGCAGTCAACCTGGAATGGCCGCAAGGTGGGCATGTGCGAAGCCGGCCCAGAAATGACGTTTCACTTTGGCCAACTGATTGCGCACATGGGCAAAACGCGCAACGTGCGCGCTGGCTCCATTGTTGGCAGCGGCACGGTCAGTAACAAAAGTGTCGACGTCAATGGCAAGCCCGAGTGGCCCAAGGGCTACAGCTGCATTGCAGAAAAGCGCGCCATTGAGACCATTTTGGATGGCAAGCCTAGCACCGAGTTCATGAAATTCGGTGACACCATTCGCATTGAAATGAAAGGCAAAGATGGTCAAAGCGTGTTTGGCGCCATTGACCAGCAAATGGTCCCGCTTGGAGCTTAATTTGGACGTTCAACGCAATCCGGCAAAAGGGCCGATTGCTATTTCAGGAGACCTTCATGAGCCATGTCATTGACTACAGCCGCTATCAGACACTTCGAATCACGCGGCGTGGCGCCAATCAAACGGTGCTAGACATTCAGATGAAAGCAGGAGGGCCTAGCGGCAACGGCAAACTGCCAACCGCAGGCCACGAAGGGCATGCGGAATTGGCTGAAATTTGGCGCGATGTTTCGCGCGACGACAGCGTGCGAGCAGCGGTGTTGCGCGGTGAGGGTTTGGGCTTTTCGGGCGGTGGCGATTTGTCGTTGGTGGAAGACATGGCGCGAGATTTCGACATTCGAAGCCGTGTCTGGAAAGAGGCGCGCGACTTGGTTTACAACGTGATCAATTGCGACAAGCCTATTGTGAGTGCCATGCATGGGCCGGCGGTGGGCGCTGGCTTGGTGGCGGGTTTGTTGGCTGATATTTCCATTGCCAGCAAGACTGCCAAAATTGTAGATGGCCATACACGCTTAGGTGTTGCAGCAGGCGATCACGCGGCCATCATTTGGCCTTTGCTGTGTGGCATGGCCAAAGCCAAGTACTACTTGTTGTTGTGCGAACCTGTGAGTGGAGAAGAAGCCGAGCGAATTGGCTTGGTGTCATTGGCGGTTGAGGAAGACCAACTGCTAAGCAAAGCTTATGAGGTGGCCGATCGTTTGGCCAATGGCAGTCAATCCGCCATTCGCTGGACCAAATATGCTTTGAACAATTGGCTGCGCCAAGCAGGCCCCAGTTTTGATGCTTCCTTGGCGCTCGAGTTCATGGGCTTTTCAGGGCCCGATGTACAAGAGGGCTTGGCCAGCTTAAAGGCGCGCCGCACGCCTCAGTTTTAAGCCTTGCTCTTCATGCGCGCCATGAAGAGTTCGTTGTTGGCTTTGCGATCAGCATGCACCCGTTGCATGCTGGGGCGCTCCGACCACATTTTCATGTAATCCTTGACGGGCAAGTCGGCCAAAAAATCCCTGCCGTAAATGGTTTTGGTCGCGGCAGTGATCACAGGCAAATGAACTGCGGCGGTGCAATCTGCAATGCTCAATTCAGTGCCGCCAATGAAGGGTTTGAACTGTGCCAATTTTGCAAATGCGGCCACATTTTTCTCAAGTTGGACACCGATTTTTTCCTTGACAGTGTCGCTGACCTTGCCGCCAAAGAAGGCTTCACCGTACAAGTTGCGCGCCACCAATTCCAAGTGCAAATCTAAGAAGACCACCAGCTCCCGAGCTTTGGCGGCTGCGAAGGCGTCCTTGGGCATGAGAGGGTGATCAGGGTACTGTTGCTCGATGTACTCCACCATGACTGCCGATTCGCAAACCGAGCCTTGCGCTGTTTTCAAATAGGGCACTTTGCCAAGGGGGCTGGCCGTGGGATCGGTTTCGCCCACCCATGCCAATTCCTCTTCGAAGGCAACGCCTTTTTCCAGCAGCACTAATTTAACTTTGTTGTGATAGTTGCTGGCGCCAAAGCCGCAGAGTGTCAGCATGTCGTGTCTTCCTATTTGGATCAAAGCAAAGAGCTTAGCCTTTGATCGTTACTTGCTGCGTCGCGCAGTTGACTCAGGGCCGTATGCGTTAAGCTTGCGCTTGACACACACATCAAGGAGCCCACATGAGCGATACCTCAGCTTTCGGATTTGGAAAATTCGTACCTGGCTTTGATTTTTTGCAAAACTTAGGTCAAGCCGCCAACCCGGGTGCCAAGGGCTCGCCGCAAGGTATGCCCAACATGGCCAGCTGGGTCGCGCCTACCTTGAGTGTGGAAGAGCTCGACAAGCGCATTCAAGAACTCAAAACGGTTCAGTTTTGGTTGGAGCAAAACACCAATGCCCTCAAGGCAACCATCCAGGCTTTAGAGGTCCAAAAAATGACCTTGTCCACTTTGCAGGGTATGAATGTGAACATGTCCGAGCTGGCCAAGGCCTTCACGGCCAAAATGCCTGACCTCCATCCCAAGGACACGCCCAAGCCCGCAGAAACTCACAGCGCCGCTGATTCAAGCAGCGATCACGCCAAAGCAAGTGCTGAAGGTGCCGCACAAGGCCCTGCAGTTGACCCCATGCAGTGGTGGGGATCACTCACCCAACAATTTCAAAACATTGCGGCGGCGGCTGTGAAAGATGTAGCGGCCAAAGCCATGAAAGACGGCCCCAAGGCCAGCAAGAAAACGGCTACAACGCGCAAAACCCAAAAGCCAAGTTCAAGCACAAGCCGATCCAGTTCAGCTCGTTCAAGTTCAGCGCGACCATCGCGAGCCAAAAAACCAGCCCCATGAATTTATTTCCCTATGGACACGCCACGCACCCACAGTGGCAAATGGCCGCCGGTTTGGTCATTGCCCAATTGCGCGCCCAAATGACATTGCCAGGCCATGCGCCGCAACCGCGTTTGGGGCTGTTGTACATCACCGACCATTACGCCAACGAAGCCGAACCCATCTTGGCGCACTTTAGAGAAGAGTTGCCCATGGTCCAAGATTGGGCAGGCACCGTGGGTGTGGGGGTGGCAGCCAACAACGCAGAGTACTTTGACGAACCCGGCATGGCCTTGATGCTGTGCGATTTACCTGCCGATCAATACCGCGTGTTTTCGGGTGCACAACCCTTGCCGCCGCAGTTCAAGGCGCACAGCGCCTTGGTGCATGCCGATCCGCAAACGCCGGACTTGGCCGAGTTGATTGTCGAAATGGCGGGTCGCACGCAGTCGGGGTATTTGTTTGGCGGTTTAACGGCCAGTCGAAACCAAGCCGTGCAATTTGCTTGGCAGAATTCAGCCGATCCCAAGCAGGGTGTTTTAACGGGTGGTCTAAGCGGCGTTGCTTGGTCGCCCGAGGTGCAAATCTTGTCGCGCGTCACGCAAGGCTGCGCGCCCATCAGCAAAGAGCGCGAGATCACGGAAGCCGAAGGGCATGTGGTTTACAAACTCGATGGCTTGCCGGCAATGGATGTGTTGATGGCCGATTTGAAGGTGTCCTTGTCAGAACCACAAGTCGCATTGAAAGCAGTGCGAAGCACCTTGGTGGGACTCACGTCTGCCGGTCAACAAAGGGTTGGCAGAGCAGGCAGCTTAGGTGCCGAAGTCAGAGTGCGACACATCGTTGGACTCGACCCCGCACGCCAAGGCGTGGCCATTGCAGACCATTTGCAAGCAGGTCAGAAATTGACTTTTTGCCAGATGAGTTTGCAGGCAGCCAAGTCAGATCTTCGTCGCATTTGCGCAGAAATTCGAGAAGAGTTAGAGCCCGAAACATTGAGCTTGGAAATGGCCAACGCTTTGGCAACCAGTGAAGCAGAAGCGGCGCCGCACCCAGCCAGGCGCATTGCGGGCGCGGTGTATGTCAGTTGCTCTGGCCGCGGTGGCCCGCACTTTGGTGGGCCCAGTGCAGAGCTTCAGTGGATTCGCCACTCTTTAGGCGATGTGCCTTTGGTGGGGTTTTTTGCAAGCGGCGAAATTGCCCATCAGCACCTGTATGGTTACACCGGTGTGTTGACGGTATTCACCACGCCTGCAGAAGCCACTTAAACAACAACAGTTTTTACACGCCGCGCGCACGCGCCTGTTTGAACTGAGCCTGAAAGCTTGAGAAGCTTTCGGCTTCCAATGCAACACGCACTTCTTGCATGAGATTCAAGTAATAGTGCAAGTTGTGAATGGTGGTCAGCATGGGCCCCAGCATCTCGCCGCAGCGATCGAGGTGATGCAAATACGCGCGGCTAAAACCTTCTCTGCCGCCATCGTCCCAAGATACGCCTGAAGTGCCAGCACAAGCATGGCATGTGCATGAGGCGTCTAAAGGCTGATGGTCGGTTTTGTGACGCGCATTGCGCAGCTTCAAATCGCCAAAGCGCGTGAACACCGTGCCATTGCGTGCGTTGCGCGTGGGCATGACGCAGTCAAACATGTCAACACCTTGCGCCACGCCTTCGACCAAATCTTCGGGAGTACCCACGCCCATGAGGTAGCGTGGCTTGTCGGCGGGCAAACGGTGCGGTGTGTGCGCCATGATTTGCAACATTTGTTCTTTGGGCTCGCCCACGCTCACACCGCCAATGGCATAACCTGGAAAATTCATACCCACCAATTGGTCTAGAGATTCTTGACGCAAGTTTTCAAACATGCCGCCTTGCACAATGCCAAACAAGGCATTGGGATTTTCAAGCCGCGTAAATTCATTTTGACTGCGTGTGGCCCAACGCAAACTCATCTCCATGGACTTGCGTGCTTCTGCTTCAGTGGTGAGGTGACCTTTGGTTTCATAAGGCGTGCACTCGTCGAGTTGCATCACGATGTCTGAGTTCAAGATGCTTTGAATTTGCATGCTCACTTCGGGCGACATGAACAGCTTGTCGCCGTTCACGGGCGAAGAAAAATGCACGCCTTCTTCGGTAATTTTGCGCATCGCACCCAAAGACCAAACTTGAAAACCGCCCGAGTCTGTGAGGATGGGTTTCTTCCATTTTTCAAAGCCATGCAAGCCGCCAAAACTTTTCATGATGTCAAGGCCTGGCCGCATCCACAAATGAAAGGTGTTGCCCAAAATAATTTGCGCGCCCATTTCTTCGAGGCTGCGCGGCATCACGCCTTTCACGGTCCCGTAGGTGCCCACAGGCATGAAGATGGGCGTTTGAATCACGCCATGGTTCAGGGTCAACTGAGCTCTTCGCGCGTGGCTGTGAGGGTCTGTTTTGAGGAGTTCAAATTGAAGCATGCTTCATTTTATGCTTTAGGTTTAAAGAGAGTTCGAGCGTCTTAAGAGCATGGCATCGCCATAGCTGAAGAATCGATACTTTTGTGCAATGGCGTGGGCGTACAAAGCCATCACATGCTCATAGCCTGCAAAGGCACTGACCAGCATCATCAATGTGCTTTTGGGTAAATGGAAATTGGTGATCAGGCAGTCCACCCACTGAAATTCAAAGCCTGGTGTGATGAAGATTTGGGTGTCGCCTTGCGCTAAACCTGATTTTGCCCACGACTCCAAAGTTCTGACCGAAGTCGTGCCAACCGCCCATACTTTACCGCCACGTGCTTTGCACGCCTGCAAAGCAAGCTGAGTCGATGCAGGAATGTCGTACCACTCGGCATGCATGGTGTGTTCGGCAATGTTTTCGGTTTTCACGGGCTGGAAAGTGCCTGCACCCACATGCAAAGTGACACTGGCAGTGGCGACGCCCTTTTCTTTTAACTGGCTCAACAAGGCATCGTCAAAATGCAATGCTGCAGTCGGTGCGGCGACAGCGCCGGGATGGCGTGCAAAGACTGTTTGGTAGCGCGCTTCGTCTTCAGCAACTTCAGACTCAGTGGCGCTGCCGTCGTATTGCCGCTCAATGTAGGGCGGCAATGGCATGTGGCCATACTGAGCCATGAGGGCATGCGGCTCTGCGCTAAATTCAAAACAAAACAAAGCGCCTTTTTCATCAGGCCAACGGCCGATCAAAGTGGCCTCAAACCCCGTTTCGCTCTGCTTCAAAAATGCGTTGGGATCTCTGCCCATGTAAAGGGTGGCGCCAATGGGTGGTTTTTTGCTGACTTTCATGTGAGCCACCACGCGATGACCGGGCAATACCCGCTCAATCAAGAGCTCCACTTTGCCGCCGCTTGATTTTTCGCCAAAGATTCGCGCCTTGATGACTTGGGTGTCGTTGAAAACCAAGAGGTCGCCCGATTGCATCTGTTGGGGCAAATCTTTAAACACCCGATCGACTGGCATGGGGCCGCTGCCGTCAAGCAACTGAGAGCTGCTGCGCTCAGTCGCTGGGTGTTGTGCGATCAGTTCTGGGGGAAGGTGAAAGTCAAAGTCACTCAAACTGAAGCTGCGTTTGGCTTGGATGACGTCAAGGGGGGGGCTAAAAGCGGTCATGTGCTTGAGGGCCGAACAAGACCCGTTCCAAGTTGAAAAATTAGATTGTCCCATGACCTAACGCAATCAATTTGAAACTAAAACTATTGAATAGTTGTAAATGAGAGCAAGATGTGAGCATTATTTAAGAAAGTAATGATCACCATTCACTTTCCAGCGTTCCCAAGACAGTAATGTATGGGAATGCTCAAAGTATCAGAGTCCCAACAATTCGCCGATCGTTTGCGCGGCGCGTTGGAGAGTGCAGGGGTGCGTGCTTCACCCACACTGGTGGCCAATGCCTTCAATCTTCGCTACCGGGGTCGCAGCATCACGCCCCACACGGCACGCAACTGGTTGTTGGGCAAAGTCATGCCCACGCAAGACAAACTGCGGGTCCTTTCCGACTGGTTACAAGTCAGCCCTGACGAACTTCGTTTTGGCCGTGCACCTGGCAAGACCTACGTGTTTGAAATGAACAATGGCCCCGTCGAAATGGGCCTGGCCGACCGTGAAATGGTTGATCGGTATTTAACGCTGTCCCTCGAACAGCGCAAAACCATTCGAGAAATTGTGTCAGCCTTCGTGATGGCCACATTGGCCGAAAAATTGCTTTGATCTTGACGGCCTGATACGCAGGCCGTTTTAGGCCTGCACGCTACAAGCCATTGGGCAAGCACGGCACAATGGCGGTATGGTTGCCTCCGCATCTTCTCCGTCATTTTCGCCGCCCAAGCCCTTGTCTGCACCGCAAAAAGCCATGCGCAAGATGGGTTTGGCGCGCGACATTGATTTGGCCTTGCACATTCCCCTGCGTTACGAAGACGAAACCCGCATCGTCAAACTAGGCGATGCCCGCGAAGGCGATGCCATTCAAATTGAAGCCACGGTGGTCTCCTCGGAAGTCCAGTTACGTCCTCGGCGCCAGTTGCTCGTCACGGTCGATGACGGCACCGATACCTGCGTTTTGCGGTTTTTCAGCTTCTACCCCGCTCAGCAAAAGGCTTTGTCCGTAGGTCAAGTGATTCGGGCCAGAGGCGAAGTTAAGGGGGGGTTCATGGGATTCACCATGATGCACCCCGCCTTCAGGGCGGCCACCGGCGATCTGCCGTCTGTGCTCACACCGGTCTATCCCACCTCGGCAGGTTTGCCGCAAACCTATTTGCGCCGAGCCATTGCCAGCGCCGTGTCGCGGGCCGATTTAAGTGAATCATTGCCCCCAGCCATGGCCTGGCCCTCATCGCCCCAGGGCAAACCGGTTCAGAGCTTGCGCCAAGCCTTGACCTACTTGCACCATCCCACACCCGATGTGTCGATTGCGGCGCTTGAAGACCGTTCACACCCCGCTTGGCAAAGGCTCAAAGCCGAGGAGTTGCTTGCGCAGCAACTTTCGCAGCGCATGGCCAAGCTAGAGCGCGATACCTTGAAGGCGCCCGCGCTACAGCCAAAGGCCGGTGCTTGGCATGACAAATTGAAAGAAGTCTTGCCATTCCAGTTGACGGCCGCTCAACAAAGGGTCGGCCTTGAAATTGCAAAAGATTTGGCGCGGCCTGTGCCGATGCACCGCCTGCTTCAGGGCGACGTAGGTGCTGGCAAAACCGTGGTGGCTGCTTTGGCCGCCATGCTGGCCATTGATCAGGGCTGGCAGTGCGCTTTGATGGCACCCACCGAAATTTTGGCGCAACAACACTTCGCCAAATTGGTGGGCTGGCTGGCGCCTTTAGGGGTTCGCGTGGCGTGGCTCACAGGCAGCCAAAAGAAAAAAGAACGCACCGAAATGCTGGCCCTGATTGAGTCGGGCGAAGCCGCCTTGGTGGTGGGCACGCATGCTGTCATTCAAGAACTGGTGAAGTTCAAAAACTTGGCCTTGGCCATCATCGATGAACAGCATCGCTTTGGCGTGGCGCAACGTTTGGCCCTCAGAGACAAGATGCAAGATGCTGGCATGGAGCCGCACTTGCTCATGATGACGGCCACGCCCATTCCCCGAACATTGGCCATGAGTTATTACGCCGATTTAGAAGTGTCGGTGATTGACGAATTGCCACCCGGGCGCACGCCCGTGGTCACCAAAATCATCTCAGACAGCCGACGTGATCAAGTCATTGGCCGCATTGGCGCGCAATTGGCCGAAGGGCGTCAGGTCTATTGGGTATGCCCGCTCATTGAAGAAAGTGAAGCTTTGGACCTGACCAACGCCACGGCCACGCACGAAGAATTGTCGGCGGTGTTGTCGGCCCAGTTACCGGGCACAGCGGTGGGCTTGCTGCACTCCCGCATGTCGGTGAATGAAAAGCGCGAGGTCATGGCCCAGTTCACACAAGGCAGCATGGGTGTCTTGGTCAGCACCACCGTCATTGAGGTGGGCGTTGATGTCCCCAATGCCTCCTTGATGGTGATCGAACACGCCGAGCGATTTGGCCTGAGCCAATTGCACCAATTGCGAGGGCGCGTGGGGCGAGGCGCAGCGGCCTCTGCTTGCGTCTTGCTTTATGGCACACCCGAAGGTGGTCGTTTAAGTGAAACAGCGCGTGAGCGTTTGCGTGCCATGGTCGACACCAACGACGGTTTTGAAATTGCCAGACGCGATTTAGAAATCAGGGGGCCAGGCGAGTTTCTAGGTGCGCGACAATCGGGGGCCGCCCTGTTGCGATTTGCTGACTTGACCACAGACGAGCATTTGCTTGATTGGGCAAGGCAAGCAGCGCCGAAGTTGCTGGAAAAATACCCCGACATGGCTGAGCGGCACATCGCTCGCTGGTTGGGTGGAAAATCGGAATATTTGAAAGCTTGAGAAATTGGCATGACCCTGACTGAGCTGAAATACATTGTGGCCGTGGCCCGCGAACGGCACTTTGGCAAGGCGGCCGACGCGTGTCACGTGTCGCAGCCCACCTTGTCGGTGGCCATCAAAAAACTCGAGGAAGAACTCGATGTCAAGTTGTTCGAGCGCAGCGCCAACGAGGTGAGCACCACGCCATTGGGCGAAGAAATCATTCGCCATGCACAGCTTGTGTTGGAGCAAGCGGCAGAGATCAAAGAAATTGCCAAGCGCGGCAAAGACCCCTTGGCAGGTACTTTGCGTTTGGGTGTGATCTACACCATTGGCCCTTATTTGTTGCCCGATTTGATGCGACAGATCATGAAGAAGGCGCCGCAAATGCCTTTGATGTTGCAAGAGAACTTCACCGTCAAACTCATGGAGATGCTGCGCGCGGGAGAAATAGATTGCGCCATCTTGGCTGAGCCTTTTCCCGATGCCGGATTGGCCACCGCTGCTCTGTACGATGAGCCCTTCATGGCTGCATTGCCCGTGAAGCATTTGCTGGCTCATAAAAAATCGATCACGGCTGAGCAACTTAAAAACGAAACCATGTTGCTGCTAGGCAATGGCCATTGCTTCAGAGACCATGTGCTCGAAGTGTGCCCAGAGTTTGCAAGGTTTTCTAGCAACGCAGAAGGCATACGAAAAAGCTTTGAAGGCTCTTCGCTTGAGACCATCAAGCACATGGTGGCAGCAGGCATGGGCGTCACATTGGTGCCGCGATTGTCGGTACCTGCCGAAGCCTTGGCTGAAACCGCCAAGAGAAAAAAACACGAAGACCCCGAAATTGCTTATCTGCCCATCGTGGACGAAGCCGGGGGCTTGCCACCCACACGCCGCGTGGTCATGGTTTGGCGCAAAAGCTTCACGCGTTACGAAGCCATTGCGGCACTTCGCAACGCCATCTATGCATGCGAGTTGCCGGGCGTGACGCGCTTGTCATGATGTTGATTCGAGCTGTTTAACGTCAAGAACTTTTCATTCCATGCGTGAAAAAATCAGCTTGTATTTAGACCTTATTCGCTGGAATCGGCCTGCTGGTTGGCTCTTGTTGTTGTGGCCTACGCTATCGGCTTTATGGGTCGCATCGGGTGGTTTTCCAGGTTGGCATTTGCTCGCTGTCTTCACCTTAGGCACCATCCTCATGCGCAGCGCAGGATGTTGTTTGAACGATGTGGCAGACCGTGACTTTGACAAGCATGTCAAACGAACCGCAGAGCGGCCTGTCACCAGCGGCCGCATCGGTGTGAAAGAAGCCTTGCTGCTGGGGGCAGTGCTGGCACTCATCGCTTTTATGTTGGTGCTCACCTTGCGCACAGAAACCATCGCGTGGTCTTTTGCCGCCATGGCGGTGGCAGTGGCTTATCCCTATGCCAAACGCTTTATCGCCATGCCGCAAGCTGTGCTGGGCGTGGCATTCAGTTTCGGCATTCCGATGGCGTTTGCAGCCGTCACTGGCGAAGTGCCAAGCATCGCTTGGGCGCTGTTGCTTGGCAATTTGTTTTGGGTCTTGGCCTACGACACCGAGTACGCCATGGTCGACCGCGATGACGATTTGAAAATTGGCATGAAAACATCTGCCATCACTTTGGGCCAATGGGATGTGGCGGCTGTGATGTTTTTCTATGCCGCCTTTGTGGGCGTTTGGGGCGTGGTGCTAGACGCACCCGACAAGCCACTCTTGTTGGCGGGTTTGGTTGCTGCTGCACTCCAGGCCGCTTGGCATTTTTGGCTGATCAAAGACCGATCACGAGACGGTTGCTTCAAAGCATTTCGCTTGAACCACTGGGTGGGTTTTGCCGCCTTTGTGGGCGTGGCACTCAGCTACCTTTGAGCTCGCCATGAACAGCTTCTAATCAGTCTTTGCCGAATTCATCACCCAACTCGGCCGCGCGTTTTTGCGCCGCCAGCATGGCTTTCACAAAGGCCTCTTTCACATGGTCGTCGGCCAAGGATGTAAGCGCCGCATACGTCGTGCCGCCTTTTGAAGTGACGCGCTGGCGCAGCACTTCAGGCGAGTCTGTTGATTGACGCGCCAAATGTGTGGCACCGCCAAAGGTGGCCTTGGCCAAGTGGTAGGCCTGTTCTTGGCTTAAGCCCATTTGAGCACCCGCTTCGGTCATGGCCTCTAAAAAATAAAACACATAAGCAGGCCCAGAACCCGAAAGCGCAGTGACCACATCCAAGTCAGATTCTTGCTTGACCCACAGCCACTCGCCTGTGCTCTTGAGAGCTTGTTCAACCAATTGTTTGTCTGTTGCCGACACACCAGCACGGGAAAATAAACCCGTGATGCCTTGTCCCACCAAGGCCGGCGTATTGGGCATGCTGCGCACCACGCGATCTGTTTGAAGCCAGCGCGCAATGCTGTCGCTTCGAATGCCTGCGGCCACCGACAAGTGAAGCGCCTCTTGCGTGAAAGCGGCTACGGGCAATGCCGCCTCTTTAAAAACTTGCGGCTTCACAGCCCAAACTACCAAATCTGCATGGGACAAAAGGGCGGAAGCTGCAGAATCAGCTGAGGCAGCAGCATGAACTTCAACGCCAAATTCTGTTTGAAGTTTGGCGGCAGTTTCTGCAAAGGGCTCAATCACGACCACTTGGCTCGGCGCAAGGCCTTGTCGAATGAGGCCGCCCAAAATAGCGCTGGCCATGTTGCCGCCGCCAATAAAGGCCAATCGCACTTTTTGAAAATCAATGTGAGTCGATGCAGTCATGAATCATTCTCGAAATAGAGGTGGGGCTATTGAACAAGGACGGCCAAAGTTTGAATTATTGAGCCTGATTCAGCCAATTGGTCTTATTGTCTCTTTTTTGGAGCACCGCTTTCGGTTAATCTTGCAGCCATGAAGTACATCCTTGCACTTGACCAAGGCACCACCAGTTCTAGGGCGGTGTTGTTCAACCGCAATGGCCAGCCCGTTGCCACCGCTCAACAAGAGTTCACCCAATTTTTTCCTAAACCAGGATGGGTTGAGCACGACGCGCTTGAAATTTGGCAGACACAAAAAAAAGTCATGCACGACGTGCTGCGCAAAGCTGACCTTGCTGCTTCTCAAATACAGAGCATTGGCATCACCAACCAACGCGAAACAAGCGTGCTTTGGGACCGCAGAACTGGGCAGCCCATTGCGCCGGCCATTGTTTGGCAAGATCGCAGAACCGCGGGGCTTTGTGACAAGCTCAAAAGCCAAGGTGCGGCCGCTGGCATTCAAAAGAAAACAGGTTTGGTTCTAGACGCCTATTTTTCAGCCACCAAAATTGCCTGGTTACTCGACCATGTGAAAGGCGCTAGGCGTCTGGCAGAGCAAGGGTATTTGGCGTTTGGCACCATCGACACATGGCTCATTTGGCAACTCACTGGGGGCCGGGTGCATGTCACCGATCCTAGCAACGCGTCGCGAACCATGTTGTTCAACTTGCATACCCAAGCTTGGGATGCCAGTTTGCTCAAGCAATTCAACATCCCCTTTTCAATTTTGCCGCAGGTGGTGCCAAGCAGCGGCGTCTTGGCCGAAACAGATGCGCATTGGTTGGGTGTGTCTGTGCCCATTGCAGGCTTGGCCGGTGATCAACAAGCCGCTACGTTTGGGCAGGCTTGTTTTGCGCCAGGCATGGCCAAGAACACTTACGGCACAGGCTGCTTCATGCTGATGAACACGGGCCATGTGCCCGTTCAAAGCCGCAATCAATTGCTCACCACAGTGGCGTGGCAAGGCCCGCAATTTGAGGCAAAGGGCTGGCATTCAACCGCCTATGCGCTGGAAGGCTCTGTCTTCATGGCGGGTGCCACGGTGCAATGGTTGCGCGATGGTTTGCAAATCATTCAAAAAGCCAGCGACGTAGAAGCGCTGGCAGCCAGCGTGCCCAACACGGACGGTGTTTATTTGGTGCCCGCTTTTGCAGGTTTGGGTGCACCCGATTGGGACGGGCAAGCGCGTGGCACTTTGGTGGGCATGACGCGCGGCACCACAAAAGCGCACATTGCGCGTGCCGCCTTAGAGGCCATCGCTTGGCAAGTGGCCGATGTGTTTTTGGCCATGTCCAAAGACAGCGGCCTGGCATTGACCGAACTGCGCGTCGATGGGGGTGCCAGCCAAAACAATTTGCTGATGCAAATGCAGGCAGATGCATTGGGCGTACCGGTGGTGCGCGCCAGCGTCACAGAGACCACCGCATTAGGCGCCGCCTATCTGGCGGGATTGGCCACTGGGTTTTGGTCGGGCGCCGATGAAATCACAGCCCAATGGTCGATCGATCGAAAGTTTGTGCCGCAAACCACTGCGCGCGCCATTCAAGCCAGACAATCAGGCCATGCTCGTTGGCGAGAGGCGGTTAGCCGTTCGCGTTCTTGGGCCCAAGATTGAAGATGGTATGACCCCTTTATTGACAGACAGGGCGCAGTTGCTTGCGCAATTAGACGCCGTGCAAGAATTTGACATCGCCATCATTGGTGGCGGTGCAACGGGCTTGGGCGTTGCCGTTGATGCGGCCGTCCGAGGCTTGAAAGTGGTGCTTTTAGAGGCCCATGACTTTGCCAAAGGCACCTCTTCACGGTCTACCAAATTGGTTCATGGCGGTGTTCGTTATTTGGCCCAGGGCCATTTGCCTTTGGTTTGGGAAGCCTTGCGGGAGCGCCAACACTTGCTCTCGAATGCGCCCCACTTGGTCAAACCCATGCCCTTTGTGATGCCCGCTTATCGGCGAAAAGACCAACTGTTTTATGGCTTAGGTTTGAAGCTGTATGACTTGTTGGCAGGCTCGGCCCGGCTCGGCCCCACCCGTTTGTTAAGTCATGCAGAAACATTGCTGGCGCTGCCGGGCGTCAGGATCACGAATTTGGTGGGAGGCGTTGAATATTGGGATGCCCAATTTGACGATGCCCGCTTGGCCTTGGCCTTGGCGCGAACAGCGGCATCTCATGGGGCGCTCGTACTGAACCACATGCCCGTTTCAGGTGTTCTGACGGAGTATCCTGCGGGCCGGATCAAAGGCCTGACCTGCCAAGACACAGAGACCGGCCAAGAGCGCAGCATCAAAGCCCGTTGTGTGGTCAATGCCACCGGTGTCTGGGTTGATCAAATTGAGGCCATGCTGCACTCCAAGCCTGGCAATGCCAAAGATGCCAAATTGCCACATGCGGTCAGGCCCAGCCAGGGTGTTCATCTGGTGGTGGATGCCTCCTTCTGGCCAGGTTCATCGGCCTTGTTGGTGCCGCACACCCAAGACGGCCGCGTTTTATTTGCAGTGCCATGGCAAGGCAAAGTGTTGTTGGGCACCACCGACACACCCAGACCCCAAGTGGATTGGGAGCCGCAGGCGCTTGAATCTGAAATTGATCAAATTTTGCAAGAAGCCGCCAAATACCTGGTCAAAGTGCCTTTGCGCTCGGATGTCACCAGCGTTTGGGCAGGGCTGCGACCTTTGGCACGCACAGATGAAAAACCAAATGAACATGGTGCCACACACAATGTCAGCCGTGAGCACACCGTCAAAGTGGCATCCAATGGACTGGTCAGTGTCATGGGCGGCAAGTGGACCACCTACCGCGCCATGGCGGCCGATGTGATGCAAGCCATTCGCAAGGCGCAACTTGTCTCTTTGACCTCTGAAGACGTCACATTAGATACCAAGATGTCGGGCGCCACTGCTTCAGCTAGCCCCTACGGCACAGATGCCGAACTCTTGGCAAGCTTGCCGGGCGCAGATATTGGCTTGGGCCCTTTGCCCAGCCACCAATTGAGTGAGGCCATGGTGCGCTTTGCGGCGCGCTATGAATATGCGCGCACCGTGGAGGATGTGCTGGCCCGTCGAAACCGCTTGCTGTTCTTAGATGCCAGTGCCGCTCTGGCCGTGGCCCCCCAAGTGGCAGAAATTTTGAGCACCGAAACGGGTGTTTCACCTGAATTGGCGGCTTTCGAGGCCTTGGCCAAGTCTTATCAAATGCCCTAAATTCAGATTTCTTTGACTTTTTCGCGCCAAGCGTGTTGACAGAGCCCGAAAATGTTGTAATATCGCGGGCTTCGCTTGTAAAAAAGCGGAGTTATCTACCCAAACAAAAGCACTGCGAGTGGTTCGCGGTGTGGATGACGGGTCCAAGACTGATCTTGGTGCTTTTGAAAATCAAACTTAAAAAGTTCTGATTTTTTGGGGTGCACAAGGTGCAAGTTGGGAAATATTGAAATGATTCAGACAGAAACTCGGTTGGATGTTGCCGACAACACCGGCGCTAAGTCCGTCCTTTGCATCAAGGTGCTGGGCGGCTCTAAACGTC
>Ga0214919_10000517_pt1 | contig 65724 bp, 24 predicted proteins | sample LL1503_MetaG_FD_177994 | JGI IMG/M metagenome (GOLD analysis project Ga0214919, IMG submission 177994) | Freshwater microbial communities from Lake Lanier, Atlanta, Georgia, United States - LL-1503 | ecosystem: Environmental > Aquatic > Freshwater > Lake | place: USA: Georgia | collected... | reverse complement strand
TCCAAGGCTGGGAAATGACTGCTACTCGTGATGAGAAGACTGGTCAAATCGTTAGTACAGTAGCAATGCCAACTTTTCCAGGACTAGATAAAGTTCTAGAGACAGCAGAAAAAATGTATTCATTTGTGAATGCAGGCTCTACTAAAAAATAATACTAAAAAATATATAGGACGTAGTCCAGGAGCCCCGGCATTAGATCGGGGCTTTTTTACAACTGATTAGATTGGGTGGCTACGTAAGAACTCAGGATATTGCTTGTTAAAGTGTCTCATTATAACACCGGCAATTTCGTGTGCTTGATTTTCTTCAGGACTACCAGTAGCACCGCTTTGATCATTAAGCTCATTTCTAATATCTTGTCTATAATGTACAAGTTCGTGAGCAACGGTCCTAAGTATATCCACAGGATGGCGATTGAGTATAGCCACGTGTAAAATTTTATCTTCATTGTCATACATACCAAAACTTGGTTGATTACCTGAGTGTACTTCTGGTTCAAAGTTCATCGTAGGTAGTCTATCAATTTCTAATATCTCCATGGCCAAGGGAAGAAACTTTTTAAACATATCAACAAATGTCGCTTTAGATTCTCGGCCTTCAACTAATAACTCTGTGATCTTCATAATATGTATTTAGTGCCGCTTACTTTATACGGCCTCCACTACGCGGGAGAGTGAAATTTCGCGGACGCCTTTAGCCGTGGCTTCCAACGGAACCTAAGGTAGGTGTTCTATACTGGACTATATGGATTACAGGGTCTATCTGTACCATCGTCCTCCGGGTATACCGGATAATCATTATCAGTCGGCTGATTTGCATTTGGCTCGTTTTGCATTAGTTAGTGCTCCAAAATCTACAGGCCATTCTTGGCCGGGTGCTATTTCTTTAGCGTTAGGTGGAAAAGCATACTTAACGCCGGATTCTTGCATAATATTAGCAATCGGTTGACGGAACTTAGTTAAGTCGTTGCCTAAGTTAACATATGGTTTTGTATGGGGGAATCTCCAACCCAAAACTTCACCTGTTGCATTGTTGATTACAATCTTATAGTAGCCGTGTGGCACAATAACACCGTTGCCGATAGCAGTATCACCTTGTCCGTATATAGCACCAACGTAGATTGTAAATGGTTGATTGAGTTGTACTGCCCAACCACGTACACTTGTTTCTAATAGTTTCCAAATTCCTCTGTTTAATGATCCATGTTGTGGATACATATTAGTCATTAAGAAACTTTCGTACTCGACTTGTTGTGTCCAGCTTAGATCACCATCTGGTGCACCGTGGCCTTTGTCATAGCCTGTGCCAGCATAGTCATCTGGTCTAGCACCTGTACCGCCTAGGCTTTGGTCAGCAACAAACGCATTGGTACGTGGAAAGCAACCTAGTGCGTTTTGTGGTAGCAATGTGTATGCTACGTATACAGGAATCTTTACAGGAGCATCATATGCTACCAAATATGCTTCACGGCAAATAGGTTGTGCTGCTCGTTGTGTTTGTGCAAAGCCGTATGGGCTATGTACCTGACATGCCTGTGGTGGTAGTGGAGCCCGTTGTTCCCAGGCCTGAGCCAACCCTGCTAGGAATAGCAGAGCAATGGTTAGTAGTTTTTTCATGATAGTCCTTAATTAACTACCAATATTTATGTTATCTACGCACGAAATGATAGTCGCCATCTGGACCGTTATTGCTAAACAATCCTAAGCAATCGTAGCCCAGTGAATCCATATACTCAATTACAATATCTTTTAATGGAGCACCTTTGTTATACTCTACTATCTGCAATTCTAATATAATATGTTTAGCTGTTTTAATAGTTTCTTGGGCACCTTTAAGAACATCCATTTCTGCGCCCTGTACATCCATTTTAATTAGATCTGGTGGTGGATATTGATTAAGGCTTACTACTGCATCTAGTGCAATAGTTTTAAGTTTTCTAACATACTTGTCGCTGTACAAAGTTGCTGCTGCTGGTTGAATTTCAGGATTTTCTCTGTAATAGCTATTGCCGCCCGGTGCTTCATTATTTTGATAGAAGTCTACTTCTTTACCACTTTGATCACTTAATACTCCTATAAAGTATTTTATACCAGCTTCTTGATATAAGAATTCGTGTACATCTGCTGCTTCAAATGCTATAACTTCCGCTTCAGGCCAAATGTTCTTAACTCTATCTGTCCAATGTAACACACATGCACCAATGTCATATATAACCTTTGGATTTTCTCCTTGTTCTTTTAATTTAGTCAAGTACTCTATATGTGCAGGTGGAAATGGATATGGATCTCGCAATTCTCTTAGAAATTGTTTAATGTCAACTATATTTGAATGTGTGTCAATTGCTGGTATATTTGTATCTACACTAAATGTAAAACTTCCTATATGTCTACATAATATAGTAGGATCTGCCCAAATTTTAAATCCACGATCTCGTGCCTTAATACTGAAATCTACATCTTCGGATACTGTATCGTTGATACTTATAGCACTATGATATTTAAATTGGGGATATCCTATAGTTCTCAATACTTCTGCTTTGACTAAAGTACATCCAAATCCGCAACCTGCTACTTCTACTAAAGATCTGCCTTTTAATTTTCCATAAGGCATATTAGTTACACCACCAGTTGATGTATGTTCGTATATTTCTAAAATATGTTGACCCGGCTTACGTTGTATATATAATCCACTTACCACATCTTTATCGTGTGCTAATAATTTAGCCAACGTATCTGGTGCAAATGCAATATCACTATCTACAGAAAATAGATAATCAAATCCATTTACTACCCAACTTGCTATTAAATTACGTACTTGATCTATATTATATCCATAGAAAAATTGAAACATAGTTTCATATCCATCAGGCACAATAAGATCATAGATACTTTTAAATGTATCTGGTTCAATATTCTTAGCTGTTGGAATTGCTATAAGTATTTTTTTTTTAGGTTGAATCATTTTTTGTACTATCTCTCTTGCATTTTTATTTTGTTCTTCTGCATTAACTTTATAATCATTTAACGGACTTGTATCATTATAATTATAAACTACATCAGTTAAACATTTTACTCGATTGGGATCTGCTTCCTCTATCAATGCATAAAATACACTTCCATCACCACCAGCCTTATACCAATTACCGTTGCTATCTTTAAATGAACTATCATCAATATTATTTAATAATGATTTCTTAAATGTTCTTAAATGTGTATAAGGTAATATCCAATTAAAATGATGATCTCTATAGGATTTACTTTGTTTAATTGCTTCAGGATATGGTTGACTAATTAATGGAATGTTATCAATCATGCTCCAACAACTACCATAGGTAAATTCCGTAGTACCATCATAGATAGAATTATAATATGAGAATATAGTATTATCATTAATAAGACTATCATCACCATCTATTAACATAACAATGGCGTTATCATCCTTGACTATTGATCTTATGTTTTGTATTTGATTTCTAACTGCGCCTAAATTCTCCGTATTTGAAATAAGTGTGAACTTATTTCTAATATCTGCTGGCATCGGTCTTAGTGTTTCTATTATAACTTCTACTGTGTTATCTGTACTAGCATCATCAATTAAAATGTGCTCATAGTTATCATAGTCCTGTGTAGCCACACTAGTTATACAACGAGAAATGTATTCAGCACAATTATAGAAGGGACTGATAATTATTATCTTTTGTTCATTACCGGATTTATAGTTTTCCAATTCAATGGTATTAGTAAACCTACGATTCCAAATTTTATGTACTCTACGATTAATTTTAGATACTCGACGATAGCTGTCTTTAGATAGATATTTGCCCAGACGTTGGGCCATAAACTGTTTCCACTGTAGGGCAACACTATCCCATCCTGCAATATCTTTAACAATGTTACAGTAGTATTGTTTTTGTTGATGTAGATATCTATTGTGGTATGCTTGTACAGTCATTGCCACAAACTTATTAATTTGTTCAGTGGTATTAATATCAGGGAACAAGCCATTAGGCTCTATAGAATAATCAATATGATAACAGGCACCTTCTAGAGCAATTTCTTCCAATGCTCCAAATCTACAAGTAAGTATAGGAGTATTGTAGAGTAAACTTTCTAATGATGATATACCAAACGTTTCAGGAAATGCCGAAGGGTAGATCATAAAATTTGCCAATGTAAGTATATCAGCAATTTCTCGTTGAGGAATAACACCTGTATATTCTATACCAAGTTCCGTATTACGTGGATCAGCCGCCATCCTGCGCCAATCTTTTTCTTGTTGATCTGGTTCAGAACTTTCACTAAATCTATAATAACCACCTATAACTTTTAATCTAGCACTAGGTATCATTGCTGTTATCTTGGGCCAAATATGATTCACTAGTGGGATCATACCTTTGGTTACACTGGCATTATATACAAATAAGTTAGGATCCTTAGCTTTGATATCAATTTCTTTTCTGTAATTTCTAGCACCATTGCGTGTGATAAACATCTTACGTTTTAGTACTTCAAAATTACGTCTACGTCCATGATGGCAGTTAGCCACATAAGTTAGGTGAAAGTCACTGAGTGTGAATATATCTGTAATACGATTAGCTACAGCAAGTTCTTCAATGATATTATCTCCGAGACAGAATGTATCATGCATCCACAATATACGCATAGTAGCTTTAGCGAGTATCCTATCATAAAGATTCATATCATGGAATGGGTATGCTCTACTATCACCAAGCCTTTCGTAGTCTTTAGGATCAGTAAATGGAATTACAGTTCTTGAGCTTATAACAATATCAAAAACATGGTCTTTGGCTAATTCAGTAAGTGTACGATATTCAACACCTTGATAATTTCCAGGTTTTGCATGATCAATACCACAATTATTGAATACAGTTACATCAAACCCAATTTGTGCCAATTCATAGGCCATGAGTGTTACAGCACTTTCGCTGCCACCTAATCCCTGATTATCTATGGTATTACCATCGTAGGGTATTCCGATAATATCTATAATAGCAATTTTCATATATGCTATTAATTATACACTATTCGATAGCTATGTCAAACATCTTGAGCCAGTGTTGATGGAAATGCACGGCCAGGTCCCCAAATAATTCTAACTGCGCCACCACCGCCGTTAGCTATGGCTGAAGCAATATCTTGCCCGGCTCCGCCACCGCCGTATGTTCCTGCTGCGCCGCCCGCTGTCCATACTGGTGCTGTCATAATACTAATAGCACCATCAAGGCCGCCACTACCAGAGAATCCACCATACGAAGTGGGCTCAGCAACGCCATTAGTTGGCGTATTTGTTGCTGCTCCAGTTGAACCTTTTCCAAATATGCCAACACCGCCGCCAGATCCTCCATTAACACGATATCCACCATTACCAACAGTGCCCGATGATCCACCTCCGGCGCCGCCGCTAGTTGCTGCGGCGGCGCCGCCGGCCTGGACGCCACTACCACCGCCAGTTCCGCCAGCACCAGAATATCCGCCAGCACCGCCACCGCCACCGCTACCAATTACGCTGAGATCACCATTACCGCCAGCACCGCCAGCACCACCTGTGCCAACAATTACCGTACCACCTGCACCACCAATAGCATTAGCAGATCCATTTGCGGCGCCGCCACCTTTGCCGCCTCCTGCTACTACTTTGTCAATATCAAAAGATGAATTACCACCATCTGAGCCTCCGGGCGGTGAAGGAGTTCGTTCGCCTGTAGTGGGCGCTATACCACCTGAGCCAACTATTACAGTGTATGAATTTCCAGGTACTACAGGGATATCATTTACATAGGCTAATGCGCCACCACCGCCACCAGCTCCAGTGCTGCCATAACTAGGACTGCTGTAATATTGTAGTCCACCTGTACCACCACCACCAATTGCAACAACTGATACACTAAATACTCCCACTGGTGCTACCCATATATATGTTCCTGGGGTAGTATAAGCTCGTTGACCAAAACTCATAGTTCCAGTAGCAGTAATAAAATTTATACTACCAGAACTATTCCATTTATATATTCTATATCCGCCCGAAACTATTGGATACCCGATTGCTAGGCCGGTTGTACTAACCGCAGCTGGATATATGTCTAAATAACGAATAATAACAACACCAGATCCACCACCACCACCGACTGCAGGATCATATCCGCCGCCACCACCGCCACCACCGGTGTTAGGTGTGCCAGCACCACCATTTGTACCAGTAGCACCACCAGATCCACCAGATCCGCCGCCGCCCAATCCGCCTGCTCCCGCGCCCTGCCACCCGCCGCCACCGCCACCCCCAGAGTAATAAGTTGCGGTACCTGTAATAGAATTTGATAGTCCTGCACCGCCTGGGGCAGAACTCGGATTACTACCAGCAGTACCCGGGCCTCCAGCGCCGCCTCCGCCGCCGGCATAGTCGTAATTTCCAGTAGTACCGTTGCCGCCATCATATCCCTGGCGGGGCAGATTTAAGTAAGGAGATCCAGGATATACCCCATATCCTTGACTATAGGCAATTGTTGCATTTGTTGGGCCGCCGCCGCCCGATCCGCCACCACTAGCATGGCCAGGAACACCCGAATATGTACCACCTCCGCCGCCATAGGCTCTTATCTCACCAAATGCTGAATTTTGTCCAGTTTGTCCAATAACACGATTACCAGATGTTCCACCAGCTCCTATCGTAACCAAAACTCGACCGGGATCACTTACAGGGATGTATCCACTACCACTTACATATCCTCCAGCACCACCGCCACCTCCATACCAAGCACCACCACCACCTCCTGCAACCACTAGATATTCTATTGGATAATTGATACGAGATGAAACAGATGTTAACTGCATCAAATCTTTAGTTTTCCAAACTCCATTCTGATTACTGTAATCGAGTGCTGTAACATAATAACGTTGGATTATATTTCTAGGATTATTACTCATATTATTAGAATCTTATTGAACCTGCACTGGTGAATTTGTATATTCTATATTCATTTTCTTTACTTGTTGTATATGTACCTGTTATGCTAGTTGGTCTGATATATGTCAAAGGCCACCATAATATAACAACTCCGTTTTTCCCAATGTTGCCGTTTGGATTGCCCGGAGCAGCGCCGCCTCCAAGAACGGTAGAACTAGCATTTTGAGATCCGCCAGCAGCAAATGTTCCAGAGTAACTAGATGCATTTGCTATATTAATATAACGGCCAACGCCGCCATTAGCAGCGTTGACACCCGTGGCTCCGCCGCCCGCACCGCCACCGCCTGCACCGGGTGTAGCAGCTGAGTATCCACCCGCATTACCATATCCACCATAAATTGATGAAGGTTGTGTTGCTGCGCCTCCACCAGATGCACTACCAAATCCAGGATAGCCACCTGATCCACCGCCACCTGATCCGCCATCTGCACCAGTACTACCGGTATTACCTGAGCCACCACCTCCACCACCACCACCATAGGCAATTAAATTTAAGTATTGACCTGTAATTGAGCTGTTACCACCATTACTGCCTCGAGCGCCCGGACCGGCGCCGCCAGTTCCGCCACCTCCTATAGAAATAGTCAATGTATATCCATACGGTAATAAAGATTGGTTATATGTAGGGCCAAAAGAACCTGTAATCAATCCGCCGGCGCCGCCGCCACCGCCGCCGCCACCACCACCTATATAAGTATAGCCGCCACCACCGCCACCGCCTACAACTAGGTAATTAATAGTTGGGATCACACCATTAGGCCATATGCCGTCGGCGCGAGATAATCTTTGATCACGTGTATTCCATAATCCGGTAGCATCAGTTAATGTAGGATCAGCAGGCCTATTGGGGCTAAGAATTCTTTTATAAAACTTAGACATGATCCATTTTTATATATTAGCTAATAGTTTCGTAGACAGCAACAAATTCTAATGCTGATGATGTAGCAGATGTTACCATTATACTTGTATCTTCAGTTAGATATAAGAAGTTACCTTTATCCACTAATTGCAAACTGGCGCCGCTTGGTACATATATGTTATAGGCAATTCTATAATTTGTACCAGCGCCAGCGGCTGATGTGTTAATAGATACTGTTGTTGGTACAGAACTGTCTGTTACGTTGGTTATTAACAATGAATTTACTTTTACTACAGCATTACTACCTGCTCCATTATTTAATAATACATTTGCAATAGTGTTTGCTGGTACCAGAGCTATCCATCCTGCTATAATTGATGATACGTTTACAATATTTGGTGCTGACATTTTATCCTCCGAAGATCATTGCCATGGCAATGGCTTTACCTGTTGATACTCCACCAGCTGATCCGGTGTAACCTGAATTTCCTTGATATCCCTGACTACCTGTATATCCACCAGCAGGACCACGACTACCTGAATATCCACGACTACCAGTCCATCCCATTGGGTCTCCCTGACTGCCAGTATATCCAAAACTACCAGTGTATCCACCAGCGGGTCCAGTACTACCTACATATCCTACCAGATTTGATCCTAAAATTTGTTGTATGCTTATTGTTGCCATATTATCCCCAGAATTGATAAGGTATTGGTGTTATTGTATTAGCAGAATTTAGACCAAATTTTTCTATATCTCTCATTGGTGTTACAGGAATAGTTGAGAGATATTTTGGAAGAAATGCAAGGCTAGCTGTTGATGATACACTAGGAAATACTGGTGTTTCTGCAATATTAGTCGAAGCCAATGATAATCTCGAAGATGTCGCTGTTGTTGCTCCTGGCATAGATCCCATTATATCTATACCTTTTATTGATATTGCAGGTAATGATAATGGATAATTTAAAGTATATATAAGGCTAGTTGATAATACACTAGGAAATATTGGTGGTTCTGCAATATTGGTTGCAGCCAATGATAATCTTGAAGATGTTGCTGTTGTTATTGCTGGTACAGATCCTATATTTGCCGAACCTGAAAGTTTATTTGTACTAACAGAAGTTTGTATTCCTGTTGTAGAAGTAGCAGTCATTCCAAGTTTGATAAAATTAGTAGAAGTAAAATATATAGTAGAAGTAGAACCCCAACTCGGCGATACACTGGAATAAAATACACCTGTTGTAGTAACAACATTAACATTACCATATATGGTAAGAGTATTTGTATATAATGTTCCTAGATTAAATGTTAATTGAGCATCAATTCCAATAACGTTGAGACTTGCACAAGCGGCTGCTGCTCCTAATGTAACAGTCCAATTAGTTGCAGCAACATTAGAATTTACATCAAAATATACATCATCCGCAGGAGTAGGTGCAGTGGCGCCACTAGCACCATTTGTTGTAGCGGCCCAATTAGCAGTTGAAGATAAATTCCAAGTGCCGTTTCCACCTACCCAAAACTTATTGGCCATTGAATATCCTTAACGATTTATATTAATGTAAAAGGATATCACAAATAAATTATCCCTTGACTGTTAATCTACCAGCACCAGCAAAACCAGCCGAGTTGTAAGCAACATTATATAAACCAGTTACAGCAATGATACGATTATCACCGTTAATAGCATTAGTAAATGATGCAAATAATCTTACTCCATTTGTGCTTATACTACCAGCCCAGCCTCCAGGCGCGGCCAACACTCCAGTAGCTGCTGTTCCATCAGTAGTTTGAACCACAGTTGCGCCTGGTAACGGTGTATTACCTACTCCAGAAACCCCCATTGGAGAATTAGGTATTATACGAGATACAAAACCTGTTGGTGTAACAACACCTACTTTTTTAGGACTGACCCAAAGTGTACCGCGAATAGGTACTATATTCAAATCACCTCTATAATCATAGGTGCCTGCTACGGTACCTGCACTTGCATTACAAATTACACCAGTTACACGGCCAGGCCACGACACATAAGTAGATGTAGTTAACGTACCAGGTGTAAATTCATAAATTGCACCACCGATAGGTACAATTGTAGTATCGCCAGAAACAAAAAGATATGGTTTAGTTCCATTGGAGGTGTTGAAAGTTGTATAATCCATATACCAACTTGTAGGAGAATTACTAACTGCCACAGTAGTTGCGCCAGTTGGCCAGGAAGCATAAAACTTAGGATTCATCGTTGAACTTCCTACCCCAGTGTCTGATGCATATTTGGCTATAATTTTGTTTACAAACCCTGATACGATTCCTGCTTGACTGGCAAGATATACGTTTCCTTGATAATCAGGCATAGGAACACCAAATCCAGTAGCTTGAACTGTACTACTACTTACTTGGAATGAAGAAGATGTTACAAAGTTTGTTCTACTGAAAGAAAAACACCAAGGAAGAGTCAACGCAGTTCTTGAAGATCCATAAACATATCTACCATCGATGCTTAGATATGAAGTACCTGATACAATTGTATTAATAGTAGAAGTAGTGAACAACTCTGTATCTACTGCTACAATGCCGTTGGACAAAGAACCATATACAGTTCTAGCACCATCGAATACAATATCAAGAACACCACCACTAACATTATGTGGTACTCTTAGTGTAGGAGAACCACCCTGTCCTAATGTTTGATCGTATGTGTAAATCCCTTGATTAGTTCCTATCCAAATGTTATTACCTATTGTAAGAACTTTAGTAGCAGTAGTAGCAGCAGGTAACAGTCCATAGAATGAAGTAGTACCAGTGTTATATGCCACGACAAACGGATAGTCAGAACCACCATTTAATGGTAATAATAAACTTTCGGTGCTAGGACCGGATGCACTTGGCCATCCACCTGTACTATCAAGATTAACAAATACAGTATCCAAGGCGCCGCCGATAGGTTTTGTAACACCTACATTATATGCTCTGCCCATTGGCATGTATTTTGTAATTGCATCTGCAGACACAGGACTTACCACAGTTTTTAAAGGATCCCAACCATATGTTACAGTACCTGAGTTAGCCGAGTTAGCATAAGATGCTAGATATAAACGATTTGGATCTAAAGTAGTAACCACGCTGGCCGTTAAATATTGAGGAGGAAACATTCCTCTATTAGTCACAGGAGCATATACTTGAGCCGCTCTAGCACCAGTGAAACCGTCTGCGGTTCTGCAGAAAGCAAACATAATTGGACTATTGGTTGTGGTTTGATCTTGACCGTATGGCGTGCCTAGCATCAAACTATTTGTCCATGCCCAGTTAGGTACTGGGCTAACTGTAGCTGAATCTTCACCGGCTACACGTTCAAATTCAAATACACCTGACCAGAAACTTGGTTCACTCTTAATAAATGTCCAAATTACACAATGTCGTTGTGTAGCAGATACCAAGATAATACTATCTTTAATATCAAACCCTTGCTGGAATACCCCTCCGCCTGACCATGTTTCATTAGTGGCAATGTGAGTAGTTGGATTCCACGATTCACAGGCTGATGTATATAATACTAATTTAACCGTATCAATACGTATGATCATATACTTGGTTGTAAACCCATCTGCATTAGGCGCACTATAAACCAAAGTAGTTATAGGACTATATATAGACCCTGCTGTAATACTTGCTGTGGTTATATCATAAAGTGTCCAGCCACCTTTTGCCATTCCTAATTGTATATTACCAATAATATTAGTTGAGGATGTTTCATTAGCAATGTTAATTCTCAAACTATTAGTAGTGTATGATGATGTTGTAATTGTCATAATTTTTCCGTTATATAAGCAGTCAATGCTGCACTTTCGTTGTATTTATACCTAAAATCCACTTTAATATTAAATTGGTTGATACTGTAACTGTACATATAAATCAACCCCAGGATTTAACGTTGATCCCACTGATAATACATTGACAGTTAAATAGTCTCCAGATGCCAATGCATATCCTGTAGTATCAGCAGTACCAGATGTAGCATTTGAAGAAATATTTATGTTTGAAATAGCAAATTCATTTTTACATAAATTTATGCTAACAACAGCGTCTGGTGCAACTCTAACTCTAGGTCTTATAGATGTTACATTACAGGCAAAAGGTGCATACCATCTAGCTGTACCCACAAATGTTACTAAATTCCCAGGTTGTTGCAATGTAATAGTATTAGAACCAATGCTGCCTGTATATCCTATAGGACCTTTTGGACCGCCAGTAGCTGTAACTTGCCAAGTTGAACCATTATAGATAAATTCAAATGTACTACCTTTGAGATCTAAACTTATATCATCGGTGCCGCCTTCTATGGTATTACCGTTTCTTAATACAGAAACAGGATTTCCGTTACTCAAATCATTACCGTCTGTGATTTGTATATAATCACCTATACTTGCAATTGGTGGCAATTCTATACTAAATGATCCATAAATGTTATCGGCAATAATCCTATCACCGTTAGTGGCTGTATAATTAGTTGATGTGCTAAACCAAGGATTAGTTGCAGATCCGCTGTCTCCTTTTACACCCTTACTACCAGTATACCCTACACTACCTGAATAGCCTACAGTAGTACTAATGGCTTTCCAGAATCCGTCAGTTCCTCCAGTCCATTGCCAAGTTCTGTCACCAAATGTGTAGACTGTGCCTGTTGTTGAGGTTACTGGGAAATTAACGACTGTCATATGTATATTTATTAAGTATAAGATTACCTGTTAGATAATTTTGTTGGTGGTACAAAGGTTGTTAGATAACGTGCTATCCCTTTGGTGATACGTAGATCTTCTATGTAACCTTGGAAATAATTACTTGCATTAGTGCTAGTATTTCCAATAGTTACAATGGTCGATGTATTATATCTATATGTATCTAGTGTGTTAACAGTAAATGCACCATTAATAAACACAGATGTAACATTACTAGCTCTAACCACTGCTAGATGTGTCCAAGTTGATGAATTAATACTTAATGTAAAACTAGCTGTTGAAGTAGCTGTAGTTATATTAGAATAAAAAACTTTATTATTTGCGTATCTAAGACTTCCACCATTTATGCCATGTTCTATAAAATAAGTTGAAGTTGTGGCCCATATTGGACTTGTAGGATAAACCCACATTTCCCAGGTAAAATCATTAGAGTTATAAACAAAACCTGTGCTGCTAGAAACAGTTAGTATATCTGAAGTACCATTAAAGTTCATACTATACAAATTATATTTAGGGGCAATATTTGTTAAGTTAAATGTACTAGTAGTTGATCTAATTGCAGTATTACCAGAATAATCAATAAGTTTACCATCAACAAATGTTGTCAACAAGTTAGTTGTCCCGCCGGATGCCTGTGTCAATGGGATTTGTGATGGATTAAAGTTACCTGTATATAAAGATCTACCATTTACTACTCTTAGGTTAGACATATAACCTTGGAACAAGCTATTTGCACCGTCCCAAATTTTACCTATAAATTGATTGGTAGTTTGAGCAGGTAAATTAGTTGTATAATTGGCCAATGTATAATCTATCTGACCATTAACAAACATTCTTAATATAGAATTAGTTCTCGACCAGGCTAGATGTGTCCACACATTTAATTGAATGGTAGTTGCTGCGGTACGTGCTGTTCCATCATAAAAGTCAGTTTTCAATACACCAGCAGAGGTTCTCAATCCAACTACCCAAGGTGTTGCTGCCACGGCGGCTCTTGCTTCGATTATCCCTGCATAAGCAGTAGGTACTGCTGTTGGATATACCCATACCTCTATGGTGAAATCAGCAATACCTAAACTTAGAGCAGCTTGTGCCTGTACATTTATAAAGTCACTGGTGCCATTGAAATATGCACTTATATTTGAATTAGTGGCAAATGGTGAGAATGTAATAGTTTTAGGTGTTCCACTCACAGTCAACGAATACGCATTTATTGAATTATCTACTATACGATTATCCTGCAATGTCAACAACGATGTACTAATAGTTGATGTTAGTGGATAAGGAATAGTATCAGTGGTAATATTCAATTTTGCACTAGGTACACCAAAATATGATCCAAGATACAGTGATGAATCCTTAACTACTCTAAAATTACTCAGGTATCCATAGAAGTTTTCAGTAACACCATATACACCACCTATATGTAAATTCTCACTGGCATCTGCACGAATAGTAGCTGTGGTCTGATACACTCGGAATCCATTTACATAAATGTTAACATATCCCTGTGATACGCTACTATCATAGGTATAGGCTACATGATTCCAAGTACCTGTGGATAATGCTGTAGTAGATGTAGAAAATGTTGTTCCATTATAGAATCCTAAATAACCAGTACTAGAACTTAAATATCCCTGATATGATGTTGAAGTAGTTGCATAAACTACACCAAACGGACTCAATGTAGAAATAGGAGGGCTACCAATTTGTGTTATTGTATAAAGATTAGAACTATTGTCTTTTATAGTGGTCGCTGTTCCAATAAAGTTTGATGTTAATAATGAAGTATAGCTAGCGTCATATGTTGATGCTGTAGCAAATGGACTAGAGCTAATAACTCCCACGCCGGTAACATTTGTTATAATGAAACTATTTTTACTATTATCTATGATAACACTATTAGACTGACCACTTAATAAACTAACATAGCTTGCTGTAGAAATACTTTGAATATTACCTGAACCAACTTGTGTTGATCTCAACATACTAGTCGGAGGTGTGAAAGCGCCGGTATATACTGCTAGCCCTTTAACTATACGTACATTGCTAACATAACCACCCCAAACTTGATTGGTACCATTCCACCCAACTCTTACCTGTGCAATTGTAGACAAATCAGTGGCAAATGCCACGGGTCCTCCTGTAACACTTGCTCCATTTAGCCATATTTGTCCAAAACCACCAACTCTAGTTACTGCTATGTGATACCATGTGTTACCAACAAAAGAACTACTAGCACCTTGTAAGAAAGTAGGAGACCATGCGGCAAGTCTCCAATTACCATTATAATATTGTAAATCCCATGTAATATTGCTGCTGCTCACCAGATTACTTATAAGTGTATATTGATTTGTATCTGCTGGAGCAGTACCGCTCCAATAGAACCAACATTCAATGGTAAAGTCACCTGTGCCAAATTGGAACGCGGCATTTGCAGGTATGGTGAGATAAGAACCAAGCATACCCATAGCCCAGCTTGGTGCCGTTAATGTTGGATTATATGCATAGGTAGTACCAACACTACCTGTTATAGACACAGAAGTAGCAGCTGGACTAAGATCTGCGATACTATTTGTTTGTGCTGTTAATAATCGGACACTTGTTGCATCGGTTATAGCCTGGATATTTGTTCCAATAAATTGTGTGGTTTGTAACTGTGTTGTGGGTACTGTAAAATTACCAGTATATACACCGACACCAACAACAAATCTAGCATTGCTTATATATCCTATAAATGGATAAGCTGTATCGCTGGTATATCTTCCGGCCAATCTTATTGTAGTTGCAGAAGGAGAAGGAGTTACATAGGTACGTGTTAAAATACTTGTACCTACACCATTGAGCCAGGCTTGAACTTGACCTGATCTCAAAGTTAGTGCAACGTGAGTCCATACACCAGTGGGTACTGTCCAAGATAATGCGTCGTTAGGACCACTACCATTGGCAGGAACTAATCCAACAAAATCTCTACAGATATTCCACCCAGCTATCGAAGAACTAACGCTGGTCATAAATCCAGCATAGATACTACTGCTTGGATCCATATAAACCCAGCATTCGGCTGTAAAATCACCAGTACCAGTGGCAAAAGTAGAATTTGTAAAATCTACGGCGGCACCAGAAACAAAAGAGAAACTAACACTGCCCGCTGAACTAGTTCCAATAGTGGGTATATATTTGCTCAATGGTGCAGTTGGTGCTGTAAAAGATGTAGATGTGGTATATACAACTAGACCTTTAATTATTCTAAAATTACTTATATAACCATTCCAATATCTGATAACCTCGGAATAAGTTCCAAATCGCCCAATGCCTAATATATTAGCATTAGAGTTAGAAGTAGCAAATACTGTTCCAGAAGTACCTACTCCATTTACCCATACTGTAGCACTTGAGCTTACTCTAGTAACAGCAACGTGGCTCCACCGACCTGCAACAACTGTGCCACCATTTAAAAATAGAGGACTTGTGCCGCTTACGTTATTAAAATTTATAATTCCGCCATTTAGCATACATAAATTCCAATCGCCGTGGCTTTGGCTTGAAATAATTGCAGCACTAACACCGGCTATGTCCACTTGCCCTGCGGCATTTGTTACCACTGTGGTAGTTGGATAAATCCATGCTTCTATGGTAAATGTAGCCGCACTGAGATCAAGCGCTGAGCCGGCACCACCAACTGCTACTTGCAAATATTGACTAGTACCATTAAATTGTATACTGTTGTAGAATATTGGTCCAGTAACAGAACCAAACACAGTGTTGTTATTTGTTACCAGAGAACTATAAGTACTTAGATCTGAAATACTATTCGATGTATTAAATTGTCCAATTAGCAATGTGGTACTAGTACTAGTGGAGATAGCCTGTGTATTAATTCCGCCAAATGCATTGGCCACTTGTGAAGTTGATAATAATCCATCTGGTGGGTTGAAATTACCTGTATAAACGACTAGTCCATTTACTACACGGAAATTGGCTATGTAACCTGAGAAATAAGTTACAGTCCCAGCAGATCTTGCCTGACCTATTCTAAATGCATAGTTGTTGGTAAGTGCTCTACTTATAGTATTGCCACCAGCACTGAGTCCAATAGCCACACCATTTTGATATACAGCTAAGGTATTTGAAGATCTAACCACCGCTAGATGGGTCCACTGATTTGTAGCAAATAGACCTGTGGCAGATTGCCAATATTCACTGGCATTGCCCCAGTCGACAAGATATTGACCAGTTGCGAAGGCTGCAATGTATAGTTCATCATCAGCATCGCTGGGTCCTCTACCAACTATGGCACCTGATCCATAGAACCAACATTCTATGGTCCAATCATTAGAACCAAATGCAAATGCACCAGTACTAGTAGAGATACTTAAAAATTGATTAGTACCATTAAATGACATGGATTTAAATGTTAATCCTGTATTGCGTTTAGCAAACAATATATTATTAACGGTGTAATTCCCAGTGGGATTTACCCACGTCTCTATAGTCCAATTTGTACTAGTTGAAAGATTAAATGGTTGGGCATTACTCAAAGACATATAGGTACTGCCATCAAAGTAGGTACTATAATTTGTAGTATATGGTGAGAACCCTTGTAGTGTTGTAGCAGTAGTTGAGTTGGTTATTGCAAATGAATTTAATGAACGATCTATAAAAGTAGTATCTGTACTCAATAATGTCAATAACGCAGTATTTGTAACTGTGGTTAAATCACTGGTAGGTGGTGTGAATGATCCTGTATACTTACCAACACCTTTAATTACATTTAAATTAGTAATATAGCCGTTAAATGTAGTAGCAGCACTACCATTAATTGCGGCACCAATACCAACGTTTATAGTATTGGTAGCAGTGGCTATACCACCACTCACAATGGTAACTGATGGAATCACACTACTGCTGTATGTAACTGGACTAGCACTATTTGTAACAGTCATTGGACTACTACTGGTATCAGTTAGAGCATATCCATTATTAACCAGTAATAGCAATTTAGTATTAGGAACGTTGGTCAATGGTAATGTTGGAGTAAAATTACTAGTATACACAGCACTACCATTAACTATTCTTATGTTAGTAAGATAGCCTTTATATTGGAAATTAACTGTACCAACTGTATCATATCCAATAAACAATGTAGGCGAAGATGATGTTGGTTCTGTTAGTGCTACAGTACTGCCGCTTTGTGATCCATTAATATAAATGCTAGTATTACCCGCGTTTGAAACCATTGCAACATGATACCAGGTGTTTAATGTTATTGCTCCTGCTGCTGAAACAACTACAGTTGGATTTGTTGGAACATATGGTTGGGCAATGGGCTGGCCTCCAGCAATAGATCCGTCATTTTGATATCCTACTACAAACCCAGTGGTTGTTTGATTTACACCAAACATAAACATACGGCATTGATTACCTACTGTGGGTGTAGCAGTAGAATACATCCAAAATTCTATAGTCCAAGTACCCCCTGATAGATCAAACGCACTAGATGCAGGGAGACTTAATCTTTGATTATTGCCACCACCAGCAAAATATAAACTACCAGCAGCATAGACGGTACTAACAGAGGTCCCGCCGGAGATGACGTTAACTGTTGGAACTATACTACCACTATATGTAGCACCATTATTAGTTAAAGTATACTTTCCATTGGTATCAACTAATTTATTAGCATCGCTATTTACTAATAACAATATATCTGTGTATCCAGTTATTAACAATGGAACCAATGTGGCAAAATTAGCATTATATAAAATAGATTTGGTTATACGCAGATTAGTAATATATCCAGAAACATAGCCATTGAATGGTAGATAACCAATATATAACGGATATGTTGGCGCAGAAGTATTAAATGCAAATCCTGTAATTACACTAGTTGCAAGAGTTAAAAGGTTGCCGTTTAAAAAGATATTACATACTTTAGTGCTAGCAACAAAAGTTACCGCCACGTGATTCCAAGTATTTGTTGTCCATACTCCAGTAGATGTTATTGCGCCAGTGTTAACTCCGCTCTGTCCTCTCTCATATATTACCCATATTGCACCTGCGCCTGGCCCTCCACTACCAATAGACAATTCAAATCCAATGGTTGAAGTAACCGGGCCTGTGCCAAATAATGTTTGGTATGTACCGGTAGTAGAGTAAAACCAACATTCCATAGTGTAATCTTGTAGACCATTATGTAAATATGTCCAATCGCTGGCTGCTCCTGCTGTTATATATTGTGATGTACCATTAAAACTTAAACTACCAGCAGCAGATTGAGCTACGATATTGGCCGCAGAAATATTACTACCTGCTGCTTGACCATTGATATACAATGTCATTACACCATACAATCTCACGCAGGCCACATGTGACCACTGGCTCAATGGAACCTGTGATGTTGATGTTATAACCCCAGCACCAGCAGTTGCATTGCTAAGTTGAATATATAGATATCCTGTGGGATTGATCATCCATATCCAATTTATCGTGGTAGGATAATTAACTGGTCCTATGATCAACGATCCATATGTTCCATTACGTGCTGTTGGATATACCCAAGCTTCTAAGGTAAAATCACCTTGATCAAAGTTAAAGGCTTGATTTGTACCAGTGGTAATTGTTAGATAATTGTTTGCACCATTAAAATATGCACTACCAACGCCACCAAATGGTGATAACACTTGTTGGAAAACTGTACTAGTATTTGGTTTAGTTAATGCAAAATTGTTAGTTGAATTATCTTTAAGTACAGAATAATCATTTTGTAATGCCAATAACACAGTATTAGTAACTCTAGTTAGAGTAGTTGTCGATACAGTGAGTGTTGGTGTATAAATTGCTCTACCTACTAATATTCTAACATTGGATATAAACCCAAAAAACGTTTGATTACTAGCAGTAATAGGACTATTAATAAACAATGTTTGTATTGTTAACGTAGTTGAGTCTACTATAGATGCTACAACTACACCGTTGATATACATATACAATGTTGAATTGTATCTAACCATGGCAACATGATTCCATGTATTAAGTGGTATTGCATTAGGTGAAGTTAAGAAACCAGTACCGCCTGTGTTTTGCCATTGAATAGTACCAGCAGCTAACATATACAATACAGGAACACCGGCAGTAACACCAGCATTAGTACGCCAGTCTATAAGAGCACTATTTAATGCATTATAAGATTGTGCATAAACCCAACATTCTACAGTATAGTTTCCACTGCCCAATGCTAGAGTAGCTGCTGTTCCAATATTCAAATTCTGGCTAGCTGCGGTTGATGTATTAAAATACACACTACCACCAACTATATTTCTATTATATTCGCCAGGTATTTTGTAAGGTGTGAATTTTGTTATATTAGGTAAACTAGCAATTGTACCAGTGGTAACTATAAAATTATTAACACTCTTATCAACGTGATAGCTACTAGCGGCAATTAACAAACTGGTATTTGTAATTACAGGCAATGGTGCTCTAGGTGGAGCAAACGCTGATGTATAAAGTGCTGTGCCATTTACTATTCTAAGGTTGGACAAGTAACCAGGGAACATACTAGTCACAGCAGATCCTGCTCTACCTATAAGCATATTTGTATTGGTAGAATATGTTATTAAGTTAACGCCATTAAATAATGCTGTTAAAATTCTAGTGCTGGTATTAAATGTAATAGCGTTGGTACCTGTTCCACCATATGGATTTGGTGGTTGTTGTGTGGTTAAAAATCCAATAGGTGTAACAAAGTTTGTTCCAGTATAAACCGCCACACCACTGACTACTCTAAAGTTGCTGATATAGCCTGTTAGATAAGTTGATGTTGCGGTACTAAATCCCATATACCCAAGACGTAGAGTATTTTGTTCTGTATAGTTAGTAATTTGTGTTGATGTTGTTCTAACACCATTGATATACATTGATGAAGTAGTACCTAATCTTGAGAATGCTACGTGATACCAAATGCCCGGTGTGAATGTTACAGATGAAGTTGTAGCAGGATAGGTAAATCTAGTCAATACATTAGACAATCTATAACTAAGACTCATGTTGTAATTGTTTATAGTCCATTCCCACCCAGTGGTACCAACACCATTATATGTTCCGGCTATTAACATATCAGAATAAGTTGAGGTATTTAAATTAACCCAAGTTTCTACTGTGTGATCGCCATAGTTCACCCACCCAGTTGATGATGTTATACTCATGAACCCATTACCACCAAAGTAGACACTATTATAATTTCTATAGGCAGTAAATGGATCTAATGTACTTAGACTAACTGTACCTGACCCCATGGTTATCACAGATGTGTTGGTACTATAATCCAATATAGGAGTACCAATAGATAATAGGGTTAATAACGTTGTATAACTTGCTGTAGATATTGCCTGTACATTACTACCACCGTAGGGATTAGCAGCTTGTGTGGTGGTTAGTGGTGTATTAGGTACATTAAAATTACCAGAATATACTGCTAGACCCTTAACCACTCTAAAATTACTCATGTAACCATTTAACCAAAAAAGCGCATACGTAGCCAGTTTCCCTATTGTTAGCTTTGTAGTAAAATTATAATTAGTGGTATCACTTGCTGCTATAACTTGCCCCTCTCCATTGGTATAAAAAGTTAGAACATTTGATCTTCGAACTAATGCTATATGATACCACGTATTCAATGTAAAAGTGGCGCCGGCGCCTGCGTAAGTGGTACTTTGACCCTGAACTCCATAGTAGACAAGAACAATAACACCGCTGCTTCCAACTGATATAGAATTGAGCGCAACATCGCTCGGTCCTGACAATTGAAACAATCCTGTAAATCCGTTAGGATCAGGCTGGGATACATTAACCCAAGTTTCTATAGTAAAATCACCGGTGCCAAATATAAATGCGTTGTTATCAACTACCGTTATGTTTGTACCAGTATAAAAGTATAGACTGTTATATGTACTAGGTGACGAGATAGGTGGAGCAACATTACTTGCCACAGTATAACCCACACTAGTTATAGATTTAGGAATAAGACTATAATCTACCACGAATTCATTTCCTGCTGATTTTGCTATTAATAAACTTGTGCCACCTAAAATAGCCTGTACATTACTACCACCGTAGGGATTGGCAGCTTGTGTAGTAGTTAGTGGTGTATTAGGTACATTAAAATTACCAGTATAGACAGCGGTACCTTTAACTATTCTAAAATTACTCATGTAACCATTTAAATAAAAACTTGTAGCCAGTTTCCCTATTGTTAGATTTGTGGTAAAATTATAATCAGTAGTATCACTACTTGCTGAAATAAGAGTACCTCCCACTCCATTGATATAAAGACTTAGAACATTTGATCTTCGAACTAATGCTATATGATACCACGTATTCAATGTAAAAGTGGCGTATCTGTATCCGTAGGTAGAAGATTGGTTTTGAACTCCAAAATATACATAAACGGCAGTTTGCCCAGCATATAAAACCGAGATAGATCTGAGCGCACGGTCGATTGGTCCTGACAATTGAAACAATCCTGCATCTCCGTTATTATCGAGCTGGAGTATATTAAACCAAGTTTCTATAGTAAAATCACCGGTGCCAAATATAAATGCGTTGTTATCAACTACCGTTATGTTTGTACCAGTATAAAAGTATATACTGTTATATGTACTAGTTGATGAAATGGGTGGCGCACTAGTTGACGCAAGGCTGCCATTATTTGCTACTACGAGACTATTAGCACTATAATCAATAAAGAAGTTGAAATAAGATACATCAGGATTAATAAATCTACCAGTTAACAATTGTGTAGTGTTGGTGGTAACGTTGGCAATGGCTCCAAAGGGTGTGGCGCTTTGTATGGTACTTAAAACATTTTGTGGTACTTGTATTAATACCCCAGAATATAATGCTAGGTCTTTAACAATACGTAGATTACTAATATAACCAGTAAATGTTTGTGTACCTAGACTGCTTGCTCCTATTGATAAATTATTTGTTGCAGCATAAAGGGCCAATGCACTTGAATAAGTTACAACCGAAATACCGTTTAAGTATAAAGTAAATGTACTACCATTTCTGACTAGTGCAAGATGATTCCATTGATTTAACGGTATAACTGTACTTGATACACTATCTGTTAGTACAGCCGCTCCTGTGTTGGACAGTGAAAATCTAGCATATCCATTTGTATCGTTGCTGGTCATAACAACCCATGACAGCGTTGTACCACCAGTTGAACCAGACCATTGTCCGAATAATATATTTTGTGCAGTCCATGCTGCTGATCTATAAATCCAGGCTTCGGCAGTAAAATTATTTGTACTAAATCGATATGCTGCACTAGTAGGTAAATTTAAATAACTCGAGCCATTAAAATATAAACTATGATATTGACTTTGATCATAAGGGCTAAGTATAGAAATAGTTACATTATTGCTTGTTATTGTAGCAGTATTAATACTGATATCAGCAATGGGACTTGCATTAAACTCATATGTCTGTTCTACACCATTAACATAAAGACTGATTCTAGTAGCATTACGCACGGCCGCAATATGATTCCAAGTACCTGTGGATAATGCGGTTGGGGAAGTAAGAGTAAGTGAGGGCGAAGTTGATGCCAAGATATTACTGATTGTCAATACGGGTTTATTTGCACTTATAGATAATCCCACTGGAGAAATATTATTTGTGTTAAGCTGTCCAGCAATATAAGCAGTACCTGTATTGGCAGTGAGATATGCCCAAGTTTCTATGGTCCAATTATTAGTACCAAAATTTAAAGAAGTAAGTGTAGCACTAGATGAATAGATAACTGGTATACTTAGATAATCTGTTGTACCATTAAAAAATGTACTCCAATTGTTACCAAAAGGACTAAATGTTCCCTGTGCTGGCTGACCTGTTACTACAATAGAATTATTATTTGAACCATAGTCAATAACACCGCTAGGATTAACACCATATGTGCCATATCTAAGAGTTAGTAAACTTGTATAACTTGCTGTGGATATTGCCTGTGTATTGCTACCACCATAGGGATTGGCCACTTGTGTAACTTGTAATGGTCCAGTAGGTACTGTGAAGTTACCTGAATAAACCGCTAGTCCTCTTACTAATCTAAAATTACTAATATATCCAGTAAAGAAACTAGTACCATAATAACTGCCAATGAATGCTGTATAGCCTCCAGGTCCTGCAGCTATTGAGTTAGGCTCAATAAAAGTGCGTGAATCTTGTTGTGTTCCATTAACAAATATTTTAAATGTGCTGCTATCTCTTACAAAAGCAATATGTGCCCAAGTGTTGTTAGTAACAACACTGTTTGGAGTAGCAGCTTTCATTCCATTCCAGCCAATAAACCAATAACTAGATGGAGCATAGGAACCAGTTTGAAAATAAACAGACCCGTTACCGTCAACACCGGCCTGGGTTGTGAGGAAAATACCAGTTGTTCCTAATGTCCATATTGTGCCGCCGCCGGAAGTGGGGATATATACCCAACATTCCATGGTGAAACTTGAACCAGCTAGTTCAAAAATAGATCCAGTTACTGGCATAGCAAGATATTGACTACTACCATTAAAATAAGCACTTTCATTAACTAGTGGTGTAAATGGATTTAATGTGCTTGCAGTAACCGCTCCTACGTTAGATATTGAATTTGTTAATGTACTATAATCAGCAATGGTCTGAGCTGTAGTTAGAAATTTTCCTACCAATGCCGTTGTACCTGTTGTAATAGTTGCTACATTTACAGAAGGTGCAAATTGTATTGTACTTAATGGTTCTTTCGATGGTATAAAAATACCAGAGTAAACTACTGTTCCATTTACCAAACGTAAATTAGATACATATCCATTATAAAAATTACTATTTGAGCCAGACTGTCCTACTATTAATGCCAGTGAAGAATTGGCAGTAACACCAACTCCTGTACCTCGAGTAAATGTTCCTGATTGATTTCCATTGATATAGAATGCTCCAGTATTTCCCGCATAGTTCCAAGTAACTGCCACGTGTGACCAAGCATTTGTTGGTATTGTTCCAGCACTGGTTGATTGAACAATAAAAATTCCACTACCACCGGAAATAGTAAAAGCGATATTTCCTGCACTGGTAATTTGAACACCGCCACCAAAGTAATTTGCATTTCCGGCATTGGTACTAAAAATAAAAGGAGCAGAGCTTAATGATGCTGGATAAACCCAAAATTCTATAGTAACAAGTGCTGTGGTGCTATATATAAAGTTATAATTACCATTAACTCCTACCAGTAGATAATTGTTACCACTAAAATAAAGACTATGATACAATCCTGGATCAAAAGAATTTAATGTAGTAGCAGTAGATCCAACACTGGTTACAGATACGCCATAGGTACTAACATCTGTAAAAACACTATAAGTTATTAAAGCAGAATTTCCGGCTGTTGCTGTGGTTGCATTTAACAATAAAGAATTGTTACTAAAATATGGATCAGATTGAATGCTAGGATATAGATTTGCAGGGATAGCATAACTTATTATAACAATACCACTACCACCATTGCCACCAAATCCAGTGCTAGCACCGCCGCCGCCCCCACCGCCGCCGGTATATGGAAGTCCTGCTGTACCAGAAATTACAGATGTAGTTCCGCCATTGCCGCCTCCTCCATAACTACCGTTGTTATATCCGGTGGCATTAGCACCGCCACCGCCACCGCCTGCTAACCAGATTGGAGATCCTGTAATAAGTGTAATTGTTCCTGATCCACCTTGCCCGGCGCCTCCACTATTTGCGGCACCACCAGCTGTGCTTGCGCCACCGCCACCACCTGCATAAGAAGTTTGACTTCCGCCGGCGCCTCCAACATTACCTTGTGTGCTGGTATTTGCTCCACCTGTTCCGGTGCCTGAACCGCCGCCGCCTGAGCTACCAGCAGTACCACTATTATTTAATGGTGCACCTCCAGTGCCGCCTCCAGATGCAGTAAGCACAGTAACACCGTTGGTCACGGTACTAGCATTACCATTAATATTAACTGCACCACCAGCACCAATTAGTATAGTTAATGAAGTACTTATAGAGTAGGTTGAAGAATTTATAACGCCGCCTGCGCCACCGCCACCGCCAACTCCACTAATTGCTGATATAAATGCAGGAACTAGAGTTGAACTGTATACAACGGTGCTTGCGTTATTAGTAATTGGTAAAGTATTGCCACCTGTATCAGCTATATATCCAGTAGGGCTTAATACATCTAATATCAATGATGTCCAACTTGCTGTTGATATTGCCTGTGTATTACTACCACCGCCTGGATTTGCAGACTGTGTTGATTGTAGCATATAATTTGGAGTGGTAAAGTTACCTGAGTATACCGCAAGTCCTTTTACCACTCTCAAATTAGTTATATAACCAGTAAATGCTGCATTAGCATTACCTGTATTATCACCACCTACGGTAATAATTATACCATTTCCAAGCCCGCCAATTGATGTACCAGTTTTGTCTAAAACGCCATTAAAATAAATTTTTGGTATAGTTCCTGCCACTACCACAGCAACGTGTGTCCATTGATTTAATGGTACTCCTGAAACAGAAGTAATATTAGTACTGCCATTAGTGCCATAAAATACTATGTAATTAGTGGTGGCTAATACTCCAAATATCCAGTCAGCATTTGATCCTGAGTTATGCCCACCGATTATCTGTCCTAGATTACTAGGACTTGCTGTTGGATATATCCAAGCTTCTACAGTAAAGTCACCTGTGCCAAATGAAAATACAGCATTTGCAGGAGTTGTAAGTTTAGTGGCGGCCACGCCATTAAAATATAAACTGCCACCACTAGATGAAGCAGTAGCACCGCCACCACCACCAGCAACAACCAATACTTGAGCAGTGGTAGTAGTTACATAGCTAGGTTTAGTGAACTGTCCTGATGATGTGAATACGTGGACAGCATAGTAGTTAGAACCAGTGGAATAAAATCCCACAAAATTTCCACCATAGGCACCGGTAGAAATAACAGGTGGTTCTCTACGTTGTCTTTTAATTACCCCTAAATCATATGGCATTTTTCAAATTTCTCATTATCACTTATTTAACCGGAAGAGACTTCTGGGGTACAAGGAATCCAGGATAGGAATAACGTGCAACACCTCGAGTAATACGTACATCATCAATATAGCCATTAAAATATCCTGTTTGAACACCAAATCCTATACGTACAGTTGGATTAATAAAGTTAGTTATATATGTAGCTGTGTTAAGGCCTTCAGGTATACCATTTAAGTATAAATTAAAACTAGTTGATTTTTTAACCAATGCTATATGATGCCAGTTATTTACGCTAACAAATGTAGTTCCTACTACATACACAGTATTTAATGTACTAACATTTATGGTACCAGTATTAGTTAGATATATATCAAAACCAGCATTGGCCGTATTTTGTGTTCGCATATCGAATAGTGCTCTATTTGTAGTTGGTTGTAAATTATTTACACCAACCCATCCTGCTTGTGGTAAAATATAAGCCCACATTTCTACAGTAAAATCAGCTGTGCCTAACGCATAACTAGAAGTAGAATTAGGTACCACAGTCAAATATTCAGAAACACCTGGGAAAAATATACTTCTAGGATTATACTTTGTAACACTAGATGATATAGTAGCAGAGTTTACAACTATAACATTATGATTCATTGTAGCATCTGCTATTGCAACATTATTAAAATTCAACAATAAACCAGTAGATGTAGTTGAATCAATGGGTTTTAAAGATGCAACAGGTGGATTGAATGTATTTGTATATATTGCTTGCCCATTTATAACTCTAAAATCTGAAATAAATCCAGAAAAATATGCAGTAGCAGTTGGACCATTTCTACCTATTAGCATTTGTCCTGTAGAATAATTAGTTGTTGTATTAACACCTAGTGTTAGTGATCCGTTTTGCCATATTTGCATAATACCTGAATATCTAGTCACAGCTATATGGGTCCATGCAAATCTATAAACAGGTAAATTTGATGATGCCGATGTTGCATTATTATAATTAAAATACAATTGCCCCGACGTTGACATATTCAATGAAAATGCATTTGGACGAAGAGTATTCCCTTCTTTGCCTGCTGTGTCAAATATAGTTTGAACAACTGCTGTTGAAGTTGTATAAATCCAACATTCAACGGTAAAATCAGATTCAAATTGTAAAGAAGTTGCAGTACCAGTAAAATTAGTAATATCAGTGGCAGTAGTAGTATAAACAAAATCACTAAAACCATTAAAAGAAGCACTACCGCTTATGGTCAATGGATTATATGCATAGCCCATGGAATATGGTGAATATCTTTGTATTCTTGGGGTGCTAGTAATTGTTCCTGTATTAATAGCTATGGATGATGTACTAATATCAATATGTCTATATGTATTACAGGTAAGCAATACTGTATTCACCGGTGCATTAAATGGTATCAAAGATGGAGTGAACGAAGTATATGTTGTGCTAGTGAAGGGAGCAAATCCGCCAACTAGAGGATTATTTCTAGTTCCGCCAACCTGAGTTACAACGTATGAATTTGCTGAATTATCTTTTACTGTTGTATTAGTTGTTAATAATGATAAAAGTTGTGTTCCTGAAACATTTGTTAAATCTAAGGCCGGTGGTGTAAAGTTACCAGTATAAATTGTTGCAGTATTTGAGAAACGTACATTTGAAATATAACCAGTAAAATATGCCGGGCTGTCCCATCGGGCACCAATATAAGAGATATTATTAGTATTGCCGCCGCCATTCCACCCACCACTGCTGGCAATAGATTTTGATCCAATTAATACTCCATTAAGATATAAAGATATTGTTTTGGTGGCCTCACCGCTCACAACTGCTGCAATATGTTGCCAGGTGTTTATATTCAGTGGAGTTGTTGTAGTTAATAAACTATTCCACGCTGTACCATTATAGCTGCCAAATCCAATATAGTAGCCACCGTCATTGGGTTGTCCATTAAATGTTGACAGGTTAAAAGGAACTAGATTGGCGCCTAAATACACTTGCTGAGCACTTGAAAATATATGTTGGTTAACGGTAGAAGTTGGCCATACCCAAGCTTCAATAGTAGCCGGACCCCACGTAGCAGATACTAAAGTAGAAGAGAGACTTCCTGCAATTGACAAATAATTTGTTCCATTAAAATATGCACTTGCACCATTTCCTCTACTATCCGGCAAATATAAAACACTAGTTGATGCTTTTAGATTACTGATAGAACCATTGTAAAATTTATTAAAGTAAGGTCCAACTACCATTCCAAAAGTTTGTGTGGTATTAGTAAGTGTGCTAATAGTTGATGTTGTAACAATCTGATTTAATCCATTTATATAAATTGTAGGTGTACCTGCATTTGATACCCAAGCTACATGATTCCATGTACCAGTTGATATTGAATTAGTCGCAGTTATAAAATTGTTACCATTAATGATGTCTCTCCAATACATCATTGGTTTAAGTTGTGCATCAAGACCCACGCTCCAGGCTAATCCAGAACCTATAGGTAATGCATCACCTAAAATAACAGTAGCAGTATTAGATGTTTGAAATCCATTTGGATTTAACCATGCTTCAATGGTAAAGCTCTTATTTGCTCCAAAGAATGAATTTTGTGCAAAGATAGTACCGGTACTAGCAAATGCAAGATAATCTGTACTACCATTAAATGATGTGCTCCACATTGATCCATAGGGACTAAATGTACCCTGTGCAAGTGTAGTAGTAGCCGTATTAATAACTATATTATTATAACTACTATCTGATATTGTTCTATTATTAATAATTGGTGTTCCACTAGTATATCCAGTGATATAATTTACTGTAGAATAAGTAGAAGAATTAGCAAAAGTAATAGTACTAGTGGCCGTAAAAATATAAGTTTTATATCCACCAGTATTAATATAAGTTGCCGCAGAACTTGGTGTAATAGTTGCATCTGGTTGAATATTAGGGTAACGAATAACAACTACACCACTACCACCTGCACCTGCACTGGTAGTAGAACCAACAGGATTATAATCTGTACTGGCCGATACCCACCCTTCAGAGTTATATATTGCATATGCAACAGGAGCATTTATTACAGTGAATCCAGCTGGTGGAGAATAGGTATTAGATGTATAGTATCTAAATGTACCAGCCATTTGTGTGCCCGACGGGGTGCCGCTCATAATTATAAAACGTAAATTTCCAGTTCCGGGTATAGTAGTTCCTCCAGTGCTTGCAGGATCTAAATACCATACAGCATTTCTACCAATCCATACTTTATTTGTTGATGCATTATAGGCTATTCGTATTATATCGCCTGCTACATATTGTCCAAGGGTGGTTCCACCAGTCATTCCTCCATATCCAGTGCCGTCGAAGGCAAATATTGATGGCACATTACTAGTGTATCCACCTACACTGGTATCCCGTGCTAATCCAAATAAAGGAAAAGTACCACTGGTATATACTATTTCAAAATAATAACTGCCGGAGTCATTTAGGGCAGTACTTCTTGCACCGCCCGAACTACCTTGGCCACTGCTAAAAGAATAACTAAAAACACCAGTACCGGTATTGGTAGTCCAGCCGGCGGCACCACCGCCACCTGTATAACGTGTTCCATTACCCAATAAGGCGCCGCCGCCTAGGCTGCTACTACCCGAAGAGGTACCAGCACCTGAGCCACCGCCGGCAAAATAAACAAGCGATCCAACAACTTGTCCAACACCTGCAGATAGTGCAGTAGCAGTTGAAAGTATACTGGTATAAGTACCAACCCCTCCGCTACCACCAGTAACTGCGTTTGCATTCCACGATCCTGCACTACCAGCGCCACCGCCACCGCCGCCGGGATAGGTAAACAGATTAATAGGTGGGTATGAACTAGTGGTAACAACACTACCGTTATTGGTTACAGTAGAATTATAACTACTCAGATCAGTTATAGATGATGATGTTAATAATAACGATGTATAACTTGCGGTAGATATCGCCTGTACATTACTACCACCATAGGGATTAGCAGTTTGTGTGATAGTTAACACACGTGTGGGTACTGTAAAAGCACCAGTATATACTGCTAGACCTTTTACCACACGAACATTACTAATGTAACCTGGGAAGTAACTCAACGGAGATGTCGGAATACCATATACTCCAATTGATAGCGGAGAAGTTCCTGTCATATTTACAGAAGATGAGTTAGTTCCAACCTGAACTCCATTTAAATATATATATTGTGCTGTACCAGTTCTAGTCACAGCAACATGGTACCATGTTGCCGCTGCAATAGAAAGTGACGAAGCAGTAAGTGTATTATCACCACCAGAAACAAGCGCTGCACCCGTTGTCCAGATTAATGACGTTGCATTGAATTGTAGAACCCAACTTCTTCCTAGGCTAGAATCCCATCTACCTATTAAAGCAGGAAATCCTGCTGGTATAGATGTTGGATAGAACCAAAGTTCAACTGTGAAATTACCTGTGCCAAATTGATATACTATATTGTCAGGAACACTAAGGTATTGACTACTACCATTAAAACTTAAACTGGCGCCGGATGCAAGTAACATAGAACTGGTAGGAGCACCAACATTTCCTTGTCCACTAACTGTGACAAATCCGCCAACATTGTATGATCCACCACCGCCACTGGCTCCACTACCGCCTTGATAGTTACTTAAAAGTGTAAGTGGAGCATAGTAATAATATGTAACACCAGTTGCATTACCTATAGAGAAATTGTTGGTGCTTGAATCAGTTATATATGAAGTAGCAGAATTAACTGATAATAACAATTGTGTACCAGAAGGTATGGCCTGCGTATTACTACCACCAAACGGATTAGCAGATTGTGTGAGTGTTAATGGGCCAGCAGGTACATTGAAATTACCAGTATATACTGCTACGCCATTTACTATTCTAAAATTAGTTATATAACCATTATAGTAACCTGTATAAGTTCCACCTGCACCGGTTTGATTTTGACCACCTATGTTATACCAAACACTGCTATCATTGACAACTGCGCTGGCTCCAACATGTGTCGACAAATCAACAGTTAGTGTTTCTCCTACTCCATTAATATAGATTGTAATAGCCGAAGTACCAACACAGACAAATGCTATATGAGTCCATGTACCTTTAGGCACAGATGCACTGGTATAAACAACACTTGCGGCAGCGGGGCCGGTTGTATAGGTAAAAGAAAATTTATCAAAATTATTAATCCCTAATGCAAATCTACCGTTTACAGACGATGCTACCCAATTTCCAAATATGTTATATTTGTCATAGGTATATGCTACATCCCCAGCACCTGATGCAATGTAATAGGTCCAAAATTCAATAGTTTTAGATCCAGTTCCTACATTTCCAAAAACACTAAAAAAACTAACTGAATTGGTAATTTTTAAATAGTTACTTGTACCATTAAAATATAAACTACCAATCGTAGAAGTTGATAAAATAAGTGCGCCACCACCACCTCCACCATAGGCAATAAAATTAGTATTGCTGAAACTGATACTTGAATTTGCACCACTACTACCACTAGTTGGAATTGCACCACTTGTACCACCAGCACCACCTGATCCAACGGTGATAGTCCAAGTACTAGATGTTAATATAATACCCGATGTGTAGGGAATAAATCCTGTAGGAGTTGTATATGTGTTTGCTGTTGACTTTCTAAATACACCCTGCATACTAGAACTGTTACTAGATTGATTTGAAAAACCAATTGTTAGATATCCAGTACCCGATATGTTCCAACCTGATCCAGATGTGCCTGGTGTTATTCCATTCCACCATACTCCATTTTTTCCAAACCATTGTTTATTGTTTATTGGATCAAAGGCAATGTTTAATATGTCACCGGTGACCCATCCTCCTAATGGAGAACTTTGAGTAACATCATTAGCAATTATATTTCCATCAAACAGATCTATTCCAGTCCATCCAGTTGTAATTGTTTGGCTATTTCTAAGAAGACCAATCTGTAATCCTCGATTACCAGTTTGATTAGAATATGGTCCTAATACAGTAGCACCACAATAAATTTCTATATAATAAGATGTTTGTTCACTTAATGCCGTGGTTTTTGCAGCAGGAGCACTATTACCTCTATTGTCATATTGCCAATTATATCCAGAAGCACTACTACTGATAAAATCTGTACCAGCATTAACCCACCCGCCAACAGTAGTAGGATATGTTGCTAACCCATTGGTATATGCAGTGTCTGCATAAAACATAGTATTAAATGAACCAGGTGGTATATAGCCCACTGCTGCTACTACACCACCGGCACCACCTCCGCTACCTCCGGTGACTGTACTGGTGCTACCACCACCTCCTCCGCCGCCACCAACAATTAAATAATCAACAACAAATGAATTTGAAGATGATGTAGTCGAATACACAGGCGTAAGTGCAGTTGGTGTTCTATTACTTGATAATAATAAAGTAGTATTCTTTAAATTTGTATCAGTAAGGTCAGTGGGAGATCTAGCCGCATCACCAAGAAATGCCGGATATCTAAATATAACAATACCACTACCACCTGCGGCTGCGTTTGAAACACTTACATTACTACCACCACCACCACCGCCTAAGTTCCTAGTTCCGGCGGTAGCAGCTATCAGTGCGTTGCTTGTTATATTATAATACCCACCATTGCCGCCGCCGCCTACTCCACCAAGACCAACACCGTACGCTGTTATACTCCAAGAACCACCACCACCCCCACCGCTGTAGGCCACCATAGCACCAGAATGATTAAAGTATCCACCAGCACCACCATATCCTGCAGGTGTTTGACCATTGGCTGTATATATTGGCCAAGTACCCTCATTAACTGCTGGACCTCCTGGATAAGCAAATCCACCACCACCACTGCCTAAACTTTGTGATCCTTGGCCACCGCGATTTCCCTGTCCTGGTATTGCTGCACCACCATGACCAAGACCTGGGGCACCGCCACCGCTGCCTCCAATCTGTCCATTACCGTATGTTGGGGCGCCACCACCACCTCCACCAAATGCTCTTAACGATACAGTTGATGTGGTAAATGGTGCAAAAGTTGATATAGATACTGTTCCACTAGTTTGAGTTAATACATTTGAAAGAGTAGAAAGATCTACAATTGTAGCGGTGTTAAATGTTAATAGTACAGTTTGAGTAGTAATTGCATTGATAGTAAAATTAGTTGATGTTGATTGTGTTGCTGAACTAATAGTTGTAGGAGGAGTAAAATTCCCTTGATTAGTATATAATGCAACTCCTTTTACTACACGAATATTACTTAGATAACCATTAGTGTAGAATGTTGGAGTTGGTCTTGCACCGATAGCAAATCCGGTTTCAGTTATATTATCCACCATATTATTAAATGTATATACCCAACTTCCATTCATATAAACATTTATATTAGTACCACTTCTTGCCCAAGCAATATGTAACCATTGTTGAATTTTAATAATAACAGTAGTTGCATATCCAATACCAACAGTAGTCATGTGTAACAAATTAGTATTAATACCAAAAGCATAACCAAAGCTACCTGTTGCATTACCAACTGCGTGTTGAAAAGTAACGTTGGTAGCGTTATAATATACCCAATATTCTACTGTAAAATCACTGGTACCAAAAGTAAATGCAGTAGATGTAGCACTAGTTAGATATTGGTTGGTACCATTAAATGATAAACTTCCTGAATATGTACCAGGACCTAATCCCGAGGCTGTAACAACATTATTATTAGTTAAGGTAGCTGTAGTACCTAACGAACTATCATAAAAAGCACCAGCACCTGTAGAGGTAGTAAGCATTAGCAAACTAGTCAACGTTCCAGCAATTGCTGTAGAAGGAGTACCTTTAACATTTGCCAATTGTGTGGAAGTTAACGGTGCTGTTAATCCTTGTATACCAGGATTATATACTGACAATCCTTTTACCATACGATAGTTACTAAGATATCCTGTAAAAAAAGTAGGTTGAGTTAAATCATTGTTATTACTACCGTATCCAATCATTATAGAATTGTTAGTAAAATTAGTAGCAGTGAAAAAAGTATTTCTATCTTTAACGCCATTTATCCAAACATTAAATATATTATTAGTTCTAGACACAGCCAAATGACTCCAAACACCATTGGTAACTGTGTTAACTGTATTAATATAAGTAGTTCCGCTGGTCTGAATTGTTACTTTATTGTACCAGTCTAAATAAACTATAAATCCGCGGTCTGCTGCGTCCGGATTAATAAAAGTTCTAGAATTAAAAATAGGGTGTATATTATAGGCAGCATTATATTTTCCATAAGACGCAGTTGGATATAACCATGTCTCTATAGTAAAGTCTCCGGTGCCAAATGCAAATGCAGCGTTAGTTGCAGTTATATAACTGTTAGAAAAATATGTAGAATAATAAAATGATGGATTAATTGGATTATAAATTACAGTATCACCACCATTGCTACCAGGTGCGCCCTGTTGTGCTGTTGGACTAGAACTATTTACACCGCCGCCAGCACCTATAATAACACCGTAGGTTGTACCCGATGAAACATAATTAGAGCCTAGTGGAGTAGTATAATATCCAGAATAGTTAGTAATAGTAGTAGCCGAAATACCAAGAGCATTACCATTAGAAGGAGCAGGATATATATTTTCATTACCTGCTCTAAATTGACCTCTAACACTACCCCCTCCAGCAGCAGCACTCATGAATATCATTCTTAGACCGTTTGCTTGATATGTTGATGTAGTTAATGCATAGTTAGAATAATTGAATGGTCCAGCAGCCCACGTATTATTTTTTCCAGCCCACCAATATGTTCCAACTCCAGCGGCGTTAGAAGCATCCCAGGCAATTTGTAAAGTATCTCCTGCAACGAAAGTTCCTAATGCAGTTACTACACCTGTCCACCCAACTGCTGCACCGCCGTTGAGGTTAAGATATGGCATATTAGCAAATCCATCTTTAGGATATCCATCTCTAATTAAGGCAACTGCTACATCAACTGGACCAATACCAGTTATTCCTATTTCCATATAAAACTGTAGAGGAGCTTGTTGATGATCGGCGCCTTGCTCAGGTATTACTGCTGTTCTAGCCCCACCCGCTGTTTGTTGAATAGCACGCCAGGTGAAATGGAATGCGCCGCTGCCGTTAAAGTCTGAAAAAACACTATCAGCAACCCATCCACCGAGTACATTTGCCTGTGTTGAAGTAGTTACTGCTATATATGCAGAACTAGGATATACTTTATTAATGGTAGTTAATAATCCACTTGCGACTATGCCGCCACCGCCACCGCCCCCACCGGCCTGGGAGCCAAGACTATTTCCACCGCCACCACCTCCGGCCACAGCTATAAAGTCTAAAGGATATATATCAGATGTAACTGTAAATATTCCCGACGATGTAAAGATGTGAGCAATATAAGTTGTACCGCTATAGGTATATGACGTAATTGTTCCACCCTGAGCATAGGTGCTAGAAGTTACGTTGGCCGCTGTTTTATCTGAAACATAACGTTGGCGGCGGGTTATACCTAAATCTAAGGTCATTGCTTATTATTCAGTTGGAGTTTCCACAGGAGGAGTTTCCACAGGAGGAGTTTCCACAGGAGGAGTTTCTTCTGTTATTACAGGTGCCTGGGGAATTTCATTAGATTTCCAAGATAGTGTTTCTTCATCCCAAGAATAAAAAAAGCCTTCAACAGTATCAGGTTGTGTTATAGGTGCTCGCCATAAACAAGTGTTTTCACTTAAAACCCAGCTTGGATAAGGCTGTGGAGCATAGAATGCATCTCTTTCAACATCATAAGTGTAGCCCATTCCTGCATAATTTTTTCTAAGTGGTTCTCCACCTAACCTATGCTCTCCACCATAGGTATTATAGCTAGTTTGTATCCAGGATTCTGGCGCACCAAACATTCCTGTATTAATTACATCTTGTTCTGCTACAATAACCTGTGTTACTATACCGTTTTCTACTTTTGCAAAGTGACCCATTTGTTGACCTCGTGATTATGTTATTAGGTATTTATTAATCTAACTTTTGTTAGGATTAATATTTTTGATTTGTGTAATTTACCAGCTAGTGGCAACTACTATACCATCGCCACCTCGGCCGCCTGCACCACCTGCAGAAATGCCACCGCCACCGCCACCACCTCCGCAGCCATAAGCACCATCGCCACCACGACCACCAACACCACCGGCGCCACCACTGCTTGCACCTCCAGTTCCGCCATAAAAGTACCATAATCCACGAATAGGTTGAGTACCATTAGACCCAGGGCCACCTGACGCGGTTGTTGTTCCGCCTGCAATGCCTCCAAGTAAGGTAGGAAATGCACCAACACCTGTAATGTTTCCGCCTGCATTACCAGTGGAAGCTGCTGCTCCAAGACCGCCGCCACCGCTTCCTGGGTTTACTATTAATCCTGATGTACCTAATGCAACAGCAGCAGCAGCAATAGCAGCGCCGCCGGCACTACCAGTAGCACCTGCAATGTTAAGATTGGCTGCCAAAGTTGAATAAAATGTTCCTAGGGTACATAAGGGCGCCTGTGCTACTGTAGTAATAGCTGCTGCTGTACCAACTGTACCACCTACACCAAGTGCTGCGGCGGCACCAACTGTACCTGCATTGACTTTAATTAATAAGTTTTGTGCAGTTAAAGCAGTATCGGGATATATAGCAACGTGGCTAGCTATACCTGATAGTCCTACGTTTCCTGGATTAGCTGTAACTGCTGCACCGCCCAATCCTCCATTTCCCACTGAAATGTATAATGCATCAGGCAATGCCCAGGCTGGAAAAGTAGCAATAGCCTGTGATCCAGAAGGACCGCCGGCTCCACCGCCGGCTGTACTCGCAGCACCTTGCGTTCCGCTTCCACCGCCGCATCCACCTGAGAGTACAAAGAATTGTACAAAGTTAATACCGCGTGGTTTAACCCAAGTTGCCCAGTTAGCACCAGCTACCGGAGAGTTGGCATAAAATACTTGTACATCATATTTAGGATTACCAGCAAGATGACTTATATCTAACATAGATTAATACTTTCCACCTATGCCCATTACATACCAACCTGTAGCTACTTGTCCGCCAAATCCTACTAATACTCTATAACCTGGTGGTAATGCCAAGTTCATTGGATAATCAAGTTCAGTTGTAGCTGCTGTTTGAGACACAGAAGTTGCTGGCAATGATAACTCACCATAGAACATATTGTTATAAACATAATCCGCAGGATTAGCTAACTGACTTGCTATAATAGGTAAAGTTTGTGTATATGAGCTAACAGTTGAGGCAAAATAAACATATTCACCGCCTGACGCAGGACCAGTGTATAAACGATAACTAACAGCACCCGATACTGGAGTCCATGTCCAACTAATTGAATTTGCAATTCCAGGACCTACTACGTTGACAGCAGAAGATTCCGCTGATATAGGCCCTAATCCGCCCCATTGATCAATTGCTTGTACTTTGGCATAAAATGTACCAGTGGTTAATGTTCCACCAGATGTACTCGGAGTTCCTGAAGGAGTTCCGGGAGTAGTTAATGGTGAGGATAAATTTAATGTTCCTTCATTAATCCATATACGGGCAACAGTAGCAACGTTAGCACCGTCTGCTCTTGCTTTAAATCGTATTCTTTGTATAAATCCACCGTTGGTAAGATCTGCTGTAAATATAGGAACAACAAAAGTTCCAGTACCTGCAAAGTCAGCGATAGCAGAGTTAGTAGACGAGTTAACGATCAATACACCGCCCTGTATGTCTCCTACTCTTGAAAAAATTGGGGATGAATTTCCAGCCATGTTTGGTATTCCTTAAATTAACTATATATTTATGGTAGGTACCAACCAGCGGCACCAGTTATTACAGAATAATAAGAACTAACACCAGATGCGCCAGTATCACCTTTACTACCAACAAAACCATTGTTTCCAGATGGTCCCATAGCACCAATTGATCCAGTATAACCAACAGCACTAGTAGCGGGCCCAACCCATGTCCATTCATTTGAAGCTATTTTTATCAATGTACCTATACTATATTGAGCATTTAATATAGGAGTATCAGTATAATGCAGTGTTACTACAGCAGAATATGGAGCAATTGTTACAGCACCTACACCATTTTGTGAAATATCAACACGTTGTCCAATTGCAAAATTAACATCAACATCACGTGGAACTATAACAGTGCTGCCTGATACAGAGGTTAATTCTACTAGATAACCAGCATCACCCGCTGTTAGTGTATAAGTACTACCAGATTGTATGTTTAATGGTTGTACAGCATTAAATCCACCAATACTACCAGTGTAACCAGTACTACCAGTGTAACCAGTACTACCTGTATAACCAGTACTACCTGTATAACCTTGTCCACCAGTGGGTACAACAAACAACCATTCATTGGAATCGGTTTTAATCAACGATCCTAGACTATATTGAGCATTTAATATAGGATAATCTGTGGATACTATAGTAACACCTATATCTCCAACTACAGTAACTCCGCCTGTACCTAATTGCTCTAAATCTAATCTACTACCTATCGGGAAGTTAACTGAACTTTCTGCAGGTACTGTTAATATAAGAGGACTGGTGCTATTTAATTTTATTAACTCGCCAGCATCGCTCAGTACCAATGTATAGTTAGATGTTTGTGTATTAAATTGTTGTATTGCACTACTAAAATTACCTATACTACCTGTATAACCTGTGCTTGTTCCAGCACTACCAGTATAACCATTTTGTAATACAAAATTAAATATAGCAAACTGATTATCGCCAGCATTAGTAACGGTAGCTGTAGTAGGACTAAATGTAACTGTTCCGAGTTGTACTTGGGCAGCAGTTCCTGTACTACCTGTGTAGCCAAGGTCGCCTGTTCTTATATAATTTATACTTAGAGGATCTAAATTGTAAAGTGTACCAACCGTGGAACTAGTACCTGATACATAGGCAACACTTACTGTATAATATGTAGTATTATTTGTTGCTGTAAGTACATTGAATATATTGGTAAATGTGTTTAAGTTAGAACCGTGATTAATTATCAACTGCCCTTTTGGAGATCCAAAATTGCTCGATGGTGTAAATTGTGCTATCCAATTTGAAATATTTAAACCATTAACATCAACACTGTTTATATATATAGAATTTGTAAGTGTAGAAGCCGCATTATTATATCTAATACTACCGTTTAATGTTACACCTGTGGCAGTTGTAGTAGCATCAAAATAAAAGTTCAGTCCACCTTTAGTGCCTTGACTACCAGTATAACCTTTACTACCCCAATAGCCTTGATCACCCTGATCGCCTTTGATACCTTGGCTACCAACATAACCAATGGATCCCATAGGGCCTGGATCACCTAACTCACCTTGACTACCAGTATATCCAGCACTACCTGTCCATCCAATAATATTACCAACATCTAACCAAGTAGCACCATTCCATACCCACATATGACCTGTGCTTGTGGTAACATAAGTATCATTGAAATCACCTGTATAACTATCTGGCCATCCAGGTAGATCTGTATAAGTGGCTGTGGTTCCTTTAATTACAACGCTGGTACCTGTATTACCTTGGCTACCTGTGAAACCTAGTTGACCTAAATAACCGCTAGCAGATATTTCTACCCACTGGTAACTATCTTCATCCTGTGTGAATACAAGTTCAATACCATAATCAGTGTTAAACCAACGATCTCCTACCGCAGGAAAATCTGGAGCATATCTAGAATATGTATAAGAGCTTTCGCCTTTAATACCTCGACTACCGGTGTATCCTAAACTACCTGCATATCCACTGGCTGTACTAGCACTACCGGTATATCCTTGACTACCTGTCCATCCTTGACTACCATCGTAGCCCTGGCTACCTGTCCAACCTTGACTACCTTGATAACCAGCACTACCAGTATATCCTTGACTACCTACAAAACCAACAAACTGTCCTACTGGGATCCATAATGATCCATCCCAGACATTTAAATAGCCATCATCTTGTGTTATGTATCCATCACCGATATCTCCTGTATACGTCATTGGAGTTGGTGGAGTTTGATATCCAGGCAATGCGGTAAATGTGGATGTGCTACCTTTAATTACAACGCTGGTACCTGCAGGTCCCTGACTACCTGAATATCCAAGACTACCCGTATACCCTGTCAATGTGCTTTGGCTACCAGTATATCCAGTGTTACCAGGTACACCTTGATCGCCCGGTGATCCCTGTATACCTTTGCTACCAACATAGCCAGTACTACCTGTCCATCCTATATCACCTTGACTGCCACTATAACCTTGTGGGCCCCGCGCACCTTCGTCGCCTTTACTACCTGTATACCCTGCACTACCAGTATATGCTCTACTACCGGTGTATCCTTCACTACCGGTGTATCCTTCACTACCAGTATAACCTTGTCCTACACTTAGTCCATTAATATAAACGGCTGTGGCAGAAAAAATGCCGCCGACATTTAAATTTCCACCAATACCAACACCACCGACTACTTGTAAAGCACCTGTATTTGTTGATAATGATTGGGTGGATCCTGCTAATGTTAGCGTACTTTGGAATGTAGGTGCACCTGTTCCACGACTTACTAAAACGTTACCAGTAGTACCTGTGCTAACAAATCCTGTTGCATTAGTAGCAGTTTGATATAATAATTGCCCTGGGCCGCCGCCAGTTATATACACAGCGGCATCGGCTGTTCCACTTACAGATCCGGTAAATGTGCCAACAAAGTTACTTGCAGTAAGTACACCTATTACAAATAAATTACCACCTACATTTAAATTTCCACCAATACCAACACCACCATTAACAACCAAAGCACCTGTAGTTGTTGAAGTAGATGATGTAGTATTTGTAATGTATACAACTTCAGCAGTAGTACCAGTAAAACTACCGGTAATTCCTTGAATACCCTGTATACCTTGTAATCCATCTGTGCCCTGTATACCCTGAATGCCCTGGCTACCAGTATATCCTATCTCGCCCTGGATACCTTGTATACCTTGACTACCAGTATAACCTATTATACCTTGTATACCTTGAATGCCCTGACTTCCGGTGTAACCTACTATACCCTGAATACCTTGGCTACCAGTGTAACCTATCTCGCCCTGTATACCTTGTATACCTTGTATACCTTGACTACCAGTGTAACCAATTTCGCCCTGGCCACCGGTAACACCTTGACTACCGCCAGTACCAGTGGTACCTTGAATACCTTGACTACCAGTATACCCTATTTCGCCTTGAATACCCTGAGTACCTTGTCCACCAGTAATACCCTGACTACCGCCAGTACCAGTTGTACCTTGTATACCTTGACTACCGGTGTAACCTATTAAACCTTGTATACCTTGACTACCGGTGTAACCTATTAAACCTTGTATACCCTGTATACCTTGACTACCGGTGTAACCTATTAAACCTTGTATACCCTGTATACCTTGACTACCGGTGTAACCTATTTCGCCTTGGATACCCTGAGTACCCTGAGTACCTTGACTACCGGTGTAACCTATTTCGCCTTGGATACCCTGAGTACCTTGGCCACCGGTAACACCCTGACTACCACCAGTACCAGTAGTACCTTGAATTCCCTGTATGCCTTGTAGGCCGTCGGTGCCCTGTAACCCTTGACTACCAGTATATCCTACAATACCTTGAATACCTTGTACTGATATACCTTGTATACCTTGTATACCTTGACTACCTGTATAGCCTATTACACCCTGGATACCTTGTGTGCCTTGGGCACCGGTGGCGCCGCGTGGTCCTTGTCCACCTTGACTACTCTTTTCAAGGGCGACATAGTCAATCCAAGTTCTGTGTGCTGTATTACCAAAACTAACGTGATTAATTCTAGCTGTAACATTACCACTAGATATATAAGGTAATGAATCAATTGTACCTAAAATAAACTCAAACCAACCAGGTGATCCTGAATATGTAGTAAATGTGTCCCATTGATTTTGATGATAGTTATACAGCTCAATATTTTGTGTATGTCCAGAGTTTTGAGTATAGTTAATATTCAATACAATACGATTGAAATCTGTTATGTTCTCAAAACCAATATAAACAATATGTCCAGGAGCACTAGACCCATCATTGATACTATAGAATCCAGTATTGGTGCCAGTATTAAAATCGTTAAATACCCAAATGTCACTTACAGTACCGAAGTTATAAGTTCCATAAACTGTACTTGTAGTTCCTGCCAAAGAAGTTAATCCTGAAATAGTTCCTGGATTATTGGTAATATATGTAGCAGTATGTGTAACTGTTTGTAAATCAACAGCAGTTAAAATTCTTGAACCAGCAATATAGCTGGTATTCATAGCATTAATTGCGCCGCCTACGCCCAAGCCACCACGTACTACTAATGCACCTGTGGTAGTTGATATAGATTCAGTAGTTGCTGTATTAAATACTGCGGTAAGGTATTCCGAGTTTTCACCTGCTACTACAATCTTAACACTAGTTTGGCTTGATAATGTACCAATTACTAAATGGCCAGCAGTTGGAAACTCACTGTGTCCAACAAGTAAATAGCCGTCGTTTGGACCCAGATTGTCACCAAACGTACCAGGCGCGGTTCCGTCCCATCCACTGCTGGTAATGCCCATGTCAATAAATGCATTACTATCAGTGACATTATCTGCTGATGCTACAATATCTGTGCTGGCCCAGTTACCTGCATTAATGTTCTGTACATTAATTTCCATGTAATCATTAAGATCACCTGTAAACTGAGCCATTGTTTGTGCAAATGGAGTATATCCAAGCACACCGGCATATAAAGCACCACTACCTGTTACATCACCATAGAATGTAGCACTATTAGCAGACAGAACATTTAACGTTATATTGGTACCAGTAATGTAACCACTAACATTTAAATTACCATGTAAATATCCATCACCGTTGATATTAAAACCACTATTACCACCAATTCCACCTGCTACATAAAATGCATTGTCAGAGAATGATGATGTGCTAGTAAGAGTATTATTAATTCTAATAGCACGACTGGTTGTATTTCCTCTACCAGTAACACTTTCTAGTGTACTAGTGTTCCAAATAGTAACATTACCTGTGCTGGTACTTACTGCGGTATCTGTTCCTGCTGTAATAATAGTTTTAGATGCGTAATCATTAACGGTAGCAGTAGTAATTACTTTCTGACCTCTTGTATAAACATCTCCACCTACCCAAACATCTAATCCAATGCCTACTCCACCAGAAACTTGTAAAGCACCAGAAGATGTGTCTGTTGCATTGGTAGTATTATATGTTTGAATTATGTCATCTGTTTTAACTAAAGTAGTAGTTACAGTAGTATATTCAATGGTTAAACTTTGTGCAACAATATTGCCGCCAACATACAAATCTCCACCAATGCCAACGCCGCCAACAACTTGCAGAGCACCACTATTAGTTGATGATGAAGTAACAATTGATTGAACAACTATATTGCCTGGAGCTGTTAAGTTACCATCATAACTAAACTGCCATGTATTTGTTATTGATGTATCAGTGCCTGTCCTAATTAATACACCGCCATTAGAACCGCCAATACTTCTTACAGCCGACAAACTTGCACTAGCGCCTAGATCTAGTTGATTGGCTCCATATGGGCCACCAACAATGTTACCACCTACTTCAATATAACCATTAGATGCAAATTTAGTAAGATGTCCGTTATTACGAATCTCAACAGCACCTGTAGTACCTATAACTAAATCTGTTGTAGCGGTAATTGCAGATGTAACAACTTGGCCGCCAACCCAAACATCGTTACCTACACCAATACCGCCTGCTACTACTAATGCACCAGTAGTAGTTGATAATGCTAGTGTTGTATTAACAATTGTATATGTGCCGGTACCTAATGTTAAAGAAATTCCTGCAACATCGGCATATGTGCTAGATGATGCTTGTACTGCATTGGCTACCAAAGTACTTGTATTAAAACTTAACGCAAATCCACTTGTAGTAGCAAAATTAGATGTTGTGGCATTAACAGCGTCAGATACTAACGTACTAGTATTAAAACTTAGAGCATATCCACTTGTGGTAGCAAAGTTAGAAGTTGTAGCACTAACAGCATCAGATACTAACGTACTAGTATTAAAACTTAAAGCATATCCACTCGTGGTAGCAAAATTAGATGTAGTTGCTGTATCGGCTAAAACTGCATGTGCAACCAATGTTGCTGTATTGAAACTTAATGCAAATCCACTTGTGGTAGCAAAGTTAGAAGTTGTAGCACTAACTGCATTGGCCACTAACGTGCTTGTATTGAAATTTAGAGCATAAGTAGCGGTAGTGGCAAGATCTGCAAGACTAGATGTGGTTGCTACTCCAGTAAATGATCCAATAAATGTTCCAGCAGTTATAGATCCGCCAACATTCAAGTCGCCGGCAATACCAACACCGCCTGAGACTATTAACGCACCTGTATTAGTTGATATTGAATTTGTTGATGTGGTTATTAACAATATTCCAGTTACAGTATTAACACCTACCAAAGTAGCATTAGTTATTGTATTAGACCAAACTCTTGTACCATCAAGATATCCAACTAATAATTGTCCATCATTAAATGGTAATCCAAGATCTGGTTCTGCCTGGCTTGCGTCTAAATATTCATAGCGATCAGCGGTGAGATTGCCACCGCTTAATTTCTTTATCTTACCGCTGAATAATCTACTTTTACTCATTGCTGGTTTCTAATATGCTTAAAACTAAATTAACACAATTATTCGCACCTGCACTGGCTGTAACTGATGCACCTGATTCAATTACTAACTTACCCGTTGTAACTTCACAAGCATCATTAACTGGAATTTCAAAATCTTTAAGCATAACAAAATCAGTGGCATTTTTTACCAAAGTAAATCTTACAGTAACTGGACTTGCACCAATATTAGTAGCTTGGGCTCCTAATACAATGGTAGTAACACCTTCAGGGGTAGTATAGACAGTTTGAGTAGCATTTGTTAATTCAAATGCTTTTGTTTTAAACGAATTTAATGGTAATGTTGCGGTTGCCATATTTTATCTTCCAATTGCCAAAATATACGGTGTCATGACCGCAAACAGACTCTTTGTAAATGTTCTTCCAGAGATTGTTCCTATGTTGTTATTTATAACCAGATCGTTACCAATTCGGAAATCTCCTTTCTGATCAGTACCAGTATAATAAACTTTACCACCATTAACAGCCACTGCTTGATTTTCAGTAATAGGTTCACCGCCTAAATAAGGTAACGCAGCATTAATATTTGTTCCTGCTCCAATCCATTCAAAATTATGTGCCGAACTTTGAATTAAGCTATACTGTTGGAAAGTAACAGGTGTATTATCATCAACTACAGTTGCTAGTGCCTGCTGTAGAGTAATAGTACTTGAGTATGCATTTTCTACAACATTGGCAACAATATCAATCAATGATTGTGCTCGATCTGAATCTTCTTGATATCCTGGATCATTGCTGGTATTTTGTGACACCCCTAATTGTAATGGAGTTATAACATTTTCTAATACAACGTCGTCGACTATTGTTTTAATAAAATAGTAGGCAGCTATGGTTGCTAGTTTTTCAGTATTAGATATTCTAAATACTGCGCCATCATAATAAGAATCGGCGGCTACAGCAGTTTGACTATTTCCACCATATAATAAATCATAACTTACAGCATCAATTATATATCCAACATCACGTTTACAAGTAGCTGTACTATAAACTACTCCGACATAACTGGTATTAATAAATGCCACAGTTTCTGCTTGTATAAATGCTCGATTGTTTAATAATAATTCAAAAGCATGTTCTACATTTGCATCGCTGCTAGGAGTTGTTCCAATAGGCACGTGTGGTGGTGCAACACTAGGGCCATTATTAATAATATTAGTTATAGTAGATATTTTTGTATGAATTAGTCTAGACTCAGCCACAGTTCCAGTACTAGCAGATATATATTGACTAACAACTGTTTGATATGTAGCTGTTATTACAGTACTTGTAATTATTTTTTGTGATATATCTCTTATAAAATTATATGCAGCAGTAGTTTGAGGAATTTCGTTGGCTATTACAGTTGCGGTAGAGGCTGTATTATAACCATAATAGTAAACTCCGCTCATTATACTTTGTCTATTACCACCGTGTAACAAATCAATTACTACACTGTTAATCATAAAACCTACATCTCTATAGCAAGTAGAAGTACTATAGGTAAAATCAGGGTAATTGGTAGTAATCCAATCAATGGTATTATTTTGTATATCAGTTTTGAAGGATAATATAGCAATGTAGGCAGAATTTATATCACCATTAGTGGATGCAAAACCATTAGGAACAATTCGATCTGTAACGCCAGTTGTTCCTGTATTTAAAATATCAATAATAGTATTAAAATTATCAATTACTATATCCCTTGAAGTAGTTCCACCATAAGAATTAGCAATAGCACTAACCTGATCTCTAACATATGCTATAGCAGCAGTAGTAGTGGTTAGTTGATTAACTATATCACCAACATAACTATTTTGGCTCCAATATTGTAATCCTGCAAATGCACTTTGACTAGTTCCACCATAGAGTAAGTCAAATGCTATACTATCAATAACAAGTCCTGTATCTCTATAACAAGTTGCTGTATTATAAGTAAACCCACTTACATAAGCTACGGTTTCTTCAGCAATAAAATTTTTATTAGCTTGCAATTGAAGTACTGCATTTTGTGTATGTATAGTAGCTGTAGTTGGAGGATTAAATGTAAATGAAGGTGCAACACCTAATCCATTTTCCATAATGTTTAATATTATATCAAATAAATCAGCGACACGAGTGTAAGGGTCAGTGGCAATTTCTAGTAATTCCAACACTTTGCCTTTTAAATAAGTTACAGCACTTAATGTTTCTGTTAATTGAGTAGTAATTACCGTAGACGATGCAGCTCTATAATAACTAGTACCTGCTAAGATACTTTGATAATTTGTATTCAATACCATATCATAGCATACAGATTCTAAAATTATACCTACATCTCTACTACATTTAAATTGATTAAAATCAAAGCCCGGGAATGTTTCTAAAACATGATTAATTGTTTGGACTTGTAATTTAGGTTTATCATTTAATATAGTTTGTCTAGCATTTCTAAATCCTGCAAGTTCCGCAAGAAGATAAGGATAAGTTATATCAACGTTACCTGGTTTAAATGTGGTACTAGCAGTAATAGTATAGTAGTTACCATCACCGAAACTTATTGCATCACCAATACTAGGCTTTTGGCTTAAATTATCTATAACAAATGTTCTGCCGCTGGTATCGCCATTAACGTTGCCTGTATATTTTACCGCACCTACCCCATCTGCATATAGTGCATAATTACCAAAACTACTATTACTATTGGTAATAGAGCAGAAGCCTCCAGATTCACATAATATACCCTTATCACAACAAATGGTAAACACAGAAACAAGCTGTGTATATCCACTGTTGAGCATATGTATACCAATACCACCTTGATTATATTGTGTAAACGCATCAACAACCATACTCTTAGTGCCCAATGCAAAATTACCATCTACACGCATACCTGTACCATCTGTGGTCATACTTGTACAATTTTGTACATATGGGCTGGTAGAAATAACTCCAGCACTCCCATCAGGATTAAATGAAATTGCTGCGGCCGGAGACTCGTGATCTTTAAATGTCATATGTGCAATATAAACACCGTTATTGACATAGAATATATCGTGTGTAGAGGTAGTAGGTCTAACGGTTACAGATCGTAGATTATCGCCTACAATAGACACAAAATCAGGTACTGTAATAGGGGTTATTTCAGTATAATCGCCACTTTTGACAAAAATAGTAGTTCCTGTTCCTGCTGCTGCCACAGCTGATGCAATAGTAAGTTTAGTGCTGGCTAAACTACGTCCGTCATTAGCATCGTTACCACTTTTACTAACGTAAAGCACATTACTAACTGCAATACTTAATGTAGATGTACTAGCAGAACCGGTATAACCTTGTATACCGCCATAGTCTAAATCATCCCAGAAGTCAATACCGTTTCCAATTTTGAACAAATTGGTGTCGGTTTCGATCCCCATTTCTGCTTCGGCCAGTTTGGGATTAACGGAATGCCATTCAAATGCTGTTCCCCGTCTAAATTGGATTTGTACTGCCATTTTTACCTTTTATACCTGCTTAGAGGTATTTATCAAGTTACGCCGCCAGCATCTAAACTGGTAATTCCACCATAATTTGTACCAGGATAACCCCCATCTAAGTTATAACTGCCGCCGCCGCCTGATCCACCTGTACCTGCTGGGCCCATTGGACCCACTGCACCTTGTATACCTTGTACGCCTTGTATACCTAGCCCTTGTATGCCTTGCAGACCTCTGGTACCTTGTACACCCTGGCTACCAGTATAACCTATTATACCTTGAATACCTTGGCGACCTTGTATACCCTGGCTACCAGTGTAACCTACTATACCTTGGCTACCGATAATACCTTGACGTCCTTGTATACCCTGGCTACCAGTGTAACCTACTATACCTTGTATACCTTGACTACCAGTATCACCTTTATTAAACGGTAACCAAATTAAACTACCATATGCATCTAAATCACCTGCACTAGGGGCCTGCGTATAGTTAGAAGTAGCATTTGCAATCCAAAGACCATTATTATACTTAACAACCATTCCAAAGAAATAATTTGGAACGCTACTTGTCCACTCACCTTGATAGTCAAAGGGATAAGCACCTTGTATACCTTGTAATCCGTTGGTACCTTGAATACCTTGGATACCTTGGCTACCGGTATAACCTATTACACCCTGTGTTCCTTGAATGCCTTGACTACCGGTGTAACCTATTATACCTTGTATACCTTGACTACCGGTATATCCTACAATACCCTGTATACCTTGACTACCAGTGTAACCTATTACACCCTGTGTTCCTTGACTACCTCGGCGAACCAATGCCAACATTAAGTGGAGATCAGCACCAAAGTTAATGGTACCATCTCCATTTGATCTGGTCAAATCAACCGGTACGGTCCAATATCCTGAATTATTTGTAGGTGTTCCTGTTATAAAGAACTCTTGATAATTAGTACTATTATCTTGATCTTGTATTAGAATAGTTTCTGCTGCTGACAGCAACGTTAAGAATACATCAATATCTATACTATCTCTTGTTATATGACTAATGTTAATTGAAGTTGAATCAATCTGAGTGTTAGTATTCCAAAGAATATAACCATTACTTGGATTACCCGATGTATTAGCTACATTGGCCTTATATAAAAATAAACTAGTGCTTATACCATTAGAGCCTTGAATTCCTTGTGTACCTTGAATGCCCTGTGATCCATCTGTACCTTGAATACCCTGAGAGCCTTGACTGCCTGTATATCCAATGAATTCTCCAACATCATTCCATATTGTTCCAGACCAAACAGCAAGATGGCCAGTGTCTATTAAAATATATCCATCACCAATATTTCCTAGATATGGAATAATTAATGTTGAATATGATGATGTTGAGCCAACGATAACCACACTAGTACCAGGTGTGCCAGGTACTCCTTGACTACCTGTATATCCAATTGCTGTACTAGCACTACCGGTATAACCTAAAACACCTTGAATGCCTTGTAAACCATTGGTACCTTGAATGCCTTGTAAACCATCTGTGCCCTGAGTACCCTGTATACCTTGTAGTCCGTTGGTACCCTGAATGCCTTGACTACCAGTATAACCTATTATACCTTGAATGCCTTGTAGTCCATCTGTGCCCTGAGTACCTTGTATACCTTGAATGCCTTGACTACCAGTATAACCTATTATACCTTGAATGCCTTGTATACCATCTGTGCCCTGTATACCTTGTAGTCCATCAGTGCCTTGTATACCTTGTAGTCCATCAGTGCCTTGTATACCTTGTAGTCCATCAGTGCCCTGTATACCTTGTAGTCCATCAGTACCTTGAATGCCTTGTATACCTTGTGTACCATCAGACCCTTGTATACCAGTAATACCTTGTATACCTTGTAGTCCATCAGTGCCCTGAATACCTTGTATACCTTGTAGTCCATCAGTTCCCTGTATGCCTTGTATACCTTGTAGTCCATCAGTTCCTTGTATGCCTTGTGGTCCATCAGTTCCTTGTATGCCTTGTGGTCCATCAGTTCCCTGAGTTCCCTGGCTACCAGTATAACCAATTATTTGTCCAACATCTGTCCAATCAGGATCAGACCATATCCATAAATGTCCATCATAGGTTACAATATATCCATCGCCAATATTACCTGTCCACGGAATGACCAGTGACGATGATGTTGATATAGAACCAACAATTGTTACACTAGTACCGGGTGTACCTGGATTACCCTGACTACCAGTATAACCTGTAGCTGTACTTGCGCTACCTACATATCCTTGGAAACCTTGGATGCCCTGCAGTCCATCTGTGCCCTGAATACCTTGTAAGCCCTCAGTACCCTGAATACCCTGCAATCCATCTGTGCCCTGAATACCCTGCAATCCATCTGTGCCCTGAATACCCTGCAATCCATCTGTGCCCTGAATACCCTGCAATCCATCTATGCCCTGAATACCTTGTAAACCCTCAGTACCCTGAATACCTTGTAAACCCTCAGTACCCTGAATACCTTGCAATCCATCAGTACCCTGTATACCTTGTAGTCCATCAGTACCCTGTATGCCCTGTAGTCCATCAGTGCCCTGTATGCCCTGTAGTCCATCAGTGCCCTGTATGCCCTGTAGTCCATCAGTGCCTTGTATACCTTGTAAGCCCTCAGTGCCCTGTATACCTTGTAATCCATCAGTGCCTTGTATACCTTGTAAGCCCTCAGTGCCCTGTATACCTTGTAAGCCCTCGGTGCCCTGTATACCTTGTAGTCCATCAGTGCCTTGTATACCTTGTAAGCCCTCAGTACCCTGTATACCTTGTAAGCCCTCAGTGCCCTGTATACCTTGTAGTCCATCAGTGCCTTGTATACCTTGTAAGCCCTCAGTACCCTGTATACCTTGAATTCCCTGAATACCTCGGCGAACCAATGCCAACATTAAGTGTTGATCAGCACCAAAGTTAATGGTACCATCTCCATTTGATCTAGTCAAATCGACTGGTACCGTCCAATATCCTGAATTATTTGTAGGTGTTCCTGTTATAAAGAACTCTTGATAATTAGTACTATTATCTTGATCTTGTATTAAAATAGTTTCTGCTGATGACAATACTGCTAAGAATACATCAATGTCTATGCCATCTCTTGTTATATGGCTAATATTAATTGAAGTTGAATCAATCTGTGGATCAGTATTCCAAAGAATATAACCATTACTTGGATTACCCGATGTATCAGTTGTATTAGCGTAGTATAAGAATATACTTGTGCTTATACCATTAGCACCTTGTAGTCCATCAGTTCCCTGTGTGCCCTGTGTTCCTTGTATACCTTGTCTGCCTTGTACACCTTGTATACCCTGACTACCAGTATATCCTACAATACCCTGGATGCCCTGAGGACCTTGAATGCCTTGTAACCCAGTGGTTCCTTGTGTACCTGTATTTCCTTTTTCACCTTGGGGTCCACGTGGACCCTCTGATCCAGGGTCACCTTGGGGACCAACAATTGGTCCAATATTTTCCCAGGTAACTGTAACAGTATTCCAGAAGTATACATCTCCGTTAGTAGTATTAATCCAACCCTGTCCTGGTAGCCCATACCCAACAGTTGATGTAGTAACAGTAGTTGTACTACCAATTAATACAATACTTACTCCTTGATCACCGGTAAAACCTCTAGGTCCTTGTGTACCGGTAGTTCCTGGTAGTCCTTGATCTCCTAGATCACCCTTGTCTCCTTGACTACCAGTAAATCCAATTGCATCATATGCGCCTCGACTACCTGTATATCCAGTGGCACCTACTACCACGGATTCCCATTGTGATGTTAAGGTATTATAATATTTTAACTGACTCATTTTATTACCAAGTATATACCACTGCTAATCCAGCGCCGCCTACACCACCATTACCGCCGAGACCTGTAGTACCTGCTCCTGCACCACCACCACCGCCACCTCCACCGGGTTGTCCACCATTACCGCCACGGCCACCATTTCCTCCAGCAAGTAGAGATGCGCCGCCGCCACCACCACCAGCACCACCTTTAGTAGAATTGCCAGCCGCACCAGTACTTCCGTTGGTTCCGTCAGCAACTAATGAACTGTCTCCAGCTGCGCCGCCGCCGCCGGTTGTAAATACTCCACTGTTTCCACCCGGGGCAGCAGCACCAACTGTAGTTGTTGTTCCTCGCCCAGCACCTGATCCACCACCGCCACCGCCAAATAGTGAACTTCCACCTGCACCAGATGTTGCTGGTGCTGTTGTAGATCCTCCACCACTTGCACCACCATATTCTGCTCCCTGAGTTGCATTAACACCTGCTGCTAATGCCACTACTCCTCCAAGCGCACCAGTTGGTCCAAAGTTACCGGTTGTAACGCCAGTTCCTGGAGTTCCGCCTGCGCCGCCCGCAGCAGCACCACTCGCACCAGCTGTTGCCGAGCCACCGCCACCGCCACCACCAGTGGCTAATGCTGTAATCTGACCTGGTCCGCCGCCGCCGCCACCGTATGCAAATAATATACCGCCGAAGTCTGATCGTCCGCCAATACCGCCAACAACTCCAACACCATTGCCACTTGTAGTACCACCTGCACCTGATGTGCCGCCAAGCCCTATTGTTACATTTATAGATGGGTCTAGATCAGCGGCAACATAGGTAGCAACAGCATGAGCTCCAGCACCGCCGCCTGCGCCACCCTTACTGACAACCACAGTAGCAGTAGTTGACCCGCCACCGCCACCTCCGCCCGCTCCCCATAATTTAACCATAACAAATTTAGGATTAAATGTGGTTGGTTTTGTCCAAGTATTAGTTGCTGTAAAAACTTGCACATCTGTTGGGCCGCCCAGCCCTTGGGTAACAGGTGTTCCTGCAGAATTCAATCTTATAAAAGTTGAACCATCATAAGAAATACTTTCACTAAATCCTAAAATACCAGACCACAACGGAGTAATGATAGCTCCATCAGAATATTGAATAGTACAAGTATTAGTAACAGATGATGAGGTGTTTGTTATAAAAATTGATTTAATTGAACGATATGTATTAGGTGCAGGTGCTGCTGTTATAATAGTAGTAGTTGCACCAGTTATTGCAGCAGTATTAGTTCTACCAGGAGTTATTACACCTGTTAATGAGTTGTTGTCTACCCAAGTTATATAACTTGTTACATATCCTGCATCAGATGTAACAAGTTGAAGAATATCTGTAGTTGTGGTTAAAAATATCATATGTTTTTCTCTTATTTAATTATAAAATAATCCCACCAAGTAAGGATTATATATATTTGGAGTGATGTTTCCAGTAATATTTAAATTTCCGCCGACATTTAAATTTCCACCAATACCAACTCCTCCTGCTACTATTAACGCACCTGTTGTAGTTGACGTTGATATGCTAATATTTGTAATGTTTACAACTTGAGCAGTGGTACTTGTAAAACTTCCAGTTTGGCCTTGACTACCTGTATAACCTTGAATTCCATTATCTCCCCGATCACCTGTTCTAGCAAATGTAACAATAACAACCATACCGTTAGTGAATGTTGGTGTGCCTGACAAATATGCAATAGGAATATGGAAATGATTAATTGAAGGAGTTCCTTCTTCGGTATGTGATCCAGTTATGGCAAACAACCCATAGTTATTAGGATCTGCTTTTTCTGTTACTGAAAAGTGTCCTTTTATTAGTGAAGTGGAATCATCAATGGTTTGCAAATATGAATAAACAGACTCACTAAGACGATCATAGAAATTAATATAGGCCACTGTAGTACTGGTAGAAAACGTTGATGTATTAAATTCTATTTGTCCAGAGGCAGGGTCAGTTCCAGTTGTATCACTACTGTATACATATTCAAATGCTGCTCCACCAAAACTACCTGCTTCACCTTTACTACCGGTATATCCAATACTGCCAGTATAACCTACAACACCTTGTGTACCTTGAATGCCCTGTACACCCTGCCGACCTTGAATTCCTTGTATACCTTGTATTCCATTGGCCCACGCTACATCAAAATCAGTTGAGCTCAGTTTTACTAAAACTTGTCCTTCTGTTCCACCTAATGGAACTAACGGAACTAGAGGGTTCTCTACAGTATCAAGCCATAAAATATCTGTAGTCGGGGGCGGTGTTGCTCCTATAAAAACTCCAGTATCACCGTGGCTACCTGTATAACCTATAACTCCCTGAATGCCCTGGCTACCAGTATAACCTACAATACCTTGTATACCTTGACTACCAGTATAACCTATTATACCTTGTATACCTTGAATGCCCTGACTTCCGGTGTAACCTACTATACCCTGAATACCTTGGCTACCAGTATAACCTATTATACCTTGTATACCTTGTACACCCTGAATACCTTGACTACCAGTATAACCTATTACACCTTGTATACCTTGACTACCAGTATAACCTATTATACCTTGAATGCCTTGAATGCCTTGTAAACCGTCAGTGCCCTGAATACCTTGTATACCTTGTGACCCATCAGTACCTTGTATGCCCTGAATACCATCAGTGCCCTGAATACCTTGTATGCCTTGTGACCCATCAGTACCTTGTATACCCCGAATGCCTTGACTACCAGTATAACCTACGATACCTTGTATACCTTGGACTCCAATAAATCCTCTTATACCTTGAATGCCTTGTAAACCATCAGTACCTTGTGTACCCTGTATACCTTGTAGTCCATCTGTACCCTGAATACCTTGAATGCCTTGTAGCCCATCTGTACCTTGAATGCCTTGTAAACCATCAGTACCTTGTGTACCCTGTATACCTTGTAGTCCATCAGTGCCCTGAGTACCTTGTATACCTTGTAGTCCATCTGTGCCCTGAGTACCTTGTATACCTTGAGGCCCTTGAATGCCCTGTGATCCATCTGTTCCTTGTATACCTTGTATACCATCAGTACCCTGTATACCCTGAATGCCCTGTGATCCATCTGTACCTTGTATACCTTGAGCGCCTTGACTGCCTGTATATCCAATAAATTCTCCAACATCATTCCATATTGTTCCAGACCAAACAGCAAGGTGTCCAGTATCTATTAAAATATATCCATCACCAATATTTCCTAGATATGGAATAATTAATGTTGAATATGAAGAAGTTGAGCCAACGATAACCACACTAGTACCAGGTGTGCCAGGTACTCCTTGACTACCTGTATATCCAGTTGCTGTACTAGCACTACCGGTATAACCTAAAACACCTTGAGTACCCTGAATGCCCTGTAGTCCATCTGTGCCTTGTATACCTTGAATTCCATCTGTGCCTTGTATACCTTGAATTCCATCTGTGCCTTGTATACCCTGTATACCTTGTGATCCATCAGTGCCTTGTATACCCTGTATACCTTGGATACCCTGACTGCCAGTATAGCCAATACTACCAGTATAGCCTAAGCTACCAGAATAACCTCGACTACCAGCATATCCTGCACTACCTGTATAACCTCTACTACCAGTATATCCTTTGCCGCCGCCAGTAAGCGATTGTATAACTTCAATAGAAAAACTTGCACTCTTACTTTGTGGAGTGTTATCAGTTATTGTAATAGAATAAAGTGCAGCAGTTGCAGTAGAAGTTGGTGTACCTGATATATCACCAGTACTTGTATTAAAAGATAATCCAGCAGGCAGTGTCAATGGACTAATAGCATAGGTATAAGTTCCAACTCCACCGGACCCTGTTACAGCGTGTAATGTAACAGAATTACCTATACTTAAAGAAAATAAACTATCAGACGCTACCGCGGTTAATGGATCGGGTAAAACATCATTAACCGTTAATGTAAATGTACCAGAATTAGTTTGTCCTAGTATATCAGTAACTACAACTGAATATAGTGTAGTTGCTGATGTTTCGGACGGTGTTCCAGAAATTTCACCAATACTGGTATTGTATATCAATCCTGCTGGTAAATTGTTGCCAATTATTGTATATGCTTTTTGTCCAAATCCACCAGTTGCTAGAACTGGAATAACAGGAGTTACAGAAGTATATTTTGTGTAAACCAACGTTGGATAAGGCGTTGTAATAGATATTGGTTGTGGTAGAATATCAAGTAAGAAACTACTACTACTAACTTGAAATAATGCATCTGTAGCAGTTACTACATATGTAGCGGTAGTACTTGTTGTTCCAGGAACGCCACTAATAGCGCCTGTATTGACATCAAAAGTTAATCCCAACGGTAATGTTGGACCAATAACATAAGATATCTGTCCATCACCACCCGATGCAGTTACTGGAGTAAATGCTGTAAAACTTTGATTAACAGTTAATGTAACCGAAGCTGTAGTAGAGGTGGTTAATATTGGAGCAGGCTCATTTACAATTATGTTAGTAGTTGTACTAGCAGTATTATTATCAGTATCTTTAGCAGTAATTGTATAAGCTGTATCTGTACAGGTAGAACTTGGTGTTCCATATATCCTACCTATGCTACCATCAAATGATAATCCTATGTTAGCAGTTATATCCGGCGATATAGTAAAACTAGTGCCACCGCTACCGCCTGAACTCGTCGCAGGGATAAATGGTGTGATAGTTTTGCTTCTTGTCAATACCGAAGTAACTACAACTTGTGTAATTGATAGCGGTACATAGGTAATCTTTATTGCATAATTAGTGCTACTTGATTGTCCTATACTATCTGTTGCAGAAATAGTGTATATTTTATCTACATATTTTGTAGCATATCCAGATAAAACACCGTTTGTACCAAACGTTAATCCTGTATCTGTTTTAACATCTGGATTAATAGAAAAAGTTATAGAACCATATCCACCACCGGCACCAACTGGTGCTAGATTAACATTAGTAACTGATTTATAAAATGTACTACTACTAACTGTTGGGTTTGTAAGAAATGTAGAAATTGGTGGTGGTTCAACAACATTTAAATCAAATGTGCTTATTCCACTAACACCTAATGTATCAGTAATACTAACAGAATATGTAGTAGTTGTGCTGGTAGTAGTTGCTTTGCCAGAAATAAATCCAGTTGATGTACTAAACAATAATCCAGCGGGTAGACCTATGTCTAATTCGTAACCATATGTTTCAGATCCACCTGTGGCACTCACTGGCCTATATGATGTAGCGTTAACGCTACGTATAAAAGTTTCTTTTTGTTTGTCAGTCTTAACCACTAACGGTCTAGTTTTAACAGTTAATAAGAAACTTGATGATGTCGACTGTGCTGCTTGGTCAGCAATGGTAACGGTAAATGCAGTGGCCGTTATTAAATATTTTGTTGCGGGTCCTGATATCTGTCCAGCATTTACACCATTAGTAGCAAAGGTAAGTCCTGTTGGTAATAAGGGCGATATAGAATAATTTAATGAGCCATATCCACCATTAGCAACCACAGGAGTAAATGCGGTAAAGGTATCATATTGTGTTAATATTTTTTCTGTTATAGCAGACACAATTAACACTGGCGGAGCATCTACTCTTAGAGTAAATATTTTACTACTTGTTTGAGGCGATGGTGTAGTTTGGTCAGTGACAGTTACAGTATATGGTGTATTACCAATTACCGACGTTGCAGTTCCATATACATAACCAGTGCTGGTATTAAATGATAACCCAGTGTCTGAAGTTATGTTTGGTAAAATAGAGTAGGTATAACTACCATCTCCACCACTGGCGCTTACTGGTCTAAAATTTGCAATTGCAACATTCTTTATTGCAGGTGGCGGAGTAGGAACATCTAAAAATGTGCTCAACGCTAACGCTACTACTTCAATACTAAATGTTCCACTACTTGTTTGTGGTGGGACAGCTTGATCTGAAACAGTTATAGTAAAATTAGTAGGTACCAACAATGCTGTAGGATTTCCAGATATTACTCCATTAGTTGAATTAATAGATAGCCCAATTGATGCTAAACTTACTGTACCGGTGATGGTATATAATAATGATGTTCCTTGCGGAAGATATCCACCACTACCAGTAACAGGAGTAAAAGAATAGGTGCCAGATTTCTTAGTCAGTGTATATGGGGCCGCAGGTGATACAGTAGAATTTAATGCTGGCAGATCTACAACGGTAATTGTAATAGTAGCATTATTAGTTGATGCAACTGGTGTATTATAATCTGTTACCGTAATTACATAAGGTGTAGCTGCTGTTACTACTGTACCAGTTCCGGAAATATATCCAGTTGTGGTATTAATGCTAAGTCCCGTAGGCAACGAAGCTGCTGAATAACGTAATCCTCCATACCCACCACTACCATTAACAGGTTTAAATGTTGTAAAAGGTATTGTTCGATTAAATTGGTAAGTACTTGGAATAACCGCAGTAGCGACCACTGCTGGAGCAGTTACGGTCAAGATAACTACATCAGTCTTTGAAGCACCAGCACTATCTGCAACTTTTACGGTATATTGTGTAGCACCACTATATGCTGTTGGTGTTCCAGAAATAACACCGGTTGTTGGATTAATGGATAATCCTGCAGGTAACGATGGAGGAGAAACAATACTGTATGTATATGGAGTAGTTCCACCTGCTGCACTCAATGGTTTAAAACTATCTGCTGTACCTTGTGTTAGACTACGTGAACTAATATCTAATGTATAAGATAAATCAGCAGCACCGGGATTTGTTGTTATTTTAAATGATGCAGAACCACTTTTTGGAGGACTGCTACCATCAGTGAATGTAACCGTATAAGTTTTAGTTCCAACATCTGCGTTTTGTGGAGTTCCTACAATTGTTACAGCAGCATAGTTTTGCCAATCTTTATACTGTGTTGATCCATCAGTCCTTACAGAAGCATAAACATCTGCATCTGTGATTGTTACATATGAACTTGTTTGCCATCCTGTCTGACCAGTATATCCACCAAGACTAGTAGCTGCACCACCGGTATAACTTGGATCGCCCGATGAACCTAGGTATTCAAGTGTTATGGTATCAGCAATATAGTTAGTACATTTATAAGTACCATTATAACTTACTTTTGTTTGACCGCGAACTGTATAGAATTGTCCAACTACTGGTGCTAGGCCTATATTTGAAGCAATTGTATAAGTTACACGATATTGAGGAGGATTAACTGCTCCTGCAACTGAACTATAATATGCATCTTGTGTAGGCTTAACAGTACCTGCAACTATATTAGTTTTAGATGGATACCAATTCATTCCAACAGGAAGAGCAGGACTTATAGAAATTGTAAGTGGACTTGTAGAGGTATTAGCCGCTCCTGTAATGGTACCTGTAATGGTATCATAGTTGGTATATACTGCTGTACCACCTGTAGCACTCACAGGTGTAAATGTTATCGATTGCCCTGCCGTAACTATTTGCTCTAAGATTTCGGTTTTGGCAGTAACTGTAGGAATACTAGGAACAGTAGTCCACGGATGTGTCGTTTCTGATTTTGGTACAACTGATCCCCAAAATCCACTTTGTCCAGCAGGTTGTGATAGATACGGTTTTGTATCATCATAGTTAGAGTTTAAGTATTTTCCTGCGCCGCTGGCGCCTAATGTAGCAACTTGTACCGCACCAGCATTGGTAATAAAAACATCCAAACCACCAAAATATCGGTAGGTACTTGTGGTCGAAGGTGTTGGACCAGATGGTAAAAGCGGGTACGGATTAAAATATATTGCCACAGTTTAATATTTACCTTGGGTTTTTTTACCTTGGAGTTATATCTAACATAGAATATGTTAGACTACCACTATCTGGATTTAAATAAACAAAACATATGTTTATGGCAAAATTTACATCGTCATAATAATGATCACCTGGTTTTAAATCTGTAATACTTACTGCTGCCCAATACCATACATGATTATTATCAAGAGTAATATATGCATCATATACGGCACCAGTATATCCCACTGGTAATAATGAACTATCTGCCACAGAATCTATAACATTCCATCCATCGTCGGGATTAAATTCTCCTGCATCTTTCCATAATATTCCAGTATTGAAATCTGCATTGGTATACATCTTTGGAGCAGCAGATTTTTGTTGGTAAGGAATAGTAGCACCGTGTGCTTGAGATAATGCAACATCGTCGGCAAAGTATATTGCTCCACCACTAGGTACAATTATAGTTTTATTAGTTAAAGTTTGAACACCAGTAAGTGTAACTGCATATAACTCTATAGTACCCGTAGTTAATATTTCAGCACCAGCTACAAAGCTGGTTGTATTTGCGTAAGATGCTCCGCCAATATTAATATCGCCACCAATACCAACTCCACCTGTGACAATCAATGCACCTGTATCAGTTGAGGTTGATATAGTAAGATTAGTTATTGATATGGCATTAGTAGTAGTGGCACCATAATCTGTAACAATTTGCAAAGTACCCGTACTGCTAGATCCTGTGCCACCACTACCGGTTTGATCTTGCCAACTTAAAATTCCGTTACCTGCAAGATCAACTAATACTTGGCCCGCGGTGCCTGTTGATGCAGGGAATGTATAATAAGGGAATTTTGTAGTGCCATTTGAATTAAACGACCAAATAATATTACTGTTACTTGTGGCAATTCTAACGCCATTGGTACCATCTATATCAACTACATCACTAATTAATTTTCCGCCCAGTGATATATCGCCGCCGATGCCAACACCACCTGCTACAATTAAAGCACCTGTGGTAGTAGATGTTGATACATCACTACTATTAACAATAATATTTGTAGCAGTAATAGTTCCTGTTGTTAGTATGCTGGTAACATTTGTAATTGCGCCTTCTATGGAGAATGTACCACTACTAAATGATAGTACAACTCCATCAGTACCAGTAGATCCTAATTTCAAAGAACTTACTGTTATTTTTTCTAAATCACCATTTGATTTTGTTAATTGTAAATCACCATCTGGTCCTGTGGAAAGTATTGTATCGCCAAGAAAAATAGTTTGACCAGCCAAATATATTTTGCCAAATCTGTGACTAGGATCTCCTAAGTCTTGTAACTTATCTGTCTCGGGTATAAATTTAAATCCAGAAGATAATGTTACTGTATTAGTAGCATTACTGGTCAATCCTATTACAGCACTACCAGTGTAGCCAATAACACCCTGTATACCTTGTAATCCCTGTATACCTTGTAATCCCTGTATACCTTGTAATCCTTGTATACCTTGAATTCCCTGTATACCTTGAATTCCCTGAATTCCTTGTAATCCCTGTATACCTTGTAATCCCTGTATACCTTGTAATCCCTGTATACCTTGTAATCCCTGTATACCTTGAGTACCTTGTGGACCTGTAATATTACCAACATCAAGCCATATTGCACCATCCCATACATTTAAATGTCCATTATCTAAAGTAATATACCCGTCCCATTGAAGACCTGTATATGGAGTTTCTAAAGTAGCATAGGATGATGTACTGCCAGTAATTCTTACGCTTTGTCCTGGTTGACCTATTGTTCCTTGTATACCTTGGCTACCAGTATAACCAACAATACCTTGTATACCTTGTATGCCCTGTACACCCTGAATGCCTTGGCTACCAGTATAACCAACAATACCTTGTATGCCCTGAATGCCTTGTGGTCCAAGATAAGCAAATTCAGCAATTGTAGCCGTAGTTATTATTTCTGCACCTGCTACAAAACTTGTGGTATTAACAAACAATGCACCGGCTACATCTAAATCTTTATCAATATAAACAGTAGTAGCTGTGGTGTCTATTGTACGAATAGTGGTGCCTTCAACTACTAATCCATCAAGGTATGTACTTGTTGGTGGTACTATACTTGGACTAAAATCAATCCAATTATTATTGTATTTGATATAAGCACGTCCGTCTTCAGAGTTAAACCATAACTGTCCATCTACTCTTGTAGGAGCTGTGCTGGTAGTTGCTATATGTATTAGTGATCCATTAACATCTCTAATATCACCATCAATGAATATATCGCCACCTATGCCAACACCACCTGCGATTATTAATGCACCTGTGATTGTATTTGTACTTGCCGCAGTTGAAGTAATGTTAATAGCATTAGTTGTTGTGGATCCACGATTGGTAATTGTTTGCAATGTACCTGTGTTGTTTATTATTACAACGCCTGTGGCAGTAGATATAGATGTATCTACACCTGCTACTATCCTTAATACACCTGTGTTGCTAACAGTTACAGTTCCGCTATTTGTACGTGATACACTGATGCCAACACCACTACTAATATTAGTAAGAGTACTAACCAAATAGTTATTTGTATAGATTGCTCCACTAACATCTAAAATGCTATCTATATAGATATTTGTTAAGGTGCTGTCTATAGTACTAATTGTAGTACCATCTATAGTTAATTCACCCAGGTATGTGCTAACTGGTGGTACTATACTCGGGCTTAAATCAACCCAATTGCCATCGTATTTTATATAAGCACGGCCGTCTTCAGAATTGAACCATATTTGTCCATTTTGTCTATTAGGTGCTGTGCTAGTGGTTGCAATATGTATTAGTGATCCGTTTGAATCCTTAATATCGCCGCCAATGAATAAATCGCCGCCAATGCCCACTCCGCCATCTACTATCAACGCACCTGTGGTAGTTGACGTTGATGCCGTAGTATTAATAATATGAACTATTTCAGCAGTAGTACCTGTAAAACTACCAGTAATACCTTGTATGCCTTGTATGCCTTGTGTTCCCTGAGTACCTTGTATGCCTTGTATGCCTTGTACACTACCCGGAATAAGATATGAAAATTCAGCAAGAGTAGCTGTGGTTAATATTTCGGACCCGGCTACAAAACTAGTTGTATTAGCAAATAATGCACCACTTACATTTAAGTTGCTGTCTATATAAATGTTTGTAGCAGTAGTATCTACTGTACTAATTGTAGTACCGTCTATGGTTAAACCATCTAAGTATGTACTTGCTGGAGGTACTATACTTGGACTAAAGTCAACCCACGCATTATCGTATTTGATATAAGCTCGGCCGTCCTCGGAATTAAACCAAAGTTGACCATTTACTGCATTAGGTGCAGTACTGGTAGTTGCTATGAGAACATTTGTTGTAGAAGTAGATGCATACTGAGAAATAGTAGCAGTAGTAATAATTTCAGCACCACCAATAGTACTTGTTGAATTTATTACTATAGAGTTAGTATAGATAGTACCACTGGAGAATATATCTTGTACATATATATTTCTAAATCTATTTTCTAATGTGCCTAAATCATAATTAAGATCAATATTTGGTATTATTGATTGCTTGATTGCAGATAGATCAACATTAAGTGTACCGGTGTTATCTATAGATAATTCTAAACCTGCTATTATACCACCCAATGTTGTAGTAGTTGCAACAGGCAATGAATATGCAGTACCAGTATTAACAGATATAGTGCCATCTGCACTTATATCAATGCCTGCACCAATTTTAACACCACCGAGTGTGTTAGTGGTTGCAGTTGTTAGAAGATAAGGGGTACCAGTATTAACAGATATTACACCCGTTGGGCTTACATCAATACCAGCACCAATTTTAACTCCACCAAGTGTACTTGTGGTAGCTATGGTTAAAACATAAGGAGTACCTGTATTAACAGAAATAGTTCCATTAGGACTTACACTAATACCTGCACCAATTCTAACTCCACCAAGTCTAATTGATGTTGCTGTTGTTAAAACATAACCGGCGCCACCAGCTCCTAAGGGTATTCCACCTTCAGTTATACCGTCAGATAATCTAAATTCACCAGTTTGTTCGTCATAGAAGATCGTACCTTCATAACCAATGAAGGTGTCAATATCTTTGGTTATTACCCTACCTGCTTCTATTTTTCTAATGGTCATCTGGGTCTTGCTCCCTTAGACACCATTAAGGCAGTTGTTTGGTTTCTGGATCTACTTCGTCCTGTGTAAGATCTTTAATAATAGGACTGATTTTACCAACGTCAGCCTTTTGCAGCTCTAATTGCTGCTGTAGTGGTGGTACCATAACAGGATCTTGTTTTGGCTCACTTGGATCTATAGGAGCATCCTGTCCCATATCAATCTCAGGCTCGCCGTCACCGTTGATCCTAATGTTTATGGGTATATTAATTGTAAATTCTCTTGCTCGCATATTAGGCTACTGGTGTAATACTGATTAATCCAGCAGTTCCTGCTTGTATAACGCTAACTGTGCTGGTACTATCTAATTTAAAGTGTTCGCAATAATTGCTAGGAATTAAAATACCCGTTGCTGTAGTAGCGGTTGTTCCAAAAGTTACATAGGCAGGTTGACTATTTGTAGCAATACGTATTTTAATTACGTTTGGATTACCAGATTGTATAGTGTTGGTAACTGTGATTGTTTGTGCGGTTCCAGACAATGTTAAATTTGTTGTGGTACCGAGAATTTTTGTTAGCATATTGTTCCTTCATGGCGGGCCTGTATTGTCCCTGCACATTGTTATTTAGCACACTCACTTCTTTAACGTCTTAACGTATTCTATAAACTTAGCCTGTGCTTTGAATAGTTTTTCAGTGTCACTACGTGCATCTGCACCGGTTCCAGGATCAATTATTAACTCAAGACTTAATGATTTTACAAATTCTGGATTATTCAGCAATTTTGTCACAGCACGTTCAACTTCTCTTAATGTAGCGGTGTCTGTGGTGTTATTTGCAATTACCATAAAAAGAGGCTTAGGGGGCAAATCTATACCAAGTTCCTTAAACGTAGGTACATTTGGTATTAACTCATTTCTTTTAGTTGCTGTTATCGCCACTATATCAACTCTATTTTCAAATTGAATTATACTGGCAAGATTAACCCATATAGCATCAACATGCCCACCTATGATCTGAGTGACCATTTCTCCAGAACCCTTGTAGTAAATGTCAGTCCTTG
>Ga0214919_10000516_pt1 | contig 65736 bp, 18 predicted proteins | sample LL1503_MetaG_FD_177994 | JGI IMG/M metagenome (GOLD analysis project Ga0214919, IMG submission 177994) | Freshwater microbial communities from Lake Lanier, Atlanta, Georgia, United States - LL-1503 | ecosystem: Environmental > Aquatic > Freshwater > Lake | place: USA: Georgia | collected... | reverse complement strand
AGCCCAAATCGCCATGCTCCTTGACAAACACGCAGGAACAACTAACACAACCACCAATAGCAACAATACGAGTACTAGTAATACAAACATTGAAACCCAAAATATCAACATCAACATCAACGCATTCGGCAATGAAAACACAGAATACCTCGACGACAAGGCGATTCTCGCATGTATCGGACGAGTGTATAAATCCATCCCTTCTCTCCTAGAGAAAATCCATTTCGACCCGAAACACCCCGAAAACCACAACATTAAAATCACCAACCGGAAACTGCCCTATGCATCCGTCATGGGAAATAACCAGAAATGGAAAACAGTGGACCGTAAAGACGCAATCGATACCATGGTTAACAACAGTTATAATATTCTTGATGACAAATTCAAAGAAAACAAGGATAAAATTCCCGCCTCAACCCAGCAACACTTTCGAGGGTTTCAGTCAAAATTCGATACAGAAGACAAGGAACTCATGAAGGAAATAAAGGCCGAAGTAGACATTATGGTTCTTAATGGGATATAGTTGCTTGTTTTTTTTCTCTCAATATAGTTTTGATGGCGTCTTGTATTTGTTTCCGGCATTGGTTTTCAGTGACTGATTTCTCACCGTGGCATTCGCGGCAAAGTGCCATAAGATTTGACTCATCATCTATTCCCCCAAACTGTAAACCGATGATGTGGTCAAGTTCAAAATAAGGGCTCAGAGTTATCCTACACTCTCCACATGCGTTTTCTTGTTTCTCTGCAATTTGCTGTCTTATATCTTTACTGATTTTTTTCCGTTTTTCACAGCTTTTTTGTTTGAAATTTGTGATTTCTGTTTGTTTTTCAAGGATTTTATGTTCGATATTTTTGGTGATTTCTGCTTGTTTTTTAAGAAGCATGGCGATTTGAGTCCTGAGTTCGCCCACAATTTGAGCTTGTTCTTTTTCATGTTTTTCACGTTCCTTACGCTCTTCTAGCACAGTATTTTTAAGTCCCTCTATAATTTCGTCAGCAGTCGGTGGTGGAGTTGGTTCTGCAACAACATTACATGACTTTTTATGAACATGTAGGCTTTGTCTGTGGTAATACTTTTTCCCACAAGCATTGCATGTATGTCGTCCTGGTGTAGGCTTGTTCACAATATTCAATAGGTCTATATGTCTTTGGCATTTCAGATGTTGTTGCATACATTTCTTGTTTTTAAATGAAATATCACATGAACTACAATGATGATTCATTCTCTGTTTACTACATAAATATTGTACTGTTTATTTCAGTTTATGTAACAAATTCATTTTAGTTCCAGCGGGTACATCCGTAACTTGGTAGCAATCCCTTGAAATTCAAGCCCCTCTTCTGCTGCAATTGCAAGTGCGATATCACATGCACCATTAAACACCGGAACAATTAAATCAAGCAATGAAAAATGGCCGTCACCAAGGTCAAGCGCAAAATCTCGAACTTCTAACCCTAACCGAAAAAAGGTACTAGGTTTTGGTAAGGTTGGATAGTATTGTTTCCACAAGTCGGAAATAGTCCAAAAATGTGCATGTCCTGATTTCAAATCTTGTATTTTTTCTAGCTTTAAAACCCCTAACCCTTCTAATATACCAGCCAAAAGTATTGTTCCCGCAACTAAATTGTGCGTAACTTTGTCTTCATATATACCCCATTCGCTATCGTCGAATCTTTGAAGTGAATTCAACACATATATCAAGTTCTGCTTGACATGAAACAATCCAGAGCATAATGAGCGAATAGGACTTGGATCCATGTTGTTAATTATATGGGTCCATTGGGTTTATATCACTTACTACAAATCATACACGGTATTGAAAATCAAACTAAAACTGTAATCGCAATCGTCCATGACAATCGGTGTCCCATATGCATCAAGCAAAGAAATCCGCAAGCGATTAATATCAACTGGACCGAAATATTTCCTCGGAATACACTGCAACGAAAGAGGTTCTACTTTGGAATGATACGACAAGTTATGCATAGTCTGGAAACTTAATCGGGCCAAAATAGAAGGCGGCATGGAGATTTGAGAGAAAGCGGGCTCGAAACATAACGGCGAACGATTCTGATAATCTTCTACTGCCAAATAAAAATACGTCAAATCGAGAAATGGATTAGGCACGGTTTCCGCAATATACGTGAAATTATGGAAATACGTTCTTCGAGTAAATCCAAGCATTCTCCCCATTTTCGCAAAATGATCTTTTTTATCTGAAGAACCGTGCTTGTCGACCCGGAAATCCATTTGTATTTCCAGTATTTTCGTCACATATTTCTTCGAGTCATCGGTGGTTGTCAGGACGACTTTCCCAGTATCATTCGGGTCAAATACAAATTCGATATACATGAATGGTGTGTGTTTTTGTTGTGCAAATAAAACATTAAATGCATCGAGGAGCTGGATGGTGGTATAATATCCATCGGTCAGAATAAACACTTGGGAAAACATTTGTTCCGAAGTAACGACGGTTACCGTAAGATAATCGTTACCGAGAGAAGACGAGATATTGGGAATGGTTCCTGGTGCGATTTCAAAGGAAGTACATTCTAAGGAAATCACCTTGGGAATACGGTTCGGAAGCGATAACACGAAATCGGAACAACTTGTACTGTAATAATTGCTGCGGAATCGAGTATCAATTGTCAAACATTTTTTTAATGTTCGAGTGTCGATAGGATTCAGAATACCTGGGAAATATTCGCTGTTTTGGGTGTAGGAAAAAGGAGTCGGGGGTCTCAAGGGGACAATTTCAGATTCCCGCGATGGCGGTGGAGGAGGGACTTGTTCTACTACTGTTTTTTTAGGTTGGACTTTATGCCGGACCAAAATTTCTCTCGCTTTTTCCAGGAAAAATATGAGATCTCTCTTTACATGTTTCGCAATATGTCCGCTTGATAAAAGTAATTCCCGTATCTCCTTTTCCTTTACATTCAGTTCATCAGCAGTATAATAGATTTGTTTTGGATCCAACCGGAAAAAGGAAACAAGATCGGTTAACTCATAATGGGTAATGTCTAAATCCAACTCGGCAGCCATCACTATATAGTTTGTATTTAGACAAATAAACCTGAAATCTAGTCATTTCTTTTTAAGAACTGATTTCTCGAGTTATTGTATATTTATCTACTTATGGATAATGACGTTAATCCTTTACCTGTAGTCATACCTCTCGTGTATGATGATACGGTAGCGGTGGATTCTTACGAACGGGTTTTGTTTGTCCATTCAGCGGTATCTACTTTACAGACTTTTGCAAATGGGACTACTTTCGCGATTGTGTATGACTATACCGCGACTTTAGAGGAAGTATTCGCGCTACTTCGGCGGAAATTTTCCTTGATAAAAAGAGTCGGGTTTGCTTTCCATAATCATGGCGATTTAACCCAGTTTTTGAATAGCGAACCATGGTTCTCTGATGCTGATTTAGAAGAGTCCCAGACTGTGTTTTCTCCGAATACGCAATTCATGCTCGATTTCTTGCGGGAATTCAGTGTAGTGAATGTCGATTTCTTTGCGTGCAGGACACTGATGAGTGAAAAATGGAGACGGTTCTTTGAAGTACTGCGCCTGGGAACGGGAGTAATAGTCGGCGCTTCCGAAAATGATACGGGTAATTTGAAATACGGAGGAGATTGGGTGATGGAATCGACGATGGAGGATATCCGGGATGTGTATTTTAATGGGGAGGTGGGGAATTGGGCGGGGTTGCTGGCTACAACTTATAATTTGACAAATGCACTTTTTGGCGTATACCCTGACCGCACTGCAATAATAAGTTTTGCTTTCACTGGTCCAGATAACCAAATGCCTAACCCTATTATTTTCCCTAACCCTATTTTGGAATATACTAATTCAATCCCTTCTGTTTCTTACGATTTAATCCAAATAGGAGACGGTACAACGGCTATAATTGGCGCAGGCGGCGCGCGATCTGTATTCCGAGGTCTTACAATTCAGAACGGACCAAAACCAATAACAATCGCTAACCTAGCATGTAAGTCTTGTTCAAGTTTAGCAACGGTTTCCTTGCCAAGCTGCGTCACCACGCTCAACTTTGGTTGTTTTTCCGATTGTACCGGTTTGACTACGATCACCGGAGGTGGCGCGTGGTTGCCCAGCAACATCACCGGCGTCATCGGCGCATACAGTTTTTCAAATTGTCGCAATTTGAACAAAACAAGTTTTAGAACTTTAACCATTCCGAAAGGGGTTACGTCTATAGGTGATTATGCTTTTTATTACTGTCCAGTTTCGAGCCTTCTTATAGGAAGAGGGGTTACATCGATTGGAAAACAGTCATTTGCGTACGGTTCTCTAAGTTTCATCTTTATTCCAAAAGGTGTTACAACAATAGGTGCAGACGCATTTGGTTTAAATGCGTCGACAGTAACTATTTATTTCGGAGGAACCACTATCCCCACTATAGCAGCTGAATTAAATATGTCGTTCAATCCTATCGCCATAAGATGTATCAGCGGCGCTACCGGATTGGAAAATTTGACAAACGTTTACGGTTATAGAAATGTAACTCCAGTCCCAATTACAGCAGAAACAATGTATGCTGATCTTTCAAATCAATTCTTTCCGACAGGATATATTTCTAGAGATTTTGAGGGCCTTATCGCTGGTTTTACACCACCTTTGCCTGTGCAACCGGAATTTACTATTTCAGGAACACCTAACTCAATACCATATTTAACTACACCATCCAAAACAGTTGATTTGACAACGGCAATATCCCTTCTTGGAGGTGCGACCGACATTTCTCCAACTTACAGTATTCCGCTTACGGGTGATGGAATGGGTTATACTATTTCCGGAACAACCCTCACATATCAAAATATAGGTGATTTTCCGGTGCGCGTATCTAGGTTAGGAGGATTGATTTATGCAAATGACGTTTCTGCGACTACAGTTATAAGCATAGTCCCGGGAACTTTGGCAAACATTTCCATTTCAGGCACACCTGTAACTCAAACGTACAACATCTCAAACAAAAACATTGATTTGTCATCTATAATTTTCCTTTCTAGAAACGAGGCTGGAATTTCTAGGACGTACAGTGTTCGCACCGGCGGTTATTCAATCGACGGAACAACTTTTACTTATATAAATGCAGGCAAATTCCCGATAAATGTTTTTGTCGCCGGGACGAATTATTCCAATATTATAAACCTAGTAGCCGATATCAGTATCAACAGGGCAACGCTTTCCCTCACCGCTTCCGGCGCACCTCTTCTTCTCTCAACTTATTCCGCTTTAAACAAAACAGTCGACTTGACACAAATTTCCCTTTCTGGAGGCCCTGTCGATCTTACTCCTGGTTATAGTGTCTCTGGCAGTACCGGTGGATATTCCATTTCAGGTTCAATTCTTACCTATCAGAATGTAGGTAACTTTCCAATATCCGTTTCCATGTCAGGGTCAAATTACACAAATACTGCTAAAGTAGGCATCGATATTAGCGTGAACAAGGCGGAATTATTAGACCTGTCCATCTCGGGCGAACCTCTGATTTCCACGTATACTCTCTCCAACAAAACTGTAGATCTGAAAACGGTTCTAACCCTTTCCGGAGGTGCACCTGATATTTCCGCTGTATATACGATTTCCGGTGGAACGGGTTTGGTATATTCCATTTCCGGTTCAACCCTGACATATGTAAATGCAGGTTTGTATCCGATTATCGTGTCCATGTCAGGAGGGACGAATTACAGTAATGACAAGTTTGTCAAAACAGACATTAGCGTAAACCAGGCTAGACAGGACGATCTTACAATTTCAGGTATCCCTGGACTTTCCACATATACTCTTTCCAACAAAACTGTAAACTTGCCATCGAAAATTTCCCTTTCGGGAGGCGCAGCCGACCTTTCTCCCATTTACACTGCAGCCAGTTCTACTGATTTTACATATACCATCTCCGGAACAACTTTATACTATCAAAATGCTGGTTCGTACCCGGTAATCGTTTCCATCTCGGGAGGGACAAACTATTGGAATGATGTTTCAGCAGCAACCGACATTAGCGTGAACCGATCATCTTTGCTACCGCTTTCCATTTCAGGAACGCCAAACTCGAAAACGTACACCTTCGGAAACAAAGTAATTGATTTGACCACGGTTTTCACCCTTAGTGGAGGTGCAAAAGACATTTCTGCAGTGTACAGCGTCTCATCGGGAGAAGATTTATCCATTTCTGGAACGACCCTGTACTATACGAATTCAGGAAAGTTCCCGATTACCATCTCCATGTCAGGTGGGATAAATTATGACAACGATGTCCAGGTGGTGTCCGATATCAGCATTAACAAAGGTACGCTTACAGACCTTTCCATTTTCACATACCAACCCTCCACGTATACCCTCTCTTTAAAAACCGTGGAACTGACATCGGTTTTAAGCATTTCAGGTGGTGCACCAGACGTCCCACTCGTATACAGTGTCTCTGGTACTACAACAGGATATTCGATTTCCGGAACAACTCTGTACTATGAAAATGCAGGTATTTATCCGATTGCCATTTCCATGACGGGCGAACCAAATTACTGGAACAATAAAACAATAGGTTTCGATATCAGTGTTAACAAAGCAGCTCTCCTAGACCTATCCATATCAGGCGAACCTATCCCATCCGAGTACAATCTCCAGAATAAAACAGTGGATTTAACAAGTGTTCTAACTCTTAGTGGAGGTGCCCAAGACATTTCTGCTGTATATACCATTTCCGGAGGAACCGGACTAGTGTTTTCCATTTCAGGAACAACTCTGACCTATCAAGATGTGGGGACATACCCGATTATCGTGTCCATGTCTGGTTCCAATTACAACAATTTCAAATCTGTCAAAACCGACATTGTCGTGAACCAATCCACGCTTCTAGACTTAACCATATCAGGCGAACCTATCCCATCAGATTACAATTTCCAAAATAAAACCGTGGATTTAACAAGGGTTCTAACTCTTTCCGGAGGCGCCCAAGACATTTCTGCGGTATACACCATTTCCGGTGATAAAGAATATTCCATCTCGGGAACAATCCTGACCTATGTAGATGTAGGATTATATCCAATTATCGTGTCCATGTCGGGAGGGACAAATTACTCGAACAACAAACAAGTCATGACAGAAATTCGCGTGAACCCAATAAACCAAACCGACCTGACAGTTTCCGGTGAACCTTACCCTTCCGAGTACAATCTTCAAGATAAAACGGTCGATCTAACTACTGTATTAACTCTTAGTGGCGGTGCGCTAGACATTTCCGCCGTGTATACGGTCTCTTCGCCCGGTCTAGATTATTCGATTTCAGGAACTATTCTAACCTATAAAAATATTGGTATTTACCCGATAACCATCTCAATCTCAGGCGGGAAGAATTACTTGAACGATGTCTCTACAAATACCGATATCAGCATAAACCCAACGACGCTTCAAGACCTTACGATCTCGGCCAATATACCCCAAACATACACCTTCTCAAATAAATTCTTTGATTTGACATCGGTATTAACCCTTTCTGGAGGTGCAGCAGATATTTCTGCCGTTTATACTGTCTCGGGTGATGCCAATATAAGCATTTCCGGAACAATCCTGTCTTATTTTGATTCAGGTCTATATCCCATAATCGTGTCCATGTCGGGCGGGACAAACTACTTGAATAATGTCCAGGTAGGTGTAGACATTAGCATAAACCAGGCCACTCTTTTAGAGCTGTCTATTTCAGGCGAACCAATCCCAACCGAGTATAGTTACCTGAATAAAACGGTGGATTTAACAACGGTTCTCACACTTTCCGGTGGTGCGCAAGATATTTCGGCTATTTATACCATTTCCGAAGAAGGAACTGACTTGATCTATTCCATCTCAGGAACAATCCTGACCTATCAAGATGTTGGCATATATCCGATCATCGTGTCCATGTCAGGCGGGACAAACTATAGTAACGATGTGTCCGTAAACACTGATATCGTCGTGAACCAATCTCCACTCTTAGATTTAACGATTTCCGGCGAACCGACCCCATCGGAGTACAATCTCCAAAACAAAACCGTGGATCTAACCACGGTCCTAACCCTTTCCGGAGGTGCACAAGACATTGCTCCAGTATACACGATTTCCGGAGGTACTGGACAAGAGTTTTCCATATCGGGAACAATCCTCTACTATAAAGATGTTGGTACATATCCGATTATCGTGTCCATGTCGGGCGGCAAAAATTACTCAAACGACACATTTGTCAAGACAGATATCAGTATTAACCAGATTCCGCTTTCGTTTTCAATATCAGGTACACCGACACCCATTCAATACCTTCTCTCAAATAAAACCGTTGACTTGACGACGATCGTGACTATTAGTGGAGGTGCCCAAGACATTTCCGCCATTTACAGTGTCTCTGGTACCAATGAATATTCCATTTCCGGTACAATTTTCACCTATACAAATGTAGGACTCTGGCCAATAATCGTGTCCATGTCAGGAGGGATCAACTACTCGAATGATGTAGTAGTCACCACAGATATCAGTATAAACCCTGCGCCACTTTTGCTTTCTATTTCAGGGACACCAACACCCAAAGAATATTTCCTCGCAGATAAAACCGTCGATCTAACATCAGTACTGACCCTTTCTGGAGGATCAGATCTTTCGGCTGTTTACCGTGTCTCTGGATCAAATGATGTAGATTATTCCATTTCCGGGACAATTCTGACCTATACAAATGCAGGTCTTTTGCCAATAACCATATCGATGTCGGGTGGCAGAAATTACTCGAACGATATCGAGATAGGCGCGGATATCAGCATAAACAAAGCACCGCTTTCGCTTTCGGTTTCCGGAACACCTACATCAGAAACGTATACTGCGACCAATAAAACATTCGATCTCACAAAGAACATTTCCCTTTCTGGTGGTGCGCTCGATATTTCTGCGGTTTACAGTGTCTCTGGTGATACAGGTGGTTATACCATTTCCGGGACCATATTAACGTATGAAAATTTCGGCAGTTTCCCAATCGCCATATCGCTGTCGGGTGGAAAAAACTATGCGAATGACGTCAATATCGGAACCGAAATCAGTATAACAAAATCCCCTCTATACCTTTCCGTTTCAGGTACACCCTTGACATCGATTTATTCCGCCACTGTAAAGACTGTAGAACTAACATCGGTCATATCTCTTTCCGGAGGTGCATCAGACCTTACACCTATCTACAGTGTTTCGGGTAGTGGCACCGGTTATTCCATTTCAGGCACTACCCTGACCTATATAGACAGCGGTATTTTTACGGTCGCCATTTCAATATCAGGCGGAATGAATTATACAAACGACGTCGAGGTAGGCACCGAAGTCATCGTGAACCAATCTCCCCTCTTAGATTTAACGATTTCCGGCGAACCGACCCCATCCGAGTACAATCTCCAAAACAAAACGGTGGATCTAACAACGGTCCTAACCCTTAGTGGCGGTGCGGTAGACATTTCTGCTGTATACACAATTTCCGGTGGAACTGGTCAAGAGTTTTCCATATCGGGAACAATCCTATACTATAAAGATGTTGGCACATATCCGATTATCGTGTCCATGTCGGGCGGTAAGAATTACTCAAACGACACATTTGTGAGAACCGACATTAGCGTGAACCAAGCAAGACAATCCGATCTTTCCATTTCAGGCACGCCTGAAACTACCCCATATACCCTTTCCAACAAAAAAGTCGACTTGACAAAAGTGATTACTCTGAGTGGAGGTGCACAAGACATTTCTGCAGTATATACAGTCGCATCTACTGAATCTGGTTATTATACCATTTCTGGAACAATCTTGACATATGATACTGTAGGTACTTACCCAATCATCGTGTCGATCTCAGGCGGGACAAACTACTGGAATGATGTTTCTACCAATACCGCCATCATCATCACCCAACCAGAGCTTCCGCTATTTTCCATATCCGGCATACCAGAACCCCGTATATATAACTACTTGAATAAAAACGTAGACTTGACCGAAATCATCACCATTTCCGGAGGAGCACAAGACATTTCCCCGGTTTATAGTATTTCAGGTGGTACAGGCTTGGAATTTTCTATTTCTGGAAATATTTTCACCTATGCACATGCTGGTCTATTCCCGATCATCGTGTCTATGCTGGGCGGGAGAAACTACTCGACGGATGTTCATGTGAAAACCGATATCAGCATAAATCCAGCCGAACAACCACCTATTTTCGTCACGGAAACACCTCGATCTAGCTCGTATAATTTCTATTCAAAAACCGTCGATTTGGTCACGGTGATATCCCTTTCAGGAGGCGCAGCAGATATTTCAGCAGTTTACAGTGTTGTTGAGGACTCCGTGGATTATTCCATCTCTGGAACCGTTTTAACCTATACAAATAGAGGCACTTTCCCGATCAATATAACCGTTTTTGGCGGGTCAGATTACTTTAATGATGTTTCCACCAACACGTCCATTATAGTGGAGCCATCGGAACTCTTGGATCTGACCATCTCAGGAATACCCTTAACCCGACCCTATACTCTTTCAAATAAAACAGTCGATTTAACAACGGTTCTAACTCTTAATGGCGGTGCACCAGACATTTCTGCTGTATATACTATTTCGGGCGATAAAGAGTTTTCCATTTCAGGAACAATCTTGACCTATAAAGATGTAGGTACGTACCCGATTATCGTGTCCATGTCAGGCGGGACGAATTACTCGAACAATAAGTCCGTTGTAACCGAGATTGTGATTACCCAACCGGCGCTTCCGGATCTGACTATTTCCGGCGAACCTAGAGCTTCCACGTACACTCTCTTGAATAAAACGGTGGATTTGACCTCGGTCCTAACTCTTAGTGGTGGCGCGGCAGACATTTCAGCGGTATATAGTGTTTCGTCGACACGTACTGATTTTTCTTATTCCATTTCTGGGACAATATTAACCTATGAGGATGCAGGCAGCTTTCCAATCGTCGTGTCCATGGCGAGAGGAACAAATTATTCGAATGATGTTCAAGTTAATGTCGATATAAGTGTGAATCAAGCGGAACAAGCACCACTTTCTATTTCCGGCGAACCGACCCCATCGGAGTATAATCTCTTGAATAAAACCGTGGATTTGACCTCGGTCCTAACTCTTAGTGGTGGTGCCCAAGACATTTCTGTTGTGTACAGTATTTCCGGCGGAACCGGTCTAGAATTTTCCATATCAGGGTCAACTCTGTACTATCAAGATGTTGGCACATATCCGATTATCGTTACCTCCACGGGCGGGAAGAATTACCGGAATGATGTTTTTGTCAAGACCGATATTCGCGTGAACCAATCTACTCTTTTAGACCTGTCTATTTCAGGCGAACCGACCCCATCGGTGTACAATCTCTTGAATAAAACCGTTGATCTTTTATCGGTCCTAACTCTCAGTGGCGGTGCCCAGGACATTTCTGCTGTTTACAGTATTTCCGGCGAAACCGGACTAATTTCAGGCTCAACCTTGTACTATACAGATGTAGGTACGTATCCGATTATCGTGTCCATGTCGGGCGGTAAAAATTACTCGAACAATAAACAAGTCAGTGTCGATATTCGTGTGAACCAAGCTGAACAAGCACCACTTTCTGTATCAGGCGAACCGACCCCATCGGAGTACAATCTCTTGAACAAAACCGTGGATTTGACGAGTGTGTTGACCCTTTCCGGCGGTGCCCAAGACATTTCTGTAGTGTACAGTATTTCCGGAGGTACTGGGCTAGATTTTTCCATCTCGGGCTCAACTCTGTTTTATACAGATGTTGGTTTATACCCGATTATCGTTACCTCCACTGGCGGGAAAAATTACTCGAACAATGTTTTTGTCAAGACCGATATTAGCGTGAACCAATCGACGCTTTTAGATCTGTCTATTTCCGGCGAACCGACCCCATCCGAATACAATCTCCAAAATAAATCCGTTGATCTAACCTCGGTCCTAACTCTTAGTGGCGGTGCCCAAGACATTTCTGCTGTATATACGATTTCAGGCGAAACAGGACTCGAATTTTCCATCTCGGGCTCTACTCTCTACTATCAAGATGTAGGTTTATACCCGATTATCGTCTCCATGTCAGGCGGGAAGAATTACTCGAACAATGTTCAAGTCAAGACCGACATTAGCATAAACCAAGCCAGACAATCCGACCTTTCCATTTCAGGCGAGCCAATCCCATCCGAATACAATCTCCAAAATAAAACAGTGGATTTGACAAGTGTCCTAACTCTTAGTGGAGGAGCGCAAGACATTTCTGCTGTATACACCATTTCTGGCGGAACTGACTTGATATTTTCCATTTCAGGTTCAATCTTGACCTATGAAGATGTAGGTTTGTATCCGATTATCGTTTCCTCCGCGGGCGGGAAGAATTACTCGAACGATGTGTCTGTAAAAATCGAAATTCCTGTGAACCCGGCTGAACAATTACCTCTTTCTGTATCTGGCGAACCAAGAGTTTCCGAATATAATCTTTTAAATAAAACCGTGGATTTGACTAGTGTTTTAACTCTTAGTGGAGGTGCCCAAGATATTTCTGTCGTGTACAGTATTTCTGGAGAAACTGGACTAATATTTTCCATCTCGGGAACCATCCTGACATACGAAGATGTAGGTTTGTATCCGATTATCGTTTCCTCCACCGGCGGGAAGAATTACCGAAACGATGTTTTTGTCAAGACCGACATTAGTGTGAACCAATCTACTCTTACAGATCTGTCTATTTCAGGCGAACCAATCCCAACCGAGTATAATCTCTTGAATAAATCCGTGGACTTGACAAGGGTTCTAACTCTAAGTGGTGGTGCCCAAGACATTTCTGCTGTTTACAGTATTTCAGGCGATAAAGAATTTTCTATTTCAGGCTCAACTCTCTACTATCAAGATGTAGGAACGTACCCGATTATCGTCTCCATGTCGGGTGGGAAGAATTACTCGAATTATGTGTCCGCGAAGACCGACATTCGTGTGAACCAATCCACTCTTCTTGATCTGTCTATTTCAGGCGAACCGACCCCATCTGAGTACAATCTCTTGAATAAATCCGTGGATCTAACCTCGGTTCTAACGCTTAGTGGCGGTGCCCAAGACATTTCTGCTGTATATACCATTTCAGGTGAAACCGGACTCGAGTTTTCCATTTCAGGCTCTACCCTCTACTATAAAGATGTCGGCACATATCCGATTATCGTGTCCATGTCGGGCGGGAAGAATTACTCGAACAATGTTCAAGTGAAGACCGACATTAGCGTGAACCAATCTGTTCTTTTAGATCTGTCTATTTCCGGCGAACCGACCCCATCCGAGTATAATCTCTTGAATAAAACCGTGGATCTAACCTCGGTTCTAACTCTTAGTGGAGGTGCCCAAGACATTTCTGCGGTATATACGATTTCCGGAGGTACTGACTTGATATATTCCATCTCGGGCTCTACTCTCTACTATCAAGATGTAGGTTTATACCCAATCATCGTCTCCATGTCAGGCGGGAAGAATTACTCGAATGATGTTCAAGTGAAAACCGATATTAGCGTGAACCAGTCCACTCTTTTAGATCTGTCTATTTCAGGTGCGCCTGGAATCTCGACCTATACCCTATCCAACAAAACTGTAGATTTAAGGTCGGTGCTAACCCTTAGTGGCGGTGCCCAAGATATTTCTGCTGTTTACAGTATTTCCGGAGAAACCGGACTGGAGTTTTCTATTTCAGGTTCGACCCTGTACTATAACGATGTAGGTTTGTACCCGATTATCGTGTCCATGTCAGGAGGGAAGAATTACTCGAATGATGTGTCCGTGAAAACCGACATTAGCGTGAACCAAGCAGTACAACCGCCGATCTCAATCTCGGGAAAACCCGAGCCTAGAACATATACTCTCTCGAACAAAAAAGTAGATTTGACTACGGTGTTAACCCTTTCCGGTGGTGCGCCCGACTTGAGATCTACAGTTGTTTACAGTGTTTCTGGAGGCGATAGTTCCTACACGATTTCCGGGTCGATTTTTTCGTATGAAAATGCAGGCTCTTATCCGATTGCTATTTCCATTTCTGGAGGAAAGAATTACTTGAATGATGTCACCGTCGGAACAGATATCAGCATCAACAAAGATATTCAACCGGCTCTTTCAGTGGTAGGAACACCTCTTCCATCCACGTTTCAAACCACGAATAAAACCGTCGATTTGTTAATGGCGGTAACCCTTTCCGGCGGTGCTCCTGATCTTTCCAGTACAGTTATCTACAGTGTCTCTGGCGATGATACCACATATTCGATTTCTGGTTCCACATTCACTTATGAGAATGCAGGTCGGTTTCCGATTTCCATATCCATCTCGGGCGGTAAAAACTACGCGAATGATGTCATTACAGGAACCGATATCAGTATCAACAAGGCAACGGTACCCTTGTCTATTTCAGGTACACCTTCCAGTTATGTTTTCAGCCATTTTTCAAGAACCGTTACACTGTCGTCGGCGATTTCGCTTTCCGGAGGCTCGCCTGGTGTTTCTGCTATTTTCAGCGGCCCGAATGTTCTAGACGGAACCTTGAGATATACAGACGTCAGTTCTTATCCTATACAGGTTTTTGTTCCAGGAGGCATAAATTACACGGATACATCGGCCGCTACTTTTATCTCCATAACAAAGGCCACGATCCCGTTATCGATTTCAGGTACCCCTACCAGCTATACGTTCAACTCCTCGAATAAAAACGTTACCTTGTCAGAAGCCATTTCATTATCCGGCGGTGCTCTAGGTGCTGTAGCTAGTTACAGTGGACCGAATGTAAATGGATCGATTCTAACCTATACAGACGTCAGTTCATACCCGGTAAACGTTACGGTTTTCGGAGCGCCCAACTACACGGATACATTTGCCTCTACTTCCATCTCGATCACAAAGGCCACTGTACCCTTGACGATTTCAGGCTCCTCGGTAACCTATTCCTCCTCTAATAAAAACGTCATTTTGTCGTCCGCTACAATTCTCCTTTCGGGAGGTGCCCCGGGTGTTACTCCGATTTATAGTGGTACAGCAGTGAATGGGTCTACTCTGACATATACAAATGCCGGTTCATATACCGTCAACGTTTCCGTTCCAGGCGGTAGAAATTACACGGATACATCTGCTTCTACTGTGTTCACGGTTTTAAAGGCAACAATTCCTTTATCCGTTTCTCAAGCAGCAACAATTACATATAACCCTGAAAATAAAGACGTCTCTTTGCTCAGCGCCATTTCTATCAGTGGAGGTGCGCAAGATGTCTCGGCCCGCTACAACGGCGCAGGAGTCAACGGAACGACCCTAACCTATACCAACGCCGGGTCTTACCTCGTAAATGTTACTATTTCAGGAGGAGATAATTATACGGATACTGCAGCATCTACTTCGGTGATCATCACGAAAGCAACCCAACAACCGAGTTTTGTGTTGAATTCATACACCGTCATTTATGATCCTAGAAACAAGTCCACCGATTTATCAGGAAGAGGGTCGGGTGGAATAGACGGAGCGACGATTCGTTTCAGTGGTACAAATGTCCAAGGAACAACTCTCACCTACCCAACTATTGGCGACTTTCCCGTAACCGCGACAAAATCGTTTCCGAATTATTTCGATAGTATTGCGTCGTATATCGTCACGGTAATATACCCGAATCCCGCCGCCGGAGCCACTGCAGATGAACTTAAAGCTGCAGGGTATTCGCTTTCTGACCTGTTTGGTATTGGTTACACGATTGCTATACTCTTGAACGCAGGGTATACTGCGGCCGAACTGAAAGTAGGAGTAGTGGGATATGGAGGCTTTACAGAAACACAATTGACTAATCTAGGATACACGGCATTACAACTACAAACCGCAGCATATACCGCTACAGAACTGAAATCCGTTGGCTTCACGCTTTTACAATTAATCGCTCTAGGGTATACGACAACCACTCTGTTGGCCGCAGGATACACGGACATCGAACTTAAAACAGTAGTACTAGACAGTGGATTCACTTCTGAACAACTAACTGCCTTGGGTTACACGGCCTTGCAATTACAAAACGCAGGATACACAGATCAAGAATTAAGAACTGTCGGGTACACGCCAAATCAACTTTTTGACCTGGGTTTCACTACGACGAAACTATTGGACGCAGGATATACTCCAGTCGAGATGAAATTAGCAGTACTTGAAGAAGGTGGTCGTTTAGATCTGACTTCCTTGGGATATACTGCAGAACAACTTCAAGAACAAGAATACACAGCGACTGAACTAAAATCGATTGGATACACGCTTCCAGACCTGTTGGTTACCGGTTATACCACTGGAGCATTATACGACGCAGGTTATACGGCAACAGAAATACAGAACGCCGTACCTGTCGCAGGATATACTGTACCTCAATTGCGAGATATAGGATTCACGCCATCACAACTGAGACCCGCGGGTTATTTCCTGTCGCCGATGGTAGATGCAGGGTTCACCACACAAGATTTGAAAGATGCTTTATTCACGCCTGCCGAACTGTTGACGTATTTCCCCGCGAGAGAACTGTACAACATATTCACCACACCAAAAGAACAGGTAACCGTGACGAAAGCCGTGGTTTCCGAATTATTCTCGCCTTCCAATTCGAAAGTAACAGGATTGCCCGTCACATCCATGGTTGGGTATACTTTCCAAAAGGTAGTGAATGATGTTACCGCAGTGGTCGTTTCAGACCCTTCTACTCCCGCTATATTGACGTCCTCGGATTTCAAAAATGGTAGCACGGCGGTTTATGCGATTCTCGATGTTCTAGGAAGTTCTTTGGTGTTACCAACTCAAAACTCGATCATTACCATCTTGAATACCGGACCCGAGACGTACCGAGTATATGATGCATCCGGTTTAGTCTACCGAGATAATCTTTTAGCCGGAAACACGATAAAAATAGACGGTCTCACAGTGTTAATCGGTAGCGTTGTTGCGACAATGGCCGTATTGACCGTATCTCAGTTGATTGCAAGAGGACTCAATACCTCGAGTAAACTGATTGATGCAGGATATGATGCAACGAAACTGGAATTGGCGGGTTACACGGCTACCTTTTTGGAAATCGCAGGATTCACTGCTGCACAATTGATTGCAGTAGGGTACACGGCAACACGCTTACAAAGCGCAGGTTATAATGCACAAAGACTTTTAGCTTCAGGATTTACAGCAGTAGACCTAGAAACGGTAGGATATGCGGAACAGTTATTGCGCGATGCACGTTTTACGGCAGCACAACTCCAAGCCGCTGGGTACACTGCGTCACAACTCCGCGATGCCGGATTTTCCGTGTGTGAATTACAAGCTTTAGGATATACTTCGGCACAATTGGTAGCGGCGGGATTCAGTCGAACCCACAAACCCGTGAAAAAGGGTTCCTCGTGGTTAACCACCAATAGTGAACACATTACGTTTCCGGAAAAGAATGAAATATTATGTAATGCTTCTACTGCTACAGGTGAAACGGTAACGACCTTGGAGGGATATAAAACGTGTGTTATAACGTTTATGAGACCAGGATATCAAAAGCTGGTATCATGTTCTGTAGAGAAACGCTATGCTACCGTCACATTATATTCCAATATTATCAATACGGAAACATATGCGCTCACTTTTCGCACCACGCGTAATATATCAGGTACGTTGCTTCCGTTTGTAAGCTTTGAATTGAATGGAATCGTGGTCAAGTCTGATTTCATGGATGATGATGATGGATCATGGGATTCGTTCTCGATGATTTTGCATGAAAACGATGTCACGGTTGTCGCGAATGATTCGCAATGGTACGTTTCAAGAAGAAAGGTATCGTCAAGCACAAGCGTGTACAAGGCGAAATTCAATCTGAATCACGACAAGACGTACATTAAAAATATAGATTTCCGTTATTTCCAAAATGCGGCCAACAAGATTACGTATACCGTCCCGGCCATCCATTCAGGTACAAATGTCTATACATTTGATTACCAAGAAGGTGCGATTCATGAGTTGAGAGATATTTCTGCTGGAGGACCGACGTTGACTTTATACGTGCAAAATATGAATTACGACCTTGGTCAGAATAGCCGTATTCCGGTCATTTCCACGTTAATTAAAGCTGATCAAAGGTTGAGTTCCAACGCATACACGACACGGATTTATCTTAACCAAGATGATACTCCATATGACGTGATACAAACGGATACCTCTGCGAATATCCATGAGAGACTTGTCCGCGGAAAAACAGTGATACAGGATATGCGGTATTTCAATACGGATGGAAGTGGTGGTCACATATTAAGCGATATCCACGTGTATATGTAATTCTCACGTCATTATATATTTTATCTAATGGATAATGACGTAAATCCTTTACCTGTAGTCATTCCTCTCGTGTATGATGATACGGTAGCGGTGGATTCTTACGAACGGGTTTTGTTTGTCCATACAGCGGCTTCTTCTTTACAAACTTTTGCGAATGGGACTACTTTTGCGATTGTATACGACTATTCCGCGACTTTAGAGGAAGTATTTGCACTTATTCGGCGGAAATTTTCCTCAATAAAAAGAGTCGGGTTTGCTTTCCATAATCATGGCGATTTCTTGAATAGTGAACCATGGTTCTCTGATGCTGATTTAGAAGAGTCTCAGACTGTGTTTTCTCCGAATGTGCAATTCATGCTGGATTTCTTACGGGAATTCAGTGTGGTGAATGTGGATTTCTTTGCCTGCAGGACACTGGCGAGTGAAAAATGGAGACGGTACTTCGAGGTACTGCGCCTAGGAACAGGTGTGATTGTCGGCGCATCTGAAAATGATACGGGTAATTTGAAATACGGAGGAGATTGGGTGATGGAATCGACGATGGAGGATATCCGGGATGTGTATTTTCATGAGGAGGTGGGGAATTGGGCGGGGTTGCTGGCTTGGGTTGTAACTAGAGTTTATGAAGCTCCTTATGATTTTCCTGCCAACAATTTACGATCGTTTGGAAAAGGGATTGCGTTTTGGGGAAGTACGATGTTTTACTTTCTACATACTCTTGTATACAACCCCGCAAATTATACATGGACTGAGACACGTCGTATTGTTAATACGACCATAACTTTTGGCTCTGGTACAGTACATGCTATGTGTACATTCGGAGGTTTTCTGTATTATCTTCACAGTGGTGGCATCGGACGATATAATATTTCAACCAATAGTTGGACTAATGATATTATTTACAGCGATATAAATGCGAATCATAGCTTTTTGACAACAGACGGAACTTATTTGTACGCTTATGGACGAGGTACCGCTATATTTCGTTGTTTACTAACTGAAACAACCATGGCTAGCTGGAAAACCGTTACAAATCTTGGAAAAGGAATTTTTGCTTATAAATCATATTTGTACCATTTACGTAATGATAATATCATGGAAAAATACTCAATAGCAACAGGAAATGTTGATGTATCGTTTTTAATAGGAAATCAGACATCGTCGTTTTACGGTCCTTTTGTTATACACAATTCGTATATATATGTTGTTGTAGATGTCGTGAAAGTATTCCAGTATGATATGAATGGGGTACTTACCGACAATACATTGAACAGTAATCCTAGTGCTGATACGAACATGGATACTATACCAACATTGGCTGTTTCACCAGATAACAAATTGTATTGTGCGGGGGTGTGGTTACAAGGCGAGAATTATCGAATGATCTCTATAAGTGGTTTGCCGAAATTCCCCGTTACAATTTCTGTACGACCAACTGCTAGTTCGATAGTGTATCCTGCCACTCTCGGAAGTATTTCCCTCTCCGGAACAGCATTAACTGATGTATGCGGAACGGTTGTGCCCGGTACATTTCAAATACTTCCTGCATTTTCTAGTTTGATTTACCCACAAGGAACATATCTTGACGTATCTGCAACATTCACGCCAACCGACACCAACACATATATACCAACCGCAACAACAATTCAATCCATAACCGTTCTAGCAGGCATCCAATCTGCACTTTCTATTTCTGGTTCACCTACAACCCAAACACATACACCAAAGAAAACCGTAAATTTGGCATCGGTCGTAACCGTACGTGGTGGTGCGACAGACCTTTCCAAGGTTTACAGCGTCTCTGGTTCAAGGTTGGATTACACCATCTCCGGCACAACCCTGACTTACCAAACCGTAGGTAAATTCCCTATAAGAATTTCTATATCTGGCTCTCCAAACTACTCAAATGATGTCGAAGTGGGGACAGATATCAGCGTAAATAGAGCTCCGCTCTTGCTTTCCATTTCAGGAACACCGATTACGTATTCCGCCACGAACAAAACCTTTGATATAACATCGGTTTTAACTCTTTCTGGTGGTTCAGACCTTTCTGCCGTTTACACTGTCTCGGGTAGTTTGAGTGGGTTCACTATTTCCGGGACAACTCTCACTTATACAAATGCTGGTCGTTGGCCGATTTCCATTTCCATGTCGGGAGGGGATAACTACTTGAACGATATCCAGATAGGAGCTGATATCAGTATCAATAGATTACCACTTGCAATGACAGTTTCAGGAACCCCTTTACCAAGAACGTATACTGCCTCAAACAAAACCGTTGATTTGGCAACTGCAATATCCATTTCCGGAGGTACGGCGGCAGATGTTTCTACTCTTTACAATGTCTCCGGAGGTATAGCTGGTTATACCATTTCTGGAACGACTCTTTCATATACCAACTTCGGCCGTGTCACGATATTGATTTCATTGTCGGGAGGGGCGAATTATGATTATATCGTCAGAAGTGCAGATATCAGCATTAACCAAGCGACGATTTCCCTTACCGCATCCGGTGCACCTCTTCTTCTCTCGACTTATTCTGCTTTAAATAAAACCGTCGACTTGACACAAATTTCCCTTTCCGGAGGCGCTGTCGATCTTTCTCCTGTTTATAGTGTCTCTGGCGGTACAGGCTATTCGATTTCCGGTTCAATTCTTACCTATCAGAATGTAGGTAAATTTCCGATTGCCGTTACCATGTCAGGATTAAACTACGCAAATACTGCAAGAGTAGGCATCGACATTAGCGTGAACAAAGCGGAATTATTAGACCTGTCCATCTCGGGCGAACCTCTGATTTCCACTTATTCTCTCTCCAACAAAAAGGTGGATCTGAAATCGGTTTTAACTCTTTCCGGAGGTGCTCCGGATATTTCTGCTGTATATACGATTTCCGGTCAAGCTGGTTTGGTGTTTTCCATTTCTGGTTCAACCCTCACTTATGTAAATGCAGGTTTATACCCGATTATCGTCTCCATGTCGGGTGGTACAAATTACAGTAATAACAAATCCGTCAAAACCGACATTCGTGTTGCCCAAGCTACACAATCCGATCTTACCATTTCAGGTATCCCTGGACTTTCCACATATACCCTTTCCAACAAAACTGTAAACTTGCCATCGAAAATATCCCTGTCGGGAGGCGCAGCCGACCTTTCTGCTTCTGTTCGCTATAGTATCGTCAGTGATTCTGGTCTGAATTATTCCATTTCCGGAACAACTTTATACTATCAAAATGCTGGTAAGTACCCGGTTATCGTTTCCATCTCAGGAGGAACAAACTATTGGAATGATGTTTCGGCAGCAACCGATATAAGCGTGAACCAATCATCTCTGCTGCCTCTTTCCATTTCAGGAACGCCAACCACAAAAACGTACACCGTCGCAAATAAAGTAATCGATCTGACCACGGTTTTCACCCTTAGTGGAGGTGCAAAAGACATTTCCGCAGTGTACACCGTCTCGGGAGAAGATACTGGACTAACCATTTCTGGTACAACCCTTACCTATACGTTTGCAGGAAAGTTCCCGATTACCATTTCCATGTCGGGAGGGATGAATTATAACAATGATGTTCAAGTTGGAGGTGATATCAGTATAAACCGAGCACTGCTTTCGCTTTCCGTTTCGGGTACGCCAACTACTACAACTTATTATGCGTTGAACAAATCCGTAAATCTATCATCCGTCGTAACCCTTTCTGGAGGTGCGGCAGATGTTTCGCCAGTTTATAGTGTCTCTGGAAGTGCAGGCGGGTATACGATTTCCGGAACAACCCTGTACTATACAAACGCAGGCAAGTTCCCGATTAAAATTTCAATATCAGGCGGAAAGAACTATAATGATGTCCAGGTCGGAACAGATATCAGTATCAACAAAGCTACGCTTTCCCTCACTGCATCCGGCGCACCTCTTCTTCTCTCGACTTATTCCGCGTTAAATAAAACCGTCGACTTGACACAAATTTCCCTTTCTGGAGGCGCGGCAGACATTTCTCCTGTTTATAGTGTCTCCGGCGGTACCGGTGGATATTCCATTTCCGGTTCAATTCTTACCTATCAGAATAGAGGTAAATTTCCGATTGCCGTTTCCATGTCAGGGTCAAATTACACAAATACTGTTAAAGTAGGCATCGACATTAGCGTGAACCAAGCAGAGTTATTAGACCTTTCCATCTCGGGTGACCCTGTAATCTCCACGTATACTCTCTCCAACAAAACCGTAGATCTGAAAACGGTTCTAACCCTTTCCGGAGGTGCACCTGATATTTCTGCTGTTTATACGATTTCCGGTGGAACGGGTTTGGTATTTTCCATTTCCGGATCGACCCTCACTTATGTAAATGCAGGTTTGTATCCGATTATCGTTTCCATGTCCGGAGGGACGAATTACAGTAATGACAAGTTCGTCAAAACAGACATTAGCGTGAACCAAGCTACACAAGCCGATCTTACCATTTCAGGCATCCCTGGTCTTTCTACCTATACCCTTTCCAACAAAACTGTAAACTTGCCATCGAAAATCTCCCTTTCGGGAGGCGCAGCCGACCTTTCTGCTTCTGTTCGCTATAGTATCGTCAGTGATTCCGGTCTGAATTATTCCATTTCCGGAACAACTTTATACTATCAAAACGCTGGTTCGTACCCGGTTATCGTTTCCATCTCGGGAGGGACAAACTATTGGAATGATGTTTCGGCAGCAACCGATATTAGCGTGAACCGATCATCATTGTTGCCTCTTTCCATTTCAGGAACACCAAACCCGAAAACGTACACCTTCGGAAACAAAGTAATCGATCTGACCACGGTTTTTACACTTAGTGGAGGTGCAAAAGACATTTCTGCAGTGTACAGCGTCTCAGAATCAGAAGGTTTATCCATTTCCGGAACGACCCTGACCTATACGGATGCAGGAAAGTTCCCAATTATTATCTCCATGTCAGGAGGAATAAATTATGACAACGATGTCCAGGTGGTTTCCGATATCAGCATTAACAAAGGTACGCTTACAGACCTTTCCATTTCCGGAGCATACCAACCCTCCACGTATACCCTGTTCAACAAAACCGTTACCCTAACATCGGTGCTAAGTATTTCAGGCGGTGCACCAGACGTCCCTCTCGTATACAGCGTCTCTGGTACTACAGGTGGATATTCGATTTCCGGAACAACTCTGTACTATGAAAACGCAGGTATTTATCCGATTGCCATTTCCATGACGGGCGGAACAAATTACTGGAACAATAAAACAATAGGATTCGATATCAGTGTCAACAAAGCAGCTCTCCTTGACCTATCCATATCAGGCGAACCCATCCCATCCGAGTACAATCTCCAAAACAAAACAGTCGATTTAACAACGGTTCTAACCCTTTCCGGTGGTGCCCAAGACATTTCCGCTGTATATACCATTTCCGGTGAAACTGGACTAGTGTTTTCCATTTCAGGAACAACTCTAACCTATCAAGATGTGGGGACATATCCAATCATCGTGTCCATGTCTGGTTCAAATTACTCGAATAATGTGTCAGTCAAAACCGACATTGTCGTGAACCAATCCACGCTTCTAGATCTGTCTATATCAGGCGAGCCCGAAATTTCCACGTATGTGCAATCGAACAAAACGGTGGATTTGACGAAAGTTCTAACCCTAAGTGGTGGCGCACAAGACATTTCTGCTGTATACACCGTTTCTGGCAATAAAGAATTTTCCATCTCGGGTACAATCTTGACCTATGTAAATGTTGGGAAATACCCGATTATCGTGTCCATGTCGGGAGGGACGAATTACTCGAATAATGTCTCTGTGGCAACCGACATTAGCGTGAACCAAGCCACTCTTTTAGAACTTTCTATTTCAGGCGAACCTAGAAGCTCCGAGTACAATCTCCAAAATAAAACGGTCGACTTGACTCAAGTGTTGACTCTAAGCGGTGGTGCGGTAGACATTTCTGCTGTATATACCATTTCAGGTGAAACTGGACTAGAGTTTTCCATCTCGGGCTCAACTCTCTACTATCAAGATGTAGGTTTGTATCCGATTATCGTGTCCATGTCGGGCGGGACAAATTATTGGAACGATGTTCAAGTGAAAACAGATATCAGCGTGAACCAATCCACTCTTCTAGACCTGTCTATTTCAGGCGAACCTATCCCAACCGAGTATAATCTCTTTTTAAAAACCATCGATTTAACCTCGGTTCTAACTCTTAGTGGCGGTGCTCAAGATATTTCTGCAATATACACCATTTCCGGTGGAACTGGTCAAGAGTTTTCCATTTCAGGGTCTACCTTGTACTATAAAGATGTAGGTTTATACCCGATTATCGTGTCCGTGTCAGGCGGGAAGAATTACTCGAATAATGTTCAAGTGAAGACCGACATTAGCGTGAACCAATCGACCCTTTTAGACCTGACTATATCAGGCGAGCCAAGACCATCGACGTACAATCTTCAACATAAAATGATCGATTTAACAAGTGTTTTAACTCTAAGTGGCGGCGCACAAGATATTTCGGCTGTATATTCCGTTTCTGGAGGTACTGACTTGATATATTCCATATCTGGGAACTTTTTAATCTATGAAGATGTTGGGTTGTATCCGATTATCGTGTCCATGTCAGGAGGGACGAATTACTCGAACAATAAATCGGTTAATACCGACATTAGCGTGAACCAGGCATCTCTTCCGGCACTGTCCGTTTCCGGAACGCCTATGAAAACCCCTTATTTCCTCGCGGATAAAAGAGTCGATTTAAGAACGGTTATTTCTCTTTCCGGTGGTGCGGCTGACCTTACTCCGGTCTACACTGTTTCTAGTACTACAGACTTTACATATTCCATTTCCGGGACATATTTGACCTATGAAACTGTAGGAACATATCCACTCATCGTGTCCATGTCGAAAGGCAAAAACTACTTGAATGATGTTCAAGTAGAAACGGAAATAGAAATAACCAAACCGAGACTTCCCGATCTTTTTGTAGTCGGTACGCCTGAACCTGTAACATATAACCTTTTTTCCAAAACAGTTGATCTTTTATCGATTGTTACTCTTTCTGGAGGTGCGGAAGACGTTACTGCTATTTATAGTGTTTCCGGTGAGGCTGAAGGATATACAATTTCCGGAACAATATTTACCTATACAAATGCAGGTCGATTTCCAATTGTCGTGTCCATGTTACGTGGTATGAATTACTCGAATGATGTTTTCGCATATACGGACATTAGTATTAACAAAGCGGAACAAGCCGAACTTTCGATTTCAGGCGAACCAAGAGTATCCGAGTACAATCTCTTGGACAAAACAGTTGACTTGACACAGGTTCTAACTCTTAGTGGTGGTGCTCAAGATATTGCTGCAGTATACACTATTTCCGGGGGAACTGGACTAGAATTTTCCATTTCTGGTACAATCCTCTATTATAAAGATGTCGGCACATATCCGATTATCGTTTCGTCCACGGGCGGGACAAATTACTCGAATGATACATTCGTGAAAACCGACATTCGTGTGAACCAGTCTGTTCTCTTAGATCTGTCTATTTCAGGCGAACCTATCCCATCCGAGTATAATCTCTTGAATAAAACGGTGGATTTGACTCAAGTGTTGACCCTAAGTGGTGGTGCGCAAGATATTTCTGCGGTATATACTATTTCCGGGGGTACTGACTTGATTTTTTCCATATCGGGCTCTACCCTGTACTATCAAGATGTAGGTTTGTATCCGATTATCGTGTCCATGTCGGGTGGGACGAATTACTCGAATGATGTCTTTGTGAAAACCGATATTCGCGTGAACCAATCGACCCTTCTAGATTTATCCATATCAGGCGAACCAAGAGCATCCGAGTATAATCTTTTTAATAAAACGGTGGACTTGACGTCGGTTCTAACTCTTTCTGGTGGTGCTCAAGATATTTCTGCGGTATATACCATTTCAGGCGAAACTGGTTTGAACTTTTCCATCTCTGGTTCCATCCTGACCTATGAAAATGTAGGCTTGTATCCGATTATCGTGTCCATGTCAGGCGGAACGAATTACTCGAATGATGTCTTTGTCAAGACCGACATTAGCGTGAACCAATCTGTTCTTTTAGATCTGTCTATTTCAGGCGAGCCAAGAGTCTCCGAGTATACTCTCTTGAATAAATCCGTCGATCTTTTATCGGTTCTAACTCTTAGTGGCGGTGCTCAGGACATTTCTGCGGTATATACGATTTCAGGGGAGACTGGGCTAGAATTTTCCATTTCGGGATCCATTCTCTACTATGAAGATGTTGGTTTGTATCCGATTATCGTGTCCATGTCGGGCGGGACGAATTACTCGAACGATGTTCAAGTGAAGACCGATATTAGCGTGAATCGAACAAGACTGGATGACATTTTCGTCGTAGGTACTCCGGAAACCACTCCGTATACACTTGGGAACAAATATGTCGACTTGACAAGGGTTCTCACTCTTTCAGGAGGTGCTGCCGATTTATCTTTCGTTTACAGTGTCTCTTCTTCTGAAGAAGAAAATTATTCCATTTCCGGGTCGATTCTAGCATATGAAGACGCAGGTACTTATCCGATTGTCGTGTCCATGTCAAGGGGGAAAAACTACTTGAATGATGTTTCTCAGGAAACCGCGATTGTAGTTGACCAAATAGAACAACCGCCGATCTCAATCTCGGGAACGCCCGAGTCTAGAACATATACTCTCTCGAACAAAACTGTCGATTTGACTACAGTATTAACTCTTTCCGGTGGTGCGCCTGACTTGAGATCTACAGTTGTGTACAGTGTTTCTGGCGGTTTTGCTGATTCTGGCACATATTCGATTTCCGGGACAATTTTTACTTATGAAAATGCAGGCTCTTATCCGATTGCTATTTCCATCTCTGGAGGAAAGAATTACTTGAATGATGTCACCGTAGGAACAGATATCAGCATCAACAAAGATATTCAACCGGCTCTTTTCGTGGTAGGCACACCTATACCTTACACGTTTCAAACCACGAATAAAACCGTCGATTTGTTAATGGCGGTAACCCTTTCCGGTGGTGCTCCTGATCTTTCCAGTACAGTCATCTACAGCATCTCAGGCGATGATACCACATATTCGATTTCTGGTTCTACATTCAGCTATGAGAATGCCGGTCGGTTTCCGATTTCCATTTCCATCTCGGGCGGTAAAAACTACTCGAATGATGTCATTACAGGAACCGACATCAGTATCAACAAGGCCACTGTACCCTTGTCTATTTCAGGCACACCTTCCAGTTATGTTTTCAGCCATTTTTCAAGAACCGTTACACTGTCTTCGGCGATTTCGCTTTCTGGAGGCTCGCCGGGTGTTTCTGCTATTTTCAGCGGTCCGAATGTGGTCGATGGAGCTACTTTGGTGTATACAGACGTCAGTTCTTATCCTATACAGGTTTTTGTTCCAGGAGGAATTAATTATACGGATACATCGGCTTCTACTTTTATCTCGATAACAAAGGACACGATCCCGTTATCGATTTCAGGTTCCCCTACCAGTTATACATTTGACCCCTTGAATAAAAACGTTACCTTGTCAGAGGCCATTTCCTTATCCGGTGGTGCTCTTGGTGCTGTAGCTAGTTACAGTGGTCCGAATGTAAACGGATCGATTCTAACTTATACAGACGTCAGTTCATATCCAGTAAACGTTTCGGTTTATGGAGCGCCCAACTACACGGATACATTTGCTTCTACTTCCATCTCGATCACAAAAGCCACTGTACCCTTGACCATTTCAGGATCATCGGTAACGTTCAACTTTACAGATAGAAATGTACCATTGACTTCCGCCATTTCCATTTTTGGAGGTGCGCCGGGTGTTACTCCGATATATACCGGTACAGCGGTTAATGGTGGGTCTACTCTTACATATACAAATGCCGGTTCATATACCGTCAATGTTTTCGTTCCAGGAGGAATAAATTACACGGATACCTCTGCTTCCACTGTGATCTCGGTTTTAAAGGCAACGATTCCTTTATCCGTTTCTCAAGCATCTACAATTACGTTTCATCCTGTAAATAAAGACGTCTCTTTGCTTTCTGCTATTTCTATTAGCGGAGGTGCACAAGATGTCTCGGCCCGCTACAACAGCGCAGGCGTCAACGGAACGACCCTAACCTATACCAACGCCGGGTCTTACCTCGTAAATGTTACTATTTCAGGAGGAGATAATTACACGGATACTGCTGCATCTACTTTGGTCGTCATCACCAAAGCAACTCAGCAGCCGAGTTTTGTGTTGAGTTCATATTCCGTCATTTATGATCCTAGAAGCAAGTCCACTAATTTATCCGGAAGAGGGTCGGGTGGAATAGAAGGTGCAACGACTAGTTTCAGCGGTACAAATGTCCAAGGAACAACTCTCTCATACACGACTATAGGCAGCTTTCCCGTAACCGCTACGAAATCTTTCCCGAATTACTTTGATAGTATTGCGTCCTATACCGTCACGGTCATGTACCCGAATCCCGACGCCGGAACTTCTGCCGAGGAACTGAAAGCCGCAGGGTATTCTCTTGCGGAATTGTTCGAAATCGGGTACACGACTACTACACTTTTGAGCATAGGTTATACTGCGGCTGAACTGAAAGTAGGAGTACTGGCATATGGTGGGTTTACAGAAACACAATTGACAAAATTGGGTTACACGGCCTTACAGTTACAGCGTGCCAATTACACGAAAGCCGAACTTGAATCGGTTGGTTTCACGCTCTACAATTTACTTGACCTCGGTTATACATCAACGAAACTGTTGAGCGCCGGATATTCCTCTACAGAACTAAAGACTGCAGTGCTATCGAAAGCAGGCGGGTTTACGACATTAGAACTGACTACTTTGGCCTACACGGCGTCGCAATTGCAAGCCGCAGGATACACGGTTCAAGAGCTGAGATCTATCGGTTATACGATTTCTCTACTGTTTGACTTGGGATTTACGGTAACGAAACTGTTCGAAGCCGGATATTCCGCAGTCGAACTGAAAACAGCCGTTATTGCAGCGGGTGGACTAACTGCAGCACAATTAAACGCTCTAGCGTACACGGCAGCTCAACTTCAAGAACAAGAATATACTGCGGCAGAATTGAAATCAGCAGGTTATACGCTCGCTCAGCTATATGCGGCAGGTTACACGACTGGAGCATTATACGATGCCGGTTATAATGCAGCTGAAATACAAGATTCAGTACCTATTGCAGGATATACCGTTCCCGAATTGCGTGACATTGGCTTCGCAGCATCCCAGCTGAGACCCGCGGGATATTTCTTGGCACCGCTAGTAGATGGTGGGTTTACTGCACAAAATCTAAAAGATGCCTTGTTTCAGCCCGCCGAATTGTTGCCGCATTTCCCCGCGGAAGAACTGTACACTATATTCACCACTCCGAGAGAAAAAGCAACCGTGACAAAAGCCGTCGTGGCCGATTTGTTTTCCCCGTCCGTCTCGAAAGTATCTGGGTTATCCGTTGCATCCATGGTTGGTTATACTTTTAGTAATATAGTCACGGATGTCACTGCTGTCGTAGCTTCCGATCCTTTGAATCCGACGACTTTCCGACTTTCCGATTTCAATAACGGTAGTACGGCCATTTATGCGATCATTGACGTGAGTGGAAGCGCGGTCGTTTTCCCTACTCAAAACACACAGGTGACCATCGTGAATACTGGAAAGGAAACTTATAGAGTACTCGATGCATCGGGCGCAATTTATCGAGACAATCTCTTAATCGGGAATAGATTCACAATTGACGGTCTGACGGTAGTAATCGGAAGTGTAGTTGCGTCCATGGCGGTTTTGACTGTATCTCAATTGATTTCGAAAGGATTTACGACCGCGGAGAAGCTTATTGACGCGGGTTATACGGCCGCAAAACTCGAATTAGCTGGATATACGGCCATGCAACTTGAAATTGCAGGTTTCACTGCGAAAAATCTGATGGCAGTAGGCTACACAGCAATACAATTGCAAACCGCGGGTTATAATGCGACCCGGCTTCTAACCGCAGGATTCACATCGACAGACCTAGAATCTATCGGATATACGGAACCTTTATTACGTATTGCACAGTTTAGAGCGGCACAACTCCAAGCCGCAGGTTATACGGCGACCCAGTTGCGTTCGGCGGGATATTCGGTAACCGAACTCAAATCCATAGGATATACTTCAGCACAGTTACAAGCCGCGGGATTTAGCCTCGCACCAAAACAAATGAAACCGTCTTGGTTACAAACGAGTAGTAATAATATTACATTTCCGGAAAGAAATGAAATCCTTTGTCATGCTTCGACTATTTCGGGTGAAAATGTTTTTACACTCGAGGGATTTAAAACGTGTGTTTTACAGTTTATGAGACCTGGATTCGAAACAAATTATACATGTTATATTGAGAAACGTTATGCAACCGTGACATTATATTCTACTGTTCCGAATACCGAGACATATGCACTTACTTTCCGTACACGGAATATCGCCGGTAATTTGCGTTATCTCGTTAATTTTGAGCTGAATGGAGTCGTAATCAAGACGGATACAATCGTGGATGGAAAGTGGAATTTATTTTCCATGATTTTGCATGAAAACGACATTACTGTTCTCGTGGACGATTTGCAGTGGTTCATTTATCCTCGAACTGTATTGTCGAGCAGATGTGTATACAAGACGAAATTCAATCTGAATCATGACAAGACGAACATTAAACATATATCATTCTTTTATTTCCAAAACGCGACAAACAAGATTTCGTATACCATTCCGGCTAATTTGCCTTCGTTGGTGACAAATTCATTCACCTTTGATTACTTGGAAGGTGCGATCCGGGAATTGAGAGATATTTCTGCTGGAGGACCGACGTTGACACTACACGTCCAGAATATCAACTATGACCTTGATAAGAACAATCGTATCCCCATCATATCCACGTTGATTCATTCCGAAGAAGTGCTGAGCTCGAATGCCTACACGTCACGGATATATTTGAGCAAAGACGCTACACAGGGGACGTTATATGATGTCATGTTGTCTGATACCTCGGCGAATACTCGGGCAAAGTTAATCCGTGGAAAAACCGTGACGCAGCAACTGAGGTACGTCAATTCGGACGGAAGCGGACAAGTTTTGAGTGATATTCAAGTTTATTTGGATTGATCATCTTGTTTCTTTTGAATTTGTTTTTTCGCATATTGTCCACAAGGACCACAATGGTCTTCATTTGATAAATCTATTTTGTTAATCATTTGTGTATTGCTATGTTCAATTCGCCATCTACCAATTGGTCTTGCCAACTCTTTATGAAATATATTTTTGATGATATTTTTTATGTATTTAATCATATTGCATAATAAATATCCGTGTTTTTAAGTATGTTTTTATCCAGGATTTTGCCTAGGGTTAGGGTTTCTCTCAATTAGACCCCATTAAGAACCATCATGTCTACCTCTGATTTGATTTCCTTCATAAGTTCCTTGTCTTCCCTGTCGAATCTGGATTGGAATCCTCGAAAGTGTTCCTGTTTCGATTCGGATATTTTATCCTTGTTTTCTTTGAATTTGTCATCAAGAATATTATAACTGTTGTTAACCATGGTATCGATTGCGTCTTTACGGTCCACTGTTTTCCATTTCTGGTTGTTTCCCATGACGGATGCATAGGGCAGTTTTCGGTTGGTGATTTTAATGTTGTGGTTCTCTGGATGTTTCGGGTCGAAATGGATTTTCTCCACGAGAGAAGGAATGGATTTGTAAACGCGACCGATACAATCTAAGATCGCCTTGTCGTCAAGGTACTCTGTGTTTTCGTTTCCGAATGCGTTAATATTGATGTTGACCTGAGTCTCAATGGTGTTGTTAGTGTTATTATTGTTGCTGTGATTGTTGGAACCAGCGTGTTTGTCTAGGAGTGATGCTATTTGAGATCTAAGTTCGTTTATAATTTCAGCCTGTTCTTTTTGAAACTTTTCTCGTTCTATTCTATAAAGCTCTCGTTCCAATTGATTTTTTTTCTGTTCTTCTAGAACGGTATTTTTGAGTTCTTCTATAGTTTCGGTAACAGATAATTGAACAGGGGGGGCTGTTACATCAACGCAGGACTTTTTATGTTCTTGAAAGCTTTGTCTGACGATATACTTTTTACCGCAAACGCCGCACTCGTACTTAGGAATGTCTGAGGGTTTATTCATTCGTTCTGTGTGTCGACTACATTTCAAATGTTGTTGCAGACATTTCTTAGATTTAAACGTCTTATCACACGGAGTACAAAGGTAAACCATGATATATATTATGCCAGGAAAATAAATGCCTCAAAAAATGCAAGACCTTAAAATAAATACTTAAAGCCTTAAAATAAATGCCTAAAGCCTTAAAATAAATGCCTAAAAAGCTATCAATACTAATGATTAGTAATACGCTTTATAATACAAAACACGTTTTTTGCTTTATATACGTTTGTCATTGATTGTCTTTTTCTAATAAATAAATGCCAAAAGCTAAACTTTCAAAACCAAGGGGGGGGGAGAAAAAAACAAGGGATTCTATAAAAAATATTTCAAAAAAATAATAATATTTTCAGTTCCCTCCATTTTCCAGAAAACCTTTCCACGAAAAATCCCGACCAGCTCCCCATTCTTATTAGAAAAACAGATAAAAATACTTAAAGGATTTGCGTTTTGTTCTCTCATACTTTTCTTTTAATTCTATATAACATGGAGTACCAATGCATATCATGTAACATGTCCTTCAAAACGAAAAAAAATCTCGGATCACATTTAAAATGCAAAAGGCATTCAGAGAGAATAAAAAAAGAAGAAAGACCTACATATCCTTTCGTTTGCGATTGCGGGAAAAAATATTGTCACCGACAAAGCTTGTACACACATAAAATTAAATGCGATGTAGTTAGTGAGAAAGCGCCAACGCGCAATGACACTATAACGTTAGTGGAAAAGGAACCGGAGGAAAAAATGAAACAAGCATATGTAACTGTAGAAGAAATGCAAGAAATATTAAAATTATACAAAACAGAACACGAACAAATGAAAGCCGAAATGGCCTTACTTACTGCCGCTGTAAATAAACGCGAACCAGAACACAAACGAATGAAAGCCGAAATAGCCTTACTTACTGCCGCTGTAAATAAACGCGAAATAAATAAACACGAACCAGAACGCAAGCCAGAACGCGAACCAGAAAAAACACATGAAACAGAAACAACAACCACCAAGCGGAAAAAAATCAGCAAAGGAATAAGACAACGAATAGCTGATAAACAACAACACAAATGTGGAGAGTGCGAACAAAAATTACCTCCCTTTTTCCATCTAGACCACATTGTCGGACTACAGTTCGATGGAACCGACGAAGAATCGAATCTGATGGCCCTTTGTTATGAATGTCATACTAAAAAAAACATCTGTGAAAACCAATCTAGGAAACAGATTCGAGATGCTATACAGAACATTTTGAGAGAAAATCAGGGAAAACACCAAGTAAAATAAAATATAACCAAACTGTAAAGAAATGTCTTTAGCAACCTTGAAAAGAAAAACGGCTGCAAAATATAAAAATTCCAGTGTCGCAACTCCTCAATTTTCACTCAATGGAATTCATCGAAATCAGGGCTATGTCGGACAATCTTCAGTAGGCAGAAATCTTTCACGCGCATTAACCACGAGCGATGGCGTTTTAAGAGGAAACGGATCGTGTTGCGGCGAATATAAATCGGGTCTACAATCGGGCATTTACCAAAACGACGTGAGTAAAAGCGTGAAAACATCCGTGGTATCACAACATGAAGTATTGAACCGGAGAAAGGGATGTTTTAACGGTTCCGGTGGAGAAATAGACGCAGATGGTATCACCCTTTTTTCAGGTTCTCACTGTAATGTAGTCAAAAACCGTGGCCAACAAAACAACAATACGCAAGGAGACTATGTAGAATACTACCGCCAAAAGAAAACACAAGAAGTGATTGACTGTGTAAAACAACCGAAAACCACGTTGAAAAACTGCAACAACAACCACGTGAAACCAACGTGTCTATATGTGAAGGAAGGTACCGAATTGAAAACAGCCATAAGCCAAAGCGATTATATCTTAAAGTTAAAATCGTCATGTCCGGATCAGACCAAACAAGGAATGCATTTCACTCATACTGGTGGAACGGGGATCGTTGTTTGTCCCGATGCAAAATAAAGTAAAAAATTGAAATATCCCTTTTGTGTCCTAGGAGAACAACATTAAAAAAAAATGAAGAACGACCCCCTGTTGTCTGCCGAAGAAAATGCATATCTGGATTCTCTCAGTCCTAAGGAATATCAAGCGTACTTAATAGCCAAAGACCATTTGGGAATTCTATTGACTGTTCGCAATACAAATGGGTTTCTGAAATGGAAAAAAGGACTTGTAAATAAATGATTCATTAATATATAGAATAATAAATGTATCTTTTAGCGCTTTCTCTTCTTGCATCTGCTGTAACCGGGTTTGATCGAAGTATAGGGGCTACGCCACCGCTGGGATATTTTGACCCACTCGGGTTTTCTCATAAAAAGTCCATGTCAGAATTGGTGAAACTTCGCGAAGCCGAACTTAAACATTGCAGATGGGGTATGGTCGCCGCAGTCGCAATCCCCGCAACCGAGTTCGTTACACACTAGCCGGCTATTTATACACTGAATGATCCTTTAACGTTTGCCAGTTTTTTATCTGCAGTAGCCGTCGCTGAATCTCGGTCTCTATCATTGGGCTGGAAGAATCCATTCACAGATTCATCCAACCTATTTGTCATGAAGGAAGACTATGAGCCCGGGGACCTTGGATTACCTACTAGAAAAACGCCGTTTTTGAGAAACGCGGAGCTTAATAATGGGCGCCTTGCGATGATTTCGGCATTAGGAATGATGACCCAAGAATTAGTTTTTGATAAACCTGTTTTTTAATGTAATGTAATGTAAAAGAACTCGACAAAATAAATAATTTGGCGATTTCATATATACGATGTATCCGCAAAGATACATTCCCAAAATTCTCACCAGAAAAGACCGGAAAAAACAATTATTCATGTTGAATAAATCCAAAAAAATGTACAAACAAAAGAAATATTATACCCGAAAAAAAGTGGCCTCTTTTCCGCATAAAACATCCAAGCATATTCTTAAGGCACGAAGAATATATAAAATCGACTCGATTGTCCCAAGTCCAGAATTAGCTCGAAAAACAGGATGTTCAATCGGGGCTTTACAAGAGATTGTGCGAAAAGGAGAAGGCGCGTATTATTCGTCCGGTTCAAGACCCAATCAAAATGCACAGTCATGGGGTCTCGCGCGTCTTGCTAGTTCCGTTACGGGTGGAAACTCTTCGGCAGTAGATTTTTCTATTTTAGAAAATGGTTGCCATCATAAAAAAACGGCTTATAAATTGGCAAAAAAATCCCAAAATATTCTTCTCTCCTCTCATAATATAACATGACGGATACTTATGACGATTTTCTCGAATCGCTACCAATGCATTATATGAACAAATATTCGGTTGAATTTATACAATATACAGTTGGCAGAATTAACAATTTATATAGGCTGATTGAAAAATATAAGGCAAGGTTAAAAAACACAGAACACATGATGGATCCTGCCAATATCAATAGAAAAATAACAAATGCGGTAAAAATACTTGAACAATTGCAAAAGGTTCAAAATTATATACAACAAGCTATTTTTAATGTGGAAAGATACATTAATATTTTAGATAACATGAAAAAGATTCCGAACGACGAACTTGTTCTTCAGGCGCAAAGTCAAACTCTTCAAGGTAGAGCTTTACAAACGGTGTACGACTTCAACATTCCTGCTACTGACCCAGTTGCAGCCCAAGCAATTGAACATGCTAGTGCAATATATAAACCGAAAAAAGGAGGCAAAACAAAGAGGAAAAAACGGAGTAAAAGTGCTTAAGTCATGTCATGTCATTTGTCTGAGTTTAAACTCGCTATACGTTAAAGGAATAGTGACAAGAGCAGGCGCGACTTTTCGAATTTCGTTTGTTTTCAGCATATATATATTCCGATAGGAACCACAGTACTTGAAAACGTTTTTGAAAACGAGTTTTTTGTTTTTATCCTGACACTCGTTTTTTGTTTTCTGTTCTTTCTTTTCTTCTTCCTTTTTCTTGGGTCTTAAAAAAGGAGCGTCTTTAAAATCAATTCCCATTTCACTTTTCTTCTTGTCTTTTTTAAGTTTTTCAAGTCTTTCTTGTTCTATATTCATAATGGTAAAAGGCGAAACACGGTTTTCAGGCAGCACTTGAGTATCCGTGAAAAAATCGAAACAATAAAACGTACGGACATATTTCATGGCAACGGCATTCAATAATTTATACGGAATTTGGGTGTCGGCATAATAAGAAAATGATTTGTGATAGGCATTATAGTACATGTAAATGTTTCCTAGTGGAGTATATTCCATCAAGACTCGCTGTTTCCAACTGCTTTCGAGAATATTGTCATTTGAATTTATAACCCTTTCATATTCGTCATGGTTATAAAACACCGGCTGGATATTTGCATTGTACTGTTCCTTATTTATTTCATATCCTTGAATCTGGTCCATGAAAAGACATTCTTGCTTTGAAGTATATTTTTCAGTAGGGGTCAAGGCAAATTTCACTCTCGGTTTCTTAGAGGCGAACTGGAACAGATCAACATAATATTTATTATACTTGGCTAAGCTGCGGATGAAATTATGGAGAGGAATCACAACATAATTCCAAAACAAGTCTTTAAAATAGAGAGACATTGATAATAGACACTGAATTGTTTTTATATTAGTTTTCTATATAGGTATTCATGAATAATGTACAAAAGCGATTTTTCATGTTTTTGATCGGATGTATGGGAACTCGCCTTCTCTTGGTTTTTATTGCGAAAACCATAAACACGAATTATCTTACATATTTAGGTTACCTAGCCTTACTACCAGCAACGGGGTTTATGTATATATATGCAACGGGTTCAAGGAAAACCGGACCGGAAACATTAGGAGAAAAAATATGGTGGAATGATTTAAGACCCATCCATTCTATTTTGTATTTCTTGTTTGCTTACAATGCTATTCACGGGAACAAACATTCTTGGATATATTTATTAGTGGATGTTATCATTGGATTTATCGCCTTTTTAGTTCATCATTGTCTCAAGCATCTTCTAGAATAATGGTTTTCGCCTCTTCTTTTCGTATCGCGAAAAGGGCGTCCATTTCCGCATCCAGGCGCTGGACTTCTATTCTTTCATATGTTTTATAAGCATTGTCCGGATGAAGCCTGACAAGGAACATTCCCTCGATAGGAATATCATACTTGTCTTCCAGAAATCGCCGGTATGTATTCAGCTGTAAACTGTAATGCCAAAATTTCGCATCGGGCATGTGCTGCAAACAAGGTGATTTCGACATTTTCCCAAATGCGTTTTCATGAGGAATTTCATTGCATCTTTTCCAGTCGTAAATATAAAACAGACCCGTGATTTCATCTCGAAAGACCATATCGATCGAACCTGACAATTTCAACTCATCGTAATAAACAATCCATTCGGTTCTGTACGGTTTCAAGGAAGGAAAATCTGCTTCGAATTTTTTAAAATAACCATATTCTATTGAGTCGTTTTCTACGGGCAAACCGTTGTAATAGCATTCAATATCATAATGCATTTGTGTACCCGCAGAAGAGGCCGAGTCTCCATTTTTTCTCCATCCATCCAATATTTCTTCTCTCGTTTTGCCGTAATATTTATAGGTTGGGTCTTGCATTTTTTTACTATTCATGATTCCGGTTACGATTCCTGGCCCATCAAACACGTCGAAATGATGGTGTACCCAAGTGGTCACTGAAGTATATCCTAATTGACCAAAGACTGTATAAATATGCGGTCCTTCATCGAAAATGATATTTTTATCGCGATCATGGGCGTTTAATTTTGAAAGTGTGAGTGGAACAACTTTGGCCATAATGATGATGTTTTTTATGAATACTTGTAATGTATATAATCAATTTTTTCGATATTAAAGTAAAATTCTAGAATATAGAAATGTACCGGCTATTAAAACGAATCATATGTGGAAAAGTTTTCATAAAAGATACCGATTTACCGAGTTGCTCAAATTGTGTTCATTTCATCATACCTAAAACCAAGGTTAGGGTTAATCTCGATGACTATGATTTTTACGGCAGATGTAAAAAATTCGGAAAGAAGAATTTGATTACGGGTGAAATCGAATATGATTTCGCTCGACATTGTAGAAAAGACGGTGAAAAATGTGGATATACCGGAAAAGAATATACCATCACCAAATCTAACTCGTGAGACTAGAATTCTCAGATGATATACACTCTTCGTCTCCTTCGCCACTAAGGTCATCTTCGTTAATGAATTCGTCCATATCTTTTTTAATCATGTCGTATACGTTCGTGTATAGCTTTCCAAGATCCGTTCCCATCATTTTCCGACTGTACTCAATGTCCTTGTTTTTCCATTCTTCTGAAGAATCCAATAACGCTTGATTGTTTCGTCTCCAAATGAAATAAAACTGCTGGATTTTAAACACAATCGTTTGCATAGATTTGGCAAATGCATCTTTTTCCTGCAATTTCCAAACTTCATCATCAAACACATACAACGTCTTGTCTTTTTGTCGAAAGGCGATTAAAGGTAACTCGGGATCAAGTAATGCTTCTTTTAGGCATTCTTCGACTCCATCGACTAATGAATTGTTGAGTGCCGTAATAAAATGCTGTTCCCGGACGTCGGCTTGTTTAATGAAATCTTTCCATCCGAATCTGGGTTTCTTCTTGGCATTGAGCCAAGTGATGATTTCGATTCTCCTCTTTTTCTGAAACACTTGTATTTTGTTTGCCAACGAAGCGACTTGTTTTTTCAGTTGATGATTCTGCCAAATAAGCATGTTTATGATTTTATCTCTTTGTACCTCTGTGTATTTCTTCTCGCTTGGCTCGTTCTGGCAACGTTTTATTTCAATCGCAGCGGCACAATAGACAATGTGTTTGTTACACGTTGTTTTGTTGCTAAAGGTTCGGCTACAATTTGAGCAAGGATAGTTCATGATTTCGGTTGGTTATAGTATACTCGGTTTTTGTGATAATCAATTTTTTGGTTTTTAGTTTATCTCTTGTAAATATAAATGAGCAAGTATCAAGACGAAAGTTCCTTTATGATTCCGAAAATTACCCAACAAGATAATCATATGTTAATGTCGAATGTCTACAAACGGACCAAAATTAAATATCTGAATATCGATTCCAAGTTCAGCGACGAATACGGTTCTTCGAGAGAAAAGAAAGACGGTCTTGCCAATTTTACGTTTACGTTGCCTGACAAAATAACGTCGGTCATCTCCATAAAAGTGAAAACCGTCGAATTGCCCGCCTCTTTTTATAACTTTTCCAAATCGTTACAGAACAATTATTATGCCATCGATGATGTGATCGTAGATATTAGCGACGGGTCTTTTACTTCCAGTACTACGCTTTTAGGAAGACTCAATCAAGACGTTGATGTAACCTTCACGTTTGACACTATACAGCAGAAAATCGTCATGGAAAATAATAGTTCACAAGAAACCACAGTGCATTTCGGGATTCTTAAAACAGGAGGAGTGGACAAATATAACTTGAAGAATAAACTGGGTTGGTATCTCGGATTTCGCGAACCGAGTTATACGATTTCGCCCGGAGGTGAAAGAATCGCCGAGTCGATTCTCGATTTAAATCCTACAAAATATGTGTACTTGGTAGTAGACGATTTCCAGCAGAATACGCTTAATAATTTCGTGGTCCCTCTGTATCAAAAATTGTTGAATAAATGTGTCTTGGCACGCATCTCTTTGGATTCAAATGTTTTCGAATTCGGGAAAATGATTAGTACGGAAACGTACGGAAATCTGGTTTCAGCCAAGAGAGAGTACAGTGGGAAAGCCGATATTCAACGATTGAAATTGGAGATTGTCAATGAGTGGGGTCAAGTGATGAATCTGAATTCAATGGATTTTTCATTCTGTTTGGAAGTCGAATATGAATAGGGGTTTTCTGGAATTTATGGAAGAAATTATTTTTTTATTTTTCCTTTAATAGGTATTTTTGTCTCCCCCCCCCCTCATATGAACATGGATGTTTATAACCAATCAGACACGTATAAACATTTATGCTATACCAAAAAACAATATTATTAAGAGTAAAAATAAAAGTACACTGTTCAGGAGCTACAAAACCCAAATTTCATATTGTTTATTATAAATCAGTATGAAAATTATACCCCATTAAGAACCATCATGTCCACTTCCGATTTGATTTCCTTCATGAGTTCCTTGTCTTCCCTGTCGAATCTGGATTGAAATCCTCTGAAATGTTCTTGTTTTGATTCGGAGATTTTATTCTTGTTTTCTTTGAATTTGTCGTCAAGAATATAGTAACTATTGTTAACCATGGTATCGATTGCGTCTTTACGATCCACTGTTTTCCATTTTTTATTGTTTCCCATGACGGAAGCATATGGTAGTTTCTTGTTGGTGATTTTAATGTTGTGATTCTCGGGATGTTTCGGGTCAAAATGGATTTTTTCCACGAGAGAAGGAATGGACTTGTACACGCGACCGATACATTCCAAGATTGCCTTGTCGTCAAGGTACTCTGTGTTTTCGTTGCCGAATGCGTTAATGTTGATGTTGACCTGAGTCTCAATATTATTGTTTGTCTGGGTATCAATGGTGTTATTGTTATTGTGGTTATTGGTTTGTGCACACGTCGCTTGTTTATCCAGAATTAGGGCGATTTGCGCTTTAACTTCAGCTAGTTCCTTTTCGTATGACTTAAGTTTTTCTATCAATTCAATATCGCTCGGTTGCTGTGATGACTTAATGTCTGTACCTTTTTTACTTTTTTGATGTTGTTCGCACGTTTTACGGTGGACGTATAAACTCTGATGGTATGAATAAGATCGTCCGCATACACAACTGAGTGTTTTATTATCACTTGTTGTGTTTGAACGTTCTGCATGTCTACGTGTAGACAAATGCTTTTTATAATATGCCTTGTTTTTGAAATTCAAATTGCAGATACTGCAATGAACTAAGGTTGTAGTAGTTTCTTCGTTCATTTATGATAAAGATGATAAATGTTTATATATATACATTAATATATAATATTATGTATATATATTTATAATTCATCCTATAAACAACGGAATGATTCTGAACGTACGTAATTTCTTCTAATTTTTTTAAATCTGCTAAAACAAATGTCGTAAAGATGCTAACAGACCGTATTGAGAGAGAACATGATAAATCTAAAAAATTGATATCCAAAATATGAATAGTAGAATAATCCATTAAAAGTGACATGAAGAACTCGATAGAACAGGATTATGCGATTGATTTGTTTCTTGCAGGAAAAAACATTGCACTCATGGGCCCAGCCGGAACGGGAAAAACCACGTTGGTTGCAAAATTCAAGGAGCTTGCATTAAAAAACAATAAAACGATAGCGGTTACCGCCTTGACTGGTTGCGCGTCTTTATTACTGGGAAGCGGTGCGAGAACCTTAAGTTCATGGAGTGGGTTGAATGTTCCGAAGGGAACCCATGCTGCCGTAGTAGATCGATTTTATAAAAACGAAAAGAAATATTCCGTGTGGGAGAAGACGGATATTCTTCTTATCGACGAGGTGAGTATGTTGTCGCAATATTTGTTTGACATTTTGGACGATGTTGCAAAATCCATTCGGAATTCAACCTTACCATTTGGTGGGATGCAAATCATCTGTATCGGTGATTTCCACCAATTGCCTCCTATTCTGTCGACTGGAGAATTGAATTCTGGCAATTACTGTTTTGAATCTCGACATTGGAAATCGACGTTTCCCGAGGAAAGCCATGTAGTCTTGAAAACCATATTTCGGCAAAGTGACCCGCTATTTCAGTCAGTTCTTACCGGTATTCGTAATGAAAAACTAGAACCGGAACACAAGACAGCACTCAACCAATGCCTAGGTAAAGTGTACAAAAAGGAGGAACACAGTGGATGTTCTTTACCGAAAATCATGCCCTTGAAATCGCAATGTGATAAAATCAACGAAGACATGTTTTCGACAATCCATGAACCTTCGTACGAATACCATTTGGACGAGAGAACAGATTTCAAAACTTGGGTTGAAACCACGATTCCCTTACCGGAAGAAATCGTGATGAAGTGTTGTAGAATCAACACCAAAACAACAGAACAAGAAATCAAAAATCTAAGGGCATCCAGTTCATTTCCTGAAACCATTCACTTGAAAAAAGGCGCATGTGTCATGTGTACTACCAATTTGGACTTGGACCATGGAATTTGTAATGGATCAATTGGTACAGTGGAAAAATGCGACAACACCGGAGTCATTGTAAAGTTTTCGAATGGAAGAGTTGTGACGATTACCAAAAAATATTGGCAGTCTGAAGATTATCCGACAATTGTAGTAGGCCAAATACCGCTCATGTTAGCTTGGGCAATTACAATCCACAAGAGTCAAGGCGCAACGTTACCCATGGCTGAAATCAATATTGGGAATTCCATCTTTGCTCCAGGACAAGTATATGTTGCCGTGTCTCGAGTAAAGTCTTTAGAAGGGTTGTACTTGACGGAATTCAATCCCTCGAAAATAAGGGTCAATCCAAAAGTCAAGGAGTTTTATAAAAATGCTCCCGAATTCGATTTCGGATACGAATCTGAAGAAGAGGAAGAAGAAGATAAAGATGAACTAAACGACATTAAACTGATACATTATGCTTACAAAGGCTAACCATAAGCTTTAGAAAATAAAAATAATTCATTTTTTTACTGGTTAAAATGGATTATTATTGGTGTTCGAATCGAATTATTTGTAAATTGTTGGTAATATATATAGAATGTCAACCCAAACGATTTTTATGGGCAGTATTTCCGGGGGCTTTGCTACCAGTGCCCTCTTGACTTCTACCAGTGACGCGCCAGGTGCCATTCCGTTATACGTGAAGGAAACAGAGAGCACTGTATTTTCTCTCTCGGGAGACCAAATCACCTTTGAAAACGTCGGAACGGCCTTCCTGACGGTTTACTACCTCGACGTGTCGGGATATTTGGACGCTTCTTTAAATGTCAGCGTCGAAACTTTTCCAATCAACCAGACAATCACAATGGTCTCTTCGATTTCTGGTGAATATCTTTCAAGCAGTTTTCTCACGTCTTCTACTAACGCAACAAGTCCGGCAGTCCCAGTGTACTCGTATGATCCCATTAATCTCAATCCAAACGTTTTTTCTATTTCAGGCGACAACCAGATCATATTCGGCGAAATTGGAACGGCGATACTTGCAGTAAAATACCTCAACGTGGTAGGATACAACGATGCCACCCAGTATGTAACAGTTCAAACGATACCAAGGAACCAAACCATTACAATGGGAGCAGTTACCGGGGTTTTCGATACTACACTAAGCCTTACCGCTTTTAGTGACGCAAGTGGTAGTGGCCCACCAGTTTATACGAACCCTAGCAGCAGTCCGTTATATACACTTTCCGGAGACCAAATTTTATTCGGCGGGGAAATAATAGGAACAACATCAATAACCGTCACTTTCCCATCGGTATATGGATACAACGAGGCATCTCTAACAGTACCAGTCACAATAACAAAAAAAACACTAACAATCACCATGGCCGATGTTTCAGGAAACTATAAATCCAGCACAACGCTGTATTCTTACAGTAATGCATCTCCTTTTCTTGCAAATTTGAGTCCACATCAGTACATAAACATCAACAATAGCAACGTTTATTCTATTTCTGGAGATGAAATTACATTTGAAAGGATTGGTACGGCAACCCTCCTCGTGTATTATTTGGAAACGTCCGAATACAAGGACGCATCTTTAAATATAACCGTGAATACTTTGAAACTTGATCAAAACATCACCATGAATAATATCATTCAAGGGAATTATTTATCAAATCAACTGTTGGTTTCTTCAAGTGATGTGAGTGGAGCAACGGCATCCTATACAAACCCCAATCCCCAAAATACGGTGTATTCGATTTCTGGGGATATTATTTACTTTACTGGAATAGGCACGGCAGATATGGTCGTGAGTTATGAAAAGTATGGTTATAAAGATGCTTCGATGAATATTTCGGTAACCACCGAAAAAATCAACCAAACGATTTCTATGAATGATATTTCAGGTGATTTCGGGACGAGTATTACACTTATTTCTTCTAGTACGGCCATCGGAACATATTCTCCAATATACTCGGGACCGCAAACAATATCCGGGGACACTCTTACATTTGGCAACATCGGAACATCTACGCTTCAAGTATTATATCAAGTATATGGCTACAACGATGCGTCATTAAATGTCCTCGTCGAATCACGAACGGCAACTCAACAGATTTTCATGAACAATATATCTGGCGATTTCTTGTCAAGTGCTACTTTGTCATCTTCCAGTACCAGCGGAGCTTCTTCGCCGGAATACGTCAAGGAAACGGCAAGTATGGTATATACTCTTTCAGGAAACCAAATAATATTTGGTGAAATCGGAACAGCTCCATTGACCGTCTACTACCGATCGGTTTATGGATATTACGATGCCTCGATGGTTATAATGATAGAAACACAAAACAAGGCGCAAACCATAACCCCCAACAACACAAGCCATATCATCAGCGGAACTTATAAAAGTAGTCGGGTTCTGCAATATACAAGTGACGCAAGTGCAAGCGCTTTGCCAGAATATCAGGTCACGAATAACTCAATCTATACTCTTTCAGGAAACATGTTAACCTTTGCCGAAGTTGGGACGGCCAGTCTTGTACTGTATTTCCGAAATTTCTATGGATATCTTGACACGTCACTCAATATTACTGTAGAAACGACACCGAACTTTACCTATTCTGTTACCGTGTCGGGTGGCGTATTTCATCTCGATGGTATTCCGAGACCGGCCATCAATTTCGAAGAAAGTAAAACGTACAAGTTTGACCAGACGGATGTGACCAACGTTGGATTTCCTCTGATTTTCGGGAAACTACCGGATACCAATCTAGTGGAAGAAGGAGTCATAATCGCGGGAACTCCTGGCCAGGCCGGCGCATATTCCCTAGTAAAGACGCCATCTAATTTCCTAGATCCACTGTTTTACTTTGACGCAGCAATTCCCGGAATGGGCACAAGTCTTGCGTATGATGTTAGTTATAGTCTAAGAATCGTTTACCAACCAGATTTCGGTAGAAACAAATATGCCTTTTCAGTATCTACTCAAGGAGGAGCTTATTTTACACAACCCAATATCACGTTTACCGGACCGAACAAGTATTATTTCGACGTGTCGCAATTTCCGAGCCCGAGTTTCATTCCCGTATTCGGCACACAGGTAGACGTTTCTTCTACGGTATATCCAGGAACAGTGTACGATTCAGCCAACGAATATATTTTATTAGACTTGACAAATTATACGGGGAGTCCACTGAAAATGTTTGAGAGAACAATACCAGGGATGGGATACGTCGAGCCACTTTCAACAATTCATACTTATGTCGTATCCATGTCAGATGATCAGCTGTACATCTACCTTGATGGAGTGGAATCTCCCTCGATTGATTTCCAGCCAAACGAGACATATTTGTTTCTTCAAGATGGTGCCACAAACCAAAATTATCAGATCATGTTCTCTCAATTTGATCGAAAGCTGCCGTATTTTTATGGAAACAATTCATATTCTTATGTGGGAACACTCGGCCAACCGGGCGCATATACTCAAATCACAATACCAGCCGATTTCTCAGGAACCTTGTATTATTTTTTAAAGTCATATACTCATGAATACAAATACGACGTGAAAATCCAGCAAAACTATCTGGGTCAGCCCGTTTATGCATTGAATGAATATAACCAAAAAGATATTTCCTTGACTGCACCGAACCGATATTTATTCAACGTAGACGCGAGTTCAAACACGTCCTATGTGTTAGATTTCAAAAGTAATCAAACCTTTCTCTCGTCTTCCTATATCACCCGAGGCCGGACACCAGGAACAAACAAGGCATTTGTTTTATTGGATCTGACGATATATCAGGGACCCCAGTTGTTTTATCGAGATAGAAATGTCGACAACATGGGATACTACGAAACTGTTGCAGATGCTGAATACATTGTGACGGTATCAGGTTCAACTCACGATTTTTACATCGACGGTACACGTTACCCACCAATCAATTTCACGGCAAAGACCAGTAAATTCGATCAGTCGGACCCAACAAACGCGGGTCACCAGCTATATTTCAGCACGGATCCTTACTCGGTCGTTCCTTTTTACGACGTGAGTGTCCAAACAGTTGGGACTCCAGGATTTCCCAATGGATATTCTACCGTGACAGTGCCATCTGATTTTTCGGGCAATTTATACATTGTAAACCAATATTCTACGGTTTCAAGGACAACCAAGTATTTTGTAAAGCGTCTTTTTAATGCATATAATCAGCCCACGTTTGCATTTTCGTCATCTCTTACTGGCCCTTATTACAATCAAGTGGATCTCAGTTTCAATAGTCCGAATCAATATTTATTCGAATACTACTGGGACATGAATAATCCTACGGCAAATACACATTCTTACAGCCTCGTTTTCGGAACACAAGTCGATGTAAGTTCCACCATTTATTCCGGTACTGTAAACTTGGAAACACCAGGTTCATATCGATCCGCCGTTTATCTGGACTTATCTGGTTATAATCAAAATTCAGCACTGTACGCATTCAACGCTACGACCTCGAATATGGGATACAGCCCTCCTCCGGCCTCACCTGATTTCACATATACGGTAACTGTTTCTGGAGAAGTGTTTTGTTTGAATGGCATTTCAAGATTGGCGATTGATTTCGATGCAAACAAGAAATATTTATTTATTCAGTCGGACCCTACCAACGTCGGATATCCCATGATTTTCGGAAAACTGCCAAATGATACCGCAAATATCGTCCAGAATGGCATTAAAATTGTTGGTACGCTAGGTCAGCCGAATGCATACACGCTGGTCACCACTCCGTCAGATTTTATGGATTCCTTGTTTTATTTCCATACGACTTTGCCAAATAAAGGCCCGGCGATTGCATATACAGTAAGCTATGCAGTCAAACGGGTAGTAACAAGATCAGGATCATCGGTTTTTTCCATTTCCACATCGGGAGGTTTGTTTTACAACCAACCGGCGATTTCGTTTACGGGTCCGAATAAATATTATTTCAATGTCGCCGATTCGACAAACACGGGATATCAACTTGTTTTCGGAACACAAATCGACGTGTCTAGTTCGATTTATAGCGGTACCATGTATGACCAAATTGTGGACGGAAACGCAGGAGCTTTTGTTTTCCTGGATCTTACTGATTATATCGGCCTACCCTTGTACTTGTTTGAGAGAAATAACACGGGAATGGGATACACCCCAGCACCCACAACACCTGATTTTTCTTATAATGTCACGATATCTGGCAACTCGTTTGTACTAAACGGAACCGAACGTCTGTTTATCGATTTCGATGCAAACAAAACATATTTATTCAACCAATCAAACAGTACCAATATATCCGGAGAAGGAGACATTGCATTCGGAAAATTACCAGACGATACGTCAAATCTACTTTCTACAGGTATTTCTTTTGTGGGAACTCCAGGAAGACCTGGTGCATATACATTTCTCTCGTTGCCTTCCACTTATTTGGATAGTTTGTTTTATTTTCATCCGAGTATTTCGGCAAGAGGACCAACAACACCATACGATGTAGTCTATTATGTCAAGACACAAGTAGTTAATGGCCAGTCGAAACAGTATGTAATTTCGCAGTCTTCTGGTGGACCATATCAACCCATAAATTTCGATACATCCTTCTCTCGCCCTAATAAATATTATTTCAATGTCGCCGATTCGACAAACACGGGATTCAAGATTGTATTTGGTACTGAACGCGATGTAAGCAGTTCGATTTATGGCGGAACAGTATATAATCAAAATATCGGAGGGTCAACGGGGGCGTTTGTATATTTGGACTTGAATGATTATCCTGGAGCTCCATTGTATTTGTTTGAAAGCGCGACGAAAGGAATGGGGTATACATTACCGGAAGTAACTGCAAACACGTATACTATGGTTTTGGATGTCAGTACACAAATAGGAATAACCTTGTCTGGAAACTTTTATCCAAATATCAACTTTACCCCAGGTGAGACGTATGTTTTCACGCAAAACAGTCCTACAAATGCCAATAGTCAACTGGTCTTTGGGACAACGCTATATAGTTCCGAGTTCTACACGACTGGAGTAACGTATTCGGGCACGCCGGGTACCAATGGCGCCTATACTCAGATAAAAGTCCCGATAGATTTTTCTTCAGGCACGCTGTATTATTATACGGCAAAAAGTACAGGATATAATAGATATTTTGTAAAGGTTGTTAATGATGTATGTGGAAATCCGCAATTCTCCTTTTCGCAAACGGGGATAACATATACGGCAAGACCGAATCTTTCATTTACCAGTCCGAACCAATATTTATTTAATGTCTCTCACACATCAAATGTGGGAAATGTTCTCTCGTTTGGAACAGAAATCGGAACACCCATCTCCACATTCGTTACCCGGTTTGGGACACTAGGGTCAAGTAATGCCATGGTAGTCTTGGACTTGTCTGGAACAGCCAACGTCAATAACCCAAACCCATATCATTATTTCGGATCGGCGAATTCATTGGGATTTCATTATACGGTAAGTGGTTCTCTCGATTCATATGATTTACTTACGACAGCAGCAGTATATTACGTGAAAGTTGTGCAAAATTCACTCGGTGCAAATGTGTATGCATTATCAACATCTGAAAATGGGACATATTACAACCAAAGTGTCATCAATCTAGTTGCGCCGAACAAGTTTTTGTTTATTACGGCTCATAGTTCGAATGTTGGATTCAAGATGGTATTTGGTACAGATCTTACTGCATTTACCGATCCTTCGAAACAATACACAGCAACTACATATAGAATTCGAAACGCAGGTGATACAAATGCAAATATTTACTTGGATCTCAGCGGGTATACGGGGAAGCAACTATATTATTTCGATAGTAGTTATGCGAATATGGGGTATGTTGAAACACGAGCAATGCCAAAAATTTCGAATTTCATTATGGCAAGTACGAATTGGCAGGCTCAAAATTTCGAAACAACAGTAACTGCAAATAGCGACAAGGTTGCGATTTCAAATGACTTGAACAACTGGACTGTTATTGGTGCAAGCCAAACTTTTCTATACGCAATACAAACGGTGGTTGCGAATGATTCCATCATAATAATTGGTGGAAGAGGATTGACATGTTCAGTGGCATGGTCGACTGATGGTAAAATTTGGAATCCGGTGTTGAATATTCCCAACACGCCAACAGTATTGGAATCTGGTGTACAATCTATCGTGTGGAATGGTGGTGCGTGGGTTTTATTAGGTTTTGCGGGTTCTCAATTTGTATATACTTCGTTGGATGGCAAAACATGGACAGTAAACAACATAGCTTCATCCGTCGGGTTGGCCTACGGACCGATCATAAGTAGTGACAAAAAAGGGAAACTCTTTATTCCAGAGCACACCGCACAAACAGTCGTTTTAGGGTCTTATTCATTGGCTTCACCACAATCGATAACATGGAGTCGAATAACACCTTGGTCTTCGCAGCAAAGGATAAGCTTTGTTAAATATTCAGGCGGGTTCTTGTATGTTTTTGGTAATCAAACTTGGGCTAAATTAGATGGAACAAGTTTGCAATCGGTTCCATTTATTACAGCCAATGCGGCTCAAGTCGAAGGTAATGACACGGAAATTGTGTTGATTGGTCAAACTGAAATTCAAAGTCAAGTATTTTATAGATCATATCTTATAAACGCTAGTTCACCTAGCAGCAATTATGCTTATACTAATTATCTATATAATGGCACGAATCCGTGGCGGTCCTTCGTATATGACACCTTAAGTCAAACTTGGTATTTGTTTCTTTCAAACTCGATTATGCAATCAACTGACCGGGGCGCAAGTTGGGTATCTTTTAATTCAACTAATCCCAATCCTACCGCGTCACTGAATATCCATTTATCTACTACCCAATTGGTTCCTGCATTAAACGAGATAAGCCTTAAAACAGTGACTATTGCAACCGGCGACATCAATGTCGACGGACAAAGGTATCCTGTAATCAATTTCCAACAAAATAAAAAATTTGGGTTCGACCAGTCGAGTGCATCGAATATCGGAAACCAGTTATACTTCAGCACAGATCCATACTCTATTTCTCCATTTTACAATACTGGGTTTTCGATTTTCGGTCAACTCGGTGTTTCCGGCGCATATTCCGTAATAAGTGTTCCCGCTGATTTTTCAGGTAATTTGTACTACGTGACTGCTGCCCAGACGCTACCACAAAGCGACTATAAATACTATGTGAAACGGGTTTTGGACACATTAAATCAACCTGTATTTGCATTCTCGACTTCATGGAATGGTCCTTACATAAATCAACTCGATCTTTCTCTCACTGCAAACAAAAAGTATTACTTTGAATACTACTTCGACATGAGTAATTCTACTGCAAATACCCATTCTTCCAAACTTGTATTCGGAACAACCGTCGATGTTTCTTCAAGTATTTACAGCGGTACCGTTTATAAGGAATCGGTTCCAGGTTCCTATCGCTCGGCTGTGTACCTGGACTTGTCTGGTTATACTGGAGATCAATTGTATGCATTTAATGATCAAAGTGGAAACATGGGATACAGTCCTCCGCCAATTTCCGATTTTTCATACAACGTGACCGTTTCGGGTGGGGTTTTCTGTCTCAACGGGATACCGAAACTCGCAATTAATTTCGACGCGAGCAAAACGTACATGTTCACACAGACTGACCCGACAAACGTAGGTTTCCCCATGATTTTCGGGAAATTACCGGATGACCCGACAAATATAGTCAAGAGTGGTGTAAAGATAGTCGGAACACTTGGACAGCCGAATGCATATACGCTGCTGACGACAACGTCGACATTCAAGGATTCATTATTTTATTTTCATGCAACTCTGCCGAACAAAGGCCCAGCAATCGCATTTGATACACTTTATACGACGAAAGTAGTGCAAAATATACTCGGACAAAATGTTTTCTCCGTAAGCGTGTCCGGAGGAGTGTTTTATAATCAACCTGAACTTACGTTTACAGGACCAAATAAAAAGTATTATTTCAATGTTTCTGAAGCGACAAATACAAATTACAAACTGGTTTTTGGAGAACAGGTAGATGTATCTTCGAGCATATATACCGGAACACTTTATAATCAGTACGCGTCTGGGATTTCAGGTTCTTTTGTGTTTTTAGATTTGACAGACTACAGTGGCCAATCGCTCTATTTATTCGATAGAACCAATGCTAGAATGGGTTTCGTTCCTCCGGCGACTTCAGATGCGTTTTCCTATGCAGTAACCATGGTTGACCAATATTCAATTTCTCTCGATGGAGAGGCGGGAAAACCGATAACCTTTGAGAAGAACAAGTCATATGTTTTCAATCAGAGCAACAGTACAAATTACAACAATCCCTATCAAATCGTGTTTTCCGTAAGCAAAGGAATGCTTCCCTATTACAATACCAGTTTGAATTATTCAATAGTCGGAACACTAGGAGGACCAGGAGCCTATACCCAACTCACATTGGGTTCCGATTTCTCGGGTTCGTTGTTTTACTTTTTAAAGTCATTAACACGAGATTTCAATTATAACTTGAATGTTAAGCAGAATTATTTGGGACAAAATGTGTTAGCAGTAAACAATATTATCCAGTCCAAAATTACTTTTACTGCACCTAACAAGTATTATTTCGAAGTTGAAGATAGCACAAACACTCCTTACCGGTTGGTTTTTGGAACGACCCCCGATCTAAGTAGTTCGACGGCAATCGTTTCTTCGAGAATAATCAGAGGTAGAACCCCAGGGTTGACTAGCGCGTTTGTGTTTTTAGATTTGTCGGGGTACGCTGATGCCGAATTATTTTACTTTGACACGAGTTTCACGAAAATGGGATATTATGACTTGTCACTTGCAACCACATATGTGGTAACAAAAACAGGCAGTGACTTTTTCCTAGATGGTTCCAAGAATCGCTTAATTAATTTCAAGTACGGGACTAAGAAATTCAACCAATCCAACTCATCTAACGCGAATGCCCAACTTTATTTCAGTAAAGACCCATATTCAATCACCCCGTTTTACGACATAAGTGTGACGGTGGTAGGTGTACCAGGACAGGTGGGAGCTTTCTCCGTCATCACCGTACCAACCAGTTTCACCGACAATTTATATTATGTGAACCAGGAATCGACTCTTCCACGCAATTTCAAGTACTATGTGAAACGAGTAATCAACACTTCCTACAACCAGCCCGCATTTGCATTTTCAACAGTCTGGGATGGCTCCTACACGAATCAATTAAATTTGAATTTGGTTGCGCCCAACAAATATTATTTCGAATACTACTTTGACATGAGTAATTCTACTGCAAATATCCATTCTTCCAAACTCGTTTTCGGAACAACCAGCGATGTAAGTTCCAGTATTTACAGCAGCACAGTTTATAAGGAGTCGGTTCCCGGGTCTTATCGCTCGGCTGTGTATCTCGACTTGTCTGGTTACACGGGAAGTCAGTTGTATGCTTTTAATGATGTTAGTGGGAACATGGGATACAGCCCTCCGCCTGCCTCTCCAGATTTTTCATATAATGTTACCGTTTCTGGTGGAGTGTTTTTCTTAAATGGAATATCAAAACTAGCTATAAATTTCGATGCGAACAAAACATATCTGTTCATACAGTCGGATCCTACCAACGTTGGCTTCCCCATGATTTTCGGCAAATTACCCGACACAAATATTGTCCAATCTGGAGTAAAGATCGTAGGAACACTCGGCCAACCGAATGCATATACACTTGTAACGACACCGACAACATTTAAAGACCCCCTCTTCTATTTCCACCCAACGATACCAGGGAAGGGTCCGGCGATTGCTTATGATACCAGTTATGTTTTGGCAAGTGCTAAAAATAAAGCAGGGGCCTATGTGTATTCTCTCGCGACTGGAAACGGCGCGTTCTACATGCAACCCAACTTGTCATTTATATCAGGAAATAAATATTACTATGACCTTTCATTGTCCAAACCAACTCTGTTATATAAGGATGTTGATTATCTCTCGAATAACACTGGGATCACTGCCAGTGATACAACTAATCCGAATTATACACTCCGAGCAGGAATCACGAGTCTTGCTATTTCTGCCGATAAAAAGCGAATGATTGTAACTGTCGGCATGGGCCTTAATCGTATCTACTTTTCAACATATACAACAACTTGGTCGACGTTAACGCCCATCCTAGATACGGTTTCTAGAAGTTATAAAGCTGCCATCTCTACCGACGGTTCCCGAATAGTTGCTACGAATTACGGCGGTTATACTTACATTAGCACTTGGAATGGTACAAATTTTAGTGTATTAACCCAGACTTTAGATTCCAACACATATTTGCTTCAGAACATTGCAATGACATCAGATGGATCCCGAATCGTCGGAGGCGAAAATGGAGGAGGTATTCGTTTCGCCTCTTGGAATGGTTCAAATTACAGTGCATTTACGCGATGTACACTAATAGCGGAAGGAATTATTACGGCATTAGCAGTGTCACAGGACGGCAACCGGATAGTTTATGCCTCGAATTCTTTTTTTGCATATGTCGCTTTCTGGAACGGTGAAACATACGGCCCTGGAAGACATTTCCAGGGACCAGATTCCACAGTTGCAAGTGGTATTGTAAACATGAAATTTTCGCCCGATGCCAATATAGTTTTCGGCTTTACAGATGGGGTCGGAGGAAATGGCAGCCAGAATTTTTATTCCAAATTTATAGATGCGTCGCAAAATTTCAGTTCGCCATTTATGATCACTACGAGCCTTCCGATGAATACACGTTACTACGGCGTTGATATTACGTATGACGGTAATGAATTATATTGGTGTCCTTTTGGTGGCGTTGTTGATCCCTATATTAACAAGACAAGTATTACTTATGTAATGTCTGAATCAGGAGGTACTAATTACAATGTGGTTTTCGGTACTCAGCCCGATATTTCATCCAGCATTTATAGTGGAACAGTTATTTCTGGAGACAAAACCAAAATGCTCCTCGACTTGACAGATTACAGTGGCGAACCGTTGTATTTATTCGATAGCGTAGTTACTGGAACAGGATATATCCCACCCAAAACACCAAACAATTCTTATTCTGTTACCATGTCTTCTGACCAACTGTACATATACCTTGACCAAATAGAATCCCCTACCATAAATTTCCAGGCTGGCCAGACATATGTATTTCTTCAAGACGCAAGTTCAAATGTCGATTACCAAATCGTGTTTTCACGCACCTACGGAATGCTCCCTTATTACGAAACCAACTACTCGCTCGTTGGGACACTCGGTCAACCCGGAGCATACACACAGATTACTTTGCCTACGGATTTTTCAGGAACACTATATTACTTTTTGAAATCAGTAACGAGAGAATATACGTATCATGTAAATATCCAGCAAAATTATTTGGGGCAGAATAAATTTGCCATCGGCGATGTCAGTTCGGGCGTCCATTATATCCAAAAAAATATTGCATTAACGTACCCGAACCGATTTTATTTTGAACTCGACGATAGTACAAACGCGCCATATCAAATGGTATTTGGTACCGTAGCTGATTCCCAAGTTTCTGCAATTCCGGTGATAAGAGGAAGAACGCCAGGTACAAACAAGTCTTTTGTTTTGGTTGATTTGTCACGATTCAGTTATTCCGGTAAAACCATATTTTATTTCGATGCCGTTACTACAAAGATGGGATATTATACAACCACGACAGACATTACCCATACTGTAACACTTTCAGGGGGGAACAATGATTTTTACTTGAACGGTTCGCGATATCCGATTATAAATTATAAATTCAACGGCGTATATGGCTCGAACAAGTTTGACCAATCGAACCCTTCAAATGCAAACACGCAACTATATCTCAGTCTCGACCCTTATTCCATAACTCCCTATTATGACGCCAGTGTCGCGGTGGTCGGCACACCAGGACAGGCCGGTGCATATTCTACGGTAACCGTACCCACGTCGTTTTCAGGCGGAAATATATACTACGTGAACAAGGCATCGACTTTATCAAGAAACGTGAAATATTACGTGAAAAAAGTGTACAATGCCTATAACCAATTGGTGTATGCCTTTTCTTCAACATGGGCCGGTCCATACATAAACCAGTTAAATATTTCATTTACCGCACCAAACCAATATTACATTGAGAATTACTTCGACATGAACAATCTTAATTCGGACGCATCTCTACTTATGTATTATCCATTTGATCGGACCACGATAAACGGCACTGGAATTGCAAATTTAGCTTCAGGGGCTGCTGTATATGATGCGTCTTTCCGAAATGTGGGAACGATTTCATCGACGTCTTTTAAAGTCGGTTCAGGGTCTTTGTTTCTAAGCAATATTTCTGGCGGAAATAACTGTATCGATGCGGCCAAATTGAGTGCGACGGCAGTCCCAAGTGCTACAGGTAGTGAAATTGCCATGGCTTATTGGGTATACCCGACAGAAAAAAATGCTATTTTGGTTGACTTTGCAACAGCGTATTCCGGGACAAGCAATATTGTCCATGCATTGTCTCCGACTCCAACGGCTGCAAGTTCCTTTACTAGTGTAGTTATTTATCCAAATACCACGACGGGAACTTTCATAGCCTCGACACAAACCATCCCATTAAACACATGGACTCATATCTGTTGGGTGTGTACAAACGACACGAACAAGACGAATAAAATATATATCAACGGCGTATTGAACACTACCAAATTAAATGTGGCATACCCTACATCTGTTGCAAGAAATAGCAACTTTATTGGTAATGGTAACAATGCAAGTTCGCTAGGATTGAATGGGTTTATGGATGATTTCCGTTTCTATGGTCGGGGACTGATTCAATCTGAAATTACTTCATTATATAACTATGTCGAAACAACCACTGTATCGAAGAACTTTTTATCATTCGGCGAACAAGTTGATGGTCCGAATGTGTATGCAAACACAGTCTATAAAGAAACAGGTATTGAAGGTGCTTATCGTTCTGCTGTGTATTTGGATTTGTCAGGATATACGGGAAATCCACTCTATGCTTATGATGTTTCTACTAGTAATATGGGGTACAGTCCACCGCCGACGAATCCCGATTTTTCGTACAATGTGACCGTTTCGGGAGGAGTGTACCATCTTAATAATATACCCAAACTTGCCATCAATTTCGCCCCTTCTCGTACTTATTTATTCATCCAGTCCAACCCGACCAATACTGGATTTCCCATGATATTCGGGAAAGCGCCGGATGATACCACGAATATCGTAAGTGAAGGAATCAAAATCGTAGGATCTCTCGGACAACCAGATGCATATACCACCGTGACGACTACGGCGGCTTTCAAAGATCCACTATTTTATTTCTGTGCCACTCTTCCGAATAGAGGTCCAGCAATCGTTTATGATTTCAGTTATACTTTAAAAACTGTAACAAATGTATTAGGACAAACTGTTTATGCTGCAGCAATCGGAGCCGGTGCATTTAATTCCCAGCCGGACATTTCATTTTCGAGTGGGAGCCGGTATTATTTCAATGTGGTATTGCCTCAAGTATCGGGCGTTTATTCCACAACAATGGTTTTCGGAACACAAGTAGACGTATCGTCGAGTATTTATACAGGAACTGTATTGGATGGAAGTGCAGGGTTGTTTTTATTCCTTGATCTGACTGATTATAGTGGCACACCCTTGTATTTGTTCGACAGAGTCACGTCGGGAATGGGATATACATCACCATCGACACCTAATAACTCTTATGCAGTGACCATGTCACCTGACCAGCTCTATATATATTTGGATGGTGTCGAATCTCCTACGATTAACTTTCAGGCCAATCAAACGTATGTGTTCCGACAGAACGACATCACAAACACCAATTATCAACTCATGTTTTCCAGAGCAGAAGGGATGTTACCTTATTATACGACGAATTATTCTATCGTAGGAACACTCGGTCAGCCAGGAGCATACACGCAATTGAAAATGCCCGCTGATTTCTCGGGAGCAAGTATCAAATACTTTTTAAGGTCAGTCACGAGAGAATTCAAATACCACATGACTATCGAGCAAAACTACCTAGGCCAGAATAAATTTTCAATCGGTGACGTTTCTGCAGGAGCAGCCCATTATTTACAGAAAAATATAGTATTCGCAGCACCGAATCGGTATTATTTCGAGGTAGATGACCCGAAGAATTCACCGTATAGAGTGATGTTTGGAACGACCCCTGATCTCAGTAGTTCTTCGATAGTTTCGTCAAGAGTGACTAGAGGTAGGTCACCGGGAGCAACAAATGCGTTTGTGTATTTGGATTTGTCTGGATATACCGGAGCATCCTTATTCTACTTTGATACTAGTTTTTCGAACATGGGATATTACGGTACGACTACAAGTAATACGTATGTAGTATCTGTTTCAGGAAACAATGACTTCTTCATAGATGGAACGCGGTATCCATTGATCAACTTTAAATTTAACACAGCATACGCATCCAACAAGTTCGACCAGTCAAACCTTTCGAATGCAAATACGCAAATCTATCTCAGTCTTGACCCTTATTCCATAAGTCCATATTATGACGCCAGCGTCTCAGTGGTCGGCACACCAGGACAGGTCGGTGCATATTCTACGGTAACCGTTCCCACGACATTTTCAAGCGGGAACTTGTATTATGTAAACAAAGCATCAACTCTATCAAGAAATGTGAAATATTATGTGAAAAAAACATACAATGCATATAATCAACCGGCTTATGCGTTTTCTACGTCTTGGAATGGCCTGTATATTAATCAGATGAAACTATCATTTACCGCACCAAACCAATATTACTTTGAGAATTATTTTGACATGAACAATCCGCCAGTCGCGGTTGGGGGATTAACTTACTCCACTAATTTCGCACTCAATACAGACCCAGCATTGAGGATGTATTATTCATTCGATCCGGCCACGACCAATGCCAACGGAGTCGCCAACTTGGCTTCAGGTGTCCCAGTATATGACTCATCTTTTGTAAATGGTGCTACGGTTTCGTCTACAACTTTCAAAGTCGGTTCTGGGGCCTTGCAAGTAGATAACCTAGACATCAACCCTAAAAGGGCACTGGCGCCGGCAAGTTTGAGTGCAAGCGCTATTCCTTCAGACGCAGCAGGTGCAATCACGATAGCTTATTGGGTATACCAAAAAACAAGAAGTGTTTCTGCCTCGTATCCTGTTTGTTTCGGAACAAGTCATGCCATGAACTCAAACAACATCATTCATTCGCTTGTTCCAGGATATCCCAATGCTGGTGATGATAAAATGTGTTTAGTCTTATTTTCAGATATTACGAAAAGCGGGACATTCATAAATTCGACCCAAATAATAAATTATAACACGTGGACCCATCTAACTTGGGTTTGTACGAACAATTCCCCTTCATTCACGAATAGAATTTACATCAATGGAGTATTAAATACTACTGTCAACGGTACATATCCAGCATCAGTATTAAGACAAGGAAATTACATTGGAGCAACTCATTATCCGAATGCGGGAGTAAATGGGTTCATTGATGATTTCCGTTTCTATTCCAGAGGTCTTAGTCAGGCTGAAATCACGGATTTATACAATTATAATGCGACTTCAGCCATGACGTCAACCACAAATGTCGGAACAAACCGCATGTCATTCGGAACACAAGTGGATAGTCCGAGTGCGTACCCGAATACAATTTATAAAGAAACTGGAATTATCGGCAACTATCGTTCCGCGGTATATTTGGATTTATCCGGATACACTGGAAATACACTCTATGCATACGATTTGTCAAATAGTAACATGGGATACAGTCCACCTCCTTCATCTCCGGATTTTTCATACAATGTCACGGTTTCGGGTGGTGTGTATCATTTGAATGGAATACCAAGACTCAGTATAGATTTCGATGCCAATCGTGTATATTTATTTATCCAGTCCGACCCGACCAATATTGGATTTCCCATGATATTCGGCAAGGAACCCGATGATACCACGAATATCGTGAGTGAAGGAGTTAAAATAGTAGGGTCAGTAGGCCAGCCTGATGCATATACAACCGTGACGACGTCTTCGACATTTAAAGACCCGCTATTTTATTTCTGTGCCACACTTCCGAATAGAGGTCCGGCAATCGCGTTCGATGCCAGTTATACTGTAAGAATAGTAACCAACATATTAAACCAGCCGGTTTATTCGGTTTCGATTGGAGGAGGAGTATTCTACCCACAACCTGAACTTACATTCCCACAAGGCGGCAAATATTACTTTGATATATCTTCGTTAGCAGTCAAGACCACCACCGTTTTTGGACAACAACCCGACGTATCATCGAGTATTTATACAGGAACTGTATTGGATGGTAGTGGAAAATTTTTATTCCTCGATCTGACGGATTATAGCGGAACGCCCTTGTATTTATTCGATATTTCCACAGCGGGTATGGGTTATATTCCACCATCAACACCCAATAACTCTTATGCAGTGACCATGTCTCCCGAACAGCTATACATTTATCTGGATGGTGTCGAATCTCCTGCGATCAACTTTCAGGCCGGCCAGACCTATGTGTTCCGGCAAAACGACATCACAAACACCAATTATCAACTCATGTTTTCCAGAGCAGAAGGGATGTTACCCTATTACACGACAAATTATTCAATCGTGGGGGCGCTCGGTCAGCCGGGAGCATACACGCAATTGAAAATGCCGGCAGATTTCTCGGGAGCAAGTATCAAATACTTTTTAAGGTCTCTCACGCGAGAATTCAAATACCACATGACTATCGAGCAAAACTACCTAGGCCAGAATAAATTCTCAATCGGCGATGTTTCTGCGGGAGCAGTACATTATATTCAGAAAAATCTAGTATTCGCAGCACCGAATCGGTACTATTTCGAGGTAGATGACCCGACGAATTCACCTTATAGGCTGATGTTTGGAACGACCACTGATCTCAGTAGCTCTTCAATTGTCTCTTCAAGAATCATAAGAGGAAGAACGCCGGGAGCAACAAATGCGTTTGTGTATTTGGATTTGTCTGGATATACAGGGGCTTCCTTATTTTACTTTGATAACAGTTTTTCAAAGATGGGATATTATGGCACAACAACAACCAATACCTATACTGTAACAGTTTCAGGAAGCACAAATGATTTTTTCCTGAACGGAAACCGATATCCTTTCATTAATTTCAGTAGCGCATCTGGATCTCATAAATTTGATCAAGCGAGTCCGACAAATGCAAATACACAACTATATCTCACTCTTGACCCATATTCGATAAGTCCGTTTTATGATGCCAGTGTTTCGGTGGTCGGCACAGCAGGGCAGGTTGGCGCATATTCTACAGTCATATTACCCGCGTCATTTTCAGGCAATTTATATTACGCGAACAAAGCTTCGACTTTGAGTCGCAATGTGAAGTATTACGTGAAGAAGGTATTTAATGCCTATAATCAGCCCGCGTTTGCATTCTCCACCACATGGAATGGTCTGTATACCAATCAATTAAATTTATCATTTACTGGGTCTAACCAATATTATTTCGAATACTACTTCGACATGAGTAATTCTACTGCAAATACCCATTCATCCAAACTCGTTTTCGGAACAACCATTGATGTTTCTTCAAGTATTTACAGCAGCACAGTTTACAAGGAATCGGTTCCTGGGACTTATCGCTCGGCTGTGTACTTGGATTTGTCAGGCTATACTGGTGGCCAGCTGTATGCTTTTAATGATGTTTGCGGAAATATGGGCTACAGCCCTCCTCCTGCTTCACCAGATTTCTCTTATAACGTTACAGTGTCGGGCGGAGTGTTTTTCTTGAATGGAATATCAAAACTAGCAATCGATTTTGATGCGAACAAGACTTATTTGTTTATCCAATCGGATCCTACCAACGTCGGCTTCCCCATGATTTTCGGGAAATTACCAAACGATGTATCCAACATTGTCCAGAGCGGCATAAAGATTGTTGGTTCATTAGGACAGCCGGAAGCGTACACGCTCGTGACAACACCGGCGGATTTCAAAGATTCCCTGTTTTATTTCCACGCCACGTTACAAAATAAGGGTCCTGCACTCGAATACGATTTCAGCTACTCCATGAAAATAAGTCAAAATATTCTTGGTCAAACGTTGTATTCCGTGTCGACCGCAGGAGGGCCATATTTCAATCAACCTGATATTTCTTTTACAGGACCGTATAAATACTATTTCGATGTTTCTGAAATATCGAACTTAAACAGACAGCTGGTCTTTGGAACAATAGTTGATGTATCTTCTTCGATATATAACGGTACCGTTTACGACAAAATCGTCGATGGAAACGCTGGCGCATTTGTATTTTTAGATCTAACGGATTACAGTGGTCAGCCATTGAGACTGTTTGAGCGGAACAATAAAAGTATTGGATACACTCCAGCAATAGTAACGAACAATACCTATGCAATGACTGTATCGGACACATATTTCATCTATCTTGACGGTGTAGAATCGCCCACGATCAATTTCCAGCCTAGCCAAACCTATGTTTTCAATCAAAGCGACAGCTCGAATTTTAATAACAACTACCAACTCGTTTTCTCGGTCAACGATGGTAGGTTACCTTACTACAATACGAGTTTGAATTATTCCATTGTCGGAACATTAGGTCGACCAGGCGCTTATACACAACTAACACTACCATCCGACTTTTCAGGAACACTCTACTACTTTTTAAAGTCACTCACCCGAGATTACACATACAGCGTAAAGACCCAGCTGTATTACTCTGAACCAAAATATGCTTTGAGTGATTCGAGTGCGGGTTCGATTCATTATACCCAATTAGACATTTCCCTGAATACAGGAAAACGATACTATTTTGATGTAGGGGATTATACGGATACATCTTACCAACTCGTGTTTGGAACCACGGTTGACACGGCGTTGACTACACTTTCTTCTAGGATTACCAGAGGCAGAAATCCAGGAACGAGAAATGCGTTTGTGTTTTTGGACTTATCGGGTTACGTGGGAGCTCAGCTATATTATTTTGATGCGAGTTTCCAGAGAATGGGTTATTATCCCCCTCCTGCCGCAAATACAACATTCATAGTAACAGTTTCAAACAACGAATTCTACATATCGGGTGTAAGATATCCATTGGTCCAATTCAATTCTGCCAAGTTAACGTGTAAATTCGACCAGTCCAATCTAACAAATTTAAATAACCAACTTTATTTCAGTAGAGATCCATATTCCATCACCAATTTCTACAGCACCAATGTCTACGGTATCGGAAGTCCTGGAAAAGTAGGCGGCGCATCTTATATCACGATTCCTGTAGGATTTTCTGGAAATTTGTATTATGTCAACGAAAAGGCAGTTTTACTTCGTGACTTTACTTATTACGTGAAACGGTCATTTAATGTGACGTACGGTAGTCCAGTTTTCTCGTTCAGTACTACCTACGGAGGACCGTATTATGATCAAGTCAATCTGGATCTAAAGCCAAACAACCGGTATTATTTCGAGTACTTTTTTGAAATGAATGACCCTTCTCGTAATTTCCATCCAAACCATCTCGTTTTCGGTGACGCCAGTAACAATATCTATACGGGAACAGTTCGTAAAGAAGTAACTCCAGGTTCTTATCGCTCCGCCGTGTATTTGGACTTGTCCGGTTATACGGGTAACCAACTTTATGCCTTTAACGACTTGTCCGCGAATATGGGATACAGTCCACCACCCGCTTCTCCCGACTTTTCTTACAACGTCACCGTGTCTGGTGGGGTTTTCAGTCTGAATGGCGTTCCGAAACTGGCCATCGATTTTGATGCAAGCAAAACCTACTTGTTTATTCAGTCAGATTCGACAAACGTAGGCAATCCGATGATCTTTGGTAAATTACCAGACGACATTTCAAATATCGTACAGACTGGAATCAAGATAGTTGGTTCGCTTGGACAGCCCGAAGCGTATACATTGGTGACAACTCCAGCGGATTTCAAGGATTCTTTATTCTATTTCAACAAAACGACGGCGAACAGAGGACCTGCCGTTGGATTCGATACAAGTTATTCTCTGAAAGTTGTTACAAATATTCTGGGACAAAAAGTCTACTCGGTAAGCATCTCTGGAGGCGCTTTTTACAATCAGCCGGATATTTCTTTCACAGGGCCAGATAAGAAGTACTATTTCAATGTTTCTGATTCTACCAACTCTCCTTACAAGTTGGTTTTCGGAACGACGGTAGACGTTTCTTCTTCCATTTACAATGGTACGGTGTACAGTGTTTCGGGCGGGTTTGTTTTCTTGGACTTGACAGATTACAGTGGCCTGCCTCTCCGAATGTTCGCCGACCTCTGTGGTGGAATGGGCTATGTTCCTCCGGCTACATTGAACGCGACAAGTTATGCAGTCACCATTGTGGACCAGTATTTCCTCACGCTGGACGGTATAGAAATGCCATCGGTTCCATTCCAGCAAGGAAATTCGTATGTGTTCAGACAAAATGACGTTACCAATACCAACTATCAACTCATGTTTTCCGCTGTCAATGGCAGTAAAAACTACTACACTACAAACTATTCTATCGTCGGAACACTTGGACAGCCCGGAGCCTATACTCAAATTACACTTCCCTCTGGTTTTTCGGGGCCCTTGTTTTATTTCATGAAATCCTTAACCCGAGAATTCAGCTATGATGTGATTGTCAATCCGTACTATTCGAAATTCAAGTACGCCCTAGGAGTCAGTGCAGGAGCCGTACATTACAATCAATTGGACATTTCCTTGGTAGCACCGAACCGATACTATTTTACAGTAGCGGACCCGACAGATGTGTCTTATCAGATGGTTTTCGGAACAACGCCAGACTTGATCAGTTCAACCGTCAGTGTTTCCTCGAGAATAACGAGAGGCCGTCAACCCGGAACTTTGAATGCCTTTGTCTACTTGGACCTGTCTGGGTACGTCGGCACTCCGTTGTTCTATTTCGATTCAAGCAATATTCAAATGGGAAGTTACAGTACTCCTACCGCCGGTGTGACTAATTTTATTGTCACGATTTCAAACAGTGACGTGTTCCTAGGCGGCTCGAGATATCCTTTGTTCCAATTCACTGCTGCAAAGGGAACGTGCCTGTTCGATCAATCAAATACTTCCAACACTAACAATCAACTCTATTTTTCGAGAGACCCGTATTCCATACAGAACTATTACGATGTAAGTTTGGTCGGCTACGGAACCCCAGGTCAGCCTAGAGCATATTCTCTCATTACAATTCCAGTGGGATTTGCGGGTAATTTGTATTATGTCAACGAAAAGGCAGTTTTACCGAGAAATATCACCTATCACGTGAAACGGACATTTAATGCCTATAACCAGCCGGCGTTTGCATTTTCCCTTTCTTACGATGGACCTTACACGAATCAGTTGGATCTAAGTTTCACGAAACCTTACCGATACTTCTTCTCTTACTACTTTTCGATGAGTGATCCCAGTGCGAATTTCCAACCGTATCCTCTCCGATTCGGTACAAGTGTTGACGTCAGTTCGTCTATTTACACAGCAACAGTGTATAACAAGGAATCAACTCCGGGTACGTATAGGTCCGGGGTGTACTTGGATTTGTCCGGTTACACTGGAGATACCTTGTATGCTTTCAGCGACTTGTCTGCGAACATGGGATATTCTCCTCCACCCGCATCTCCCGATTTCACGTACAATGTTACTGTGTCTGGTGGGGATTACTGCCTCGATGGCGAGGTCAAGAAGAAGATTAACTTTGACGCAAACAAAACGTACTTGTTCCTTCAGTCGGATTCTACAAATGTGGGCTATCCAATGATCTTCGGAAAGTTACCTGACGATGTAACGAATATTGTCCGGACCGGAATAAAGATTGTGGGAACTCTAGGCCAACCGAATGCATACACGTTAGTTACAACTCCGGCAGATTTCAAAGATTCCTTGTTTTACTTTGCAGCTACACAGCCGAACGATGGACC
>Ga0214919_10000515_pt1 | contig 65736 bp, 59 predicted proteins | sample LL1503_MetaG_FD_177994 | JGI IMG/M metagenome (GOLD analysis project Ga0214919, IMG submission 177994) | Freshwater microbial communities from Lake Lanier, Atlanta, Georgia, United States - LL-1503 | ecosystem: Environmental > Aquatic > Freshwater > Lake | place: USA: Georgia | collected... | reverse complement strand
TGAAGCTAATGGCTGGTGGGACCGACCCTTCATGGACCACACTGTGGGTGCTGATGCGCGTTTCGGGGCTCAGTCAGCCCAGTATCGCGCTAGTTACGCATCCTTTTTGACAGCTGATTTTTTGGGCATGGAGGGCTCGGCATATATCAACGCTTCGCGTGATCGGGCGGCTGTTGATTACCGCATCATCTTAGGGCGCAACGACCCGGATGCCCATTTGTTAGGGGCGCTGCAGGCGCGCAGTTTTTCACTTGGCAACATCTTGGTACCCAGTGTCCCCAACATCATGACGACCAGCCAAGTGGGTACCGGCTACAGCATCAGCAATCGCCGCTTAGACCAGCCCACCAGCTTCGATCGACAAAGCCTTCGTGGTTACTTGCCGCAAGGCTGGGATGTCACGCTTTATTTCAATGACGCTTTGATCGGCTTTCAGCACTCGCGTGAGGACGGTTTGTACACATTTGATGATTTGCCGCTGTCATTTGGGCGCAATGATTTCAGCTTGGTTTTCAATGGCCCGTTGGGGCAAATGCGGACAGAAAACCGTAACTTCATGTTGGACCAAACGATGCTTAAACCTGGCGAGTTCGTTTATGGTTTAACGCAGCAGCGTTCGCAATTGGGCGACTTGCGCAGCGTGATCGGAACTGATGTGGGTTTGTCCTCCAAAGTAGTTGGGAGCTTGGGCTGGGTGCAAATGCCTCGCACCGAGGCTTTGACGGGATTGAAGGACTCGCGCCAATTTGCCTCGATGGCCTTGCGAGGCTATACAGATGCAGCGATTTTGACGGCCCAGTGGATTCAATCGGATGCTGGCCGCAGCCTGTGGGAGTTGGGAGTGAAGACGCGTTGGGGTTCATACGCAGTGGACTTTTTACATACCGACGTCGCAAGTTATTTTGACAGCGAGGTTTTTCCCAATGCCGGCGATGTGGTCAGGCAGCGGGATCAGGTGCGCGTGTCGGGGGTGCTGGCCGCTTTCGGGCCACTGCGTTTGCCGATGACCGTGTCAGCCCAGCGTGATCGATTGGGGCCAGGTCAGCTAAGTCAAGGATTTTCAGGTCGATTGTCTTTCATGGCTGCAGGTGCATTTTTTACAAATGGACTCAATTGGCAGCAAACCATGATCTCTGGGCAGCCCGCTGCGGCCACAGCCAATGGCAACTTGCAAGTCAGTCGGCGCTTGGTGAACATGGGGCTTTCTGCTCAGCTGGACTATTCGCTCACTCAGATCAAAGGACTTAAGAGCTTGGCGTTGGCTGTGGACCACAGTTTGAGTGAAGGTTTTCGAGTCAATGCCGGCCTGATCCGTGACCAGCTCAGTCAAAGCAGTTTGATGTCGGTCGGCTTGGCAAAAAACTTGGGCCGCTTTGCCTGGGCTTTGAGTGGCAGCGTATCTGACAAGCGGGAAAAAGCAATTGCCATTCAGGTTTCGATGTCCATGGGAAGTGAGCCTCGAAGCGGTAAATGGTTCACAGATGCTTTGCCGCTGGCCAGCTCTGGCGCAGTGGCTGCGCGTGCTTTTGTGGACCGCAACCTCAATGGGGTTTGGGATCCTGGTGAGGAATTGGTGGGCGGTACGGGGTTTTTAATCGACCGAGGCGGGCGCTACCCCCAGTTGTCAAACGAGAAGGGAGAAGCGTTTATCTCACGTTTGACTGCAGGCCGTCACACCGAAATTTCTCTGGACCCTTCAATGCTGGAAGATCCTCAGTGGAAGATTTCTGGAGCGGGTGTGCAAATAGTGCCTCGCCCGGGTTTTGTTCAGGCCTTGGATTTTCCAATTGTGGCCACATCTGATGTCGATGGCACTGCCTTTGTGCTCAGCCGCACAGGTCGACGCGGCATAGGCGATGTGTTGATTGAATTGGTATCGGTTGTGGGCGAGGTTGTGAGGTCTGTGCGCAGTTCTTCAGATGGCTTTTACACCCTGACTCAAGTCATGCCGGGCAGTTATGTGCTGCGGGTTTCACCGGAGCAGCTGAGCAAGCTGGGCTTGCGCTCGGTGCGCTCGCACTTGGTGGTGATTGGCGCTGACAGTGACTTTGTCAACGGCTTGGACTTCGAGCTTGGCACTGTGCGGCCCTAGATCAGGGTTGTGCGATAGCACGAAGCTGACGTGGGCATCAAAGGACAAAAGCCATCGCGCGAGACACCAAGATGATGCCAAAAAATTCAAGCAGGAAGATTTTGACCAGTATGCCAAGGGTCTCTAGGGTTGCACTGTGCCCAGTAAAAAAGAAGCAACCAGACATTGCAAAAGCTACGAACACTGCGTTGACCGTGATGAGTTGAAGGAATTGTTTGGGACCTATATTTGAAAGTCGGTCGTTGACACCCATTGCTCGCAGGCGGGTGGTGGTGGCGAAGTAACTTGCGGCAACTGCGCTTATTACCAGCAAGCCAGAGGTATATTGACCCCAGCTGGGCTGAGCCAGCATTGAAACTAACCAGAGTAAAGCACTCACGGCCACAGCGCCCCAGATGGGAGAGACCACAATGCAAAAGAATTTGAAGCACGCCAAAATGAGCAAGGCAGCGGCCCATTTTGCTTGATTCAGATCATGTAAGCACAAAAAAAGTAAAGTGGCAAATCCAACGAAAGTGAGAAATTCAACCAACTTGAGGCTTGAAACGTAGCTGAAAGTATTCTGCATATGAGAAAGATAATCTTTTTTACGGCCTCTGTATGTAGGGAGGATTAGACATTTTGGGGACATATCCTTGGGTTGACCCTAATGGACGAAGCCAATGAGCAGAGGTAAGTTGCATTGTTAAGTTCCATCACTTCACGGTGTTCCTTGTCCATTTCAGGAGATTTTCATGAATGCTCTTCCTCGTCGCCATTGGGCCTCCCTTGCTTTGCTTGGTTTGGCTGCTGCTGCTTGGCTGCCCGCGCTGGCGCAAAACTACCCAGCTCGTCCCATCACTTTGATCGTGCCTTGGGGTGCTGGGGGGGGTACCGATGCCACAGCCCGCATCATTGGCAGCTTGATGGAAAAAGAATTGGGCCAACCTGTGACCGTGGTGAACCGCACCGGCGGCAGTGGGGTGGTGGGCCACGCGGCCATTGCCTCAGCCCAGCCCGATGGCTACACCATTGGTTTGGCCACGGTGGAGATTGGCATGATGCACTGGCAAGGCTTGACCGAGCTGACCGGCGCTTCTTACACCCCCATTGGCTTGGTCAACGCCGACCCTGCAGGGGTTCAGGTGCGCGCTGATTCGCCTTACAAATCGGTGGGTGAGTTGCTGGCAGCCATCAAAGCCAACCCCGGCAAGTTCAAGGCCTCTGGCACAGGGCAAGGCGGCATTTGGCACTTGGCCATTGCCGGTTTGCTGAGCGACCAAAAAATTGACCCGGCTGCATTGCCTTGGGTGCCCAGCAATGGCGCCGCACCGGGCTTGCAAGACATGGTGGCTGGTGGCATTGAAGTGGCGCCGGTTTCACTGCCGGAGGCGCGCTCCTTGATCGATGCTGGCAAGGTCAAAAGCCTGGCCATCATGAACGACAAACCTTCGGCTTTGTACCCCAATGTGCCCACAGTCAAAGCGGCCCTTGGCAGCAACTGGACCATGGCAGCTTGGCGCGGCATCGTGGCGCCCAAAGGCTTGCCTGCACCGATGCGTGACAAATTGGCTGAGACCGTGCGCAAAGTGGTGGCCAGCAAAGACTACACCGACTTCATGGCCAGCCGAGGTTTTGGCGTGATTTATGCCAGCTCCGAAGAATTCGGTAAATTCATGGCCAAGTCAGACGCCGAATTGGGTGCGACCATGAAGGCCGTTGGGCTGGTTAAGTAGCAGCATGAAACTGAACGACGCTGTTTTTGGTGTCTTGTTTTTGGCATTGGGCGCTTTGGTGCTCTTTGCCATTCGCGGCTACCCCAATATCCCAGGACAACCCGTGGGCCCCGCGTTGTTTCCGGGCTTGATTGCCGTGGGCCTTTGCATCACGGGTGCTTTGCTGGTGCTCAGGGGCCTGCGTGATCGGCCCCACACAGCCTGGTTGGAGTGGGAGGATTGGATCCATTCCCCTCGCCATGTGATGGCCTTGACGGTCCTGTTGGGGTCTGTTGTGTTCTACATCTTGGCGGCCGAGCAGCTGGGGTTTCTTCCCACAGCAAGTTTGTTGCTTCTGGCATTGTTCACTGTGTTGAAAGTCTCATTGGGGCGTGCCTTGTTTTTTGCGGTGGTGGCCTCCCTGCTTGTGCACTTTGCTTTTTACAAGTTGCTGCGAGTGCCTTTGCCTTGGGGACTGCTGACGCCATGGGCGTGGTGAGGTCTTGCTTTTTACCAACCTTTTTGCTTTATGAATTAGGAGGCGCCCCATGTGGACAGCCATAGGCCAAGCTTTTTCGATGGTGTTTGAGCCCTATACCTTGGTGGTCATGGTGGTGGCATCTTTGTATGGGTTGTTTGTAGGGGCGGTGCCGGGTTTGACCGCCACCATGGCCACTGCCTTGCTGGTGCCAGTCACATTCTTCATGCCGCCGATCCCGGCCATTGCGGCCATGGTCACTGCCACAGCGATGGCTATTTTCTCTGGAGATATACCGGGCTGTTTGCTGCGAATTCCGGGCACTCCAGCCTCAGCGGCCTACACCGATGAAGCCTACGCCATGACGCGCAAGGGGCAGGCCGAGTTGGCGCTGGGCGCGGGCTTGGTGTTCTCTGCTGTTGGTGGTTTGTTTGGTACTGCGGTGTTGATTGTGGCTGCACCGGCTTTGGCTGATTTTGCTTTGAACTTCAGCTCGTTTGAGTACTTTTGGCTGGTGCTCTTGGGCCTGACGTGCGCGGTCTTCATTACGTCCAATCAGCCGCTCAAAGGCGTGATCACTTTGCTCTTGGGCTTGTTGGTGGCTTGTGTGGGTTTGGGCAATCCGGCTGGTTTTCCGCGCTTCACGTTTGGCAATGCCGAGATGACCGGGGGCATTGGCATGATTGCCATGATGATTGGAATGTTTGCGATTTCAGAGATCATTCGTTTTGTGGTAGACACCAGCCCCCCCGCAGAATTGGTGGTGGAGGAGGTGGGCAGTGTGTTGGCTGGTCAGTGGGGGTTGGCCAAGAAATATCCGGTGCAAATTTTGCGCGGTAGCTCCCTCGGAACGCTGGTGGGCGCCTTGCCAGGCGCAGGGGCTGACATTGCCGCTTGGATGTCTTACGCCATGAGCAAGAAATTTTCCAAAGAGCCAGAAAAATTCGGAACAGGCCACGTGGAAGGCATTGTGGAATCAGGCTCTGCCAACAACAGTGCCTTGGCCGGTGCTTGGATTCCCGCTTTGGTGTTCGGCATACCGGGGGACTCGATCACAGCCATTGTGATTGGAGTGCTCTACATGAAAAACATGAACCCTGGCCCCACTTTGTTCACCACCAATCCGCAAAATATTTATGCGGTGTTTTTGCTCTTCATTGTGGCCAACATCATCATGATTCCATTGGGTATCTTGTGCATCAAAGTGTCTAAACGGATTTTGCGAGTGCCGCGGGAAATCTTGATGCCGCTGATTTTGTTGTTCTGCGTGGTGGGAACTTTTGCCATCAACAATGCCTTGTTTGAAGTAGGTGTGATGCTGGTGGCGGGCATTTTGGCTTATGTATTGGAATCGAATAGATTTCCGATTGCGCCGGCCATTTTGGGCGTGGTATTGGGCGGCATGTTGGAAGAAAATTTCATCACCTCCATGATCAAATCCGATGGCAATTTGGGGGCGTTTTTAGCTCGGCCGATTGCACTGTCTTTGGCAGTGATTTGTTTTCTGGTGTGGACTTGGCCGGTGCTGATGGGCTTGTTGCGCAAGAGGCCACAAGCGGCTTGAAGCAGGCCAAGGCTTCAAGCCCCATGATTTTGAAGACCTGATCTTCAGGCCATAGGCTCTGGCGGCGTGACCCGCATTTTCTCGGCCCAAGGCAGCAGCATGGGCATGATGCTGGGGTAAAGCGCCAGGCCCGATTTCAAGCTTTGAGCCTTGTGCTCTAGGCCTCTTTGGCCAGGCGTGCGCACGGCTTGGCCCGATTGGGCTGGGCGTGAGGCGCGGCACTGGGCGGCCACATGGTCCATCTGCCTTTGAAAAGCACTCAAGCCTCCAAAAGCTTGCGGGTCCATGATTTGCAAAAAGACCGTGGCGCCCCATCCTTCTAAAGGGTCGGCTCGGCCATGGCCTGACAAGCCGCCGGTCAAGGCTTCAACCATCAAGCTCAAGCTGTAGCCTTTGTGGCCCGAGTCCATACCGCCCAACGGCAAGATCGTGCCTTTGGGGTCTTGGAACAAAACGGCGGGGTCGCGGCTGGCTTTGCCGTGGCCGTCCATCAACCAATCGGCGGGCAGTTGCTGGCCCTCTTTGTACAAACGGTTGGTCAGCCCGTTGGTGGTGGCCGAGGCGGAGATGTCCATCAAGATGGGCAGGCCCGAGGTGGGTAGGCCAGCGGACATGGGGTTGGGGGTGAACAGGGGGTCAAGCCCGCCAAAGGGCGCAACGCTGGCACTGTTGGGGTCCGAGCAGTGCAGCAGCATGACAAAACCTTGCTCGGTGGCGCGCTGGTGGTAGGCTGCCAAACAGGCGATGTGGTGGCTGCGTTGGATCACAACCGTGCAAGTGCCTTGCGTGCGTGCGCGCTGCATGGCCACTTCCATGGCTTGCAGTACCAGCCAAGGCCCGGGCAAGCGCTGACCGTCCCAAGTCAAAGCAGCAGGGAAGTCCGAGAGCACTTTGGGTGCGCCTTCTGTGTTGATTTTGCCGGCTTCCAGTTCGCCCAAATAGGGTGCCAAGAGAGCCAAGCCATGGGTGGTGTGGCCTAAGAGGTCGCCCTCCACCAAGATTTGCGCCACAGCGCTGGCTTTGTCGGTTGAAAGCGCCGCCAATTGCAGAAGTTGTTGCGCAAAGTCAGTCAGTTCGGCTGTTTGGTATTTGAGTGAGGTCATAGGTTGGGTTCGCTGCGTTGAATTGTGATTTTGGCATGCCGCAGAAGGTAAGGCAGGTCAAAGGGTAAACTTCAGCCGAGCCATTTATCACATGATTTTCAAGGAGCACGCATTGGGGCAGGATTCAACAGCCGAGCAGGCATCAATACCTTTTTTGGAGTTGTACCGAATGATGGTGCGCATCAGAGCCTTTGAGGCGGCTGCAGAAGAGGCCAGTCAGGGCGGCGTGAGTGCCTACGGGGAGGCGGCCGATGGCAAGGCCAAGGTCAAAGGCCCATTGCATTTGTCGACAGGGCAAGAAGCTGTGGCAGCAGGTGTGTGCGCGCATTTGGAAAACACCGATTACTTGACCTCGACACATCGCGGTCATGGCCATACTTTGGCAAAAGGTGCAGACTTGAGCCGTATGATGTGTGAGCTGTTTGGCAAAGCAACAGGCTTTAATGGTGGCAAGGGTGGCTCCATGCACATTGCTGATTTTTCAGTGGGCATGCTGGGCGCCAATGGTGTGGTGGCTGCGGGCTTGCCAATTGCAGCGGGCGCAGCGCATGCCCAAAAAATCTCAGGCCAAGGCGGCATCACTGTTTGTTTTTTTGGGGACGGTGCCATCAACCGTGGCCCTTTTTTAGAAGCGCTCAATTGGGCCAAGGTTTTTAATCTGCCAGTGCTGTTTGTGTGTGAAGACAACCGCTGGAGCGCCACCACGGCCAGTGCGCCAATGATTGGCGGTGAGGGTGCTTCGGCCAGAGCGCAAGGCCTGGGCATTGATGCTGTGAGGGTGGATGGCAACGACATTCATGCCGTATGGCATGCGGCGTGCGGCTTGGTCGCTCAGGTTCGATCGGGCAGTGGGCCGCAGTTGCTGCACGCCATCACTTACCGTGTGAAGGGCCATGTGTCGGTTGACTTGGCGCTGTACCGCGACCCGGCGGAACTGGAAGCGGCTTTGCGCACAGACCCCATTGCCAGGGCGCGCGAGCACTGGCAAAGTCAGGCTGGGGACATGGCGCAACTCGATGCCTTGGAGCTCAGTGCCAAAATGGAAGTGCAAGATGCCTTGAGGGCTGCGCATGAGGCGCCTTGGCCGCAAGCTTCGCAGGCCTTTACCGATGTTCAGACCACAGGGGCAGGCCAATGGTACTGAAAACGGCCCCTATGAATTACGCACAGGCCGCAGTGCTGGCGGTGCAGCGCGAAATGCAAGATGACCCCCGTGTGGTGGTGCTGGGTGAAGATGTGGGAAGGGGCGGCATCTTTGGTCAGTACAAAGGCTTGCAAGACATGTTTGGCCCGCAGCGCGTGATTGACACGCCCATCAGCGAGGCCGCCATCATGGGGGGCGGGGTGGGCATGGCACTGGCAGGTCTGCGCCCGGTGGTGGAAATGCGAGTGGTTGATTTTGCGCTGTGCGGCATGGACGAAATCGTCAACCAAGCAGCCAAGAACAGGTACATGTTTGGCGGGCAAGGCCGCGTGCCTTTGGTGGCCCGCATGCCCAGTGGAATTTGGGATGCTTCGGCTGCCCAGCACTCCCAATCCCTGGAGGCTTGGTTTGCCCATATGCCAGGTTTGGTGGTGGTGTGCCCCAGTACGCCCCAAGACAACTACGCGCTTTTGCGCGCATCGATGCAATGCGGGGACCCTGTGATCTACATGGAGCACAAAACTTTGTGGGGCATGCAAGGTGAGGTCGATGAAACTGTGCAAGTTCCATTGGGCAAAGCTGCAAAGTTGCGTGAAGGCGCTGATGTGACCCTGGTCAGTTGGAGCCGTCAAGTGCATGTTTGCGCGCAGGCGTGTGAGCAATTGGCCGCACAAGGTGTTCAGGTTGAGTTGATTGATTTGCGCACCATTTGGCCATGGGACCGAGAAGCTGTATTGGCATCGTGTGCCAAGACGGGCCGCTTGTTGGTGGTGCATGAAGCCGTGCAAGCGGCTGGCTTTGGCGCCGAGATTGCCGCCACAGTGGCCGAGCACCTTCCTTGCAAAATCAAGCGCTTGGGGGCGCCACGGATTCCTGTGGGTTATGCCCCAGTGCTTGAAGCGCAAGCGCGCATTGGCGTTGAGGCCACGGTCAATGCCGTTATGGCAATCATGCAGTCTACCCAGAAGTTTTGAGCTCAAAACTTCCCGTGTGATGGTGTGTGCTTCAATCTGCTTTAGCGCCTGAGGCTTTCACAATCGGACCCCAACGCAGTACTTCGGCCTTGTTCATCTCGGCCATGGTTTCGGGCGATGAGCCGATGATGATGTACCCCAACTCGGTCATGCGTTTGATAAAGTCAGGAGATTTCGTGGCTTTGATGGTCTCTGCATTCAGGCGCATCACCACATCGCGCGGCGTGCCTGCAGCCACAGCCAAGCCAAACCAAACACCGGATTCATAACCTGTAACGCCGGCCTCAGCCAGTGTGGGAAGGTCAGGAAGAAGGGGGTCACGTTTGGCGCCGGTTGTGGCCAAGGCGCGCAATTTGCCAGACTTGATGTGCGGGATGGCTGAGGGGATGTTGTCAAACATCATCATGACTTGGCCGCCGAGCAAATCGTTCAATGCTGGAGCGCTGCCCTTGTAGGGGATGTGTACCATGGTCACACCTGTGAGGGAGCGGAACATCTCACCCGACATGTGGATGCTGGTGCCGCTGCCGCTGGAGGCGTAGTTCACGGCGCCAGGTTGGGCTTTGGCCATGGCCACCACCTCTTGAACAGAATTGGCTTTGACCGAGGGGTGAAGCACCAGCACATTGTTCAACGAGACCAAAGCTGAGATGGGTTGCAGGTCTTTGTTGGGGTCAAACGGCATCTTGGCGTAGAGCGCAGGGTTGATGGCTTGGATGCCGCTGGTGGACATGAACAAGGTGTAGCCGTCGGGCGCAGAGCGCGCTGCCTCAGAGCCGCCGATGTTGCCGCCAGCACCGGGTTTGTTGTCAACGGTCACGGGTTGGCCTAAACTTTTTGTCAGCTCCATGGCAATGGCGCGTGAGGCGATGTCAACTGCACCGCCGGCAGGAAACGGGCAGATCAGGCGGATGGGTTTGCTCGGGAACGTTTGGGAAAATGCGACGGGTGAGGCAAGCAAGACAATGCCTAAGCCCCATGCGCTGGCCAAAGATTGAAACAGGCGTGACATGGTGGAGTGCTCCATACTTTGAGTGGAAGCCTTGAGCCTAACCACTTTGCTTTGCGCTTGAAAGCGGGATTTTCCCTTGCTTGCCGTGGTTCCTCTCAAATTTAACGCACAATGTGCACCATGCCTCGAACGACCTCACTATTGCTGAACATTGCCCATGCGCTTGATCACCTGTTTTTGCTGATATTTGCAACTGCGGTGAGCGCCATAGCGGTGGAATTTGGCGTTGGTCGCTGGGAAGACATGATGCCCTACACGGCGGGCGCATTTGTGATGTTTGGGCTTGCCTCGCTGCCCGCTGGCCGTCTTGGAGACCTTTGGGGGCGCCGCCGCATGATGCTCTTGTTTTTTGGAGGCATGGGGCTTTCGGCTTTTGCCGTGGCACTCACCCAAACGCCTCTTCAAATGGCCGTGGCGCTGACAGTGCTGGGGGCTTTCTCTGCCATTTACCACCCAGTTGGGATTCCCATGCTGGTGCAAGGCGCCTTGCGGCCTGGCATGACGATTGGCATCAATGGTTTGGCAGGGAATTTGGGTATTGCTTTGGCTGCTTTGTCGACAGGTTTTTTAGTTGAATTTTCGGGCTGGCGCATGGCTTTTGCAGTGCCAGGCGTAGTTTCTTTGGTGTGTGGATTTTTGTTTGCTGTGCATGCACCCAGGGAGTCGGCGGCCCCCGCCAAAAAGAAAATCAGCACGGTTCATTTGCCGCGCCGCTTGGCACTGAGAACCTTTGCCGTGATGGTGGCCACTGCCACAACCACCAGTGTGTTGTTTAACTTCACCACCAATGGCAATGCACAACTTCTGGCCGAACGATTGCACGGTCTGGTCAGTGAGCCCTCGTCCATGGGGCTGCTGCTGGGGGGCGTTTATGCGATTGCATCCGTGGCGCAAATTGTGGTGGGCCGCTTGCTTGATTGGGTTCCCGTCAAGCCGCTTTTCTTCTCCATCTTGTTTTTGCAATTTATCGCTTTTGCCTTGGCCTCGCAAGCCACGGGTTGGCTTTGGTATGGCGCGGCGATTTTTTACATGGTGATGGTGTTTGGCTCGATTCCTTTCAACGACACCATGGTGGTTCGCTACATCGATGATTCAATGCGTTCTCGCGTCAGTGGCACGCGCATTGCCATCTCATTTGGCATCAGTTCACTGGCGGTGTACCTCCTAGGGCCCTTGGTCAAGGCCTCGGGGTTTACATTTTTGATGATCCTGATGGCGGCCATTGCAGCAATTGGGGCACTGATCGTTTTTTGGCTTCCTGGAGAAGCAGAAATGAAGTTGCCAGCTTGAGAGGTTTTGCCTCATCGAAGGCGGCCCATGCAGAGCGAAATTGCTCGTTTGAAATGTATTCAATGACATGAAATTGCCCGCCAGTCTTCGGGCGTTAGAGCACCGAAATTTCAGATTGTTCCTTATGGGGCAAGGCACTTCACAAATTGGTAGCTTGATCCAATTGGTGGCAACAAGTTGGCTGGTGTTCAGCCTTTCTGGCTCAACACTGATGCTGGGCTTGGCAGCTTTTACTTTGCAAATTCCTTTGTTGGTGATCACGCCTTTTGCAGGTGTATGGATTGACCGCTTGGATGTTCGCCGTGTGCTGTACGTCACCAACACAATGGCGATTTGTCAGGCCTTGGTGATGCTTGCAATCCTGCTGTTTGGGCAGATCGAGGCTTGGCACTTGGTGTTGGGAAATTTGGTACTGGGCTTGGGTAATGCTTTTGATGCGCCAGCCAGGCAGGCGCTTATTCTTAGATTGTTGCCCAGCCGCAATGAGTTGCCCAATGCCATTGCACTGAACGCCACGGTCATGAATGGCGCCCGTTTTATTGGCCCTATGGTGGGAGGCTTGGTCACGGCATTGTTGGGTGAAGTCTGGAGTTTTGGTTTGAATTGCCTGATGCGTGGCGCTGTGGTGTATGCGCTGGCCCAAACAGACTTGAAGCACCGAGTCATCAGCGCAGCCCGCGCAGGGTGGGGCAGTCAACTCATGGCTGGTCTGCGTTATGCGTATGGGTTTTTGCCAAGTCGATGTGCTTTGTTGCTGCTTGCCGCTACCAGCTTCAGTTTGCAGTCCTATGGGTCTTTGATGCCCTGGTTTGCCAGTGAACGCTTTCAGGGAGACTCGCGCATGCTGGGTTTGCTGCTGAGTTGCTCTGGCTTGGGTGCAGTTTGCGGCATGCTTTATTTGGCAACGAGAAGCTCGATTCGAGGCCTGTTCAAGGTCATCGGGTGGAGCGCAGGCATGGCCAGTGTGGCCATGATTTTGTTTTCATTTGCTGATGGTTTGTGGTTGGCACTGCCCATGCTTTTCTTGGCGGCCTTGGGCATGATGCTGACGGCTGCGGCTACCAATACGGTGCTGCAAACTATTGTGCCAGACGAGTTGCGTGGACGTGTTGCGGCAATTTATGTGATGTCTTTTTTGGGCATGTCGCCCTTGGGCTCACTGCTGACGGGGTGGCTGGCGCAGCATCTAGGCACCCCACACACCTTGGCCCTTTGCGGCGCTTTGAGTTTGGTGGGTGTTGGGTTTTATGTGCGTTCTTTTTCTGATATCAGGAGGGAGATACTGCCTTTGTATGAGAAGCTTGAAATCCCTCCCACTGTTGATTGAATAGCGCCTGTGTGGCCTGTTTGATCTGTCGTCAAGGGGCAAGAATGCGCAAGCTTTTTAGCCAACAGAGTGCGATAATCTCCCGATCTTTTTTATTTTGGTTCAACCAAGGTGTTCAATGTCAAATTCCTCTGCGCACGGGCTTTCTGAACTTGACCAACTTTCAACGGAACTGGAAGCTGTATTGCAGTCGCAGCGCACGGCCTATTTCGCCCGCCCCGTTCCCAGTTTGAATGAGCGCAAGGCAGATCTGCTGAAGTTGAAAACTTACTTGCTTGAGAACAAAGACGGGATTGTGGCTGCCATTCATGCAGACTATGGCAACCGATCAATGCATGAAACTTTGCTCACTGAATTGGTGCCCACTTTGAGCGAAATTGATCACGCCATTGGGCACGTGAAAAAGTGGATGAAGCCCCAGCGCAGGCAAGTTGATTTGCGCAATTACCTTGGGGCAAGTAACCGAGTGATCCCCCAGCCCTTGGGCGTGGTGGGGTGCATTGTTCCTTGGAATTTTCCGATCAATTTGACCTTTGTGCCCTTGGTCAGTATTTTTGCTGCAGGCAACCGTGCCATGGTCAAAATGTCAGAGAACTCGCGCCACTTGTGCCAGTATTTGATCAAGACCATGCCAGGCTATTTTTCCAAAGACAAGCTGGCATTTTTTGATGAAACAGGTGGCGTGGGCGTGGCGTTTTCCAAGCTCAAATTTGACCATCTGTTGTTCACTGGTTCTGGGAACACGGGGCGGGCCGTGATGGCGGCAGCGGCGCAAAATTTATGTCCTGTCACGCTCGAGCTCGGTGGCAAGTCGCCGGCCATTGTTTGCGCTGATTTTCCGCTTCGCAAGGCTGCCGAACGCCTGATGTTTGTCAAATGCCTTAATGCGGGGCAAATTTGTACCACCGTTGATTATTTGTTTTTGCCTAAAGGCAAAACGCCAGAGTTCATTGAATTGGCCAAAGAGATTGTGCAAAAACGGTATCCATCGATTGACTCGGTGGACCTGACCTCCATCATTGATGAGCGCTCTTTCAATCGGCTCACGCAAGCCCTGATGCAGGCGCAGGCGCAGGGGGCAACCCTGATTCAACTCATTCCTGGTAAGCCATGGGATGCGGTCACACGAAAAATTGCGCCCCACATCGTGCTCCATGCGCCAGAAAATTCAGATTTGTGGCAACGAGAAATCTTTGGCCCCATCTTGCCTATTTTGGAGTACCAACAAATTGAGGAAACGGTTCAGTACATCAATCAGCGGGCTCGCCCTTTGGCCGTTTACCCCTTCAGTAACGACAGCCGTGTCATTGAGGTGTTTTTGGAGAGGGTGATGTCGGGCGGAGTCTCAGTCAATGACGCGCTGTTTCATGTGGGCCAGACCGATCTGCCCTTCGGTGGGGTAGGTGAAAGCGGCATGGGGCACTACCATGGGCAAGAGGGTTTTAACACCTTCTCCAAGTTGCGCCCGGTGTTCTACCAAGCCTCTTTCAGTGCGGTTAAATTTTTATGGCCTCCGTATGGGAAATTCGCCACCAAGTATTTGGATTTTTTGACCAAGTAAGGATTAGGCCAGTCAGTTGCGCAGGACTTTGAAGTTCTTGCGCTTTGATTGTGCTAGACAGGCTTGAATTGTTGAAGAAGCAGCCTTCGTCTTGTTTTAGTTCAAGGATTTTTTCAAACATTCACATTAAAGTTTGCTTTTCATAAAGACGGTTGATCAATCGTTAAAACAAAAGGAACTTTGTGATTCAAATCTCAAGCACTGGGCTTCCTGCGCACGCATTTGACGCACGGGGTGTGGCCAAACGATTTCGACATGCTGCGATATTTGGAGCGCTCGAATCTCTGAATCAGGGGGAGACCATGCGCTTTGTCAATGACCATGATCCATTGCCCTTGCTCGATCAAATCGTTCGGCGTTATGGCCCCCAAATTGAAATGGCCTATGTTGCCAAGGATCCTGGCTGCATTGTGATCGATTTCACAATTCAGCCTGATGGATCCGGCGGTATCCAAGAACCTGTTGCTGCTGGTTCTGGTTGTGGTTCAGGTGGATGTGGCTGCTCGGGGAGCAGATAGTTGGATGGGCGTTGATGGCACTCAAGCCCATCTTCCTTGAGGTGAAAGCCACTGGCCTTCGGCCAATACTTCAAGCCCCAGTGCTGCCCACAAAAAGATCTGCATGGCGTTTCCATTTTTTACTGGAAGCGCCGCATCGACTGGCATTTTTCGCTGGCGCAGTCATGCTGTTTGGGGTATCAATTTGGTGGTTGACCGTATTGATGCTGCGCTTTGCTGGCGTGGTCATTCCTTGGGCTGTAGCGCCAAGCTCGGCGCACGCACTCTTGATGTCAATGGGCTTTGTGCCCTTGTTTTTCGTTGGTTTTTTGTTCACCGCTGGCCCCAAATGGTTGGGCATGCCGCAGGTGAGTGCGCGCAACTTGCTCGTGCCGGTCGTGACCATCGTTGTGGGGTGGTTGCTGTGCTTGATAGGGATTCACGCTGGTGCAGTCTTGGCTGGAATTGGTGTCATGCTGGTGGCTTTCGCATGGTCGAATTTGACTTATCAATTCATGCGGCTTTGGCGGAAAAGTCCCAGTCCCGACATTGTTCATGCCAGCCTTATTTTGCTGTCATGTTTGGCAGGCGCTATTGGCTTGTGGGCGGTGGCTATCGGATGGCTTACTGATCATGAACTGTGGGTGCGCGCTGCCACTCAAGCCTGTATTTGGTGTTTTGTGGCCAGTGTTTTTTATGCGGTTTCGCACCGCATGCTCCCTTTTTTCAGTGCAAGCGCCATACCGGTGCTAGATGCTTGGCGGCCAATGTGGCTGCTTGGGAGTATGGTTGCTGTGATGTGGTTGGAGGGCCTGGTGGCGAGTCTGGATATTTTGGTTTGGCCAAGCTCTGAAGGATTGCGGTGGACTGAAGTAGGGGTCGAGGCTTTAAGCGCAGGCGTGATGCTTTGGATGGCTGTTCGATGGGGTTTGCTGCGAAGTTTGAAAATACGTTTGCTCGCGATGCTTCATATTGGATTTTTTTGGTTAGGCGTGACACTTGCACTTCAAGCCATCTCACACACCCTGATGGCGCTGAGCCATGACCATCGTTCTTTGGGACTGGCGCCCATGCATGCTTTGACCATCGGGTATTTGAGTGCCACGATGTTTGCTATGACAACACGGGTCAGCAGCGGCCATGGAGGGCGCCCGCTGGCCGCAGACAACGTGGCTTGGGCTTTGTACTGGATTTTGCAATTGGCAGCTTGCGTGCGGGTGTATTCAGCCATTGACCCTCAAGCGGGAGAGGTGCCTCTTTTGATGGCCATTGCAGCCTGGTGCATTGCAATGTGCGGTTGGTCATGGCGATATGGCAATTGGTTTGTTCGCCCACGATTGGATGGAAGGCCAGGCTAGTTGATGGATTACTCCGAAATTCGCACGGTTCATCTTATCAGTGTGGTCATCAGCATTGCTTTGTTTGCATTGCGTGCGGTATTGGCTGAAATGGAGATCAACTGGCGCAGCTTTGCATGGCTTCGGCTTGTTCCTCATATGAATGACACGGTGCTTTTGATCGCTGCCATGACGCTTGCAACCATGAGCGGACAAGCGCCATGGGCCGTGATGTGGCTGGCTGCCAAGCTGGGGGCGTTGGTGGTTTACATCGATTTGGGGCGAAGGGCTTTGAAAGCTGGCGCATCTCAAAAGTCAAGACGAATTTTCACCGTATTGGCATTTTTGACCGTTGCATACATCGTATGCGTTGCTATCACCCGTTCTGCTTCCTTGAATATTTGCACGGCCGGTGTTCAAAGCTGAAGTTTTCGGCGCATTCTGTTTTGGAAAAATATTTTTCGCGCACATCCTTGCTGCTATCGACTTCTTCCTTATTCCAAATTAAGGACGCGCTGTCGAGGCCTGTTGAAAATCTCTTGGTCCGCACAGAAAGTCAAGTCACTCATGACGGATGTGCGCAGTGCTTGCACTGGAAAATTTTTATTTGCAACTTTGATTGGAGTTAGAACCATGAGAAAACCCCCATCCGCTCAACTTTTAGCAGCGTTCATGCTGAGTTTGGCACTTGGCATCCAGGCTCAAGAAAAACCATTGGCACCCACTGAAAAAGCCTATCAAGTGGGTGATGCCTCCCCAGTGGGCAATGTGTCGATGGTGCACAGCTTGAACCCCAAGGCCCCACCCATGAGCGTGGAGGAATTTGCTGCAGGACAAAAAATTTATTTTGAACGCTGCGCAGGTTGTCATGGCGTGCTGCGAAAAGGCGCAACAGGCAAAGCATTGACAACCGACAAAACGATTCCCAATGGAACCGAGTATTTGAAAATATTCATTAAATATGGATCGCCTGGTGGCATGCCCAATTGGGGGACCTCGGGGGAGTTGAATGACCAGCAAGTTGACTTGATGGCGCGCTACATCCAGCACGAGCCGCCAACACCACCCGAATGGGGCATGAAAGAGATGATGGCCTCTTTGAAGGTGAGTATTGCACCTGACAAACGCCCCACCAAAAAGATGAACAATCTTGATTTGGGTAACTTGTTTTCAGTGACTTTGCGAGATGCCGGTGAAATCGCACTGGTTGACGGCAAGAGCAAGCAGATCGTCAAGATCATCAAGACCGGTTATGCCGTGCACATTTCGCGCATGTCTCGATCAGGGCGCTACCTTTATGTGATTGGCCGAGATGCCCGCATCAACTTGATTGATCTGTGGATGCAGGATCCTCAAACCGTATCTGAAATTAAAATTGGCTTAGAAGCACGCTCGGTTGAAACCTCCAAGTTCAAGGGGTATGAAGACAAACTGGCCATTGCAGGAAGTTATTGGCCGCCTCAGTTTGTCATCATGGATGGCGACACGCTCAAACCTTTGCGGGTGGAGTCCACCCGAGGTACCACCGTGGGCACTCAGGAATATCACCCTGAGCCACGTGTTGCGGCGATCGTCGCATCGCATTACAACCCTGAGTTCATTGTCAATGCCAAAGAGACTGGCAAGGTGTTGATCGTGAATTACAAGGACATGGAAAACTTGAAGATCACCACCATCAATGCAGCCCAGTTTCTTCATGATGGCGGTATGGATTCAACCGGTCGCTACTTCATGACGGCCGCCAATGCTTCCAACAAAATTGCAGTAGTAGACACCAAAGACGACAAGCTGACCGCATTGATCGATGTGGGCAAGGTGCCGCATCCAGGCCGCGGCGCTAACTTTGTGCACCCCAAGTTTGGACCAGTCTGGGCCACCAGCCATTTGGGCGATGACACCATCAGCTTGATTGGTACCGATCCTATCAAGCACAAAGCCCAGGCTTGGCGGGTTGTGCAAACCGTCAAAGGGCAGGGCGGTGGATCTCTCTTCATTAAAACGCATCCCAAATCGAACAATTTATGGGTTGACACGCCTTTGAATCCGGATGCTGCGAACAGCCAGTCCATTGCAGTGTTTGACACCCGGAACATGGCGGGAGGCTTTGAAGTACTGCCGATTGGTGAATGGGCTGGTATCAAAGATGATGGCGCCAAGCGCATTGTTCAACCGGAATACAACATGGCTGGAGATGAAGTTTGGTTCTCAGTCTGGAGTGCCAAGGACAAGATTTCTGCACTTGTGGTGGTGGATGACAAGACGCGCAAGCTCAAAGCTGTGATCAAAGATCCGCGATTGATCACTCCCACGGGAAAATTCAATGTGAACAACACGCAACACGATGTTTATTAATCAAATTTAACTTCAACTTCAATCACAAGAGGCCTTGGGGCTTCTTTCAAAAAAGGATCAACAAAATGAAACCCTGTCAAATCGTGCTGCTCAGCTGCGCCGCGCTCCTGAGCTTGGGTGCGCATGCCGCTACCGGCGAAGAAATCATGACCAAAGCCGGTTGCATGGCTTGCCACACCAAGGACAAAAAATTGGTTGGCCCAGCGCTCAAGGACATCGCTGCGAAATACAAAGGTCAAGATATGACGGTGAAATTGATGGGAAAAGTTCGCGCCGGAGGTTCGGGTGTTTTTGGCCCCATTCCAATGGCGCCCAACCCTGTTGAAAAAATCAATGATGCGGATCTGAAAATAGCGGTCGAATGGATTATGAAATTGTAAGCTTCAGTTCACACCGTAGCCAGCCAGACCGGGCAGGTCAATGATTCGGATATCTCGTTTGTCGATTTCGATTAAATTTTCAGATTCCAATTCATGCAAAACTTTTGAAAAATATTCAGGCGTCAAAGAAAGGCGCGAGGCGATGGTGGCTTTGCTCACGGGTAAAGAAACCGTATTGACCTCGCCCGTTGGAGAGTTTTCAGACTGATTTTCACGAAGTAAATATCCGATCACGCGTTGAATGCCGCTGTGCAGTGCGTTGGATTCAATGTCATGCACCAGTCCATGCAGGCGGCGTGAAATACCGGCCAGCATTCGCAGTGAAAATCTGGGGTCGCGCTCGATTTCAACCAGCATGGCCTGCTTGCTGACCGTCAAGAGCAAAGTATTAGACAAGGCTTGGGCATTCAAGATGTAGGGCCTGGATGTGAACATCAAAGCTTCTGCAAAACTGATACCTGGACCCACCAGTTCAATGACCTTTTCTTGCCCAGCCGCTGACAAGGCAAACAATTTAACTTGGCCGGAGACCACCACATGAAACTCCTCGCAAGGTTCACCGAAGCGAAAAATTGTGTCACCACGTGCCAGTCGGCGAACTTGGCAGCCTTGCGCCACGCGGCTTAATTCTGCCGCTGAGAGATCGTTGAACAGGGGTAGCACTGCCAAAAAACGTGGAATGTTGAAATCACTGACGTTCATGAGAACCTCTCGCAGTGCGAACTGGGGATAAGACCGCCGCATTGTAGACCGAGCTTGTCTGGGAGAGATTAGATGCGATTTGGGGCAGGTGTTGTGAGCAAGGCACAAACCATGGCCAATGCCACCAGGGGAGAGAGCATGCCATGGATCAAAGACAATGCCAAGGGACGTGGGTTCTCACCCATGAGGGCGTAACCCATCACGATTTGGATTATCAACAAGCCTGCCCAAGCTTGGGTAGGGGAGGACAAGGTCCGCATTTCGTGTTGTTTCAAAATGGTCAGGCCGGTGACGATTGAGAACAGCAGCAGAGAGGCCAAATGGACAAAGACTGGCCAATGGACACCATGCCTTTCAAATGCACTGGCGCCTGCCCCTGTGGCAATGTGCAGAAAATACACTCCGCATGTGAGTTGCGCCGCCCCATCCATGCAAGCATGGGCTGCACTGTGCCTGGTTTGAATGAGATGCAAAAACCAAAATGCAAGCACAAGTGCTATGCCGCAGCTGACATTGATGACGGTGATGCTGGCCAAGCGGTAACCCGGTGTGAGTGGGCCAATGAGTGCCAGAACAAGGGTAAGGCTAAAAATCCAGAGACTTGGTTTGAATCGCCATGGCTGATCTAGCCTGTCAAACCAAGATTGAATCACGCTCACCAGTGCGATCAGTGCAACGCATGAGGCGCACAACCGGTGCAACAGTCTTGTGGCCCACTCCAGGTTGGCAGGCAGCGAGTTTTGAGCCAAGCCATCCATGTCAAAGACCGTGCTCAAGCGCAGTAACATGCTCGAGCCGAGAATCAATAAAGATAAAAATGTACCAAACAAAGAGAGATTCGGTATCGATTTTTTTAAATCCATGAAGCTGCTCATGATTTAAACCTCAGCAGATGGATGGCGCAAGCAGCGCAAGACGATGAATAAAAACAGAATGCCCCCGACGATGGCCACCAAGCCGCCAAAACCCATCAAGCCCATGCCCCAAATTTCTTGGCTCGAGCGCAAGACTTGATCCGCATCGGCGACTTTGCGCTGCACCCCGTAGCCACCCGACCAAACCAAGCCAATGATGTGAAGCAGTTGGCCTGTGCCATAGACAATGGGTTGCCAAAAAGCGCTGGGCCCTGTGGGTGTTTGATAGCCAAGTTGGGGCAACAAGCGGTAGACCATTCCCATCATGGCCAAAGTCACTCCAACGATGCAACCGTGGTAGTGTGCAGGAATGCGCACATTGTTTCCGCTGATCATGAAGCCGATCAAGCCGCCTGCAAAAAATAATAGCAAGGAAGTGAGCAAGCTTGAATACAAGGGCCGGGTGGCGGATGTCAATTTCGGACCAGGCCATAGCGACCACAGCACAGCCACCGCAATGGGTCCGATCACCAGACCTCCTCCATAGCGCATCAGCCATGTTTGTGTTTGATGGTGTTCAACCGATGTGACATCCAATGCGAGGTAGGTGATCGGTGTCAAAAATACGGCCACCAAGGCCAAAGCAAATAAAAGCATCACCACTCGGGGGGATAGACGCAAGCCCCCACTCAGACAAGATGCCAGCCATACCCAACCCAAAAGCATGAGCAAAGTGTAGGCAAACTGCAAAACATGTCCGCCGCCCCAAAATAACAACTCATAATAGGCACGCGAGTCAATTTGGCTAGGGATTTCGACCCATGACCCAACGAAAGCCATGACCGCAACAGCGGTGGCCACCATGGCAGCATTGAGTCCAAAACGCAGTGCCCCATCACCGCTGATGTGCACACCCACAGGTGATGCGGCCAACATGGAGCGCAGACACAATAAAGTGATGCCAGCGCCAAACAATGCCAAGCCTGACAAGAACACAGAGCCGTCCAGAACGGGTACGTAGTTGGACATGACCGGTGTGGCACTTTGAACAAAAGGGGCCAAGCACATGACAAGGCTGCCGAGCAAGGACAGTGCAAAGGCAAGCCAGGCCAGAGTTTGCCAGCGAGTCGTTCCACTCAAACTCCAAAGGGCGCCACCAAACGACAAGAACCACACCAAGACAGAAAGGTCTACGTGCACCACCAAGGCGACACGGAAAAAATCTGCTACCGGAAAAAAACTGTGCAACTGAGGCGTGCGGGACAACACCAATAAAAGTGAGAACAAGCCAGATGCCACCAATGCAGCCAGGCCCAGGATCAACCAAGCCAGCGCCAAGGGCTTGCGGCCATCGTTGGGAATTTCTAAATTGAAGGCGTAAATCATGGGGAGTTGGATCATGGCCTCAGTCGTGTGGCGTCTGCAATGCAGTCAAATTGGCGCTTCGCCTCAAATCCGCTGCTGCTTTCTGAATGACAAGATGATCACGCCCCGGCCATAGCACGCGCAAGCGCTCGCGTGGCACGCGTGCGCGGAGTTGCGGTTCACGCAGGCCTGCCATGCGTTGGCGCACCCACTGATCACCCAAGCGAAACTCGCAGGCGCCTTCTTTGCAGCCAGCCAAAATGACACCTGCTGCGCCAAGACGAAGTGCATAGTCAATGAAGGAGGGCGGCAACATGGCGGCGCAGTGCAAGGGGATCACGGCGGTTGAATGATCTGCAAAGCACGAGAGATTGGCAGCCTGGCGGCAACTGAACAGCACAATCTGATGCAGACCGGTCAGAGCCGCAAGTTCATGTTTCAATTGATTGCGCAGCATGGCTACCGTCAGGTCTGGCATGTCGATGCCAGAGACGATATCTTCGATGCGGCGAAAAGGGGTAGACGATGGGCAAGCCCCCACACAGATGCCACACGCTGTGCACAAATTTGGATTGACCCAAGCTTGAAATTTGTGCGGGCTTGCATCTGAGCGCTGGGTCATCATGACTGCAGTGAACGGACAATCAGCGGCGCAACGGCCGCAGCCATTGCAATGCGCAAGATGGACTTGAGCGGGTTGACTGACAGCAGTTCGCATGAATTTTGTCAGCAAGGGCAGCATCGCCAAGGCAAGGCCCACGCCAGAGACCATCAGCCAAACGGTTTGATCTGAAAGCGCCTGAGCCAAGGGGTGAATGAACATGAAAAACCAGTCCAATGACAATTGGGCGGCGTTAAAGCTTGTATCAGCAGGGTTCAGGCTTTCAGCTGGAAACGCCAAAGCCAATGCCACAAGCATGCCCAAACTCCCCCAAATCAGTGATCGGGGAGGGTAAAAACGCGCCATCGAAATTCGTTGAACGTGCACCCATGTGCCACCCAATAGCAACAAGGGAACACCGATGTGAATGAACATGATGAGTGAAAAGAACCGGTCATTCAAAGCTTGTGTGCTTAAAAAATTTCGTGCCAGAAGTTCGCTGCCAAGAGGCAATGCTTGAAGCCACTGGGCTGTTGCCGTCACGCTGTAAAGGGCACGTTCGTCCCAGAGCAGCCACAAGCCGGTGAGTCCGGAGATGAGCAGCAAGCCTGGCAAGCCAAGGCCTGTGAGCCAAGAAAACCAGCGGGCTCCCAAAAAATGAAATTGAACGGTTTCACGAATGAGATGCAAAAGCACCAGCAGCACAGCGGCGTCTGCGGCGTAACGGTGCAAGCCGCGCAGCAATGGACCCAGTCGCATGGGGTCATTTTGCAAGCGCAAACCTGATTCGTAAGCGCCCTGTACGCTGGTGTCGTACATCGTATAGGCAATGATGCCGCTCAGACATGAAAGCAGCAAGCAAAGAAATGCCAGCCCACCCAGATGCCGCCATGGATTGGCATGTGGAGGGAATATGTTGTCCAAAAAATCAGCCACCTGTGAAAACAAAACCGTTACTCCCAGTTAGGAAGTCAATGATCAAAACCTGCCCTGGCTTCAAGTCAACTTTGTGGTCGCTCGAAAAATGGATGACCCCGTCAGGGCCATCGGCAAGGCGAGCACTGAACAGATGGGGTCCTGCTGGAATGGCCAGTCGTCGATAGACGGTGGCAGCACCATCGCGGTTCAGACCCAGCGGCGCAGTGCTGATGCGAAACAAGGCTTGGCCGTCCATATCAAGTTCAACCAGAACCTGCGAGCGTTCACGGGGGCAGTCCATTTTGTTGCGCATGTGAACGGCTGTCTTGGCCAGTTCAGCTGCATCACGCTGACGGCAGGCAAACTTGAGTTGACCAGAATGGCTGAATGAGAGCTTCAAGATGGCCTCATTGACACCTCGTTGTTGATAAGAAGGCCAAACGGAAAAAACACCAAGCACTGTTGCAAAAGCTGCATAAGCCATTGTTTGCAAGACAAACTGTAAATATTTAGGCAGCGGCTTAGGCAAGAATGCCTCCTAACTTGCCAGGATCAACTTCATGGGCTAGAGCGACTTTGAGAGGTGAGAAATAGAAAGCATCCGAGAAACAGTCTTCACTGTGAATGCCATGTCGGATGAAGGCAGGATAGGCTGCTTCAACCATTTGAGCTGACCCACATGCGTAAATTTGGTGCTCTGAAAGACTGGGAAAATCCATCAAAATTGCTTCGTGCACTAGGCCAGTTCGACCGCCCCAATAGTCTTGCGCACGCGGCTCTGATAAGACTGGGACAAATGTGAAATTGGCATGATCACGTGCCCACTCTAATGCTAAATTCCCTAGATAAAGATCACTGAGATGGCGTACGCCCCAGTAAAGCAACATCCGGCGATTCAAGCCAATGTGAAATGCATGCTCAAGCATGCTCTTGATGGGCGCAAACCCTGTTGCACCTGCTACAAATATCATTGGCTTGTCGCCATCTGCCCGCAGTCTGAAGGCGCCCTTTGGACCTTCGATGCGAAGGGTATCTCCGACCTTCATGGTGCTAAAGACAGAAGGGGTCCATCTCCCCCCTGCAACCAAGCGCACATGCAATTGGATGTCGCCACCAGCATGAGGCGCGGTGGCAAAAGAAAAACTGCGATGAGAGCCATCTTCCAAAATGATGTTGAGGTACTGTCCGCAGTGAAAGGGCAATGAGCCATCGTTTGACAAACGCAGGTCCACACGCATGACGTCCTCGCACAGTAGTTCAAGCTGACTGACACGTGCAAGGTATTGCTTGGCAGGCACTGCATTTGTGCCAACTGCAGGTACATAAGAAATGTCAATATCGCTGAAGGCCTGCGCGCAGCACAGCAGCGTTTGGCCTGACAGACGTTCCTCCTCACTCAGTGCTGAGGGTTGATAAGCTTGGAGTTGGACTTGTCCATGAAGCAAACTGCATTTGCAAAGGCCACAGCTGCCATTGCGGCATTCATAGGGCATAGGCAATCCTTCACGCAGTCCAGCGTCGAGCAAAGTCTCGCCAGCGCGAACCAAAATGATGCGCTCATCGGGCAGAGCCGAAAGTTGCCAAGCGGCAGCTTGATCTTCAAAGCGCTGTGGCATCCAAGGCAAAAGGGCCATCAGCAAGGTCAATCCACCTACGACAAGCCATGTGTTAACAGGCCCCCATTGCCCAATCAAGGCATAGCTTGGGAGATAAAACCAATCAAACGCCAGCGTTTGTGTCAATGAAGACATGTCTGCAGGAGCCTGACTGACAGCTGGCAAGAGGAGCGACAAAAGACTCAACGAATAAAACGCGCCCCACATGATTGGGCGGGGCGGAAGGGTTTGTGCATGGGGTACGCGTTGCGTGTGCACCCACAGCAAAGCCAGCATGCTCAGGGGCAAGCCAATGTGAATGAACGAGAGCAAGGAGAACAGGCGATCGCTGACATTGGCATTGGAGATGAAATTTCGAGTCATGCTGCCGCCGATGACGGGCAGCACATCGATCCACTCGGTGCTGGCGGTAACAACAAACTGCGACAACCGGTCCCAAGGCAACATATAGCCGTTGATGCCCGAGGCATAGGTCAACCACAGAATGAGCAAACCTGTCAGCCACGAGAGCCATCGAAAACCTCGAAAACGACCGAAACTGAAATGCCGCAACATGTGCAAGAGCACCACAAGCACCAAAGCGTCTGAAGCGTAGCGATGCAAACTTCGGATGACACCGCCCACATAAAAATGCCCATGCGTGATGGTTTCAACGGAGGCATACGCGCCTAGGACACTGGTTTCAAAAAAAGCATAAAGGTACAAACCAGTAGCAACAACCAGCCAAAATAAAAAATATGCAATCGCACCTAAGTGATAAAAAGGATTGAGTCGATCATTGAAAATTAAATTGAATTTTTTTTCAATGGCCAGAAATGTGCGAGACCCCAGCGATGCATTTATAGGTGACACTGTCTGTTCAACTCAATATTGAGTCTCCATGGGGGAGGAAGGTTTTTGTGCGCTGGCTCCTCGAACAACTCGACGTGTGCGCAACTCGGTCAGAAAAAACCAGAACATGGTGATGAAGAAGGTCAGTCCACCTGCAATTTCGAGAATCAAGCCATATTGAACTCTGTACTCCCCTGTGACAGGGTCGTACACGGAGCAAAGAATGCGAATTTTCTCGACCAACTCACTCAGGCTCAGTGACTGATCAACCGGCGCATTGCGCAGCAATTGCTCAAGTGGCTCAGCCAGGGCTTGCGCTTTGAAGATGTCACCATAAATTTGGCGATAAATTTTCCCATTTGAATCAAGCAAAGTCACCTGAAGAACATGATCAAAACCTGCGGGTGTTGCGACATGGCTGAAGCCAAATTCTCGAGTCAATGCGTCAACAGCATCAGCGTGAGGTTGTAAAAAATTCCAATTAGGTTGGTCAATGCGGTGCTGCAATGCAAACGATTTGAGCGCTTGAAAAGAGTCGGCTGGTTGATTAAAGCCAATGCTGATGACGTTGAACTTGTCATTGCCAATTTGATTCGGCATGCTTTGCAATGTATTTTGCAATGAGTGTGTTGTCAGCGGGCAGACTTGAAAGCACCCGGTATAAATGAAACTGACGAACAGAGGTTTCCCCCGAAATTTCGACAGGCGAACGGGTTGGCCTTGGCGATCTAAAAATGCAAAATCATTGACCTGTTTCCCAATCACGGACTGGCTGATTCGCACAGCTTTCTCATTGTCCAGGCCGGGCCTTGAGTTTTGATTTTCCGCACTCCAGGAAAATTGACAAAACACTAAAATCAAGCTGAAAATTCCAGCGAATCGCCAAGTTGTCATGTGAATGATTGGCAAAGTGAAAAATTTCTCCAACAGACTGTTTTCGCACAATGCAATAACTTTGAAGGAGGCTGACGTCTCAGCGCAGCAGACTGTCAATGGTGGCCCCGATCAGCAACAGGCTCAATTGGACCAATGACGCAAAAAAAGCTCCCATGGCAGTTTTGCGCGATGGTTCTTGCGCAAGCTGATGGGCTTTGTAAACAAAGACGCAACCACCCAGCACAGCCGCAATGAAATAAACCACACCAGCCCCCCAAAAAACTGGCAGAAGGGCAGTGATGCCCAGTGCCACAGTGCTCCGCAGGACAATGTGAGCAGCGCGCTGTGTGCCCACGACGACCGGCAGCATGGGAATGCCAGCTGCTTTGTATTGGGCTTCATTGGCGATGGCCAAACTCCAGAAATGTGGAGGTGTCCACAAAAATAAGACCGCTGCAAGAATGAAAGGCAATGGACCCATGGCAGGATCAACGGCTGCCGCACCTGCCAGCACTGCAAAGCTGCCAGCCAAACCACCCACCACAATGTTCAACCAACTGCGCTGCTTGAGCCAGACGGTGTATACCACCGCGTAAAAGAAGGCCCCCAAAAAAACAAAAGTTGCTGATAAGGGATTAAGCCACCATGCAGCCGCTGTGACAGCGCCAATCAACAACAGTACAATCAAAATAAGCCAAGCCGGTGTGTGAGGCAGGGCGCCCGTGACAAAGGCGCGCTCTTTTGTTCGATCCATCAATCGGTCACTTTGATATTCATGGTATTGATTGAATGCACCTGCACTTGCCGATGACAACAAAACCGACAGTGCCAGTACCAAGACCTTGTCCCAACCCAGTGCAGGGCCAGGTGTCACGGCCATGCCAACCAAGGCCGTGATCATGATCATCCAACCAATGCGAAGTTTGAACAGGCTGAGCACATCGCGAGCCACCTGGGTTATGGGTCGGTTGGGGTGGTTCATGATTTAACTCAGCCCCCAAACTTGCGAGAGGTATTTCCAGTTGATGAAATAGTACAAAACAAATGAGACCAAGAACACCATTGCCAAGGTGAATGTGCCCGGCGCTGCAAATCCGGCTGAGCCATAACTTTGAGCCACAACGGTAGGTGCTGTAGGTGGGATGGCGGTGAATTGGCTGCTCACGCTGCCTTGCTCCAGTTTTTTGCCCCACAGCAAAGATCCTACGGTCACATAGATGTAGATCCCGCCACCGACGATGGCTGATATGCCGGCTATGCCCACCAAGCCCATCATCAGGTACGCAGCACCAGGCCATTCGTAGGCCATGGCAGCGCCGCTGAAGCTCATGTCCCAGTGTCTGCGGGAGACGCCCAGTGTGCCAGCACCCATCATGACCAAGCAGAAAAAATACATTGACAGGCCAAACATATAGGGCTGAAATTTGGCCAAACGGGGGTTGATCATTTCGCGTTTGAACAGCACCGGAATCAAGAAATAAGTCAACGCCATGAACGACAGGGTGGTGCCCACCACTACGGTTGCATGGAAGTGTCCAGGCACATAGATGGTGTTGTGGATGATCATGTTCAGTTGCTCAGTGCCCATCATGACACCCGAGATACCCCCTAAAAATCCAAAACCAATCAATGAGATGAACATGCCAGAGAACACCGGGTTGCCCCAGGGCGCTTTGCGCAGCCACTCAAACAAACCCTTGTTGTACCCCTTGGCCCTTTGCGCAACTTCAATCGCACCGGGTATGGTCAAGCCGTGAATCATGGAGGCCAACACGGCAAAGTACATGAAGTAACTGGTGTTGACCACCTTCCATTCTGTGCTCATGCCAGGGTCTGCCAACAAGTGGTGGGCACTGGCCAATTGCAAGAACAGGATGTAGAGCAAGAATGCGCCCCGACTGACGCGCTCCGACATGGGTTTTGCGCCAAAGGCAATCGCTGCGACCGCATACCAAATTGAAATGTGCGCAGCCACGTTGATTTGTTGCGAGGAGTGGCCAAAAGCCCACCATATTGTTCGATAAATCAAAGGATCCACTTCTTTGACAACACCCACTGACATCAGAAAAGTGGGGATCAAAATGATGGCGCCTGAGGCAATGGTGAAAACAGCAATGATCGCGGCCGTGATCGCACCAAAGGTCACGAGAGGCACGGAGCCTTGGTAGGTCTTGTCTCGTTTGGCTACAACCAAGGTGCCAAAAAACACGAAGCAAGCAATCAATGTTCCAACGGCGAACAAAATCAAGCCCAGATAAAACCAGGGTGACGCCATCATGGGAACATAGGAGGTCATCATGACGCTGGAGCCACCATCAAAAACGGCGGCATTGTTCATCACGGCGCCTACCAACATCAATACAAACGAAACCCATGCTATTTTGGGTGTTGCTAGGCGACAGCGTAATAAAGTGGATGAACAAAAATAAAGAACTGCAACTTCAAAGAAAATGATCCAGAAGATCAGCATGTCGATGCCGTGCGCTGTCAGCACCATGTAAAAAGTATCAGCAGCCAGCCAGTGCACAGCTGGCCAGCGAGTTAAGACGATGCCGATTGCCAAAAGGCCGCCCACTAGAAGGGCCACGACGGCGGTGACGGCATTGACCATCATCAGTTTTTCAGCTTGGTCTTCGAATTGCAGCCCTGAGCGAGGGCAAGTTCGGTAGGTTGTAGTCATCAATGCCACCTTATTTAACGTAAATACGACTCACCATCGTGTGGTGATTGATGCCGCAGAATTCATTGCAGACGACAGAGTAAGTGCCGGCCTTGTTGGGCGTTATGTTGACAACATGTTCGTAGCCCGGAACGATCTGAATGTTGATGTTGGCTGGTTGCAAAGAGAAGCCGTGGTTGTAGTCCATGGACGTGATGTGCAAGCGGTAGGTTTTGTCCTTTTCCAACTCAATGATGGGCCAGAAATTCCAAAGCCTTGCAATCAGATAAACGTCGCTGCCCGGTGGGGGTGCGACCACTGGAATTTTTTCATCTGTTTCTGTGCGAACTGTATATTTGTCCACAACAGCTTGTGCTTTGAGTGTGAATTTTTCTGGCGTGGTTTTGTAAGTTTCTGTGGACAAATTTTGCTTGCCCCAGATGTGCCAGCTGATCATCATGGCAAACATGATGAGGCACCAAACCAGTGATATCACAATCCAAGTTCCTTCAACGCGATCCAAGGGGTGTTTCCACCAAAGTCGTTCTGCGGGGGGCAATATGGCGCTCATTATTTATCTCCTGTTGGGTGTGCGTTCAGGTTGGGATTTTTCTGGGGTTGGACTGTCGCTATCGGGCCAACGGGACCGTCAAAATATCAATCACACCCCAAAGGGTGTAGACCACCATGGGCACCATCACGCCTAGAAACAAAAGGATGAATGGGTTGTCCAGCAATTGCTGCATGAATGGAATGGGTTCATCCGGGTTTTCAATTTTTTCCATACGAGTCTCCTTGAGGTCAAATAACATCGCGCCTTCGTCTCTCACAACCAAGCGCAGCCCTAATGTGGTCGATAGGCCACTCAATTTCCTTCATGTGTCTTAAGAAAAATGCATGTCATCTCAGTAAATTGAATCTTTTTTGAGCAGATCCAAATCAAAGCAGTCTCGGTGTCCATAGCATCCAGAAATCGAATTAATTGGATGCGCTATGAACCGGACTCAAACCCTCACTCAACTTTCAAATGTTCCTGGAGCGATGCGAAATCTGACGTGCTTGGCTGCGCTTGCCTTTTTGGCGGGGCACGCTGCAAGTGCGCCAGCGCAACCTCCATCAAACGCTGACAATGTGCTTGTGGCCGCTTTGGAAACTGTGGTGATCAGTGGTTCTCGCAGCGAGCAACGGCGTGAAGATTTGCCCTTGTCGGTCGATGTGATAACTGCTGCTGAGTTAGAGGAGGGGCAACTTGTGGACATTCGTGACCTTGCCAAAGGTTTGCCGAATTTTTCCGTCAAGCGAGCGCCTGCGCGATTTGGAGTCACAGGCGCAGGCAATCCAACCGGCCGTGATGGCAATGCCGGCTTTAACGTCAGAGGCCTGGATGGCAATCGAGTGTTGATGTTGATCGATGGCATCCGTTTGCCTCGCAGTTATATCAATGGCAGCAACGCTTTTGGCCGTGATACTTTGTCGCTTGAATTGCTCAAACGCATTGAGTTGGTGCGAGGCCCCAGCTCTGTACTCTACGGTTCAGATGCCTTAGCTGGGCTGGTCAACTTCATCACTTTGGAGCCCTCAGATTTTCTCAAGGCAAGCGATGGGTCGTCTAAGCCAATGGGGGGGAAACTTTCCATGCGTTATGCCGGAGATGACCAAAGTGCCGCCCTTGCGGCCAGCCTGGCTTACCAGCAAAGTGACACTCTGCAATGGTTGCTCACTGGATCGAGTGCGCATGCCAACGCGCTAGACAATATGGGGGTCAACGATAGCGCCAGCGTGGACCGCACCCGACCTAATCCACAGTCAGACAAGGCTGGATCGGTTCTTGGAAAATTTGTTCTTCAGCCCCAAGCGGGCCAAAAACATGTACTGACTTTCGAGCATGTTAAAAAAGATTCGCAAATTGAGTTGCTTTCAAGCCGTACCAAAGCGCCGTTTGTTGCGGCTTCGGTGATGGATGAAAGTGCCACGAAAACAATGCAACGTCAACGTCTGGCATGGAATGCGAACTACAGTTTAGACGCCGCGATGGCAGATTATTTTCAAACGACGGCTGCTGTTCAAAGTACGACAGCTCAAGACAATGGTCGCACCCTTCGCAAAGATATGGGCCTTCGAATTCGCGATACCTCTTATAACGAACGCGCGTGGCAGTTGGGTGTGCAAGCAGATAAGCTATTGCGTATCAATTCCAATTGGGTGCAAAAAATCACGTATGGACTGGACCTCTCAAGCACCGATGTCAGTAGTTTCTTTGATGGTTCAGACCCCGCACCGTTACCCACCTATCTGCCGAAAAAATATTTTCCAGATACGCGCGATAGCACAACGGCGTCATTCTTGCAAAGTGAGTTCGCCTCAGAGCAGTGGCGCATCACACCAGGACTTAGATGGGAGCAGTTTGACTTGAAGGTTTTGAGGCAAAGTGGGTTTTCGCCACCTTCTGCGATACTTGGAAAGTCATTGTCTGGCGTCAATGTATCACCCAAGTTAGGCGCCTTGCACACATTGTCACGCCAATGGAGCCTCTTTGCCAACTACGCCAGCGGATTCAGGGCGCCCAATGCAGCGCAGGTCAACGGTTTTACCGAGAACCCGACCCCCAGTACCTTTGTCAGCCTTTTGCCCAACCCTGATCTCAAACCTGAGACCAGCCGCAATTTGGAGCTTGGTGTGCGCGCGCGCTTGGACAGTTTGAGTTTTGATGCCGCCGTTTTCGCGGGACACTTCCATCAACTGATCGTCGACAAAAAGCCATTGGGAGGTGCTGGACTGGCAGGGGACCCGTTGCTGTTTCAGACGGTCAATATCGACAACGCCTCTATCGATGGCTTTGAAATCAAAGGCTTGATGGATTTAGGGTCTGTGGCCCAAGGTACTTTGACCATGCCCTTTTCCTATGGTCGTGCAAACGGTCGAAACAACAGTACAGGCAGACCTCTGAGCGCCATCGATCCGTCTAAATTGACAGTCGGACTGAAATACAAAACGGTCCAATGGGATGTGCAGCTAGGCGCCATCCGCCATGCTGCCAAGACTGCGGAGGAACTTGAAAGCCCTTACTTGCCCAAACCCATCAATCCTCCCCGGATCGCGCAGCTGACCTTGCCTGCAGCCACGACCCTGGACTTGCAGGGGCAATGGCGAGTGCGAAAGGATGTGAGGGTGAATTGGGAGCTGGCCAACTTGAGTAACCGCCGGTATTGGCTTTGGTCCGATGTTCAAGGGCTGGCAGCCAATTCAGCCGTCGTGGATGCTTACAGCCAGCCAGGGCGCCATGCCAGCATTTCTGTGGTGATGGATTATTAGCCGAATTGACCTGGCTTGACGCAGAAAGGGCTCAGCTGAGCTAAGATTGTTCGTCACCCACGAAAGGTTACCCATGGACAACGGCGCCTATGCCCAGTACCGCAAGGAAAATCCGGTGGTCAATACCCTCTTGTCAACTTATGACGAGATCGACGCCCATGTCGGGACTTTGACCAACGTCCAACTCGGGATCTACATCATTTTTGGTGTGCTGACGGCTTATGCCTTGCTGCGGCTGATTTTCAAGAAAAAGAAGACGCCTCCAGAGGATCCGGCAAGCACGCGAGGGCAATCGGAGACGCCGGGGTCGTGACAAGCGCCCGCTTGGGCTGGTTTGGCCAGTTGGGCTGAATGCACCTTACCCTATTAGGGTTATACCGCTGTCTACTTGCAAATGAATCTGTTCAAAATGATGAGGCCCAGTTGAAAGACTGTTTTGTGTCCCACCATTTTAAGGAGACAGCATGATTTCGAAATCCCCAAGTTTTCACAAAGTCCGGCGCCTTGCCACTTTGACTTGTTTGTTCACGGGCTTGCTCAGTGGCCTGGCTTTAGCCCCGCTCAGCGCGCAGGCCCAAACCAATAAACCCATCAAAATCGGTGTCCCCACATCCTTGCAATTGCAGGTTGGTCGCGACACGATCACGGCCATCAAAATGGCGGTGGACGACATCAATAAAAAAGGTGGCGTGCTGGGCAGGAAGTTCGAGTTTGTGGCTGCAGACGAAACTGAAAATCCTGAAACAGGCATCAGTGCCATCAAAAAGCTCACTGCCGATGAAAAGGTGGACTTGCTCATTGGCGGCTACACCAGCGGCGTCACGCTGGCCCAACTGCCGCACATCTCGGCTGCTAAAACCATTTACTTGGGCGTGGGCGCGGCATCGCCTTCTATCACCGCCAAAGTCAAGCAAGACTACGACAACTATAAATACATCTTTCGCGTAGGCCCGATCAACGCCGCGCACCAAGCCAGAAGCTTGGTGGATTACATCGCTAATTTTGTGATTGGTGAGTTAGGTTACAAAAACATTGCCATCGTGGGTGAAAACGCCAAGTGGGTGCAAGACTTAGTGCCTGTGTTGGCCAAAGGTGCCAAAGAAGTCGGTGCAGAACTCAAACTCACCGAATTTTTTGACACGCAAACCTCCGATTTCTCGCCCTTGCTGGCCAAGGTCAAGTCCAGCGGCGCGCAGTACATGGTCGTGATTCTTTCACACGCCTCCAGCGACGTGTTTGCCAAACAATGGCATGACGCACAAGTGCCAGTGCCTTATGGCGGCATCGATGTGAAAAGCATGGACGGAGACTTCTACGCCCGCATTGGGGGTAAATCGATCTCGGAAGTGGCAGCCAATTTTGCGGTGCGTGCACCCTTGACGAAAAAAACCATTCCGTTTTTTGATGAGTTTAAAAAGAACTCCGCCAACTACCCGGTTTACACGGCCTTTTTTGCCTATGACTCGGTTTACATCTATGCCGATGCAGTTAAACGTGCTGGCAGTTTTGACACTGACAAAGTGATCAAAGAGTTGGAGAAAACCAAATTTGAAGGTGTGGGTGGTGAGATCACGTTTGACGATATGCACGATGTGCAAACCGGCAAGGGCAAGATGAACCTGATCTTTGCGCAGTGGCAAGACAAGGGTGAACGCGCCGTGATCTATCCTAAAGAGTTGCGCACGGGCAACTTCATCTTGCCCCCTTGGATGAAAAAATAAATTGGAAATTCTGATTTATGGCGCTGTCACCAGCGCCATCTACGCCATGCTGGCGGTGGGCTTCACCTTGATCTTTGGTGTGGCCCGCATATTGAATCTGGCACACGGCTCGTTCTACGCCCTGGGCGCCTATGGAACCTATGTCTTGACGACCGTAGTGGGCTTGCCTTTGTGGACTGCGGCCCTCATCGCGATTGCCTTTGTGGCGCTTTTTGGCGTTGTGGTCGAGAAGGTTTTGATTCGCCCCCAGCGACACTCGCAAATTGGTGTGTTGATGATTTCCTTGGCCGTGGCACTGGTGGTTGAGCAAACACTCTTTTTGGTTTTTGGTTCGGAATACCGCAACGTACCATCGTTTGTGGACGTCAAAGTTAACTTGGGCGGGGTGGACGTGGCGGGTGCTCGTCTTTTGACTTTGGCTGTTGCCACGGTTGCCATTGGCGCGCTGTATGCATTCATTCAGTTCACCCGATTGGGAAGTGCGATCTTGGCCATTTCTCAGGACCCTGAAGCGGCCAAATACATGGGCATACCGAGCGACAAAATCTTCTCGCTGGTGATGGCCATCTCGGCCGGGCTTGCAGCCTTGGCCGGCGTGATGGCAGGGCCATTTTTGTCGGTTCAACCCTCTATGCATTTGCTGCCGATTGTCAAAGCCTTTGCCATTGTGGTGGTGGGAGGCCTGGGCTCCATTCCGGGCAGCATTGCTGCAGCTTTTCTACTTGGCTATGCGGAAACATGCGTTTCCTACTTGGTCTCCAGCAGTTGGACTGAAATCGTCTCTGTGCTTGCAACTTTGCTGATGCTGGTGTTCAGGCCCGCAGGTATTTTTGGCAAGCGTGCTGCTTTTTAGGAATACTGATTTGTCATGAAAGCATTCAAAGGTTTAGACAAAATCAGTTTGGCAGGAGGTCTGGCAGCTTTGCTTTTTTTAGCTGTCGTGCCTACTCTCTTACCTGGAAAGTATCTGATTGGTGTGCTGACTGTTGCCGCCATTTATGGCATTTGGTCGGTCAGTTGGGATTTCATGTCGGGCTTGACGGGGCGAGAGAATTTTGGACACTCTTTGTTCATTGGGGTAGGCGCCTACACGGCAGGTTTTCTGAACGTTCAATTTGGGGTGGGGCCGTGGTGGAGTCTGCCGGCCTCGATGCTGGTGGCCATGTTTTTTGGCCTGATTCTGGGCTTTCCTACATTGCGCTTAAGAGGCCCGTACTTTGCACTGGCGATGTTGTCCGCGGCTGTGATCATGCAACGCTTGATGTTAATTTTTTGGGAATTCACAGGCGGAGAGGAAGGCATTCAAGACATCAAGCCTTTGATCAAAAATCAATTGCATTACTACTGGTTTGTTTTGTCGTTGTTGGGCTTGACCACTTTGCTTTTGGCGTGGATGGCCCGCTCGCGCTGGGGTTTGATTTTGCGCGCCATTCGGGGCGATGAAGCCACTTGCTTGGCCGCAGGCCTGCCCATCACCACTTACAAAATTGTCTCATTGATCATCAGCGCAGGGTTTGCGGGCTTGGGCGGCGCTCTGTATGCGCATTACCAATTGCAAGTAAGTCCTCAGCTGTTTGCTGTGGTGACTTCCATCACCATCATCACCATGGTGTATGTGGGCGGCATGGGTACTATTTTTGGCCCTGTGGGCGGTGCGCTCTTGCTCACTGTGATGACTGAAGGTCTGCGCGATTTTGGCGAGTGGCGGTTGATGATTTACAGCTTGATGCTGATCTTCATCTTGTTTTTCTTGCCCAATGGCATCGTGGCGCCGACTTGGAACAAGCTGCGCAATTGGCGTTCCCGGGAGCCCTCATGAGTCGGGCGCTTTTAGAGATCCAGCATCTGGACAAGCACTTTGGTGGCTTGCATGTCTTGAAGGACATCAACATCTCCGTGGCGCAAGGCGAAATTGTCGGCATCTTGGGCCCCAACGGCGCAGGCAAGACCACGCTCTTCAATCTGATTACTGGTTTCATTCCTGCCGATGAAGGACACGTTTCTTTTCGCGGCCATTCTCTGCGCAAGATGAAGTCCAATGCGATCGTAGGCTTGGGCGTGGCGCGCACTTTTCAGCTGTGTCGCCCCTTCGTGGGCTTGACCGTGCTTGAAAATGTTTTGGTTGGCAGCTTGGGGCCCCGCGTGAAGTCCGATGACTTGGGCCAGCGTGCCATGGACCTTCTGGACCAGGTCGGTCTATTGGCCAAAGCGCACACACCTTCTGAATTGTTGTCGTATGGCGATTTGCGCCGATTGGAAATTGCACGGGCACTGGCCACTGACCCTGAGTTGTTGTTGTTGGACGAGCCGTTTGCAGGCTTAGGGTCGTCAGAAATAGAGGCCTTGTCGACGCTGATACGTCAGTTGCACAAAGAGCAAAAGCTCACCATCTTGCTGATCGAGCACCGGCTTCGTGAATTCATGCAGCTGGTCTCACGCGTGGTGGCCATTGATTTTGGTGAAGTCATTGCCGAGGGCTCGCCCGTTGACATTGTCAACAACCCGCGCGTGATTGAGGCGTACATTGGTAAACAAAACCCTTTGAGTCCATCGCACGATGCTTAAACTGAACCAACTCTGTGCCTCTTACGGCAAAGCGCAGGCTCTGGAAAATATCAGCCTTGAAGTGATGCCTGGCGAGTTGGTCGCTGTTTTGGGCCCCAACGGTGCTGGCAAATCGACTTTGCTCAAAGCCATTTCACGCGCGATTGTTTCGCAAGGCACTTTGACTTTAGATGGCCGATCATTGCATGACGTTGCAACTGAATCTGTGGTCGGCCTTGGCATTTGTCATTGCCCTGAGGGCAGACGCCTTTTCCCTGAATTGACCGTGCTTAAAAATTTGCAACTCGGTGCGTACTTGCGCAAAGACAAAGCTGCAGTGGCCAAAGACATGCAGCGCGTCTTTGATCTGTTTCCTATTTTGTCTGAACGATGCGGACAAATCGTCAGCACCTTGTCTGGTGGGCAGCAGCAAATGGTGGCCATTGGAAGAGCATTGATGGGCGCTCCGCGCTTGCTGTTGCTCGATGAGCCTTCTGTGGGCATTGCGCACCGCTTGAAGATGGAGATTTTTGCGGCCATTCGCAGCATACGCGACACCGGTGTTGCCATTTTGATGGCTGAGCAAGATGCGCAATCGGCATTGCACATTGCCGACCGCGTCTATGTTTTAGAGCACGGCCACGTTGCGCAAGAGGGAACCGCCAAGGAATTGGCGCAAGATGACCGGATTCGGCGCATTTATTTGGGCTTGAATTAAGCCGCAAGCCTCCTTGAGACTGAACAGCGAGCATGGCCCAAGGGTTATCTCTAGGTTAAAAATGGCGGAAAACTGTATACAGTTTGGAATACATTAACCCTTGGAGACACAAAAATGACTCAAACTGTTCACCCTGTGGACGAGCAACTGCCAACTGTCAAGCTCGCCGCCCTTGGCCTGCAGCACGTGCTGGTGATGTATGCGGGTGCGGTTGCTGTGCCGCTGATCGTTGGGCGAGCCCTCAAGCTCAGCCCCGAGCAAGTGGCCATGCTCATTTCCGCTGACTTGTTTGTTTGCGGCTTGGTCACACTGATCCAGTCATGGGGTGCCACTCAATGGTTTGGTATTCGCTTGCCCGTCATGATGGGCGTGACATTTGCGGCTGTTGCACCCATGGTGTCCATGGCGGGCAGTAGTTCTGGCCCTGCTGGTGCCCAGCTGATTTTTGGCGCCATCATCGGGGCAGGTCTCATCTCAATGCTGATCGCCCCGATGGTCAGCCGTATGTTGCGCTTCTTTCCGCCGGTGGTTACTGGCACCATCATTGCTGTGATTGGCATCAGTTTGATGCGCATTGGTATCAACTGGATTTTTGGCAATCCTTTTGGACCCACAGCGCCGTCTATCGTCAATCCGGAGCACGCCAAATGGTTGGCAGATGCTGCAGCAGTTGCCACTGCGCCGGGCTCGACCTTGCCAGCCGTTCCAAAAGATTTGGCCCTGGTTGCCAAACTGCCCAATCCCAAATATGCCGACTTGACCGGCGTGGGCATTGCTGCATTGGTACTGGCTTGTATTTTGTTGATCTCCAAGTTTGCACGAGGTTTCATTGCCAACATCTCGGTGCTTCTAGGTATTGTGATTGGCAGCGTCGTGGCCACTTCCATGGGCTTGATGAACTTTGACAAGGTAGGCAAAGCTGAATGGTTTGGCATCGTGATGCCATTTCAGTTTGGCATGCCCGTGTTTGACCCTGTGCTGATTTTGACCATGACTTTGGTCATGATTGTTGTGATGATCGAGTCCACCGGCATGTTCCTCGCCTTGGGGGACATGACAGGACGTCATGTGGACCGCGCTGCACTCACACGCGGTCTTCGCACCGATGGTTTGGGCACCTTCATTGGCGGCATCTTCAATACCTTCCCTTACACCAGCTTTTCACAAAACGTAGGCTTGGTTGCCGTGACAGGCGTGAAAAGCCGCTTTGTGTGCGTGGCAGGCGGCATCATTTTGGTTGTATTAGGTGTTATCCCAAAGATGGCTGCATTGGTTGAATCATTGCCAACGGTGGTATTAGGCGGGGCGGGCTTGGTGATGTTTGGCATGGTCGCCGCCACTGGCATACGGATCTTAGGCGGGGTCGACTTCAAGAACAATCGCTTTAACAGTTTGGTGGTGGCCATCTCGATCGGTATCGGCATGATCCCGTTGATTGCCCCTAACTTCAAACAGTGGATGCCCCACAACTTGCACCCTCTGATTGAATCTGGAATCTTGCTTTCATCGATCTCTGCAGTGCTGCTGAACCTGTTCTTCAACGGCGCTGCGCAGGACGATGCTGCTGCCATCGAAGCGGCTCGTCAGGTTGACACTCACTGAGGTGCGTTGGCGCGCCAAAACTCTGCCGCATTCATTTTGGAGCCCCCTTGGGGCTTCAATTGAAGGACCTCAATTTGGCCGCCTTGCGCGTTGATGAAGATGGAGGTGTCAGTGACTCTTGCAACCATCCCTGTTTTTCCTTGAACATCTTCATAGCGGCGTGAAATATGTTTGTGGCAATCGTATAAAGACACTTTGACCCCGGCCAATTGTGTCCATGCGCCAGGTGCGGGGTTGCAGGCACGGATCAGGTTATAGACTTGGTCAACGCTCTGCCCCCAATGGATTTGCGACTCATCCGATTTGAACCATCCTTGGTAGCTGGCTTGGGTTTCATCTTGAATGGTTTGCGTATGCTGGCCGTTGACCACCAAGTCAGCGGCCTCCAGCATGGCTTGCACGCCCAAGGGAAACAAGGAGTTGAAGTAGATCTTGCCCAGTGTGTCGTTGGGGCCAATGTCGCAGGTCTTTTGTAAAATCACTGGGCCTTCATCCAAGCCGTCAGTAGGGCGAAAAATCGTCAAGCCGGTTTGAGTCTCGCCCATGGCAATAGGCCAACTGATGGAAGAGGGGCCTCGGTATTTGGGTAAAAGGGAAGGATGGTATTGAATCGTGCCGTGCGCTGGAATGTTGACGAAGGCTTGAGGGGCAAATTGCAATACAAACGCCATGATGCCAATGTCGGGTTGGAGATCACGCATGGCTTGCTCAGCTTCAGGGCTCTTGAGGCTGGCAAACTGATAGATGGGTATGCCCAAAGCCTGCGCAGCCAAGCGCAGACTGTCAGGGCGCTCGCTAGGGCCTTCAGGTTTGCAAAAGACACCGGCGACTTGGTCGCCTCTGGCAATGAAAGCCTCCAACACGGCTTTGCCAAAATCTTGTTGCCCGATCAGTGCAAGTTTAATCATGACAGTCTCCCAAAGTGCTAATCGTTAAGTTGGAATTGAACTTGATGGCTCGCATCTCGGCGACCATTTTGGCACATTTTGGCAGCCAATAACCACCGATTACTTGGGAGTCCACGTGTCAATTGGGGGCGCTTTTCTTTGAGCCCCATCAGGCTTGAACTAGGTGCTCGGAATTACCAACTGTCGTCCCCACCAGAGCCAGAGTCGTCACCCCAACCGCCTTCAGATCCAACATCAAAACTGCCTATGTCTTGCTGAGCCGGCGTGTCAATGGGGGTGTATGCGCTGCTGCCCGCAGGGTTGGCATTGGCCGAGTTGCTGTTGTGGCGGTCACCACCATCCAGAGCTTTGGACAATGCATAACCTGCAGCAACGCCAGCCAATCCGCCAATCACGGCGCCGCCAATGCCCGAGCCCATGCCACCCATGGGCTGCTGAGGCGCGTAGCCGGGACCATTCATGGGTGCGTTGGGCGCGTACTGTGCGCCAAAGCCTCTGGGCGCAGTGGCCATGCCGCCTGGCATGGGTTGCACGCCTGGGCTACCCGAAAAGGCAGTCGCAGCGGGTGCCGTGTTCGCTTTGGAGCGACGCAACACCAAGGCCAGAATCACCAAGCCTGCAATGCCAATCCAGATATAACTTGATGGGAAGGAAGGGGCGCTCGGGGCTGGCGCTGCAGCGCCAGCAGGGCTGGAGGCCGTTGGAGACAAGCCCGAAGAAACCGTTGGCCCGCTAGGCGCTTGCGCCATGCGGGTGACTTTGTCAAATGTTTCGTTGAATTTTTCAGGGCTTGCTGCAAATTTCAATGAAGGGTCTAATTCCTTGGCCTTCTTCAAAGCCATTTGCGCATCCGCGTAGCGGGCTTCGCGGGCCAGCACTTGGCCTAGTTCGTAGTGCGCTTTTGCACTTTGCGGTTTTTCTTGGATGACTTCTCGCAGCATGGACTCAGCTTGCGACAGATGGCCTGCACTGACCGCTGCATCAATGTCTTTGGGTGAAGGCAATGCAAAGACCATGGCGCTGGACAAGGCCAACGAGCAAGTCAAAATTAATTTTGACAAAAATAAACGATGCATAGTGCGATCCTATTGAAGTGAGCTAACACAAGAGCCTATTGTGCTCTCAATATATTTCAACTGAGTTTCGTGGGGCAATGTGTTGTTCAGGCCCGTGACTTTTGTGAACACCCCCTCAGCGTTTTACAAACCTCAAGGTGAAACGATCGCTTTCGCCCATGGCGGCATATTTTTCTCGGTCTTTGTCTTTCATGCGGTAGGCGGGCGGCAAAGTCCAAACGCCTTCCGGGTGGTCTTTTGTGTCTTTGGGGTTGGCATTGAGTTCGGAGCTGGCGTCGAGCTTGAAGCCTGCTTTTTCGATCAGCTCAATGGCCACGTCCTGGCGCACATAGCCCGACAGAATTTGTGCAGATTGGCTCTGGTCGGTGCGGCCTCTGTGGTCCACAATGCCCAGCACCCCACCAGGTTTCAGAGCCAAGTAAAAGGTCTTGAGCGACTCCTGCAACTCGTTGCGCTCCATCCAGTTATGCAGATTGCGAAAACTGATCACCACGTCGGCACTGCCCGCAGGTGCAATGGGGTGATGGTCAGCTCTGAATTGGGTAACCACCACTTTGCCGTACAAAGCAGATTCGTCTTGCAGGCGCTTTAAAAGTTTTTGATGATCGGGGATGTATTGGGGCAGCGACGCATCGCGATTGGCAGCAATGTACAAGCCTTTGTCTTTGAGCCAAGGCGCCAAGATTTCCATGTAGTAGCCGCTGCTTCCGGGAAGAATTTCAACCACAGTGTGATGAGGTTGAATGCCAAAAAATGCCAATGTTTCAGCCGGATGACGAAACGGATCACGCACCACATTGCTTGGCGTTCGGTGCGCAGCAGCCAGCAAGGGCTCAAAAGTCTGCGCACGAGGTGTTTGCGCAAAGGACACGCCGGTGAGCAAAGTGAGCACCGCGCAAAAGTGAGAGATATATTTTAAATAGGCGGGCATAAAATTTTCCTGAAACTCAGGCCGGTTCGTTCACAAGGCTTGGTTCATGACTATGCCACATCACGAAAGGCCAAAGGGGCTGTGAAAGGAGGGCGCAGGCAGAAAAAGCCCAGCTTGTTTAAAATAATTCCTAACCAATGAAGGCGCAAATGCCCATATTTTTCAAAAGCCCTGCAGGAAACCGTTGCACCGCTTGTGCAGTCGTCTTGTGCTTGTCTGTGCTCACTGGCTTTCTCGGTGCTTGTGCGGTCGAGCCGCAGGCCGCCTACAAACCGCAAAGAGGGCAGGCGGGTAAAGATGTTGTTTGGATTGCCAGTCGTGATGACTTGATCAGCCGAATGTTGGATGCGGCAAAAGTCAGTGCAGATGACTTGGTTTATGACTTGGGCGCAGGAGACGGCAACATTGCCATTGCCGCCGCCAAGCAATACGGTGCGAGAGCTGTGGGCATTGAATACAACGAAAAGTTGGCCAAGTTGGCGCAAGCCAATGCCGAACGCGCTGGGGTTGCACAGCGCGTGAAAATAATTCAGGGTGATATTTTTCGAGAAGATTTCTCATCTGCCACAGTTGTGACTTTGTACTTGTTGGAAGAATTGAACGCCAAACTGCGCCCTTTGGTTTTAAAAATGAAGCCGGGCACGCGAGTGGTCTCCAATAACTTTTCAATGGGAGATTGGGAGCCAGACCAAGTCATTGAATGGTCTGGTCAAACCGCTTATTTGTGGCGTGTGCCTGCGCTTGTTCATGGCCACTGGACGCTGACGGGCTTGTCTCAATTGCCAGCGGAAAAAGAGCACACCATCTATTTGGAGCAACGTTTTCAGCGTTTGTCGGGCACATTGACAACGGGTGGAAAAACACAAGCCTTGTTAGGCGCAAGAATTGACGGAGACATCTTGCATTTCAGTTTTCTGAACGCACGAGGGGAGCTCCAACCAGTCAAAGCGCTGGTCCAGGGTGACCAATGGCGCGGTGAACTGGTTGGCCCTTATGGGATGGTCGAATTGGCGCAGCCTCCCGCTCCAATTTCTGCGAAAAGAAACGCCCCATAGTTTGCACACCAAGTGGCAGCAGATGCAGATGTGCGCACTATGGCGATGCACCCTCGACTTTGCTGAAATTGTCATTGGAGTTGCGGTCAATTCGCATGTTGTAGGGATCGACCCCGACAAACTTTGGCATGGCACTGACCACAACCGAGATGGTCTGTTTACCTGATTTGAGTGGGCGCCGTTCCATCAGCAAAATTGACTCGCGCTTGTAGCCTTTCTTGCCTGGCTCCACAGTGAACACCCCAATGTCAAAATCTTCGGCCAGAGGGCTTTGCGTCTCTTTGCCTTTGCCGTCGGCATACATTTTTTGAGCATCGACGGTGAAAGTCACATCAAACTTGCCATCGGGGCGCAGGGTGGCTTTGGCGTCGGTGGCCTTGAGGTCGTAGAGGGTAATTTTTTCGAACAGATCCACGATCAGTTGCTCGTGCTGCGGGCCAGCTTGGGCGCGCAAAATGCGTAAAAAATCGGTGCTAGAGGGGTAGGGGGCTGATTTGAATGCGAACTGCTCCAGAAATTTTTTCAATGCGCTGTTCACGGCCTTCTCACCCACGACTTCTTTGAGCCAGTACATGGCCAAAGAGCCTTTCTGGTAGTGGATATACCCTTGGTTTTCTACCCGATTCAAGGGTAATTCTTCAACGGCATCACTGCCACGTTGTCGCAGGTAGCGGTCGAGCTCAATTTTCAGAAATTTTCGAATTTGTTCTTTGCCATAGAGGCTTTCCATCACCAGCAATGCCGAATACTGTGAGAAAGATTCTGACAGCAGAGTCATGCCCTGCTTATCGGCACCAATGACCTGGTGGGCCCACCATTGGTGCGCAATTTCATGGGCCGTGATGTAGGTCACCATGTCAATTTTTTCGTCTTTGTCTTCATCTTTGAAGTTTTGGATGAACCCCAGAGACTCGGAGTAGGGCACGGTGTTGGCAAACGACTGCGCAAAGTTGGCATATGCAGGGAACTCCAACACCCGCGCTTGCGTGAATTGGTAGGGCGAAAACTCAGCGCTGTACAGCGCCAGTGAGGCCTTCATGGCTTTGAGCATGCGTGTCACGTTGCTGGTGTGATCGGGGTGGTGGTAGACACTGAGCTCCACCGGTTTTCCGTTGGGCGCCAGCCACTGATCCTGGGTGATGGCATAACGCGCAGACTGCAATGAAAAGAAATTTTGGATGGGCGCTTGCGTTCGGGTGATCAGGGTGCGCCGCCCATTGGCAATGGTGTCGCTGACTGTGTAGCCCGGTGCCAGAGGGGTTTGATCGGCGTCGGTACTCAAAGTAATGTCGGCAGTGACCCAGTCACTGTCATGGCGCAAATAGTGGTGTGCGTTGGCCGCCATGTCCTCCAGTTTGGGAGGGCGCAACTCGGACGGTAAACCATATTTGCGGCGCTTGGCGCGATCTTGCAAGACTGCATTTCTGGAGACGCCCAGCACTGGAGTCAGGGCAAAGTTGTCCAGAAAACTGCCATTGCCCACAATGCGGGTCATTGGCCTTGCATTGACAAAACCTGCTTGTTCCAGTCGCGTTTTGAATTTCAAGCGCCGAAGTTCACCCGGCTGCATGGGCGTGTTCAGTGCAAAAATGCGGTGGCCAAACTCGGGGAATTCTTTTTGCACGCTTGCACCGTCTAGGGCCAGGTCTAGCACCTTCAGGTCACGGTCAAACTGAACATCAACTCGGCTCAGGGCTTGGTCTGTTTTGTTCTTTAGAATGTACTCGCCCTGCGTCTCGGCGCGAATGCTTTGGGGGTACAGATCGACCTTCAGGCTGACGTGTTGTATGGTGGGCTGTGGCAAGTTTTCAAAGGGCAATAACTTTTTCTCATAGTCGCCAGCCAATTGCTCCGTTTCGGGTTCGGTGGTGTAGTCGTTCAGGACGTTGGTGTTGTAGAAAATCCAGCCACCCAAGCCCACCCAGGTCAGGGCAAAAACCCCCATCAGTGCGCCTGGAATGCCACGCAGGCGAAAACGCACAAGCGCAAAGCGGGGTTGGAGGCGCGTTTCCGCGCCGCGGCGCCAAAGCAAATGAGTTACTACCAGCAGCATGCCGCCAAACGCCAACCAGTAGGCTTGATGCCAAGCCCGACCGATCCAAAAATGACCCATCGCATTCATGTCTGACAAGGGAACTGCCGCAGAATCGCCGTAGTTGTAGAGCTTGTGTTCAAAGCCCAGCATGCCCAGTGTGATGCTGGCCACGATGTAGATCAGCATGACACCCCAGCCCATGGCTTTTTGTGGCACCAAAGCTTGCACGAAGATGCTCAATATGGCCAGTTGCACAGCGCCAATGAAGTTGGGCAAAATAAACCAAAGTGCCATGGCCTTAGGGTCAATTTGCGTAAAGCCGTGGAACAATTGAAAACCCATGCCAAATATGGCAGCAAGTACAAATGTGGCCAGAAGCACCAGCGCAATGGCAATGACTTTGGGCAATAAAAAGGCCCAGTTTGGGGCTGCGGTGGCATCGATGATCTCGTGCATTCGGCGGTCACGGTCGCGCCAGACCAACTCACCACTGTAGTAGATGGCAATGATGACGGGAATGATCGTGAAGCTGCCTGACAGCGCATTGACAACCTCCCGGGTAACCGGCAGATAGATTTCTCCCCTGACATCTACCACGGAGAACAAACTGCCAAAGGCGTTGAAAATGCCCAGACCTAATAGCACAAAGAAGGCTGGACTCTTGAACACAAAAGCCATGTCAAAGCGAGTCAGTGCGCCAAATTGTAAGCGGCGTGTGCTCTGGTCGTTTCTCGGATTGGCCAGGGGTTTGAGCGCTGGCGCAGTCAGGTCGATTTGACTTGTGCTTTCGGGCTTGATGCTCTTATTGGGCTTGGCCTCGAACCGGAAAAGCCCATAAGCCAGTGCAAAAAAGGCGATGCCCACACTCATCCACAGCAGGCGGTTGTAGAGCAACATGCCGTGCAAAGGTGGCAGCAAAGTATTGCGGTCGTCTGCGGTCCAGTACTTGGTAACGTGGGACAGCGTGCTGACCGCAAACGGATCCAGAATTGCGCCCAGGTCGTCATATGCGGGGTCGCGCATCATGATGCGCGAGACCACAAACAAAACCAAGAATCCGATCACTCCCACATAGGTCCACATCATGGAGCGGGTGACTGTAGCGAGTGCAAAAAAACCAGCGCCCATGGCAAACACGGTGGGCAGGCAGAAAATCAGCAAGGCATATGCGTAATGGCTCCATTCCAAGGGACCAATTTTTTCGGTGTCCAACCAAGGCATGAAAGACCCCGCCAGCATGGCCAGCGGAACTGCACACTGAACCAAAATGGCAACCAACAATGCGCCTGAAAATCGGCCCAATAAGTATTCAAATTTGTTGATCTGGGTGGCTCGAAGAATCGGTGCAAAGCCGGTTTCGTCGTCACGGATCACCACGTTGGCGACAAACGACGTGACGATGAAAATCGCAAACGTGCTCATGATCGCCAGCGTTTGCAAAATGGCGAAAGGCGAGTTGATGTTGACGTTGCCCTTGCCGCCAATTTGAATTTGATCGGAGGTGACTGCACCAAACGCGAGTAGAAAAAATAATAAGAAACTCACCACGAAAAGTGGCGATCGAAGTTGGTACCTGATTTCAAAGGCTGCGATGTGCTTTAGCATGTCAAGGCCTTCTCAGTGGGTTGTTTCTGAGGTTTTTCGCGAGGTGGAAAGTGTTGCGAAGTAAAGGTCTTCAAGGCCGCCCTCGACACATTCAAACCCAGCTTCTGGCATGCTGTCGGCGAGCACATGAATGACCGTTTGGCCAGCTCGCAGTCGATTAGAGATGACGTTCATGTCTGATTGGTATTGGGTCAACGCAGCTGAATCTACCGAACGGCGCCAAACACGACCACTCAACTCTTTCACCAATTGTGCGGGCGCACCTGTTTGCACGATGCGGCCGTTGCTGATGATCGCCATGCGGGGGCAAAGATCGGCAACGTCTTCCACGATGTGTGTTGACAAAATAACCACCACGGTTTCGCCAATTTTGGACAGCAAGTTGTTAAATCGATTGCGCTCTTCAGGGTCTAAGCCAGCGGTGGGCTCATCGACAATGATCAGGCTGGGGTTGCCGATCAGGGCTTGTGCAACGCCAAAGCGCTGCCGCATGCCTCCCGAAAATCCAGCCACTGCTTTCTTGCGGACATCCCACAGATTGACCTGCACGAGCAGCGTGTCGACCGTGTCTTTGCGCTGTGCATTGTTGGAAATTCCTTTGAGAACGGCCAAATGGTCCAGCAGGTCATAGGCTGAAACCCGCGGATACACACCAAAGTCCTGGGGCAAGTAGCCCAGTGTGGCGCGCAGCTTTTCGGGCTCGCGAATCACGTCAATCTCGCCAAACTGTATACGGCCGTCAGTGGGTGTTTGCAGTGTGGCAATGCAGCGCATCAGGGTTGACTTGCCTGCACCATTGGGGCCTAGCAAGCCGAACATGCCGGCTGGAATTGTCAGGCTGACGTCATCCAAGGCCTTGGTGCCGTTGGCGTATACATGGGTGAGATGGTCGAGTCTGAGCATGAGTTTGCCTGAAAAAAAGAAGAAATATGAAGAGATGCGCCGATATGACTTACATCAATAAAAAAATCTATACCTGCCGTAGTATGCACTTGTCTTGCCGATGGTGATTTTCCATTATGAGAGCTTGAATCGGCATGCAAGCGTCGAAATATCATCCAACTGGAAAAGGGAAAATTGATGAGTTTTAATCATGCAGTTATTTGGATTGACCACCATGAGGCCCACGTCATTCATTTCAATGCCATCGACAGCACCGTCGAAAAAATAAAGTCTAGCTCAAAACAGTCTCACTTGCACCACCACCGCGGCACATTGGGCAGCGGCAAAGCTGCAACTCCGCAGAGTTTTTTGCATGAGGTTGTTGAAAGTTTTTCGGATGCCAAGGAAGTCTTGGTGGTTGGCCCCGGCTCGGCCAAGCTTGAATTGATCAAGCATGTCCATCAGCATGACCCCAAAGTTTCGGGAAAAATTATGGGTGTTGAAACGGTGGATCACCCGACAGATCCGCAATTGCTGGCCTTTGCAAAAAAGTGTTTTTTGAAAATTGACAATCTCAAAGGGGATGATTTTTAAGAGCAGGTTTGAGCGAGCAACTCGAGGTCTGGCGTTATGCCGATACCGGGGGTTTCGTCCAACGTGACCCAGCCGTCTGCAACATGACTCAGCGGCGGCGCGAGCAGACTGCGAAGGGCGTTGTCATTGGCATCGACTTCAAGCATGCCGTCGCCACCGGCTGCTGCAAGCACATGGGCTGAGGCCATCAGGCCAATGCCTGCCCCTAGGTAATGGGGGCAAAAGCGAATGCCTTGCGCACGAATTTTTTGGATGACCGGCCAACAAGCTGAAATGCCGCCCCATTTTGCAATGTCGGGTTGCAAGACACCAAAGGTCCTCAGTTGAAGGGCATGGTCAAAACGATGGGCTCCCATTAGATTCTCTCCGGCAGCCAGTGGTGTTTGTGTCTTCGATTTCAACGACTGCCAGTCGCTGCCACTGCTGTTGCAGCGCAGGGGTTCTTCCAACCATGCCAGGCGATACGGCTCGAGTCGCTCCATCATGCCAAGGGCTTTGTCGACGCTCCAAGCTTGGTTGACGTCGGCCATCAAGCTCGCTTGAGGGCCTAGCCATTCACGCAAGCTGGCAATGTTGGCGATGTCCTGTGCATCGTCAAAGCCAATTTTGATTTTGAAGGCGCGGTAGCCTTCGGTGTATTTTTGCTTGACCCTGTCGAGCGACTGTTCAGGATTGATGCCGCTTGCGTACACCGGCACCTTCGCCACCTTGCCGCCAAGCAAGCGAAACAAAGGCAGTTTGGCGCGGCGTGCGCACAAATCCCACAGGGCCAGGTCAACACCTGCAATGACTTGGGCCAAAGGGCCTGGCTCACCTGTTTGAAGCGCCAACACCTCTGTTTTTTGAGTTGCATGCGCATAGGCCTGCGCTGGGTCGGTGAAACTTTTTCCGAGTAGCAAAGGAGCGATCACGGTGCTCAGCAAGGCGGCGCGATGTTCCGCACCGCAAGCTGGAAAGTTGCACCATATTTCGCCCCAACCGACCTCGCCTTGGTCGCTCTGTGCACGTACGAAAACTGCGGGCCGCTCATGCATGATGCCAAACGAGGTGCGCACGGGTACGGGGCTGGGGCATCGAAATACATAGGCCTGCAAGCTGACCAGATGCAGGTTCAGATTGCCAGTGCCAGACTGGGCAGAGGGCAGGTTTGCAAGTTTCATGGGTAAAAGTCTAAAGGTATGGCATATAATACCTTTAATGTTCAATGTGTTTTTTCTGAGTTTCTCTATGCCTGATTTTCGCTGCGTATTGTTCGTTATTTTCCTTGCGCAAAATCCATGAGCAACACCCATTCAGATCAGGGTTTTGATTACATCATCGTGGGTGCTGGTTCAGCCGGTTGCGTGCTTGCCAACCGCTTGAGCGCCAACCCAAGTTGTCGGGTCTTGTTGTTAGAGGCGGGAGGCCCTTCGCAAGGCTTTTGGTTGCGCTTGCCGGTGGGCTACTTTCGCACCATCAATGACAAACGCTTTTCTTGGCAATTTCCAGTAGAGCCTCAAGTCCATACTGCGCAACGCACCATGGTGTGGCCGCGAGGCAAGGTGTTGGGCGGCTCCAGTGCCATCAATGGCTTGCTCTACATCCGGGGCCAGCGCGCTGACTATGACGATTGGGCTGACTTGGGCGCAACAGGCTGGGGGTACGAGCAAGTTTTGTCTTACTTCAAACGATCAGAGCGTTACGAAGGTGGTGAGAGTCAGTTCCATGGTGCTTCTGGCGAATTGGGTGTGTCTGACCTGCGCAATGACCACCCCTATTGCGAAGCTTGGCTAGATGCAGCAGAGCAGGCGGGCCACCCGCGCACCCCCGACTTCAATGGAGCTCAGACCGATGGCGTGGGGCGGTATCAGCTGACCTTGCGCGGCCATTGGCGGTGCGATGCGGCCACCGCCTTTTTGCAGCCTGTGCGCAAGCGCCGAAATTTAACGGTGGTCACGCGCGCGCATGTCACGAAGATTTTGCAAGCCAAGGGCCGGGCAATTGGCGTGCAATGGTTGCAGGGCGGCGCGGTGCATGAGGCACGTGCAGACAGCGAAGTGATTTTGGCGGCTGGTGCTTTGCAATCGCCCCAGATTTTGCAGTTGTCCGGGATTGGCCCTTCGCAACTGCTGAAGCAATCGGGCATTGCGGTGAATGTCGATGCGCCTGAGGTCGGTGAAAACTTGCAAGACCATTATCAAGCGCGTGTCATTGTGAAACTGCGCCAAAAGCATTCGCTCAATGACGACATTCGCAACCCCATGCGCCTCATGCAAATGGGCGCGCAGTGGCTGTTTCAACAGCGCGGGCCTTTGACGGTGGGGGCTGGCCAAGTCGGTGGGCTGGCTTGCACGCCCTATGCCCAGAATGGCCGCGCTGATGTTCTGTTCAACGTGATGCCCTTGTCGGTCGATAAACCAGGCGATCCACTGCATCGTTTTTCGGGGTTTTCTGCATCGGCCACGCAGTGCCGGCCTTTGTCCCGGGGCAGCGTGCAGTTGAGCTCGGGGGATCCGCTGGCTGCGCCGCGCATCGTCTCCAACTATTTGCAGCACCCGCAGGATGTACGCGTGCTGGTGGCTGGTCTGCGGCAGTTGCGCGAGATTTATGCACAGCCCGCGTTTCGTGGCTTGGTCACTGGTGAAGAGCACTTTCCTGGGAATGCTGTTGTCACTGAAGCAGACCTGGAAAACTTTGCCCGGCAAAAAGGCGGAACGGTTTATCACCCTGTTGGCACTTGCCGCATGGGCGGTGATCCAGCCTCGGTGGTAGACGCCCGATTGCGCGTTCGGGGAGTGGAGCATCTGCGCGTGGTGGACGCCTCCGTCATGCCGCGCATGGTCTCGACCAACACCAATGCCGCAGCCATTATGATTGGGGAAAAGGGCGCCGCCATGCTGCTGGAAGATGCGGCCTGACTCAGGCGGCGCAGTCTTTGAACTGAAGCATCCCATTTTTATAATTCACAACTCTTTTATTATTAACCTAACTTCATCATGACTGACTATCCGCACATTCAACTTTTCATCGACGGACACTGGCGCGAGGGCTCAGGCGCTCGCAGCTTGCCAGTGCACAACCCCGCCACAGCACAAGTGATGGGCCAAGTGGCCTGCGCTGAAACGCAGGACCTGGCTGAGGCCGTGGCTGCTGCAGAGCGGGGCTTTGAAGTGTGGCGGCGCACCAGCGCCTTTGAGCGCTACAAGATCATGCGCAAAGCCGCCCAGTTGCTGCGTGACCGCGCTGATTTGGTGGCCAGGCTCATGACGCTGGAGCAGGGCAAGCCCCTGGGCGAAGCGAAAATGGAAATCATGGCAGGTGCAGACACCATTGACTGGTTTGCCGAGGAAGGACGGCGTGCGTATGGCCGTGTGATTCCAGCGCGGCAGCACGATGTCTACCAACTGGTGGTCAAAGAGCCTGTTGGACCAGTGGCAGCTTTCACGCCGTGGAATTTTCCAATCAACCAGATTGTTCGCAAGCTCTCTGCAGCGCTTGCCGCCGGCTGCTCGATCATCGTCAAGGCACCCGAAGAGACACCTGCTTCACCGGCCGAGTTGATTCGCACATTCATTGATGCAGGAGTGCCAGCAGGCGTGGTCAATCTGGTCTACGGAGACCCAGCGCACATCTCCTCCTACTTAATTGCTGATCCGGCAATTCGCAAAATATCTTTCACAGGCTCTACCCCTGTGGGCAAGCAACTCGCGGCCATGGCCGGGCTTCACATGAAGCGCATGACCATGGAATTGGGTGGGCATGCACCCGTGGTGATTTTTGATGACGCCGATGTGGCTTTGGCGGCCAAGACCATGGCTGCGAGCAAGTTCCGCAATGCCGGTCAGGTTTGCGTTTCGCCCACACGCTTCTTGGTGCAAGAAGGTATTTACAAAGAGTTTGTGGAGCAGTTTGTCATGCATGCGCAAAAGCTGCAGGTTGGAAGCGGCCTGGATGCCGCTACAACCATGGGCCCACTGGCCAATCCGCGCCGCATGGCGGCCATGCACAATATGTTGGCCGATGCACAGCACCACAATGCCAATCTCAAGACGGGTGGAAAGCCTGTGGGAACCACAGGAAATTTCTGGGAACCCACAGTCATTACTGAGTTGAACACATCAGCCAAGGCCATGAACGAAGAACCCTTTGGACCGATGGCCTTGATCAACCCGTTTGCCACCTTTGACGATGCTGTGCGTGAAGCCAATCGTCTTCCCTTTGGTCTGGCGGCCTACGCTTGGACACGGTCAGCGCGGACTGCGCAGCAAATTGCCTCGTCCATCCAAACCGGCATGATCACCATCAATCACTTGGGGTTGGGCATGCCTGAAACCCCATTTGGAGGCGTCAAGGATTCGGGCTATGGCTCCGAGGGCGGCACGGAAGCATTGGAGGCCTACATGAATCCGAAGTTTGTCTCGCAAGCCGGTTTAGGCTGAGGCATTCAGTCAGGCTGCGCGGGCTCCACAAACGGAAAGCGCGCGCGTGCCTTGACGCTGGTTGGCCCGGCTGCGCCCGAGCCTCGAATGAAACGCTGGGTTTCGTCAACGAAGGGCTGGTAGGCCCAGTTGGGGGTTTTGGCTGAGCCATTGGCAACCTCAGCCAGAAACAAACGCTCACGTTGACTGGCCAAAATGCGCGCATGCACTGCAGCAGGTTCCCAGTCTTGCACCAAGAGCGCGTGCAAGTCTTGCTCGGTTTGTCGGTGTGCACTGTGGCCCGCTAAGTTGGTCAACTCCTCGGGGTCAGACACCAAGTTGAACAACATGGGTGCCAGGCCGTGGGTGAAGATGTATTTCCACGGGCCTTGTCGCACCATGCGCGAAGCCGCGCTGACGCCTTCCGAGCTGTATTCGGAAATCACGAGGCGATCATGGCCATGCTCCGTGCCATTGATCAAAGGCAGCAAGCTGCTCCCATGAAGCGGGCCCACGGGTTCAGGTGGTGCGCCGTTGTAGGCCAGGTCCATGAAGGTGGGTAGCAAGTCGACCAGAGAAACGTGCGCTGCCACACGGGCTGGCGCATAGCGCGTGGGGCTTGAAACAATGAGAGGCACGCGCACTGACGATTCATAAAAACTTTGTTTGAACCACATGCCGCGCTCGCCCAGCATTTCACCGTGGTCGCCACAAAAAACCACGATGGTGTTGTCTTGCAGTCCGGTTTCTTGGAGCACGTTCAAAATACGCCCGATTTTTTCATCGACGTAGCTGACCATGCCGTAGTAGGCGTGCCGTGCGTTGAGCACTTGATCGGCTGAGACACTGTAGATGTCTTGGGCATGAGCGATATGCAACCATTGGCTGTGTTCGTCTAAGTCTTCATAGGCAATGGGCGGCACGCGGGGTGAATCGATGTCTTCGCGTTTGTACAAGTCCCAGTGCTTTTGGGGCGCTACAAAAGGTGGATGCGGGTGGGTGTAGGAAACCGTCAAGAAAAAAGGCTTGTCTTGTGGCGCTCTTGCCAGGTCATAAAGACACTGCGCGCCTTTGTATTCAACTTCGTCGTCGTAATCGATCTGCATGCTGCGCACGCAAGGGCCGGCTTCTAGCACCGGTCGCATGCTCACGCCAGTAGGGCGATAGGCCGGCCCTTTGAGCCAGTCGGGTGTCCATGCAAAGTCGGCTGGGTAAATGTCGGTCGTGAGCCGCTCTTCATAGCCGTGCAATTGGTCAGGCCCAATGAAGTGCATCTTGCCGCACAAAATAGTGCGGTAGCCCGCGTGCCGCAAATAGTGCGCCATGGTGGGCATCGAGGCAGGAAATTCGCTGGCATTGTCATAGGCTGAAATGGAATGCGGCAAGCGGCCCGACAGCATTGAAAAACGCGAAGGCGCGCAGATGGGGAAGTTGCAATACGCACTGTCAAACACCACGCCGTTTTGAGCCAGTTTGCTCAAGTTGGGGGCTTGCACCAAGGGGTGGCCATGAAAGGGCAGCGTTGGCACGGCCAACTGGTCTGCCATGACCAGCAAGATATTGGGTTTAGAGTGTTTCATCATGGGTGAGCTGGATCTCTGGCTGATTCAGATTCACAAGGTCAGTGCCATCTCAAACTGAATGAAGTCACCGCGGTAGGTGATCTGCCCCAAATACAGCACCGTGCCATCAGGGGACAGGCAGACTCGGCGCACTTCAGCCACGGGCGACCCTACGGCGACATGGAGCAAGCGCGCAATTTCAACATCGGCAGTGGAGATGCGCAGCGTCTGGCGGGCCGAGGCAATCGTCACCTGGGGCAGGTCCATCAAAACGGGCACCACAGTCTCTTTGCGAAAGCGCTTGGGTGCTAAACGAAACGCACGCTGATCGATATAGATGCTGGCCACGCAGTAGGCTTTCTCATCGCGAGAATGGACCCGGCGCATGAAGTGATAGGCCGGAGCCGCCAGGCCGTCAAACGGGGTGAGGGGCGGTTGCACACCCGATTCTTCAATCAAGGTGAGGTTGGGCTTGTCGTTGCGGTAAGCGTCGGCCAGGCCGTGCAAAGAGGTTTCCAAAGTCAGCGAGCGCTCGAGTTGCACTTGGTCTGTGACGAAAGTGCCCCGGCCGCGCTGCGGAAGCAACATGCCTTCACGGGTGAGAATTTCAATGGCTTGGCGCACCGTGACGCGAGCCACTTGGAACTCCTCCACCAAGGCCTCTAGAGAAGGCACTTTGTCTCCAGATTTCCACGTGCCACGCAGCACACGCTGACGCAGCAAGTCCGCCAGTTGCGCATACAGCGGCAAGGGGCTGTCAGGAAAGATGGGGTGAGCGTTGGGCTGCATATAAAAATCCGATAGTCCTATCTATGGTACCATGCAGTTGCACTGCACTATCAAGATAAGTTGTCAATTTAAGGCATTTATGAACCCCATTGCTTTTGCAATTCCTGTTTTCTTGGTGTTGATTGGATTGGAATTCTGGGTGGCACACTCACGGGGGGTGACTGTCTACCGATTGAAGGACAGTTTGACCTCCATCAATGTGGGGATCATGAGCGAGTTCGCTAAAGCCATGGGCGGGTTGATCAGCATCGTGATGTATTCACTGATCACAGACAGGTTTGGATCTTATGTGTGGGATCTGAGCAACCCCATGACGTGGGTCAGTGCTTTGATCCTCTATGATTTTTGTTACTACTGGGTGCACCGCACGGGGCATGAAATCAATATTTTGTGGGCCTCGCATGTGGTCCATCACAGCAGTGAAGAGTTCAATCTGTCCACCGCTTTGCGTCAATCGTCGACAGGGTTTTTGTTCCGTTGGATTTTCTATATTCCTCTGGCCTTGCTTGGCTATCCGGTCAAAGTTTTTGTCATTGTAGGTTTGATTGATTTTGTTTACCAATACTGGGTTCACACGCAGTTGATAGGCAAGTTGGGTTGGCTGGAATACGTGATGGTGACGCCTTCTAACCACCGTGTACACCATGGGCAAAATGATTACTGCATCGATAAAAACTACGGCGGCATATTCTCTTTCTGGGACCGTATGTTTGGCACTTATGCCGCTGAGCGAGATGAGGAGTCGCCCGTCTACGGAATTCGAAAACCGTTAGAAAGTTGGAATCCGCTGTGGGCAAATTTCCATCATTTTTTGTTGATTTGGGATCAAGTTAAATCGGCACAGAGATGGCAACACAAACTGATGTATCTTTTTGGAAAACCATCGTGGTCTCCCGAGCAAAACGATACGGTCGGCGTTTTTCAGACCGCGACATTCAGTCGATTTGATACGCCTGTATCTGGCGTGCTAAGGAAAATTTCCTTCATTGGAACTGTATCTGGCGTTGCGCTTTTAATGGTGTTTTTCTTTGTGCAATCTGGTTTGTCAACCAATGCTCGCATGGCTTACTGCACGGTGATGATTTTGGCCTTAGGTGCTATCGGTTGGATCATGACGCGAGCGCGTGATCATGGCGGTACAGGCAGCGCAGGTGCCCAAACGCATGCTTAGCCTTGCACTGACCGATGGCCTCCTGTGCCTGAGTGCGGCGTGGTTGGCTTGGAAGAGCGCAGGCACGCTGGGGTTTCGATTTGCTTGCGGCTTGGTGGCGATCCCAGCCCTCTTGGGGTTTTTGCGTTTTTCGGGCCTTTACCCACTGGAGGCTTGGCATCAGTTGTTCACCATCATGAGCGCGAGTGCCGCGTTGCCTTTGTTGGCCATCAGCATCCAATGGCCCGATTCGGCAGTGGCTCAAAAAAGGCAGTTCATTCTGATTTTTTTGGGCAGCACCATGCTGCTGGGATTGCTGATATCTGGGCTTGGAAAATTGAGAATGTATGACCAAGCGCTTGGCCTGCTCAGCATGTTGGCCATGCTGTTGTTTTTGATCCGACATGGTGAGAAAATACAAATCGCTGGGGCTGTCGTGATGCTTGTTGGATCGGTTTTGTTTGTGGTTAAAGTCAGCGTACCTCCATGGTTGGCGCCAGGCGATTGGCTGCACATGGGAATGGCTTTGGGGCTGATTTTGATTGCGCCCAAACTACGGGCCACCGAGGAGTCGGGCGCATTGGATAACTTTGCTTGAATACACACGAAGGAGTTTCAATATGAAGCGCAAATTTGGCATGTTGTTGGCACTGATGGGTGTTTTGTTATGCAGTGCAGGTGGCAGTTGGGCGGCAGACTATCCCATCCGCACGATCAAGTGGGTGGTTCCTTATCCACCTGCCGGCACCACCGATGTGCTGGCCCGGATCGTGGCCCAAGCCTTGAGTGAGCGCCTTGGCCAGCAAGTGGTTGTAGAGAACAAACCGGGCGGGGGCAACAACATCGGCACAGAATTTGTCGTGAATGCCCCGGCTGATGGCTACACCATGCTCTTGGTGAACCCTGCAAACGGCATTAACGCGTCGCTTTACAAGAAGTTAAATTACAACTTCATTCGAGACATCACGCCTGTCGCGGGGCTTGCACGCACGCCCAATGTGATGGTGATTCCCGCCACGATGCCCGTCAAAACAGTGGCTGAATTCATTGCCTATTGCAAAGCCAACCCTGGCAAAGTAAACATGGCCTCTTCAGGCAGCGGCACTTCGGTGCATTTGTCAGGTGAGCTGTTCAAATTCATGACGGGCTGCAGCATGGCCCATATTCCCTACAAAGGCGCAGGACCGGCGTTGACGGATTTGATGGCAGGACAAGTTCATGTGTTGTTTGACAACTTGCCTTCTTCGGTGCCCCACATTAAATCTGGCCGCCTTCGCGCATTGGGGGTGACTTCTAAAAACCGAGAGCCTTCCATGCCAGACACGCCCACAGTGGGCGACACAGTTGCAGGCTACGAAGCCACGGCATGGTTTGGCGTGGGCATGCCCAAAGGTGTTCCAAAAGAAGCTGTGGACCGCATCAATCTGGAAATCAACCGTATTTTGGCTGACCCAAAAATGCGAGAACGCTTAGCTGAGCTTGGTGGATTGCCCATTCCAGGTACACCTGAAGATTTCGCCAAAACCATTGCCGCTGAAACTGAGAAGTGGGGCAAAGCCGTTGCCGCTTCTGGTGCAACTGTGGAGTGACTGGAGCGCACCCAACTCATCGCATGGCGTGACTCTTGAATGCGTTGGGTTTACTCTGCGAAGACAAGCATGCTCTTGTAGGCGTGCCACGTGGCATGCCCCATCCATGGCGCAGTCAGTACCAATAAGGGTTTGAAAATCACTAGACTGCTGCCCACAATGGCCACAATCAACAAGCCCCACACCAGGCAAGTCAGGGTATTGGCCCATAAAGCTGCGGCACTGGTAAATACGGCTGTGAGCGTATCAGAGTTGCGGTCAAGCAATATCGGCATGGAGACCACTGAGATGGCAAAGCTGAAACTGGCAAATACACAGCCCACGCCAGCCCAGACGCATAAAAACTCTATGTTTTCAATCGATGCAATTTGATTGAACATGGCTTGCACAGTCGGATAGCTGTGCTGGGCGAGCAGCGCAAAAATAACAATGGAGACGCGGGCCCAAATGATCATTAAAAAAGTGAGCATGACAGCGAAAAATGCAATCGACTTCCAATTGCGCGTGAAGCTCAAAAAACTTCGCCAAAGACTGCTGGGTTCGCCCCGATCGTGCTGACGCGACAATTCATAAATACCGCAGCAGATAAAAGGGCCCATCAGAAAAAAACCCGCAGTCATGCCCATGGTGGCCTGCCAATAATTGCCGTAAATATACTCAATGGTGTAACCCATGACGGTGAATATGGCGCCATAAAAACAGCCGCGCATGCCGGTTTGACGAAGGTCTTGCCAGCCTCGGCGTAGCCACAAAAAAGCCGCCGTGAGCGGCAAATTAGGATGAACTGAAAGCATAGGTTGTCTCCAATTTTTTTCTGAATGTGATGCCCAGCGTGCTGCGCTGGCTGGCTCACTCAAGCCTGGCCAAACTCTTGGTATACACAACTTCTTTTTGAATGAATTTTCCGTGATTGTCTTCAACGGCGTCAAGTTCATACAAATAGTTAACCATGATGGCGCTGGACTGTGAAATTCCTTTTTTGGACAAGTCGGCGGCCCAATTGATGCCGTGAAGTTTGGCGCCATTTGCAAGATGAAATTTCGCGACAGAATCGCCAGACGGGTGGTGCACGCACTGAGTTAAATACACAAAACAAAGGCGCAGCAGGGCGGCTTTTTCTTCCCCTGCAGCGTTCGCAGGCGTCCAGCCATTGTCCAGGCGCGCACGCCAGGTCTGGCCGCTGGGCTTGAGCAATTCAAGTGAAGAGGCTGCTTTGCCTATTTTGTCTGCAATCTGATCCAGAGCCTGTGAATTTTGCAAGGAGTCCAGCCACCGATTGAATCCTGGCACGGGTGAGAGGGTGCAAAATGTTTTAACAGTTGGAATATCCTGCAGAATTTTTTCTGCCACCCTTTTGATCAGGAAATTTCCCAGCGAAACACCGCGAAGTCCGGGCTGACAATTGCTGATGGAATAAAAGATGGCTGCCTTGAATTTCTTGGCCTCCAATGCTGCAGATTTTTTGTCCAGCAGCGGGCCTACTTCTTTTGAAATGGCGCTGACCAGGGCCACTTCCACAAAGATCAAAGGCTCGCCTGGTAACTGAGGGTGAAAGAACGCGAAGCAGCGACGATCTGGTTGCAACCTGCGCCGCAGATCGTCCCAGCCGTCAATGGCGTGGACTGACTCGTGTTGGATAATTTTTTCTAGCAGGAGGGCGGGAGATGACCAAGTGATTTCATGCAATTCTAAAAAGCCAGGGTTGAACCACGAGCTCAAGAGGTGCTGCATGTCCGCGTCGACGGCCATGAGACCCGCCTTCGTTTTCGCTTGGTCAAGCAGTCGCTCCCGCATGCGCACAATGGTTTGGGTGCCATCGGGTGCGCGGTTGATGCGGCGAAGCAGTTCCTGCCTTGCGGGCTCAACAACTTTGCACAGCTTGATCAGGCTGTCGTCATCCTGAATTTCTGAATAGCGCTTGGCAGCATCGAGTACGGCTGCTGGGGCAGGGCTGAACTGTTTGGCTAGAAACTCAAAAAACTTGAGTTGATCGGCTTTGTCCAAAAGTTTGAACTGATTGATCAGCTTGGACGCGATGCTGCGAGCGTTGGCTTCCCCCTTTTCAGACAGCAAGTTAATGGCTGTTTTCTTTGCGCTTTCCAGCGTGGATCCTTTGGTGAACCGTTCAAACATGATCTGCCTGCTTTTTAGGAGTTGGGCTCATTTTGACGCAAAAAGGATGATTTTAGGAGAATATAAGCGCAGAAACCCTGGGTTTCAATGGTCTGGAGGTTTGGTTTTGTTGCTTTTGAGCAGGTGTGACAATCGATTTTCTTGATTTCTTTCAGGCACGTTGTTGGCCTGCATGCATCGCGCAATGTCGCAGGCGGTGGGCAGCAGCGCGCGGTATTCAACCCCGGCCGCAGGCGCTCGGCCGTCTCTCGTATGGCAGCGCTCACCTTTGCCGTTGTCGTAGTAAGAGGTAACGTCAACACAGCGGCGCGAATGGGCCATGAGCCCAAAGTGGTGACCCATTTCATGCGAAATCACCATCTGCAAGGTCAAGCCCGCATCATGCTTGGGGTTGCGCTCATTGAGCAGTTCGAACATGGCAGGGTTCATTGCCAGCAGTCCTTTGCCCAAGTCAGCTTGGGCAAAATTGCCGCCGCTGTTCTCCTGGCTCCACTGGACCAGGATCGCTCCTGGGCGCTGAGCCTGATCTGAGGCAGGAGTCAGCACCTGGCTGGGCACGCCGCATTGTGACCAAGCCTGAGCTGCGTTTTGAACCGCCTCCAGAACCACTGCCTGAGAAAACCATGCAGGCGAACCGGTGTGGTCATATTGAAAAATCAGAGGCGAACTGCTGGCAGGGCGATCATGGCCATCGCCCCAGGTTGAAATTTCTCCCGGCAAACATTGGGCTATTTCCCGCTCGCGCAGGCTTTGTGCGGTTGATGGTGCTGACAGCGTCAACGCACAAAGGAGTGCCATGGCCATGAAATTCCAGTTCATAAGGGCAAGGTCAGGGTGCTTGGAAAAAAATGGACGTCCATAGCGAGAAAGCTTGTCTTATCATGGCACTCTTGCCAATCTTGCTGCAAGTGGCGCAACTCGGTGGTCTTCATCTGATTTTTATCTAGGGACAGTATGCGAAATTTTCACTTCACGGCCTTATTGAGTTTAATTCTATGGGCTGCCAACTTGGCTGGTTGTGCCAGTTTGGTGGCGCAGCCTGATTCTGCGGCGCCTAAAACCTTGGCCAAGGTCACCGAAGTCAAATCCATGCTCTGGGTTGGCCACAGTTTTTTCTACTACAACAACTCCATGCATGGTCATGTGAGCCAATTGCTTGGCGCTGCAGGACAAAAAGGGCATCGATCATCGTCTGCCACCATCAGCGGTGCGGGCATCAACTGGCACGATGTGGCAGCCCATTTCAAACCCAATGCAGTGGGCAGCTATTCATTTGTCGGAAACAATGAAGTTAAATTCAATGAGTTAGACAGGCCATTTGACGCCACACTCATGATGGATTGCAGCCAATGCCCGATCCACCCGAAGCTGCAGCCCATTTTTTATGAGTTTGTCAAAAAGCACAGCGACACCGTGAGAGGGTATGGTTCGGAGCCGATATTGTTCATGACATGGGCGTATTCAGACAAGCCTGAAATGACGGAGCAATTGGCCCAAGAGTACATCAAGGCGGGCAAGCAAAATAATGCTTTGGTCGTTCCAGCAGGTTATGCGTTTGCAAATTCAATTGCCAAGCGTCCTGATTTGAGTTTGATCATTGCCGATAAACGTCACCCCACTTTGATGGGCACCTATTTGGCCGCATGCACAGTGCTTGCGTCAGTGTACAAAGTCAACCCCATTGGCAATAAATACACGGCTGGATTGCCTGCTGAAGTGGCGCAGCATCTGCAAACTGTGGCGTGGCAAACTGCTCAGTCGTTTCACGCCAAAGAAGGCCGGGGGAGTTTGTAGTGTCTGATGCAACCCCATACACACCGCCTGCTGTTTGGACTTGGAACAAAGCCAATGGGGGTGTCTTTGCGAATATCAATCGGCCCATTGCGGGATCAACGCACGACAAAGATTTGCCGCGAGGAAAGCACCCTTTCCAGTTGTATTCGCTGGCCACACCCAATGGCGTGAAGGTCACCATCATGCTCGAAGAGTTACTGGCCGCGGGTCACATTGGGGCTGAGTACGATGCTTGGCTGATTCGCATCAATGAAGGTCAGCAGTTCAGCAGTGGCTTTGTGCAAGTCAATCCAAATTCCAAAATTCCAGCTTTGCTCGATTGCAGTGGACCCGAGCCTGTGCGCGTATTTGAGTCTGGCGCCATCTTGCTTTATCTGGCCGAAAAGTTCGGTGTCTTCGTGCCCACTGAGCCTGCTCAGCGGGCGGAATGTCTCTCGTGGCTGTTCTGGCAAATGGGCAGCGCACCGTATCTGGGCGGGGGCTTCGGTCATTTCTATGCTTATGCACCAGTCAAAATTGAATATGCCATCGAACGCTTTGCGATGGAAGTCAAGCGGCAAATGGACGTGCTCAACCAGCGCTTGGCCCAGAGCGAGTATGTGGGTGGCACTGAGTACACCATTGCCGACATGGCCATCTGGCCCTGGTACGGCGGCATGGCCAAGGGCCAGTTGTACGAAGGGGGCGAATTTTTACAAGTGCAAGAATACACCCATGTCATACGCTGGGCCGATGAAATAGCAAAGCGCCCCGCAGTGCGCCGAGGCCGCATGGTCAATCGTGCCATGGGGCCGCTTCACACGCAGCTGCATGAGCGCCATGACGCAAGCGATTTCGACACCCAGACGCAAGACAAACTTCAAGCCGCATCATGATGATGACTTTGTACGACTGCGCCACCGCGCCAAGCCCGCGCCGTGCGCGCCTTCTTTTGGCAGCAAAGGGCATTGCACATGAGACGGTGCAAATCGATTTGCGGGCGGGTGAGCAACTCGCAGAAGCCTTTCGCAAAATCAACCCGCAATGCACAGTGCCGGCCTTGCGCACCGAAGAAGGTGATGTGCTGATTGACAACGCGGGTATCGCCGCTTATTTAGAAGCGCGCTACCCTGAAAAGCCGATGCTGGGCACCACCCCGCAAGACAAAGCAGACATTGCGTCTTGGCATTGGCGCGCAGAATTTGAAGGCTTGATGCCCATCGGCGAGGTGATGCGAAACACATCACCTGCCATGGTCAACCGTGCATTGCCAGGCCCGATCAACTATCCTCAAATTGCGCAATTGGCCGAACGCGGGCTGGCTCGGCTTGAGCGATTTTTTCTGACACTCAACGAGCGGCTTGAAGGCCGAACCTTCGTTGCTGCTGATCATCTCAGCTTGGCAGACATCACCGCTGTGGTGGCTGTGGACTTCGCTCGCATTGTCAAAGTGCGCCCCGATGAACGCCACCCCCATTTGATGCGGTGGCGAGAAAAAATGGCTGAAATGCCTTGGATGTCACTCTAACGCAGGGGCACATTGAAACCACGAGCGACTGCAGGTCGTGCCATCATGGCCTGATACCAGCGCTGCACATGGGGGAAGTCATTCAAGTCAACTTGGTGCCGCGCATGCCGCCAAACCCATCCCACAATGGAGAAGTCAGCAATCGAGAGTTCGCCTGCAAAATAGACGTGATCCGCAAGCCAGCGGTCCATCACCCCGTACAAACGCCGCGTCTCTGCCATGAATCGCGCCAGGCCGTAACGCCTATCTTCCTCTGCGCTCAGGGCGATGAAGTGATGAACTTGGCCAGGTGCTGGGCCGAAACCACTCATTTGAAACATGAGCCACTCCATGACCGCAACGCGAGCGCGCGCATCAGTTGGTAAAAACTGCCCTGACTTTTCTGCCAAGTAAAGCAATATGGCACCTGATTCAAAAACGCTGATGGGCTGACCGCCAGGCCCATCAGAGTCGACGATCGCGGGGATTTTGTTGTTGGGACTGATCTTTAAAAATGCAGGATCAAATTGATCGCCAGCCGAGATGTCCACCACATGCACTTTGTAGGGCAGAGCCATCTCTTCAAGTGCTACGCTGATCTTGCGTCCATTGGGGGTGTCAAAAGAATAAAGTTCAATGGTCATGGTTAATGGCTTTGCGTAATTGGGGGGCATCTCTGGGTTGAATGTAAGTCTACATGGCGCTGGTGAATCCGCCATCCACCGTCATGACCAAGCCATTCACAAATGAGGCCTCTTCAGAGGCCAGGAATACGGCGGCAGGACCTATTTCTTCAGTGCGGCCCCATCTGCCTGTCGGCGTGCGTTTTTTGACCCAGTCGTCGAAGTCGGGGTTGTTGATCAGAGCCGTGTTCATTTCAGTGGCAAAAAAACCGGGCGCTATGCAATTGACCGTGATGGAGTGGGCTGCAAGTTCTACCGCAAGTTGTTTGCTCAATGCGTGGACGGCGCCTTTGCTTGCCACATAAGCGGAAATGCCAGACCGGGCATTGATGGCGCTCATGGAGCCGATCAAAATGATGCGGCCACTTTGTTGCTCGAGCATGGCCTTGGCAGCCGCCTTGCTCAGCACCCATACCGCACTGATGTTGGTTTGCATCACGCGATTGAAGTCGTCAATTTCAAAGTCAACAATGGGGCTGCGGTGGTTGATACCGGCGTTTGCAACCAAAATATCAAATCGGCCCCATCTGCTCTTGAGATCTGCAACACACTTTTGCGCAGCTTGCGCATCGTTCACATCAAACGGCGCACTTTCTGCTGACAAACCTTTGGCCAGAAGTTCACTGACGCGGGCTTGCAATGCATCAGGGTCGCGGGCATTCAAGACCACATGCGCACCTGCTTGGGCCAGCGACTGCGCAATGGCCCAACCCAAGCCCCTGGAGGCGCCCGTGATCAAGGCAATTTTGTGAGATAAATCAAACATGAGACGCTGACCTTTTCGGCAATTTGAAAATGGAGCATCAAGCATAAAGGAAAACGCGTGCTGGATTGACCCTTGGCACTCGACAGGGCCAATGCTATGGTTTACCCGAGTTCTTGTTATGCGGAGTCGAATTAAGCTAAGGCGATTTGCAAATTGTTCAATTTCTCAAAGATCCAACATGTCTAACGCTACTGCCCACAAATTTCGCGTCGGCATCACGGCCGATGTGCTGAAGTCCGATGGCACGCCAATTTTTGGCACGAAAGTTTTGGAAATATTCAATCGGCCCGACATTGAATGGGAATTCATGAAACCAACGCCTGTGATCGAGCCGGAGCAGGTGGCGCAGTACGATGCAATTTGCGCGATGCTGACTCGTTTCACGCCGCAGAGCATGCAAACAAATCAACAAAGGTTGAAGATCATTGCACGCTTTGGTGTTGGTTATGACTCGATTGATGTGCCTACTTGCCAGAAGGCGGGTATCTGCCTGACCATTGCACCCGATGGCGTTCGAAGGCCCGTGGCGGTGTCCGTGATCACCTATGTGTTGATGTTGTCGCAAAAAGTTTGGCTCAAGGACAAGCTGACCAGAGCAGGGCGGTGGGCTGAAAAATCAGACCACATTGGAGTTGGATTGACCAACAGAGTCTTGGGATCTATTGGTGTTGGAAATATTGGCGCTGAGATGTTCAAGTTGGCCAAACCTTTTGAGATGCAATTGATTGCCCATGATCCGTATGCAGATCCACAAGAGATGGCAAAGTTGGGTGTTCGGTTGGTCGAGTTAGAAACACTTTTTCAGTTATCCGATTTCTTGGCAGTCAATTGCCCTTTGAATGAAAAAACAAAAGGCATGGTCAATGCGCACCTCATTGGCATGATGAAACCCACCGCATTTTTGATCAACACCGCCAGAGGCCCCATCGTGGATGAAAAAGCTTTGTACCAGGCGCTGAAAAATAAAAAAATCGGGGGTGCAGGTTTGGATGTTTTTGAATCTGAACCCACACCGGCTGACAACCCACTTCTCCAATTGGACAATGTGATCGTCACCCCCCATGGCATTTGTTTCACCGACCAATGCTTGGAGGGTTTGGCTCAAAGCGCTTTCCAATCGGTGATCGATGTCATGGAAGGGCGAAAACCCAAATACGAGGTGACTGCATCATGAATA
>Ga0214919_10000514_pt1 | contig 65736 bp, 56 predicted proteins | sample LL1503_MetaG_FD_177994 | JGI IMG/M metagenome (GOLD analysis project Ga0214919, IMG submission 177994) | Freshwater microbial communities from Lake Lanier, Atlanta, Georgia, United States - LL-1503 | ecosystem: Environmental > Aquatic > Freshwater > Lake | place: USA: Georgia | collected... | reverse complement strand
TACTCAAATGGTTACAGAATTAACTAACCGATTTAATGCGGTGGTAACTGAATACATAATTAATTATTTTAATTCTAATCCAAATTACACATCTTTTATAAAAGCTTTTAAAGCTAGTGGAGGATATCAAGAGTTTGTTGTTGTATATAATACAGTTCAGCAAAAAATCTGGTTCGGGAATAGAAGTTCTTCTTTTATTTTAACAAACAATACAACTGCTATCATAAATTCTTTAATTTCTGATTTAAAATGTATTCGATCTCAATTACCAGATTTTAGTAATTGGGGATTGCCACAAAATTTAGGTCTAACAAGGTGTGAAACTAGTTCAGTTAGTAAACCTGGTGATACGCCTAGGTTTTATTATGGTGATGTATTTCCAGGCGACGGCGGATACTGGTTATTACCTAATTCAGAATTACCAGGTTGTCAAGTACATTACATTAGTTGTCCTTTTAAAATTAACTTTATGGGTGAAGCATATTTTTATTTGGATATTGACAATTTTAATTGTATAGATGAAACATCTCCTTATAATTTATCTAAATTTACTATGCATACGAACGAAACCAATGGAATTGTTAATTCTTCAATTGCAAAAATTGCTGTTCCGACTACTCCAATTTCACAATGGTTTGATAAAGAATCACCGTCTTATAAGTTATATTTACCACCCGCAGATAAAATACGAAAACTTAAAATTAAAATAAGATATCATAATGGCCAATTAGTCGAATTTGGTAAATTTAATTTTACATTCACATTAGAGTTTACACAATATATGCCATCTCAATTAAAACAATATAAAGTTTCTGACCTTAGATCTGGTATGATTAGTGTTGCTGCTAGCTTAAAAAGATAAATCTTAAAATTAAAATACACTGTACTTATCTTTTATCCAGGATTTTAAAACATCTAGTTCGCATGTTTTATAATCTTCATTTATTCCAGTTAAATTAAAAAAACTGGGTTTCTTCATTTTCTGTGTTTTGAAAAAAATATAATCACCTTTTGCGCTTTTTCTTATAGACAAATTTTCGTTTATTTTTCTTACAATATTGTTTCCTGTGGCTTCATTATTTTTCAAAATTTGTTCTACTTCTTCAAAAATGATGCTTTCAATGGGTCTGTTTCCCAGTTCTTTTAATGTCTTTGAATTTTCACCCCATGTTACATACAACCCAAATTTTCCTTTTCTTAAAATGACAGATTCGTTTTCATAAATACCTAATACAATACCATCGTGTTTTTTATCTGTTGTAGAAGGTTTTTCTTCTATTACTATTAAATCTTCTAATTTATAACCACCATTTTCTAATTTATACATATCAATATCTAGGTCTTTTTTAATTCCTTTAAAACTATTGTCTTTCAAACACTTAATTACAGGACCATGTTTTCCTATCATATAAACGTGTGCGTCATCAATTTTTATTTCTATTTTTTTATCGTATGCTAAATTTTCTATAAATGTGTCGATTTTTTCATTACAAATTTTACATACTTCATGCCACTCTTTTTCACCTTTAGATATTTTATCTAAGTCGTCTTCCATTTGTCTTGTAAAATCATAATTAAATAATTCGTCAAATTTTTTAATTAGAAATTCGATTACAATTATTCCTAATGGCTGAATCACTAGTTTTCCCTTTTCGTTTCCGAATTCCCGTTTCGTTTCAATCTCAAAAATCTCTTTGTTTTCATCTAATTCGTAATCTTTACATAAAATCTCTTTTCCCTTTACGTCTTGTTTTTTAACATATTCCCGTTCTTGAATTTTTTCTACGATTGAAGAAAAAGTGGAAGGTCTTCCTATTCCATTTTCTTCTAAGATATTTACTAATTTTGCCTCTGTATAATGCATTTTTGTGTCTTTTAATAAAACATTTGATATAACCTTTTTATAAGACATAATTGTGTTTTGTTTTAAAGTTTGTAAATAATTATAATGGGATTCTTTTTCTTTATCATCTTGTTTTTTAGTTTCAATAATTTTCCATCCTAAAAAATCAATTTGTTCGCTTGTATACGAGAATTTAGTGTTATTATAACCAGATAAGGATGCTGTTATCATATAATAACATGCTTTAGACATACAACTCTCTAAAGTGTTTGACCATATAAGTTTATACAAACGTTTCTCTTTTGAATCTGTTTCTTCTGGGAGTTCTTTGAGAGAAATATCAGTTGGTCTGATTGCTTCGTGAGCGTCTATTTTTTGGTTTACTTCCTTTTCTTCTCCTACTTTTGATTCTTTTGCTACTTTTTTTGTTGCCTTTTTTACCTTGTATTTTTCTTCTTCTCTATTTTCTAATTGAGGTTCTTTTTTTAATTCTTCTCTTAATTCTTTTTGATTATTACATAAATCATTGATTTTTTCATTTATATAATTTTCATTGTAAAAATGTTTAATATAGGATGTTGCGGAATCAATAAACTCTTTACTGTATTTTTTACTATCTGTTCTCATATATGTAATATAGCCTGCCTCATATAGTTTTTGACATATTTTCATTGTGTCTTTTGGCGAATAATGAAGTTCATTACTTGCCGTTTGCTGTATTTTTGATGTAGTAAATGGTTCTGGTTGCGACCTAAATGATTTTGTAGGTTGGCTACATGTATAAATATGATCAAATGTGGTCGCGCCTTCTAAGAAATCCACTATTTCTTCTTCTGTTTCATAGTTTTTATTTAAAATAAATGGAATATTTTTATTGGTAAAATAGCCTGCTGTATTGTATATTTGTTTTCCAGGAGAATTATTGATATCGTTTTGATTATCATATATTACTCTTAATGCGGGTGTTTGACATCGTCCTGCTGATAATGAATGTTCTGTATTTCTTGATACAAATTTCCATAAAGCAGGTGTCACTTTAAAACCAACTATCAGGTCTAAAATTTGACGTGTTTGTTGTGCGTGAACTAGATTCATATTGATTGTTATGGGGTTTTTAATTGCTGTTAATATTGCTTGTTCGGTGATTTCATTGAATATAATTCGCTTTGTTTTTGTAACACTCAATTTAAAAAATTCGCAAATTGCATAACTGATTCCCTCGCCTTCGCGGTCAGCATCGCACGCAATAATTACTTCATCTACAGTCTTAATTTTTTTCTTGATGGCGTCCGTGTTTTTCTTTTTAGCCTCAATTAATTCATACTTACACGTGAAATTGTTTTTAATATCAATATTTTCTAATGATTTTAGCTCAGTAATATGACCCATTGTGGCCACAACTTCGTAAATATTTAAATCATCATTATCATTTAAATATTTTTCTATTTTTTTACATTTTGACGGAGATTCAACAATTACAAGATATTTCATTTCTATTATGTATATAATAAGTAGTAAATTAGGTTTAAATTAATTTTTTATGTTTTATATAAAAATTTATTTCTTATTATTCGTCTTCTTAAATTGCTTCCATGAAATCTTTAATGGCTCGACTTTGGGTTTCTCTGGCTCTTTATTTTTCTCATGTTCTTCGTTCAATTTATCGGCCTTTTTAACCGCACTATCCACATACAACTCTTTTAGCAATGTTCCAACTAAAAATGAACCGTCATGTTGGTCTAATTCACCATCTTCAATTTGTCTTAAAACATTAATAAATTTAAATAATATACCTAAATCGATCTCATCTTTCTTGATTTTGTTGTAAATTTCAGTGTAATATGTGAACAAAAAATTACATTCATTCATAGCTTCATTGTTCAATTCTTCTAAATTATCTCTATGTTTTGCTTTTAACAAAACTAATGTGTTTATTTCTGAGCGTAAAATATGACTATGTTTTAAATTTCGTATTAATTCGGTTTGATCTTCCACATTGTTTGCTTTAATCATATTCTGTAATTGAAGTCTTTGCTTATCGTTCATTATCTATATGGGATATTAAGAGTTTTTATTTTTAAACTAAACTAATAATAAATAATATTTATTTAAAATTATAAAATATTTTTAAATAAATGTAAATGTATATATATGGATCAAGCAAATTCTACACCAGCAAATATTAATTATCAAAAAGTAACAACATCTGATCCTGGATCACAATCACAACAAGCTTTACATGCACAGCAACAAACCGCTGCTAAGCAAAATGCTGCGAATCAAATGGCAAAGGGTGGTACAAAATTAAAGAATTCAAAAAAAAAACATAAAGGTGGTTCTACTGCTCTCCCACCTATGCAATCAGGTACTCCTGCTAGCCAGGTAGCAGTAAATACAAAAGTTCAACAGACACTTGGACAAAGTACCGAAAATGGAAAGCTTGATTGTCTAGCTAGTAATAGCTGTCCTACAACAGGTGCTACAACAACTACTACAACAGGTGCTACAACAACTACTACAAAAGGTGGCAGAAGGAGAAAAACTAAGAAAACAAGAAAAACTAAGAAAACCAGAAGAAACCATAAAAAATCTAAGAGGAGAAGAACAAAGCGCTCTAGAAAATAAAATCAAGGAACCAATGAATCAATGAAAATGAAAGAAAAATTAGAGTTTAATAATATTATTAATTTTATAAAAATATAATAATATTATAAGTATTATGCCTACTATAAAAAATTGGTTATATTTCGCTTTAGTTAATTTTTTAATTATGGGATATATTGTTTGTTTATATTATTTAACATCTTTACAAGAAATAAAAGCAAATTGGCCATTATATCGTTGTAACCCGATGTATATGCCACTATCAGATAATATTGAACAAGATTTCACATATTGTATTCAAAATATGCAAGGTAATTTTATGGGTTATTTATTAGAACCGCTGACACATATAACAGATTCTTTATCTAATATGATGGGAGGTTTTATGGTTGATATAAATAATGTAAGATACATGTTTAGTAATATTAGAGGATACATATCCAATATATTTCAATCTATATTTGGCGTGTTTTTAAATTTAGTGATTGTATTTCAAAAAATAATTATTGGTATAAAAGATATATTTGGTAAAACAATCGGAGTATTAGTTTCTTTACTATATATTTTAGATGGTAGTATTAAAACAATGGGTAGTGCTTGGAACGGACCATCCGGTATGTTAGTGCGAAGTTTAGGTAAATGTTTTCATCCAGATACGAATATTAAACTTAATAATGGTAATATAGTTAAAATTAAAGATATTAATTTAGGAGATGTATTAGAAAATGGTAGTGTAGTTCAAGCAACAATGAAAATAGGCAATACAGATATTCAAACATATGAAGATTTATATGTAATTAAGAATGATGGAGTAAATAATGAAGATATTCTGGTAACTGGGTCTCATTTAATTTACAATGATGGAATATTTATTACTGTAAAAGATTACAAAGATGCTGTAAAGTCTTATATAAAAACAGACGTTTTATCTTGTTTAATCACAAGTGACCATAAAATACAAATTGGAAGTAAAATATTTTGGGATTGGGAAGACCATTTTATTAAAAATTATTCGAAAAGAATAGATATGTAAAACGTTATTCTAATTGTTATAAAAATTTATTACAAAATAAGTTTGTAATAAATATCTATATATTATGTAGTAAATATATATATGGATGAAAAAGATGAAAATATAACAAAATTAACAAAATTATATGATAATTTATCATATTTGGATCAATATGGAAATTCAGTAATACTAATTATATTAATAACAAGTATATTATTTTTATTGATATCTTATTCGTATATCATGATAAATATTGTTCCTATTAGAAATAACTGGGTTGGGGAAAGGTGTAAGCCATATATTATTCCATTTGCTGGAATAATAAACGCACCAGAAGGAACAAGTATAACCGATTTTACTCAAGAGAATTTTACATATTGTATGCAGAATGTTACAAGTAGTTTAGCAGAAAATGCTGTTTCACCATTGACATTTGTTACTAGCTCTCTTACTATGGTAGCAAATATTATTCAGAATTCTATTAATGCTATTAGAGAAATGGTTAATAATATCAGAAACAGCATTACATCAGTTACTCAAGAGATAATGGCACGATTAATGAACTTTATTGTCCCTTTACAACAAATTGTAATTAAGATAAAGGATATGTTAATGAAAACTCAAGGTGTATTTACTGGTGCTATTTACACCTTATTTGGGGTATATTATACATTAAAATCATTTTTAGGAGCTGTTGCTGAATTAGTTATTAAAATATTAATTGTATTTGCAATTGTAATTGCGATTTTATGGATTTTCCCCTTTACTTGGGGTGCTGCTGCTGCTGGAACAGGTGTTTTTGCTATTATTGCTGCTTTTATGACTTATATTTTGGTTTTTATGAAAGATGTTTTACATGTCCAAGTCGGATTAACAATACCAAAGCTAAAATGTTTTGATAAAAATACATTGATTCAATTAAAAGATGGATGTGAAAAAAAAATAATAGATATTTGTTTAGGAGATATATTATTAAATGATGGGATTGTAACTGCTAAATTTAAGGTTGCAAAAGAGGGATCGCATATGTATGTATTAAATAATGTGATTGTTTCTGATACACATATGGTTTTATATAATGATAAATTTATTCAAGTTTCTAAACACCCATTTGCGCGTAAATTAGCGTTTTATGATGAAAAATATTTATATTGTTTAAATACGACTAAAAAAGAAATAGTTATAAATGGGACTGTTTTTAGTGACTGGGATGAAGTTGATGCTATAGAAATTTGTTGTTTAGAAAATGAAGCAAAAGAATATGGATTTTTAAATGAAACAAAACATGAAAAAGAAAAAGATGATTTATTAATACATAAATATTTAGATTCTGGTTTTGTATCATCAACCACAATAAAATTAAAAAATGGTGAAACAAAACAAATTAACAAAATAGAAATTAACGATGTTTTAGAAAATGGAGAGAAAGTTTATGGAATTGTTGAAATTGATGGGGAAAATATCGATAATCAATATGTTTATTATTTAGGCAACAATAATATTATTGAAGGTGCACCCAATTTAGTATTTTATGACAATAACAATAAAATAAACACGACATTAGATTTAAATTTATACGCATCCAATAATTGTAAAAAAATAAGAAAAAAAACCGACACAAAATTATTTCATCTATTAACAACTAGCGAAACATTTGTTGTAAATGGAATCAAATTTAAAGATTATAATGCTTCGATTGATATTTTTTTAGAAAAATAAATAAAGCAAAATTATTATCTATGAAATATGTATAATATGGAAATTTCATTCTTTGGGTATAAAATAGAGCTTGAATTATTAATTTTAATATGTGTAATTTATTTAATTTTAGTAGGTCATACAATTTGTGGTTGTTGTTCTTTTTCATCTCCTTTATTAGAAGGTATGGTTACCAAAGGAAATGATAATAATTATCAGAGTTATTCTTTAGGGGACAACAGTAAAATTAATACTTCCAACTGGGGTGCGCCTAATTTGACTATTACTTCTGGCAAACAATTGACACCAGGTGCTGAAAACATAATGAACCGTCCTGAACAACAAATTCCTTTACCTGAAGGCGAGATGTCAATTTTTGCAAATACCGATTTTAAACCTGAATGTTGTCCTAGCGCGTATTCTACTGGAAGTGGGTGTGCTTGTATAACAACAAAACAAAACAATTACCTTCTCACACGAGGTGGTAATAATACACCTTATTCAGAATATTAAATTTTTAAAAAAATTGAAATACAAAATATTTTAAATTATAATTGTATAATTTAAAATGAGCAACGCCGACAGCAAAGGAAATAAGAAAAGTAAGTATATGTCTAAGCCCAAGTTTTCTAGAGAGAAGACAATGGCTTATGATGAAAATGATATTATTAAGAATGAACAAATTTTGAGTAATGAAAAGGAAGAACGTGACAAGATTCGAAAACATAACTTGATGATTGCGTCTGGTGAAATAGAAAATACTAAGGTAGATATTGATGATAATAATGAAGATATTATTATTGATGTTAATAAGAGCAAGAAAAGAAAGGAAAAAAAGGATTAAAATCGCTGAAAAAAAGGAACTTGCTTTTAGGATTTGTCTATTGTAATTTCCTTGGCAATCTTCTTTAAAATCTTATTGTTATTAGCGTCATTATTCGAGCAAACAGCTTGAATCATTATGTGTGAGTATACATCGGCTTTATGCGACTTACTACTAGCACATTCAGGATTTTTCTGTTTCCATTCTTTTACCATTTTACTATTTTTATTTGCAATATCTTCAATGGCTTTTAATACCCTTTCATTGTTTTCACTTTCTTTTTCCCATTTATCTTCATCCTTCACATACATAGTGTCGCGTTTTGAATCACTACAATGAACCGGGCGCTCAGTTACATCAAGTGCTTTTAGATTCTTTATAATGATTTTAGAGAGACCCTCTACATACCCTATTCTTCCTACGTTTTCAAGGTCACTCAATTGCAACTTTATTGAATCCACAAAATCGGTAATATTCATCGCATTTTTACATGTTTCATTCAAGAAAAAATTTAAATTAAAAGCTTTGTTATGTGAATTTGTGTGTGTTATATTATTATTATTTGTTATTGAATTATTTTTAGATAATTCAATGATTGTTTTGTTTTGTTCTAGAAGAATGGTTTGTAATTCTTTATTTTGTTGTAAAACACTCATAATTAATTCTGGTGAAATTTCATTTGTATTTATTTTATCTTCATTTGTATGTTGTTTATCGATAATACATTTTTTTTTATGATTATATAGACTTGAATGATGTTTATATTTGTTATTACAATTATTACATATAAATTCTGGAACTTTTTGAACTAAAATTGTAGTATTTTGTAGTATTTCAACATTTTTTACATGCTTAGATGTCATTAAATGTCTATCATACTGAGATTTTCTACACGTATTATAGTGACAATTATAACAATTATAAAAACTTGAACTTTCTTGAACTAAAATTGTAGTCATTTGTAGTATATTAATACTACAGAAAATTATTCCTAAATAATTTTAACTTTAAATACTTAAAAAATAAAAAAATTATCGTCACAAACTGAAAAATTTAGAAAATGTCATGAGACGCTAAAAAAAATTATGGTCTCGTTGAAGGATTTTCCCAAGACTTTTTGACTTTTGCAAAAAATGGACAAAAATAAATGTCCATTTTTTGTTTGGCTCGACGACTTTTGAAAAACATATGTTAATTTTACAAGTTTTAATATAATAAATATCCAAAGTAACTTAAAGAAAATATATTATTATTTTACTCGATTATGATATTTCTAATGGAATTGTTTTATCATTAGGATACATTGCATCAATAATTAGCCTATCAATAAATTGTTCTTTTTTTCCATTATATTCAATTTCTACATTTACCATATTTATGTATTCAATATAAATTATATTTGATATAATTTTATAATATTGTTGGTCCCATTTATTCATATCTGGTTTTATCCTATCAGCATCCATATTTTTATAATAATTGTATTTAAAAACCTGGGTGCTTTTATTCTTTATTGATGTAATATTTATATTAATTAAACTTGATTCAAATGAAACATTATAATCATCATATTTATCAACTCCTAATGGTTTATTTGAATTATATGTCATTTTAAATGGAACTAACATATTATTTATTTGATTAATTGGAAAAGGAGTTTTACGGCTTTCTATACCAGATGTTCCTGAGTAAATAAAAGTATTTGTTTTACGGTTCTTTATTAGAATTGGTTTTGTAGTTCCCATATCATTTCTTTTTTCATATACATCAAACCATAATAAATAAATCATCCAATCATCATTTAGTACAACAAACCACATATAAGGACTTAAAAAGTTATTATTACAACCAATAAAATTATCAAACCAAAAATTGCCACCGTTCTCTATTATATCATTATTAATATTACCATTTCTTATTTTACCTATATATGGATTATCGCTCATCCAATCACCAGGTGTACTTGTAGAAGCACCTTCTACGTTAATAAAATTATTTAAGAATTGGTAACGAGGTAAAAATGATGATTGATTTGTTGTATAATCGTCAATATCTAACTCAAATTGCATGTTAATTTGATTTGTACGTATGTAAATAGTTGAGCGATTATTTTTAAAATCTATTTCTTGTTTGTAATTATCCCCACACTCTATTAATAATATATCATTTTCTTTGATTATTTTTAAATTACTAAATTTTAATGAGATTTTTTCAACTATTTTAGTATCTGTGTTAAAATCATAAATGTAAGCACTTAGCAATAATTCATCACTAAATTTATTTTTTAAATTGAATAATATCCAAGCTGTATAATTTTTTGTTTGAAAGAACCAATAACAATACCAAAATGAAATGAAATCACATTTTCTATTTATTTTATTAAAAATTTTATTATCATTCACACCTAATAACATATTATTAGTTAAATCTGTTATCCATTCTTTTGATTGAAATTCATGTATCTTATATTGAGGTTTAATAAACATACAATACAAAATTAAATAAATTATTATTAAAAGAATAATTAAATAAAAGAAATAATGATTTTTTTTAAAATTAACTAAATTTTTATCTTTTTGAATAGCCATTTTATATTATTATATAATAATATAAAATAATGTATTATTAAAAAATAATGTATTATTAAAAAATAAATATTTTATGTAAAAAACATATTACATAATACCGCTAACACAATAGGAACACTTACATAACACCACAATGCTGTAAAAGTAATTCCTTCGTTCGCGTATATACTAGCTGCTCCTGCCAATAACGCTGATATTATAACAATAATAGAAGTACTACGAAATTTTGTTGAAATTAATGCAGGAATAAACCAAATCATTAAATATGAGAAGAAATTTGCGTTAAAATCATAAAAATTAGCAGACGGCCATTCCCAATATAAATGAGATTTTTTCTGTTTAGTACATACCTTATTTGAAGCAAAAAAACTATTTAGTTTTGTCATATTATTAAATATATTTTTATCGTATAATAATCTAGATAAAACATTTACAGTTATCCATACAATTGAAAACCATATTGCCGTGATAAATATATTTTTATCACAAAAATTACTATTGCTAAAATAATATACATTCCATATCAATGGTTGTAAAATTACTAGTACATACGCAATTTCTGTTAAAATTTTATTCCATATATTTGAACATTGATTAATGTAAAAATATTGTATTCCTTGTAATATTTCCATTAATGTGTAAAATATTAGAATATATTGTATACCAGTATCTTTAATTTTATTTTGGGAAAAATAAATATACATTATCACTATTGACCCTATTGCGGCAAATATAAATGACATTTCTGAATTATAACACATTATATATTATTATTATATATTATAAATTATAAAAACAAAATATTAAAATAACTTAAAGAAAAATCACAAATATATTAGTAAATAAAAATGGGAAATAATATTAATAGTGGTAAAAATAAAAAAATTATAGATATGACAAAACCAGGAATGACTATTGCCAGAGAAATGGCAAATTTAGTTTATAATGAATTACCTAATAAATATAAAAATCAAAAATATAAAAACAAAATTTATGAAATTATACGTGAAAAATTAGGACCCAATGAGAATTTTAAAATTTTTAAAGAAAGTCTAAATGATTTAGATTTAAAACCAGGAGATGGACAAGTTAACTGGGATAAAATAAAAGAAAAAAATCCATATATTTTTTTATATGAAGTAAAACAACAATTATATGAAGACAATACAGAATTATAGAATTATATAATGACAGAGGTTTTACATATACAATTGTATATAATTAAAATAATAATTATATTATATTTATTATAAAAAATAATTATATTATATTTATTATAAAAAATAATATAATATAGTAAGAGATGATGAATCAAGAGTATATAGAAAATATATATAACACAATTAAAAATTACAAAATTGAAGGTAAAAACGCAGATTATATTCCAGAACTATCAAAAGTAGATGAAAAGTTATATGCTATATCTATTTATACAATAGATGGTAAAATATATAATTTTGGGGATTACAATCATAAATTTGCGATTGAATCTTGTTCCAAAGTTTTTACTTTAGCTCTTGCGTTAGAAAAATATGGAACATCCTATTTAAAAAAAATGATTGGTGAAAAAAAATCAAAAGACAGTTTTAATTCAATTTGTTCAGCAGATAGAATTAAAAATCATACGATAAATTCTTTTGATAATGGAGGCGCAATTGCTACAACAAGTTTATTATATAATGATGACAAAGAAAAATTTACTAATTTAATTATTGATAATATGAGTAATTTTGCGTGTCAATCATTAAGTGTAAATAATAAGATATACAATTCTGAAAGTAGTAACTCAGATCACAATTTAGCAATCGTCCATTTACTTAAATCCTATAATAAATTTTATGGTGATATTGATAGTTGTCTTGATGTTTATACAAAACAATGTTCAGTAATGGTTCGCACACAAGATGTGGCATTAATGGCAGCAACTTTGGCAAACAATGGAATAAATCCAAAGTCGAAAAAAAGACTTGTTAAACCAGAAAATGTAAAATATATTTTAAAGCATATGGCGTTAAATGGAATATATAATGATAATTATAGTTGGTTAAAAAAATCTGGCGCGTATGTAAAAAGTGGTGTTGGCGGAATTATTTTGTTAGTCATACCTGGAGTAATGGGAATTGGTATTGGGTCACCACCATTAAATAAATATGGAAATAGCGTTAAGGGAATTCAAACAGCAAAAAAACTATCATTAATATATACAAAACATAAATCAATCAAAAATATAAAAAATACAAAAAATAAAAAAGAGAGGAAAAATGTTACAAAACGTAATTCATAATAAAAGTCAAAAAGATAAAAATAAATAAAATAATATAAAATTACTTCTTACTTTTATAACATTTAGTGCAATATTCAATATTTTTAGAATTATCTAACCCACTATCAACTGTGTCATGAATATACGTATGATTACAATGTTCTTGAATCATAATATCAATATTATTTTTGATATTTGTTGTTTCAATCATTTTATAATTGTAAAGTTCTATGAATTCAATAAATTTTGTTTTAAGAATATTTTTCCCTTCTTTTTCTTCTTCACTATCATTTTCTCTTTCAAATTTTTCTGTATTTTTAATTAAATTTTCGTAAATTTTTATAATTTCATATAAATGATAATTTATAATCCCCAATTCTTTTTTCATATTATTAAAAAAAATAAATTCTGATGAACTCATATTATTATATAATTAATTATATTATTTTTAACTAATATTATAATTATAATTTATTTTGTAAAAATTACGCGGGTAATATTTGTTGTGGTTGTGGATTTGAATTTTGTATTTTATTTTTAATTATATAAGTAGATGAAATTGTTAATAATAATATTTCAATTGAAGACCTTGTAATCATTGGCATATCTTTTTTTGTAATACTATAATACAACCACATAGCCGACGAAGAAATACTTAATACACAAAATAGTAAAGACAAACTATTTGTACTTTTATTTTTATATAACAAAAACATAAATATAAACCTGCCAACTACAGATATAGATGTTGCTGTATAAGGTAAAAATTGTAGTTCATCTTTATTCATTAAGATAAAAAAATAATTATTTTTAACTAATTATTTTTTGTATTTAATTTTATCTTTTATATTTAATTTTATCTTTTATATTTAATTTTATCTTTTATATTTAATTTTATCTTTTATATTTAATTTTATCTTTATTTGAAATTATATCTTTTATATGTATGTTTTTACAAGTATAATGTGTGCATCAATGTTAAATTTTCAGTATTTTTCTTAATTAATTTATCGATCACGTCCTTTGTAACTGTAAACGGGAACTCTACTTTTAACGACATATCTTCCTCAAACAAGTTGGTTCCTGGCTTCATGAGCCGATACAAATTCAATTTTGTGTATATTATTTCAAGACAACGCTTCAAGTTTCTAACACCATCTTCTTTGTTACAATGATTGTCAACAATATAATTAATTGACTGCTCAGGAATAATAATATCCTCTTTTGAAAACTTTACTTGTTCTTGTATCTTCGGCAATAAATAATTATTTGAAATCACATTTTTCTGCTTTACACTATAACCCTTTGTATGAATTCTATACATTCTGTCTTTCAAAATAGGATTAATTTTGCTTTCATCATTGTAGCTAAATATAAATAAACACTTACTCAAATCAAAGTCAATTTCTGTAAAATATTTGTCGTGAAACTGATTATTTTGCGATGTATCTGTTAAATGAGTTAATATTCCGGCAATTTCCTCGCCTTTTGGCGTATCACTAATCTTATCAAGCTCGTCGAAATATATTACAGGATTCATACATTTACTGTCAATCAATATTTGAACTATCTTACCCCATGTACTCCCTTCATACGTGTAAGAGTGACCTTCTAAGAAACTACTGTCTGTAGCGCCTCCTAAAGCAACAAAGGCAAATGGTCTATTTAATATTTTACTAATACCTTCTTTAACAAGAGTAGTCTTTCCTGTTCCCATCGGCCCTTGGATTGCGATTGCGGTGCCGAGGGCCTTTGGGTTTGTTATTAATTGACCTAACATTTGCATGATTTGCATTTTTGCGTCATTTAGACCATAAACAGCACTATCCAATGTCTTTTGTGCTGTTTCCATGAAATCGTGACACTTCTCGACACCATCAGTAATGTTTATAGGCAACGAGACATATTTACCAAATGGAACTCTCATAAAAGTATCGACCCAGTTTTTCAATTTATAATACTCGCCATTTCCGGGGTCCATATACCTCATCATATTAACCTTTTTCATTGCGGCACCCTTGAAAAGAACTGGAATGTCTGCCTCTAATAAAGAAAGTCGGTATGGTTTTTCAATTTTAATAATTTTGTTAATTTCACGCAATTCCTTAATAATTTTGTGCTGGCTTTCACATTCAAGCTTTTCAAAGAAGTCAAAGTCATTCATAGTATTCTTTTCCTTGATTATTTTTTTAAATATTCGCGTGTGCTTATCCTTTTGTTTCTTTTCCTTTTTTTGTTTCTTTTCCTTTTCTTGATTAATATCATTTTCCACCAGTTCAATACATTTTTGTATCATTTTTGTTGATGCTCCATTATTCATTTCCTTTAATTTATTTAAAATTGTTAAATTATCCTCTTCTTTATCCTTTTTATTGTTTGTTTCTTTAGTTTTATCCTTTTTATTCTTACTGATATTTTTCTCTTCTTCTTGCTCGTCTGATTCTGAATCAGAGTCTGAAGAAACTGGCTCGTCTTCATCTTCAGTTTCATAATAATCATCTTCATCTTCATCTTCATCGCAATCTTCCCACTCATCTTCATCATCTTCTGATTCATAGTCTTTCTCTTCATCCTTTTTTTTTGAACCACCAATTGTGAAAATAATATTAAACTTATTTGAACCTGCCTTAACAACTTTTTTTTCTTCAATTACATCGTCCTCTTCCTCATATTCAGAATCTTCCTCGGTATCCTGAGAACCGATTGATTCTTCTGTTTCATAATCTGACTCAGATTCAGACTCTTCATATTGTTTCTTATTTCTCTTTCTTTTACTAACATAGGGCTTCTTTTCTTCAATTTCTTCATCTGATTCATAAACCTTTTGTGTCTTCAATTGCTTCTTTAATTTTTCTCCAGCCTTTATTTTATCATTTAAATGTTTAGAAGGAAATAATTTGCTTAAAAATTTTCTATATTCTTGAGGATTTAATTCATCGCTTTCGCTATCACTTGAATTATTGTCACTTCCTGAATCTTCAAATTGTTTTCGCTTTCTCTTTTCCTCCTCAGCTTTTTTAGCTTTCTTGGTCTTAGAATTATTCTTATTTTGGGCATCACGTGGCATTCTTTAATATTATATACTTTATTTTTTAACTTTTAAATCGAAATCAATTTTATTTTATTTTAGAAAATAAAAAAGTAAAAAATATTTGCGTATTATATAAAATGGAATTTATGGGGAAAATGGCTGTTGGAGCAGTTGGTAGTAGTGTTGGTAAAGGAGTATTTAATCTAGGAAAAAGTGCTGCGTTAGGTTTAGGAAAAAAGGCTATGACTAGTGTGACAAATAACGTAATGTCAAGTCAATATGCCGCACAAGCATCATCCGCTTTAGCAAATGCTCAAAATAAATTAGTTAATGCGACGGGTATTAAATGTAACTGTGATGCGGTAGACCCCGTAAAAGACGAAGCGGCGTTTAATTTGGCAAATAATGTAGCGTGGATTGGATGGAAAGGAAACAATACAGGTTTAAATGATACTGCTGATCCCAATAATAAAAATTTTGCGGATGGTGTATTTAGTCTAATTAGTAGATATAACGCAGTATGTGGTGGTGATAAAAGAAAGTGTGGGCAAAGATGGGCTAGAACATTAAGAGCAATCGCAAAAAATGAAGCTAGATTGGGAAAATATGGTGTTACTAATTCAATTTCAAATGCGTGGTCGGCTACAAAAAATGCTTTTAGTCGGACAACACCACAACAAGCAGGAATTAGAAGCAAATATATACGTAAAAATAGAAAAACAAATAAAAGAAATAGGAAATAAAAGTATTTTATTTTTAAAAAGAATATATGAAAACAATATAAAAAATAATTAATTAAATATAAAGTTTTAATTAATTATTTAAATAAAATTAGAAAATAAAATTGATTTACAAAACAATCTAAATCTAAATATTATAATATATAAAGAGAATGTCTAGAACCGCAAAATTCGATAATACAAGAAATCTTTCAAAGATTGTCGGGATTCAATTTAGTATTTTGTCTCCCGAAGAAATTTTAAAAGGGTCTGTAGCCGAAATTACTAGTAGAGACACATATGTAAATAACAAGCCAGTTATTGGTGGCCTGTTTGACCCTAGAATGGGCGTTTTAGAACCAGGTCTAATATGCCCCACTGACGGTTTAGATTATATGATGACTCCTGGTTATTTTGGTCATATTAAATTAGCACGACCTGTGTTTTATATACAATATTTAAGCACGATTTTAAAGATATTAAATTGTGTTTGTTTCAAGTGTAGTAAATTGAGAATTAGTAAGGAAAAATACAAGCAAGCATTAAAATTACAAGGAGAAGCACGTTGGAAGTATGTTCATGGATTAGCAAAAGGTGTCCGTCGTTGCGGTGAAGATACTGACGATGGTTGCGGATGTTTACAACCGAGTAAGATTAAGAAGGAAGGATTAGCTACAATTTTTGCGGAATGGAAAAATGAAAGTAGCGATTCCAGTGAACCTATGATAATTAAAGTAACGCCTGAAATGGTAATTAAGATTTTTAAGAGAATTTCAGATGAAGATGTTAATTTTATGGGTTTTAGTCCTGTATGGTCTCGTCCTGACTGGATGATTTGTCAAGTCATGTCTGTTCCTCCGCCTTCTGTTAGACCTTCAGTAAAGCATGATGCTCAACAACGATCTGAAGACGATTTGAGTCATATTTTAGTCAATATTTTCAAGACAAATAAGACTTTACAGGAAAAGCTTAAGAACAATGCGCCAGCAAATGTTATTGATGATTGGACAACCGTTCTACAATATTATGTTGCTACGCAAGTTGATAATAAGATTCCTGGAGTGGCTTCTGTAGCGCAAAGGTCAGGACGTCCATTAAAGTCTATTAAGGATAGATTGAATGGAAAATCTGGGCGTATGAGAGCAAATCTGATGGCTAAGCGTGTTGATTTTAGTGCTCGTTCGGTTATTACTGCTGACCCTAATATTTCCATTCGGGAACTCGGTATTCCTATGAAAATCGCGAAGAACATTACTAAACCTGTTGTCGTGAACAAAATTAACAGAGCTTTCTTGACTAAATTGGTGCAAAATGGCCCGGATGTTCATCCTGGAGCTAAGAAATATGAGAAGGCAAATGGAGAATCTATTGACTTGCGATGCTACATCGATAGAAACTCTATTGTCCTTGAAGATGGTGACATTGTTCATAGACATATGATGGATGGGGATGCTATTTTGTTTAATAGACAACCTACTCTTCATAGAATGTCGATGATGTGCCATATTACGCGCATTATGGAGCGCGGTGATACGTTCAGGATGAACGTTGCTGACACCAAACCATACAATGCTGATGAAATTTTTGTGATGATAAATGGTCACAGAAACGACTAAACTGTCAACGTCGGCAACAGGGAGCGTTAAAAGCGTGCTACTCCCTAGTCTCTTTATGAGGCGAGATTTCTTGTTGCGGGAAACCCCTTAGAGTCTTTACTACCACTCTGATCCCGAAAGGGATTAAGAGGAACTCGGTTAATAGCCGAAACCAATGGTAATAATGTAAAGAATTGGGCAATCCGCAGTGTTACTTCCTAAATCTGTTATAGTAAGGATATGGAAGGCACTCAGAGACTGAACGGAAGTCGGTAGATAATGATGGTCTAACTAACCAGAATCTGCTTAAGATACAGTCCGGCCCCTTGGGAAACCTTGGGGAACAACCGTTTGACGGGGATAGACATATGTAAATAACATTTTGTCCCCAACAGGGAGCGTGAAAAGCGTGCAACTCCCTAGTTAAGTGATTTAATAAATAATAATAAATTCTAAAACAGCATAAATAAAAATATACATATAATATAAAATGGAACCATCAAAATATTTAGAACTATCAAAAATAATTATAGACGACCAAACCAAAAGAAATTGTGAAATATATAAAATAACAAATCTCACTAGTGGTAAGATATACGTAGGACAAGCAGTGTCACATATATTAAACCATAAAAGATATAGACCATACGGACACGAATGACGATTTAGATGTCATATTTCAGAAGCATTTTCAACAAAGAAAAACCAATCATATTATTTAAATAATGCCATTAGAAAATATGGTGTTACTGATTTTGTTGTTGAATTAATAGAATGTTGTGAAACTAAAGATGCCGATGAAAGAGAAACGCATTACATTAAGGAACTTAATAGTTTATTTCCTAACGGTTATAATCTAAAAAATGGTGGTAATGTGTTTACTCATAGCGACGAAAGTAAAAAGCGTGTCTCAAATGGAGTTATTAATTATTATAAAGATAAGAAGTATGATAGATTTAAAGATGTAAAACATATAGATGATGACATTGATAAATATATTAAACCTTTAAACAAACACAATGAACAATATGGATGGTATGTATATATAGATAGAGTAAAAGCAGATTTTGGTGGAGTTCATATTTCATTAGATGAAAGTAAAAAATGTGCGATAGAATTTATAAATAATTTAAAGAATCAATTAGCAACATGACCAAATTGCTGGAAGTTCCTTAGAGCCTTCACTACCACTCCTATGCCGAAAGGTATTGGAAGAACTCGTTTAATTGACGAACCCAATGGTAAAAATGTGAATGGATTGGATAATCAGCAGCCAAGTCCCTAACCTCGTTATGATAAGAGTATGGGAAAGGTTCAGAGAGTAGACGGTTATGGGTCTTAAATGATGGTTTAATCAACCTGATAAGGCTTAAGGTGTATTCCGGCCTTACTAGAAATAGTAAGGATATTCATGGAAATGAATTTACACATGCCACAAGACCCGGAGTCTGAGGCAGAATTACGATATTTGGCAGCGGTGCCATATCAAATAGTTAGTCCGGCAAATAACTCGTCCATTATAGGCATATACCAGGATTCAATGCTTGGATGCTATCAATTCACAAGAGAAAAGATAAACTTTACACCTCGTGAGGCGATGAATATACTTATGATGTTTGACAAAGTAAACACAAAGGAATTATTTAAAAACATGGAAGAAAAGAATGGCTTAATATCGAATTTCGACATAATGTCGCAAATATTACCGCCATTGTCGTTAAAATACAAGACAAAAGCGTTCGACGAGGCAAAGGAAGATATTAGTAAATCGAACGCAATTGTTGAAGTTAAAAATGGCGAATACAAAAGAGGTCAAATGGATAAGAGTGTACTAGGTGGCAACACGAAAGGCCTATTACAGCGAATCTGTAACAATTTTGGAAATATGGCTTCAGCAAAGTTTATTGACGATTTACAGAATATTATCACAGAATACATGAAGTCAAGCTCATTTAGTGTAGGTATTAGTGATTTAATTTCAGACAAGAAGACAAATGATGAGATTGTTCAAGTAATTACAAAGAAGAAGTCGGAAGTCAGTAATTTAATTTCGCAGACGCAAATTGGGGTATTTGAAAACAATACCGGGAAGACAAACGAAGAAGAATTCGAGACACAAGTGAACAACATTCTTAGTCAAGCATCATCGGAATCTGGTAAAATCGGATTAAAGAGTCTTGGTAAAAACAATCGTTTTGTGACTATGGTTAATTCAGGATCAAAGGGTAGTGATTTAAACATATCATTCATGATTTCTTGTCTAGGACAACAAAATGTAGATGGAAAACGTATACCTTATGGGTTCGAGCACAGAACATTACCTCACTTTACTAAGTATGACGATTCACCAGTGGCTCGTGGTTTTGTTGAAAGTTCATACATTAATGGTTTATCACCTCAAGAGTTGTTCTTTCACGCTATGGGTGGTCGTGTCGGTCTTATTGATACCGCAGTAAAAACTTCTTCCACTGGTTACATTCAAAGACGATTAATCAAGGGTCTTGAAGATTTAATGGTAAATTACGGAATGACAGTTAGAACAAATAAGAATAAGATTATCCAGTTTGCGTATGGCGACGATAATATTGATCCAATGAAGGTTGAAAACCAAAGCATCCCGTTAGTAAATATGAATATTCAAGATATTTACGCTCATTTTAACGTGCCGGATGAAATTGGTAACACAAAGTCATTGTCACATGTATTTCTCAAGAACGTGTTATCTCGATACAAGAAGCAAAAGGAAGAGATGATTGAATATTGTAATAAATACACGCAGTTTATGATTCAAATGCGAGATGAATTAGTTAAAAATGTGTTCAAATATAAGGATGAAAGTACTGTAAATAGTCCGGTAGGGTTCGCGTTTGTTATTGGGAATGTTCAGGGGCAAACAAATATTACTGTAAGTTCTTTAGTCGATATTACGCCGGTTGAAGCATTTCAAATGATTGAAAAGGCATATAGCATTCTTGAGAAAATACATTATGCCCCACCTACTTTGCTATTTAAGATTTTGTATTACTATTACTTATCGCCCAAGGAGTTATTAGTGACAAAAAGATTCAATAAAAGTTCATTGGTTATCTTACTAGATACAATTATTGCGGATTATAAGAGGTCCATTGTAGCTCCAGGTGAAATGGTTGGTATGCTCTCAGGTCAAAGTATTGGCGAGGTTTCCACCCAGATGACTTTGAACACCTTTCATTTTGCGGGTGTCGCTTCCAAATCGAACGTTACTCGTGGTGTTCCAAGAATCGAGGAAATATTGTCACTGTCCGACAATCCCAAGAATCCCTCATTGACTGTTTATTTAAAGCCGGAAGATGAAACCTTGAAGGATAAGGCTCAGTCAATTATGTATATGTTAGAACATACTAAGATGGAGGAAATAGTTCAGTCAATTGAAATTTGTTTTGATCCAGATGAATTAAATTCATTAATAACTGAAGACAAAGAGACCATTCAGCAATATAAATCTTTTGAAAGTATGATCGATGAATGTAACGAGGTGAATTTAAATTCGGATGAAAATGAAAAATCTAAATGGGTTATTCGAATGGTTATGAACCCAGAAATAATGCTTGAGAAAAATATTACCATGGATGATGTGAATTTTACATTGAATAACTGTTATGAAAATCAGATTAGTTGTGTTTATTCTGATTACAACGCAGACAAGTTAATATTTAGAATTAGAATGAATGAAGTTATTAAAAATAACAGTAAGAATGGTAATAAAAATATAAAAGCGAATCCTCTTGACCAGTCGGACCATATATATTTATTGAAGAACTTTCAGGACCAGATTCTTCAAAATGTAGTTTTAAGAGGAATAAAGGGAATTGACAAGGTTATTATTAGAAAGATTAAAAATACGTTAGTTGAAAGCAATGGTCAATACAAGAAACAAGATGTTTGGGTTCTTGATACTATTGGAACAAATATGTTAGATATCTTGGCAATTGATTATATTGATGGTTCAAGGACATTTAGTAATGATATTACTGAAATATATAATGTTTTGGGTATTGAGGCGGCAAGATTAGCTATTTACAATGAGTTAGTAGAAGTTATTGAATTTGATGGAACCTACATTAATTATCATCATTTCAGTGTTTTATGCGATAGAATGACCTACGCAAGTAAGATGATTTCTATATTTAGACACGGTATTAATAACGACAATATTGGACCAATTGCGAAGGCATCATTTGAAGAAACTCCTGAAATGTTTTTAAAAGCGGCAAGACACGGCGAGCTTGATACATTAAGAGGTATATCGGCAAATGTTATGTGTGGCCAAGAAGGCTATTTCGGAACAAGTAGTTTTCAAGTAATTTTAGATATTGAAGAAATGCAGAAATTAGAAGAAACCAGTGAATATGCGCCGGTAGATGTGAATGAAGAGATTGAAAAATTCTTTGGTCAAGTAGAAGATTCTAAGGATATTTGTAGTGTGGCAAATTTATCGATACAGAATAATGTTGTTAGCATTAAAGCAACCGATATGGGTATTGATAACTCTGGATACAATCCGGGATTTTAAACATTTACATTACAATCGAAGATTTATACAAATAATAGACAAATATAAAATATAAAATATAAAATATAAAATATAAAATATAAAATAATATTTATTAGTTATTTAAAGTAATAAATAATAAATAATAAATAATAATAATGTCTATTAATTTTTTTTTATACATAGTAGAAAGATATTTTGACTTTTCGAATAATGCATTTATTATTTATAGCAATAATACATTAAATAATAGCGCACAAAGATATATATTTAAATGTTTTTATAATAAAGAAAATTATAACTATAACAAGTTTAAATTTTATAAAGAAATTCAAAAAAATATGTTTATGTCAGAATTTATGAAAAATGAATTTATTAATAATTTTAACAAAATACAACGTTTTTATCATATCATAAATAAATTTGTATTTTTATATAAATATAAAAAATCTAAAATATTAGTTGATTGTGATTTATGTTTAAACAAATTAGATATAAATCATAATTTAACTTTTTGTTTGTATCAAGGTAATAATAAATATTTATTCAATATAAATGAAATTGTAAAAACAATTACTACTTCTTTAATTAACTCTCCTTTATTTTTCTCTGAACCTCTTGTTTCTAAGAATCCGTATAATAATATTCCATTAAGTAAATCTACTTTATATAATATCTATTTTACATTGCAAAGAAAAAATATAAAAATACACGAATTATTTTACAAGTTTTTTTTACAAAATTTTGATTTAACTAATTTTAAAAAATTCAATGAACATTTAATACGAGAATATGCGATTGACAACTATATTAAAAACTCGCCAGACGACATACTGTATAATGTAATATTAAGCATGATTATAGAATATAATAAAATAGTATACAAAAATGATAGATTTAAATTTTGTTTTAACTTTCCAAAAGACAAAATAATTTTAGCGTTCAAACCATTTATTAATTTATTTTATAGAAGTAAATATTCATTAATTAAAACAATTAAAATTATTTCAACGAAATATTTATTTGCAAATTTACTTAGATTTAAGAAAATAAATATTTGTTTTGGAAGAAAAATGTATAAAATTGAAACACGATATATTAATTTTGTAAAAAAAACTAGAACAATATTGTTTTATTATGATACGTTTAATAAAATAAATTTAAAAGAGGCTTCTTTTTTAGAAAGTCATTTACTCTGTGATGAAGAAAATATAGATATATTATTAGGTTCTAATACATATTATTATACAAATAATATAGATTATAGTGAAAGTGGTAATAATAATTTATATTATCCTATTCAGGAAAATAATGATACAGAATATGAAGAAGACATAGATGAAGAAGAAGACATAGACGAAGAAGAAGACATAGACGAAGAAGAAGACATAGACGAAGAAGAAGACATAGACGAAGAAAATTCTATAAGTTAATCAGAAGAATCTATAATCAGTACTTTTTTTTGTTTCGCAGTTAGATTTCTTTTTTTATCAACCGCCACAACTTTTACTTTTTTTGTTTTTTGTTTTTCAACAAATTCAATTTCGGGTTCTGCTTGTCTAATAGCTTCAACGATATTAGGCTTTTTTATTTCTTTTTCATCGTCATCTGAATCAGCAATTAACAAGTTTTTTTTCGGTTTAACAACTTTTTCAATTGGTGGTGGTTTAATAGTTTTTGTAAAAGTAACTAAATACGACTTTATTGTTATTTTATCATCAAACATAATATTCCTAGTATTTTCAGTATTTATTAATTTATCTAATGAAATAAAAATACTTTTTTCTTCATCTTCAATAATTTTAAACCCTGGTTCTGTTTCAGCTTTTAAAACAGGGATGACAATAAATACAAATTTATTTTCTTCTTCTCCATAAGCAATAAATCCACATGATTCATAACTTGATTGTAATATAGGTGTTTGCGATACAAAAATAGTAGGTATTTCAAATTTATTTACAAGCAACCATAAATCAAACGGAGTAATAAAATATTTTTCACTATAAATAAAGTCTGTAAAAGTTAAAGCACCTGTTTTTACGCGATCGCACAATGTTTTTTTACCCTCCATAGTTAAAATATCAAGAACCTTTTCACCATAATTTTGTAAATATTTCTTATATTCATCATATAATATATTCTTGATTTCATTCACTGATATATATGTTCCTGTTTTTCTTCTGATAATATCCATTATAATATTAAAAGTACAGTAAACTGATTTACCGTATGATATTTCTGTAAAATTTTTAGGAAAAGAGGTTGCCCATTGTGAAATAGAAATTTTACTGTTCACTGTTTTTTTACATTCTTGCTCATCAATAGTAGGTTCACCTAAGTTTTTAATAGTATTGTCATAATTTTGACTTATAATCGGTCGTGCTTCATCATATGATGTAGACCCAATATATTTATTTATTTTTGCTTCAATAATATCTTCAAAATATTCTTGAGTTAAAGAACTTTGAGTTAAAATAATTTCATTATCTCTTAAATTATACCCAATATTTCCAAATGATAAATACATCTCCGGTTGTAGCATAAATGATTTAATTCTATTATAACGAATTAACTCATCTGCCATTTTATTATAATACATGGCTTCATTTGGTTTATTTGTTAATAAATTTTTTTCAGGAAGTATTAATTTACACTTATCATCCTCAGTTAACGCACATAAATTAGGTGTATTTTTACAACTATCCGAATTTTTTACAATACATGTCGAGACTTCTTGTATTAATTTATAATAATTAGAATCACCGATAAATTGTATTTTATCTTTTACCAGATTTATTAATAGTTTATTGATATTTGCGAGTTTTTGAGTATATGTAATATATTGTTTTTTGATTTCGGTTTCAATCTTTTCTTTTATTTTTATATTTTCATAATCAATTAATAATATTCTAACAGTATTTCTGAAAACATTATAAAAATTTGTTTCTAATTTTATTTTTTTTATATAATCAACTCTTTCTTCATCTACTTTATTTGAAATAGTTATTATACTATCGGCAGATTCCATTGGTGTCTTATCTTTATTAATAATATAGTTGCTATTTTTTAAAGTAGGTATAAAATATTTAGAACCTTCTGGAATATCAGATTCAGGTATAGTTTCAGATAACTGTATAAACTGGTCTGTTTCAGTTAATATTCCTACAACTAATTCATCCTCTACAACTTTAAAGATTGGTTTACAAGGGATAAGTGCTAGTTTATCACGTTTTTTACTCTTTTTTTCAAGAATATTTAAAAATTCCATAGTGTCATCATAATTATTCCATAAACTTAAATCAGTCATAAAAACAAAACCTAACGAGTTCTTCAAGTCTTCATTTAATCCGGATGGATAACATGGTACAAACCCGTTAATTTCAGAATGCTGGCTATTTGCTAAAACTCCTATTACCTTACTGTTAAAATTTAAAACAAATTTAAGTATTTTATAACCGCATTTATCGAGTTGTTCAATTAAACTATACAGATTTAATGGTTTTCTTACTTTGTATACGCTGGGAGGTAAAAGTCCATTTTCAGGCATACTTTCAAGAGGAGTGCAAATGTTTTTAAAATATGGTTTTATTACTGATATAAAAACTTCTCTCATTGTCTTTGAAAGTGTTGGATCATGTTCACTAAAATCTTTCTTCACCTTAATACTTTTTTCATTAATTGTATAAGAATAAATAGGTTCATAATAATCATCTTCTTTCAATAAAAAAATTGTATCTTTTCTGGATTCATAAAATTCATTAGAATAATGATTTGTTGGACAAACTAATCTAACGTTATTCGTAATATCATTGTTTGGTATTTCAAATATAATTAAATTAATTCCTAATGGAAATAAATATTTATTTGGTTGACAAATAATATCCCATAAATAAGAATGGTCAATAATAACGTCATCATCATTTAAAAAATGAATAAAATTTTCAAACGAACTAGCAATTTTTGAAAAAAATAACCTTTCATTTTCATCCTCTAAATTAAGTTGTGTAAATATTTTTGTGGTATTATATTTATTAATATCAACAACACTTTCTGTATTACTATAAAAATCTTTTACTAAATTACCATTTTGATAATTTATAAAATTATCAATTGTCAATGATTTTATTATTCTTTGTTTCATTTCTTTTATAGTTAAAACCTTTGCGAATTTTTCTGTTTTACTGTTTTCACTTTTGATCTTTTTCGCAAAATATAAAGCATCTGAAACACACGCAATAAATGATTGTTTATAATTTACTTCAATACCATGGCGAACTAAACAAGGATGATTCAATTTAATATTGCTATTTGTTTTACTTATTTGACAATCTTCATTTAATTCATTGAGTATTTGTTGAATTTGCATAGGTAAATACCCCCACCGTCCTTGTGAAAGTGGAAACTTTTCTGGACCATATATGTATTCATCTAAGTCTTTTTGTTTTTCGTCTTTTTTAACAGATGGTTCTTCAGTAGACTGTTTCGCTTCACATTTTTCTTTAGCTTTTATGCGTCCTTCTGTATTATATTTATCAAAGCAACAAGGTAAGCAATAGCCATCTGGATGTTTATCAGGTATAAAACCCGGATATTTTTTGTATTTTTCATCTCCGCGTTTCGGTTTATAAAATTCATAAACATAGTGTCCTGGTATAACCTTTTCTTCATCTTCAGGTATAATTTTACCGCAAGTAGGATGAACTAATACTTTTTTACCATTTTCTTCGATTTCTTTAAATTCATTTGGGTCAATTGGTTTATTTGTTTTTAAGCACCAGTAACGAGGGCAAATGTAATTAAACTGATTTTTTGGGTCGGAGCCATATTTTATAATATCTTCTGGTCTTAAAAAATCTTTGTGTTCTTTATTAATTTTATCTAATTCGTTGTCTGTCAAGATAACAGGTTGTCTTTTATGGATAGATTGACAAATCTTAGAGTAAATGGAAAATTCACCTCGTTCATTTTTAACTGGTGATTTTACAATTAATTTTGAATCTTTTTCTTCAATTTTACCTTGGAAATAATTTCTTAAAGGCATACCATCAATATTTTGAACAATATTTTCTTCCTCATCCTCATCCTCATCTTCATCACTAGATGATTCATCCTCTTCTTCATCCTCATCACTAGATGATTCATCCTCTTTCTCATCTTCATCACTAGATGATTCTATATTTAATTTAGCTTGATTGTCAATCATAATTCTTTCTTTATCATCATCTTCATTCAATTTCTCTCCTTCACTTAATTCTTCATTTTGACTAGATTCATCTTTTTCTTCTTCTTCATCTTCAATTGTAATTGATTTAGGTAAAGAAGAAGTATCTGTTTTTATACTTTCTTCTGATATTATCGAAGATTCACTACCACTACTACTACTAGTTTGTTGTCCGCCTAAAGTAGCACTTTCAATACTTTCTTCATCATCATCATCATCATCATCAAAAAATAAACTTAAAGCATTATTTACTTTCTCTTCTGCTTCTTCATCAACAATAGAATCACTATCGCTTACACTAGACAAATCGTTGGTTTTTTTGTATATTACATCCTCAGTTTCTTCTTCAATAAAAGGCTCTTCATTTTCAGATAATTGACTTTCAAGAGAAGAAATAATATCATTAGGAATAATATCTTCTTTTTCACCGGAAGAACAAATTCGTGTAATTTCTTTACTTGGAAACCCTGTACTTTTAATGTCTTGTGTTAAACGTATCATAGTATCCAAATAAATAGGAATTATAGATAAATAATTTATGTCATTAATATTTTCAACGGTTATTGTTATTGTGCTTATTTTCTGGTCTAATTGTATTATTGTTTTAAAGCCAGGATTATTTTTAATCTTAATATCAGACTTTCTAACTCCGCGTTCAACTTGTATTTCATTTGCCACTTTTCGAACTAAATCTAATGCGGTTTCTTGTGTTAAATCTTCTGAATAATTGTCTAAAAGTGCTTGAACAATTTCATCTCCTCTAAAACCTTCTTCTTGTTTTTCCAAAATAAAAGCCTCTTGACTAGTAACCTTATTAAAATTTGAAACTCTTTTAAAACGTAAATGAATGCCTTGTTTAAACTCAGATGATTCATTATTAAAAATACAAGATATACACCCCTTGAATGAATCTAGTTTTATTTGTTTTGAAATTTGTATTTTCGATTGATACGTAAGTTGTTTTACTTCAATATTTTCATTATTTAAAGAATCAAATAGATTTATTTTGTAGCCGTTTTGTTCTAAATGATTTTTAATGTCAATGATAATAGGATTTATGGCTTCTCTAAAAATTTCATCGATCTTATCTTCATCTACAATTTGTTGAAATTCTGTGCTTATAGTAATATATCCATTTTCATCAAACTCACAATAAATAATTTGCGATTCTTCGTTTTTCTTAGTATCCATTTTTTTATTTTCAATTAAAACCGTTACTGATTTACTTCTTCCGATTTCCTTATCGGATTTAAAAATAAGCCCCTTTTTTAAATATGGTATTTTTCTTCCATCTGTTGCTATTCTATCAGTGTATAACCTGTAAATATTTTCTTGTTTTGAGGATGGATTATATTTAATAAGAGGGTTATTTTGACTAGCGTGTATTACTTTAAATATTACTTCTAATGGAATTTTAATATTGAAATCAGGTTTAATGACGACTTTTATATATTTAATTCCTTTACTAACATAGTTTAACTCTGATTTTTTTAATTTATATACATCATAAAACATATCAACTGATTTAAATGACTCCATTGTTTTCTCAGTTAAAAGTTTAGAGTTATCTGTGTTGTATTTTTCTTCACTGATCGTAAAATCGTTAAAAGAATTGATATTTTTATTATACAAAAATGGATAATAAATTTTTATAGTTGTTTGCTGATTAATATTTTTCGTGAGTGAATGCTGAACAACGTCTTTAGCCAAACATAAATATATATTATTACCTACTATTTCACCTGTATTTAATAAAAGATGACTATTTAATGTAGATAAAGATTTACGTGAGACTCTTTCAAAAAAACTATCATACTCAACCACATCATATGGGTTACTTGTAAAAGGATACTCATTTTCAACTATGAAAAATTTTTGCCCCAGAACTTTATTAATAATAAATTTTCTATCGGCAATTTTTAAACTTAATATATCATCATAACTATAAATATCTTTGACTGGAAGTTCTTCTAATTTATTACCATCTAAATCGCTCATTATATTTGAAATAAATTGTTGTAAACGGATATGAGTAAGCGGAATTTTTTTATTTTGTGTTAGCATTTGATAGATTGAAATAGGATTCAATGTTTCTACCTTTTGACAAAATAAATAAACTTCATCTAATGCGGTCATTTTTTTAAACTCATTAAGTATTTTAAGTTTAATTGCTCCGATAGAATCATCATAGTGGATTTGCTGTTCTGATTGAAAAACAGGAACTTTATAAACTTCGCCATTTTTTCTCTTAATTTCTTCTTCATGAATTGGTTCTTTTTTTTTAGATTTTATACCATTAAATACTATAATTTTTTGTATTTCATTATTAACCAGGTAATTAACTTTATAAACTGGTTGTATCTTTTTTTCTATAATTGATTTTGACATATATATATCAATAGTATTATTTTATGATTAAATTAGTTTTATTTTATAATTATTTACATAATAATTAATAATTATAAAATATAAAATCTTAAAGTGTATAAAAATAAAATAAATATAAAATTATGCTAAATCATAATATGGGTTATCATTTATAGTCATGCCACAATATTGCTTTGGATTTTTTTTATAATCAATTGGGTCATAAATACCTGCTGCTTTTGCGTTTTCTAATACAAATTTAAAGTTATTCCAGAATTCTTGTTTGTGTCCTATGGATTCTGTTAAAATATGAGATAACTCATGAAGTGCTACAAATGTTAATGTGTTTATATCTATTAATTTATCTCCATTTTTTGTGGTGTTTAAACAAAATGCGATTTTCTCTCCTTTATTCTCACTATAAGCAGTTAGTTCACTTGTTGGTAATGTTTCGCTTATCTTTTGAGGGTTAAATCCTTCAACCAATCTTTTTACACGAGGGTCATCTGGGTGTTTTTCTTTCATATATTGAACAAGGGCTTTACATTTTCCGGTAACATCGGCTAATAAATTTGCGGCTAACTCTAATTTTTGTCTTTCTCTTACACAATATCGATTTCCGTCCTTTGATGCTATAATACATTTAAGATTAAACATGTCGGAATCATAATAAATTCTTAAACATAATAATAATACAAATCCGACAAAAATATAGAAGAATATTCCGTGCTTTTCCATATATTCTATGATTAAAAAAAGATAATCAAAATATATTATCTTTTTTGAGTTATATATTGCTAAAATAATATTATTATTTATTATTTGTTTTTTATTTATTAAAATCGATTTAATACACGTTTTTTGGATTTATTATGTTTTTTGGATTTATTATGTTTTTTGGATTTATTATGTTTTTTGGATTTATTATGTTTTTTGCCTCCCAAATTTGATTGATTCTGGTGGGACATTAACAATATTAAAATTTGTAACGCTTTACCAGTTGTAGTAGCACCATTTGTATCACCATTTATTAAAACATTATGAATCATTTCAATAGGTGCTCCAGAATTAATATGTAATTCCAAAAGTGTTAAACATTGTTCCATATTTTCAGAAACAAGTAGGGCTTGGTCTATTACTTGTATTGAGTTTTCGCGGTCTAATAACAAAATTTTTTGAATTAAAGTTGGTTCTAAAACACCTCTATTTATTATCTCAATAATTAATTCAATATTTTCTCCTGTATTAATATGTAATTGCAACATTGCTTTTAATTTTGCTTGAAATTTGATTCTACCTGGATCATGATTATTCTCAATATCATGGCTAATATAATCGGCTGCTTTACGTATTTCGTTTGCTGATTCTTCTCCGTGTAATTTCAAAATTATTGTAATCAAATCTAAATCAATATCGAGAACAATAGATAAAACCTCATCAATAATTTCAATTGAGACTCCGGTTTTACTACATAAAACTAAAATTTTCTCAGCCTTTTCTGGAGTGCCACCAATTTGAATTGCTTTAAAAACTATTTCAATTGGAATCTTATTGTTTTTTGTATGTAAACTATAAATATAAATAGCTTCGTCTTTTTCACTACTAGGTCTCAATTCTAATATTTTATACACATCTTCAATTGGTATTTTTCCTTCTGTTTTCTTATATAAATCTAATATACTATTTGTTTTAGTTAAATCAAAAAATACATCAGGTTTTGTTTCGTCCCTTGAAAGAATCATTGCTTCTCTTACAATGAGATCATCAAGTTTGTGTTGTTCGATTAAATAACCAATAATATGTTTATAAATTTTGTCTTGCACAAAATGAATAAGAATTTCAGCAGGTGTGTCTTCTCTGTCTGCTTCACGCAAAAAATATTCAGCAAAATCTCTTCCAATACCTATACACCGTTTTAAAAGTTCATCAATTACAATTTGTAGAAGAGGATCATTGGATTCCCTCTGTGCTTCTTGAATCTTGAGTCTTAATTCATTATCCGACAATGCCAATCCAGGAATAATTTTTAAAAGTAATAATTTAAATTTTTGAAAATCTCGTTCTCCAATTAAGCCTAAATTTTCAAAAATTGGACCAAATGTGGGGTCAACTACTGCTCTTCTAACAAATTCATGGTTTTTAGATTCAATACATCTTTCTATTTCTAACGCCATAGGTTTGTATTTTGCTCTATTCTTTGATAAATGGTTTAATATATCACTTTTAAAAAAACTAATCTCTTCTCTTATAACTGTATCTAAAAAATCTTCACCAGTTCTAGGTGTAGGTTGAACAACATCTTTGGAACGACCAAAATCAATAATAGATAAATTAGCTTCACCGCTACAGCAAGAGCCACCAGAAGCACTAGAACTAGAAACAGAACAACCTCCCTGCTTATCGACTAAAACATTTCCACCATGAAAGTCACAGTGCATGTATCCAAGTTTGCGTAGACGACTTAAATTCATTAATAATAACCCGTACAAATAATCCTTTTCTTCTGGTAACGTTGCTTCGTCAAGTGCTTTATAAAAATCAGTAGTACCTTTTTTATACTCCATTGCGCATAAACCAATCATCCAATCAACTTCAAAATCTGCCTTATCGACTATTTTTTTTGTTTCTATAAATACATATTCTTCTTCACTTACTTTATATCGCATTTGTGGTTGGAATTTTAAAAATAAATCTTTACAACCTTTTTTTCCTGTATGAATATCAAGATCAATAATCTGGGTATAAAGAATTTTTGGACACAAAGGAGATAATTCAATCCCCATTGTTTTTGTATAAATTTCTTTTTGAATATCAATTTCTCGACCAAAGTCTTTTGTAAATACCGGGTTTAAATTAACCATTAATTTTGTTTGATTATTCATATCAATAATTTCAAATCGTGTGCTTCTCCTTTTATTAATAAAAACCATTTTCACAAGAATTTCTGTAACGTCATTTCCAACATCATTTCTATCAGTAGAAATATAAGATGACGCAACCCCCGGATTTAAAGTGAATTTAAATAATAATCCGCCGCGTGTATTATATGAAAAAATTTCACATGTACTATTTTGTTTAAAATGTTCAAACGCAAGTTGTTCTAATACATCATGACTTGTTGTTTGATCTTTAAACATTTCTTTTTTAATAGTTACACCACCACCGGTTTGTTTTGACATTATTTATATATATATATATATATAAATAATGTTATAAAAATAAAACTATAACATTAATTTGAAACTATAACTAAATTACATTAAAAATATCTTTTAACAAAATTTATTGAGAACCAGAACCAATTTCAAGAGGAGGTCTCATGAAATCAGGTTGTATTGTTGTCTGGTTCCATGGACCAACATATTGCTGAGGGTTAGGGGGTTCAGAACGAATTTGTAAATTAGCATTTCTTAAAGTCTGTCCAATTGTGTCAATTCCAATATGGTAACCTGCTTTTAACAAATTAACATTGGCTAGCTCACCTTTACCAGAAGGATTTAATTGTGCCCATTGGTTATTACTATCCTTGGGCAAAAGATCAGCAGGATTTTGTATAGATGTTTGAGAACATGATGAAGGTACACCTGGTGTACTTGTTTGAACACCATTTGCGGAGGCAAAAACTTCGTTGTTACCTTCTGAAGCGGGTGAAACTCCACCAGACATTTGATGGTTCTTATTATTTTTATATTGTGATGACATATTTGATTGTGATTCATAACCAGACATTCCCTTAGATGATAAGTAATTTGCAAATAAACTTACGCCGTAAGCGATAATTAATAAAACCACTATTGCTCCAATACCGTAATCGTTCCATAGCTTTTTTAGAGAGACGCTCATTATATTAAAATAATGATAAAATAATTTTAAGAATCCGTATTTAATTAATTTGTTAATTTCTTAAATTCTTAAAATTCTAAAGGTTAGTATTAATTTAATTATTCTAAATTTATAAGTCATCCAATTCACTTTCAGAAACTTCGTCCAATTCTGCCTCAAAATCACTGTCGCTATTGTCAATATTTTCAATCATATATGTGTTTTTAATTTTTTTTGCTTCTAAATAGGCTATAATAAGTGCTTTTTTTGCTAATTTTGCCTTATCCTTTGCTTTTTCATATAATACTTTGTAAACTTCATTGGGTTTTTTTAATGACAATGTTTCTAAAGTATTTTCTAAAGTATTGCTTAATTCAAATTCTTTCAATTCTTTTTGGTCATTAAATTCTTCTATACTCAATTCCTCAAAATTTATATCTAAAGATTCCAAATCATTCTTATTTTCTGAATTGTTATTTGTAGGATGATGGGATGATGAATCATCTATTAATTGTGTATCGGGTTCAATTTCTAAATTATCTTTGTTATCTTTGTTATCTTTGTTATCTTTGTTATCTTTGTTATCTTTGTTTACTAAATTATCCAAATCTTCTAAATGGTCTAAATGGTCTAAATAATTAGTTGTTTCTGTTCTTTCCAAATTGTTACTTAATATTTCTGTTTTTACTACAGCTTCCGATTTATTATTTAATGAATTTTTAATTAAGCAACTTTCAAAAATTGGTTCATTATTTAAAATCATGACTTGCTTAAGCTCTATTTCTATTTGAAAATTTCTGGTAGTAAATTTTATACCTTGTATTTCTAAAATAGATATAATATTTGTCTCGGTCGTAACATCTTCTAAACCTAAAGTAACCTCATTTTCGTTGAATATTTTTATATAGGGTTCATTGTTATGATTATTTTTTACGTTTGTTCTTACTAAATAATATTTACCCGACTTATAGACACGTATTATAGAGTTAAAAGCACTTTCAATATCATTCATTTCTAAAGCATTTTGAAACCATGAAGTGCCTTTCTCGTGAATTAATTTTTGACATCTTTCTTCTAAATTCTCAAACCAATTAATTAAGACAGATGAGTTGTTATCAAACATTAAATCACAATAGTATTTTTTACCGGTTTTTACAAAGCCTTGACGAGTTAAACTTTTAGTAGTTTGTATATATAATGGTTTGTTATTGTATTGGATTTTTGTAAAATAAGCACCACCCTGAACACCAGACGGATGTGATAAAGTAAGCCTTGAAAAGTCAAAGTTTTCACTTGGTTCAATTATATTTTCCATATTATGTGTTCTATAGAAAAATTTAATACTAATAACACGCAAAAAATCGATTATAATATTATTTATATTAAGTATGAAAGATAGTATAATTCAGCAATGTTTGGATATTCTTAAACGTGATGATATAAAAAGTGAAATGAAAATATTTTTTAAACCAATTATTGACTATATTTTATATGAAATAAATCCTTATATTTATATCACAGTGTCGTTGGTTGTTTTAATTTTTATAATGATTTTAGCAATTTTAGTAATTTTATTATTTTTATTACGTAATAAACAAATAATTAATAAAGTTTTATAATTTTTTGTTTATTTTGTTTATTTTTTTTATTTTGTAATTTAGGAACATTATTTATATTAAATAATTTTTATTCTTTGTATTTTATATAAATGAATAGCGTAAAATCTAAAAAAGCTGGTGCAAAAGTTGGAGTTGTATCCGGCGGAAGAAGAAAAAGAAGTAGTAAAAGAAGAAGTATGCGCGGTGGTATGAATGTCCCACCATCTAATTCTTACAGTGACGGCGCTAGTTATGGTGTGGCTGTACATGGCTCTGGACCTTCTCAATGGGCAAGAACATTTGAATCTGGAGGCTCAGGACCAGGAGTTTATACAAGTGTTCAAGGCGCAACTGTAGGTGGTGGAGGGAAAAAACGTTCTAAGAAAGGTGGATTCTGGGGTCAAATTATTAATCAAGCATTAGTTCCCTTTAGTATTTTAGGAATGCAACAAACATATAGACGTAACAAACGTGGAGGAAATGGAACTAAACGTAAAAGACGTTAATTTAAGTTTATAATATTTTACAAATAATTTTATATGTAAAATATTTTTATAATTTCATAAAAAATAAAGATAAACTGAAATAAAAAAATATTTCATAATTTATAATTAAATGAGTTTTGAAAATCAAATACAACAATGGGTTTCATTAGACAATCAATTAAAGCAAATTAACGATAAGGCGCGAGAAATAAGAGAGAAACGTACTAAATTAACGGAAAATATTACTAATTATGCTCAAAATAATAATTTATACAACAATACTGTTAACATAAGTGATGGGAAACTAAGATTTTCAAATACGAAAACCCCAGAACCATTGACTTTCAAATATTTAGAAAAATCATTAAGTGAGATTATTAAAAATGAATCACAAGTAAAGACAATTATTGATCATCTAAAGCAAAATAGAGAAGTTAAAGTTATACAAGAAATAAAGCGAGTTTCTAATAATTAATTATTATATAATTAATATATAATTATGAGTGAATTTGTAAGTAATAATATGTTTGACAGCAAAGATATGATATTTAATAATCAATCCGGAGGTGGAATACAAAGTGGCGGATTAAGTATTAAATCAATAATGTTGAGTAAGGGAATTTCTCCTATAATGTCAATTAATACAGATAAAGATCCTGAAAATGTTGAACGTGTTTCTGAGTTATTTGAAAACCTAGTAATTCCTTTAGGGTTAATTAATGGTATTAAACATATTAATTCAGGGTATAATATTGATTATCATTCTAATAACAATGATAATAAAAATATTTATGAAGATGACGATGAGATAGATACTTTTTATAATGAACTTTTAAAACTGGTTGAACCTAATGAAAAAGAAATTAATAATAATGAACTTCTTTTTTCAGGAGGTAAAAAGAAAAATAAAAGTAAAAAAAATAGGGAACTTAAATCCCAAAGTAAAATAAATGGTGTTGCAAAAAGTAAAAAAAATATGAAAATTAAGATTGTTAATTAATAAACGTAAAGACTAAATACAAATAAAATTATATTATTATTAAATAATAATATAATGATATCAAATCGGGAAAAAAAATATAAATTAAGAAGTTCTTGTAAAAGACATGATGCTAGCCAAAATAATCCAGAAAAAAATATATTAATTGCTTATAAAGACGAATTTATTTATGATGAAAAAGACTGTTTTATTTGTTTAGAACTTTACATTGATAATTCAAAAACAATACGATTAAATAATATGAATAACTACATTAAAAAATGTTCGTGTGATGGATGGATTCATGAACAGTGTTTTAATAATTGGCATAATGTAAACAAATACTGTCCTATATGTCGTTCTATAATTGTATTTACTAAATATGAATACACTATTTTATGTATTTATAATTTTAAACAAAAAGTAGGTGAAGTTGTGTTTATCGTATTTATATTCATAAATCGTCTATTGTTATTTATAATTTTGTTATTGTGTTTACATAACTGGTGGATATCTTTTTTTAAAAAGCCCCCCATGTTTCCGAATTAAATGGAGATACTAAAATATCGGTAACTTTTGATTTCCAGAAATCAACACGTTTTTGAAAAGCAATGTCTTTCATTGTTACTGGATATTGAGGTGTTGTTTTCATTAATTCTTCTTCTTCTGATGTAATTTTAGGTTTATTACCATAACAATTTACTCCAAATCTAAGTTCAGGATTAACCATGTATCCGCCATTTACACCAGGTCTTCCGCAGTCATTTTCATGTCCTTCTATTTTCTGTAAGTTATCAAATGTTTTCTGTTGAGTAGGAAATAATGCCATCTGGCCATCAGACCATCCATAGTTACACCAGTCACCACCATTTTTATATGCGTCTTCTATTTCATTATATTTTGCTAAACGTGAACCATACGCAGTACATAATGCCTTAGCATTTTCATAATTATAATAATTACCTGGAATATTGAAAACCTGTTTTTTAAATTTTATTTCAGGAACAGGCGCGGCTTGATATTTTGTTTGATCTACTGTAACATCTAATGTTTGATTTTGTGAAAATAAATTTTTTAAAGATGCTGTTACATTTATACTAAAAAAGTATTGTAAAGCATTTACGACAATTAATATAACTAATATAAAAATAATAATAAACCCAAAAATTTTTGAACTTTCTTTATTTTCTGTTCCCATCATATTTCCCATATTTACTTCATTATTTGAATTTCCTAAAGAATTAAAAAGGACAAAATATAATATAATAATTATTATAATTATAATAAAAACAGTAGGGTTTAATAACATATTATTTATATAATTATACATATTTACAGGATCAGCTGTTGATGTTGTTGAAACTTCCATTTATATAATATATATAAATAGTTTATATAAATTTATAAAAAAGAATAATTATGTCGATTTTTTCCTGTAAAATAGACAGTATGCTTTTGGTGAAATAATTGTTTGAATTAAAGGTACTTCTTGAACGGATGTATCATTAAAGTGATACCATTTACCATTTGCGTTCTTAACATATGCTGTATAATGACCGCCTAATACTGACCCACCGTGATTACAAACTCCATATAATTCATAAACATAACTTTTCTTTTTATATCCAACTACATATTTAGATAAATCTAGATTGTCAATTGGAAAATCAATTAAAATTTGATTTTTTTGGTTTCTTGAATTAAATCTTTTAAAATCAATTACTAATATATTCGGAAAACTCCAAAATAAAATTTTTTTTCTTATATTTTCTTTTTGTTTTGTTTCTTCATTATACCAAGCATTATCGCCGTCTAAAACTTCGCCTTGAATATAATGTTCAAAACAATCAATTAAACTAGGTGTTTTATTTTCAGGAGGTATAGGTAAATCTATCATAAAATAGGGTTCTGGTGTTATTTTAAGTTGCTTTCCAGTTTCTAATGAAACAATTTCAGAAACACTTACCGCATAAAATATATTCCATATTTCTGAATAATCTTTTGAATACATATTTTTAATCATTTCGAAACATTTTACTGCTACTTTATCAGTTTCATTTTCTATATCTCCTGATATAGTCATCTTTATTTCCCTTGAAAGTCCTGTATGGAAACAATCTATTACAAACAATAGAAATTCTGGCAAATCATTTTGTGAATAACCAGTAAATAGTTCCATATCTTTTTTCTCGGCTATCTTTTGTATAGTTTTTAAAAATTTATTGGGTGATACAATACAATTTTTGCTCCATAGTAATTTTCTTAATTCATCCCACTCTAATAAAAGTGCTGATTCATATTTATTTTTTAATCTTCGTTTATATGTATCTAATTCTAAAAAATCATTTAATTCGTAAGTATGAGATAATATTTGCATACATGAGTTTATGAAACAAGTGTTTCCTAAATTACCTAATCCGCTTAATCCATTATCTTTATATTTATTAATATTCATAGTTTTATTATTATTAATAATAACAATATATTTAAACAGATTTAATTTATATTATTATAATATAATGAGCAATTATTCATTTTTAACTACAGATGAATTACTTTTAATTAATATTTTGAACACTATGTATAATGATAATTATAGACAAATAGAACAATTACAAGTATCAAATACTCGAATAATGGGTTCTATTATAAATATATTATCTAGTGTTTTAAATAATAGAGCGCGACATAGGCAAGGAACTAATACCAATAGTAATAATAATAGTAGGAGAGAAAACAACATACCAAATTCGATTCCAAATAATACAAGAAGAATAAATAGTAATCCTGTAACAAATCCTGTAACAAATCCTGTAACAAATCCTGTAACAAATCCTGTAACAAATCCTGTAACAAATCCTGTAACAAATGAGTTAATTAATTTTTTAAATAATGGAATTTTTAGTAATTCACCATATATGGTTGATAATATTGAATATATACAATCACAATTGTCTTCTAGGTCTGGAACAAATATAAACGGAAGTATAAATCAATTAATACACAGTTTTTTAGATCCGGTTGAAGTTTTTCCGTCACAGTCTCAAATAGAGATTGCTACTAGGATAGTAAGATTTTCTGACATTGTAAACCCTATAAACAATTCTTGTCCTATTTCAATGGAAAGATTTAATGATACTGATAATGTATGTGTTATTAGAGAATGTGGTCATATTTTTACAACACAAGAAATAAATTCATGGTTTCGAAATAATTGTCGTTGTCCGGTTTGTAGATATGACATTAGAAATTACAATCCATCATCAAATAGAAGACAACAAGAGAGAAATAATGACCAAATAAATTCTTCAATTGATATGTCAAATAATATTACAACTGATATGTCAAATAATGTTACTTCAAACATTTTATTTCCGATTCCTAATATTCGAGATACATCAGGTAATAATTTAAATAATTTAAATGAAACTGATATTACAACATTATTATTGAACTATTACACAAGAGGCACACAACGTTAATATAATATAATTTTTATTTTATCATAATAGTTACACTATAATGGTTTAATAATAATAATAAAATAATATAAAGATATATATTTATATATATTTATATAAATGAACTATAATAGAAGCAGAAATAAATGGACTGTTAATGAGATTCTTTCTCTTGAGAGAGAATATGAATTATTGGAAATGACAATTCAAGAAATAGCTTTAAAACATTCCAGAAGTGTTGAAGCGATTTTATTCAGACTTGATTCAGAGGGTTTTATTAATAATTGGTACGATGCTCGCGGATATAATAATTTTTTGAATAATAATAACGAAGAAGACAAATATTCAGATGCTTCGATTTCGGATACTGATGATGATTCTGATGATGATGAAGATTCGGATTCTGATGATGATGATGATTCGGATTCTAATGATGATGATGAGATTGTTAATCTAAATCGTCGTGTAGGTTATGTTGAGATTACAGTTAATGAAATTAAAAATATGGTAACAAATTTCTTAAATTCAATGAGTAATTCTTCGTATATAAATAGTAATTTTGGAGTATAAAACACACGATGTTGTAAAATAATTCTATATTTTAATAAACTTAATTATTATATAAATTTTGTATATTTATATAATAATTTAAATAACAATCATTTTTGCAGGGTTTAAATATTCAACTAATTTATCTTCTGGTAAATATTTTAAAACAGCATTTGCTTCTTTTAACGAAATGTTTTTATCATAAGCATAGTGCGCTAGTTTTGTAGCTTTGTCATATCCAATGTAAGGATTTAATATTGTAGCAAGCGTTAACGCATTATCCAAATATCCTTTTACTTTTTCCTTGTTTACTTTTAAACCCAAAACACAAAATTTAGTCAAGTTAATGCATACATCGGATAACATTCGAATAGATTGTGTAATATTATAAAGCATAAGTGGGTTATATACATTCAATTCAAAATAACCTTGTGAATTTGCTATGGTAATTGCCATATTATTTGCCATGACTTGAACAGAAACCATCGCAGCCGCTTCACATTGTGTTGGGTTCACTTTGCCAGGCATGATAGAAGAACCAGGCTCATTTTGCGGTAAGATTAATTCGCTTAATCCAGCTCTAGGCCCTGAACCTAACCAACGAATATCATTGGCAATTTTCATAATATTTGTAGCTAATACTTTAAACGCATCGCTCATTTTTAATACAGCATTATGACTTGACATTTCACCAAATTTATTTGGAGCAGTGATAAATGGTAAATGTGTTTCTGTTGAAACTTCTTGAGCAACTACTTTTCCAAATTGAGGATGAGTATTAATTCCTGTACCTACCGCAGTTCCACCTGCTGCTAATTGATAAATATGTTGTAAAGATATTTTAATTTGGTTCAACGAATCCTCTAATATAGCTACAAATCCAGAAAATTCCTGACCAAAAGTGAGTGGAACAGCATCTTCTAAATGTGTTCTTCCTAATTTTATTACATCTTTAAATTCATGTTGTTTTTGTTTAAATCCATTTATCATATAAGTTAAATTAGGTATTAAATTTTTACTTACTAATAAAGCTACAGAAATATGTATAACAGTAATAAAACTATCATTAGATGATTGCGACATATTTACGTGATTATTGGGATGTATAGGTGTTTTTGTTCCTAATTTTCCAGTCAAACGTTTATTACAAATATTTGAAATAACCTCGTTTACATTCATATTTGTTTGTGTTCCACTTCCAGTTTGCCATATATGTAAAGGAAATTCATCGTTGTATTTATTATCTAAAATATCGTCGCAAACTTTTTTAATAATATCTAATTTATGTTTATCCAATAATTTTAATTTATAATTTGCTTTTGCGGCACATTTCTTAAAAAGAGCATAAGCGTGAATAAATTCAGTTGGCATAAGTTCATTACTAATGGAAAAATGAATAAGTGAACGCTCAGTACTAGCACCCCAATAATGATGTTTGGGAATAGAGATATCACCAAAAACATCCGACTCATAACGAACATTTTTTGTATTTTTTTTGGAATTTTTTTTAGTTTTGTTCATTATATATATTATAATAATTTATTATAATATATTAAAATACATCATTCAATTTATAGGTTTATTCAATATATTTATTATTGACATTTTTTCTTAATTTATTATAATCATCTAAATTATTTTGCCTCCATAAGTGCTAACATTAAACTCTTTTATTAGTTCTTCTTTTTTTATTAGTTCTTCTTTTTTTATTAGTTCTTCTTTTAGTTTTTCCCCCACTCATTTTTTTTGTACATTTATAAATATTATACATGCCATTTTCTTCACTTCTCTCTTCATCACAATTCCATTTAGGTGTATTAAAATTGAACAATTCTTGTTTCATTAGTATCTTATCATTCCAACTAATATTCATTAAATAACAAACACCGTGCGGTTTTAATATTTTATAACAAATATCTGTAGGCAAATACCATCTGGAATCATGTGAATTAATTTTATTTATTTTTCCCTCAAATAAAATACCAAATTTTTCACATTCTTCCATATTATTTAAATCAATTAAACATAATAATATATTTAATTCAGGGTTTTCTTCTAAATACTTAATATTATCATCAAGTGTTCCTTTCATATCTCCATCATATACACAACAGAATATATTCCATCCATAATGAGGCATAGAAACTAAATTTAATATACCATTTTCATAATCCCCAAACCAACTTTTACCATCTCCAGCGGTTAGCATTAAATTATAATCTTTGTTTTCTTTAAAACTATCTGGAATACTTAATTTTTGTAAATTTTTTCTAAAATCTAATATTCTAGAATCCATATCAGGTGCTTTTTCTTGATAAACTAGAGTTTGACTTTGATTTTGATTTTGATTTTGTTCAAACTCTTTTACCTTCTCTTGTTCTTTTGATTTCACTTCAGGTTCTTCTAATTTATTCAATTCTTTCATTTTTGTTCTTACTTCTTTACATTTTTGCGAAGAATTTTTTCTGCCTAAATATTTTCCTAACCACCACTTTTTAGATTTTACACAACAATCATCATTATATTTATTTAAATACGTTTTTTTTGTAAAACGTCCAGGATTTGTTGTTTTACAATCCAATACGCCAGGATTATCTGTTGTTTTTAAAAGAAAATAGGTGTCTTCATCTAATTCATTATCATTATAATCATTATCATCATCTTTTTTATAAAATATTGATTTTATTTCACTACAAAGTTTAGACTTGTTTTCCATACCTACAATGTTTTTTGGACAGCATTTCTGATATTGCCAGTGTAGAATATCTTCATCTTTTTTCCCATTAGGTATTTTAAAATTTTGTTTTGTTATAACATCATCACACGTGATATTTTTATAAATTGGATCGTTCAAATATTCAATTTTTTCTTTCTGTCCACCCTTCTTTTTATTATTAGTTTTTATTCTTCTAACCATTTATCTTTTATATTAAACAAATAAAAATAACTAATATCAAAATTACTATATTTTTACTATTTTCACTATTTTTACTATTTTCACTATTTACTTTTTGAAAAATTTAGTTAAGCTTTGGTTTCCTTCTTTTTCATTATTTGTTTCTCTTAAATATTCGTCGAACAATAACGCCTTTACTTCCTTATTTTTTAATTGTTCTAGCTTATCATCAAATTTATCATGTTCTACTGTTTTACGCAACGCTTCTACATCCCTTTTAAATTTAATAATTTTGGGTGTTTTGCTTTGCATAGCCCATATCTTCTCTAAAACAAGCGCAAATACTTGCTGAACCGGTTTCATTATTTGATTTGTAATATAAAACGAATAATCAATTTTCAAATTATTTTCTATAATATAAGCAGGTGTTTCTATTTTCTCACCTTGTAATGCTTTCTTATTTGACGTATTTATATAAACAAATGGTATTCTGTCACCTGAACTAGGTTTATTTCCAGGATCCCGCGCTGTTATTCTATCGGCTAAAACCTTGTGCGCAATTGACTTTGGATTTTTATATCCAGAACGCAAAGATTTTGTTATAATTAACTTATCAATCGGGTATTTTTCGTCTACTATATTTTGTAAACACGATTTTAAGAAATCTGACGCTTGTTTGATATTTTGTTGCTTCATTAAAATATCAATAATTCCTCCATAAATATCTTTCACGATTGGTGCGTTATCTCTGCGCTTCAATACAATACCCATTTCCTTTCTTTTACACTTATTCGGATCTGTTTCATAAAGCATTCCTACATAACGTTTCTTCGATAATAAACAAAATGGCATAAATGTTTTCTCATATTCTAAATCGTGTGGTCCTTTTAGAAAACTAGATGCTAAATGACCTGCTTCTTGTGCTAGCTCAATCGTAATTTCAAGCGCCTGTTTGCCTCGAATGGGTTCTCCTTCAAGTGTTTGTAAATTAAATGTGAAGAATACTGAGTCCGTGTCACCATATATGTACTCGGCATTCGTTTTTACTTTTCCATAATGCTCTGTATTACAAATAGAATCGCCGTAACATTCTTCGATGATTTTTTTCGCATAAGTTAAAAGTAAACGTCCAGTAGCAGTCGTACACGCGGCAATATCTTTCTCATAAAACGTGCTAGTTTTGGCTCCGCATTGTCCATAAAGTGAATTGGCAGTTAATTTGTATCCAATTTGTCTTTTATCAAGCACATTTTTCATAAACTCGTCTGTTTCCAAAGGAATCAATTTACGTGTTGTTTTTCGTGCCATTAAAAGCTCTTCTAAAATCGAAGGCATAATTGCTTTTCCTTCTCCGGATTCTCCAGGTTGCGCAAAACGGCAAATTTTTGTGCCAGATTTAACCTTTTCCGCTGCGGATGATGGCGTTTTTCTAATATATCTATAAGTATCATAGGTTACATTCACATATTCAAATCCGGGTAAATTATCATAAATAAACTCACCTGTTGCCGGATCTTTATCGCCATATTCTTCGATTAAATTGCCAGCTAGATCATATTCTTTTGTCCAAACCTTGCTATCATGCGACAAATTTTCGCTAATCATTGAACTGGGATACAACGACGCATAATCCACACACGCTACAGGATTATCTAAATATAAATCACACTTGGGCTCTAAAACAATGGCACCTTCATAACCATCATCCATACTACCTTTTTCAATAACAGGCATCAACGTTCTCTTTTCACGGCATTTTTTCGCAATATAGCTTGTTAATTTAATACCTTGACCTCTCATTACCAGAAAATTAATAGGAACACTACAAATCTTCGCCATTTCTACAAAGCCAGTAAGAATATCAGCCTTATTAAATAAATAATGAACTAGATTGCAATCTTGAATACAATATTTCGCAATTACAGACCTATCATTTGCCGTGCCATTGGTCATTCTAAAAATGTCTTTAGGTGTTACATCGTCCTTCGCCAAACACCATCGAACTTTCTTTGTTGTATCCGGACTTATAATCCGGTCAATAATAAACTTGCCTTCTGTTTTATTAACATAGGTAACCTTGAATTTTGCACCTTCTTCATAATAATCAACTGAATGACCTATTTCTTCAATATGAATAAAACTTCCTTCTAGCAGTCCAGTCATATTTGTTGTTTTAATAAGTGTTTCTCCGTTTTCTACATTTTCTTTTTTAATATGCTCAAATGATTTTACATAATCACCTATAAAATGACCTGCTACATAATCCAATTTATAAGATGTTAGATTTTCTTCACGACGAAAGAAGTTATATAAATCGACTTGTAGTCTTCCATTTATTTTAATAAATTTCAAATCGTGTTGACCACTCGCAATTTGAATACTGCTTTCTTCAATCTTATATCTATTTGTTTCCTTATCATAATTGGCACAAATTTCGTCTTTATTTCGCGACAATTTTAAGAACTCTTGAACGCAATTATTTTCTTCTGCGCGTCTAAACATAAACTCATAATCGAAACCAAATATATTATAACCAATAATAATATCCGGATTTTCACGTTGTATCAATTGTTGCCACGCTAGCAGAACTTCTTTTTCAGTATTGTAACTTTCTACAACACTATTATCAATCGGCATTTCGGTGCACGTATTTAATACAATACAATGATTAAAATACGGTTCTTGTTCTCCATAGTTCATAAATGTTGATCCGATAAATGTACATTTATCGCCTTCCAATCGCGGAAAAGTAGCATTCAATGATATATTAATCTCATTTATTTTACCGTCTCTTTCGAATTTTTTATCGCAAATGATATCCGCAATTGTTGCTTTCTTATCAGTATATGATTTTACGTATTTCTTAAATTCACTGAACTCATCTTCATTATCTTCTTCCATCTTTTCAAATAATGATTCAATTGTAGTAATCTCAGAAAACTCCGATTGTTTTGCCATTGTTCGCACTTCAGAGGATAACCATTTTTCACAAAGCTTTACAACTTCTGCCTTTGGAGGCATTTTCTTAGGATAAACCTTGTCAATAGCTTGTTTAATATCATTATCCGGCTGATCGTATCCAAACGCATTTAGAATAATATTTCGCAACATATTTTTACATATTTCAGGGGTTAAATCGTGTATTGTCAAATTTTCAAAGTATTCAATAATATTTGTTGTTAGTTTTTTATATGATTTAATAGGAACAGGAAAATCACCGTGACTACTGCTTGCTTCAATATCAAAGCTACATATTTTATAAGGAACACGAGTTTCTTTATTGTTTAGAGGTATAATATCTTTACAATTTATTACAAATTCATAATCACAATTCGTCTTTTTTTCTAGATTTTGTGAGACCAAAATTGTCTTCTTTTTGGGTAATGCTACCCATCCAGAAGGACTTATATCTTGAATATGAAAGAAACGCAACAATGGCGGAATATTTGCCTCATATAATACTGTATGTGTGTTGTTAAATACATAACCAACTTTACCTTCTCGATCCGTTATTAGTGTATGACCTTTGTTGTAATCCGTATACCAAATATTTTTAGCTTTATTAAAAGCACCGATATTATTGAACTCGAATTTAACGAACTTATGTTCCTTACCGCCGTCAAATCCGTATAACTTTTTACGTTTTATTATTATACAATCGGTAATTGAATCTTCGTAATATTTACCGATTTTTTGCTTTATATGAGATAAGAAATCATCCTTGTGCTTTTTAGACCATGTGTCATTCACCATAACATAAAAGAATGGCTTAAATTCTTCTACCATAATCGAGCATGTTTTACCGGTTTCATCTACGCCAAACATTTGAATCATAAACTTAGCATTGTCCTTATAAGATTTTACTTCTTCTTCATCGCTTTCAATAATATTTCCATCTTCGTCATAGGAAGATCCATTTGATTTTTTTTCGTTGAAAATATTGAAATCGAAAATTCTGAAATTGTAATCCATTGTTTATTTGTTATTTATGATTTATGTTTATCTCATTTTAAAAATTCAATTTTTTAATTATTTATTTTTCAAAGTTTTTTAATTTAATTTAATTTTTACATTATAATCTTAAATTATAATGTAATATATTGAAACTTATAAAGAAAATAAATTTAAACTTTCTTATTCATTAACAAGCGCTCTATAAACGCGTTTTCTTCTTTGTGTGTAATATAAATATTTATTAGTTCTGCGGGAGAATAAAAAAATTCATTAATATTCTTTAACTTGTCATTATTTATTTCTTTATTAAATAAATGAAAATACAGATCACTTATTGTTTTGTGACTTGCATTTAATAATTCTAATGTGACATCAATTCTACCCGGTCTTACTAGCGCAGGATCCAACTTGTCATAGTGATTTGAAGATATAATTAAAATACGACCTGGTGTTTCAATTACTCCATCCCACGCATTTAAAATATCATCTAATGTAATTGGTTCATCTTCACCATACATAGTTTTTGTTATAATAGAAGCAGTGGTTTCGTTATTACTATCCACAATACTTTTTAATACATCCCCAATAGATTCAGTTTTATCAGTTTTATTTTTCTCAATAGAATTATTTTTATCATTATTTTTCTTACTTCGGTCTAAAATAATATCACCAATACAATCAATGTCTTCAATCACAATAATTTTTTTATCAAATGTAATACTTTCTTTTTCATTTTTATAATTATATGTATTTTCGAAAAAGAATGTGTTTAATTGTTTCTTTGTTTTAATCAGCTTTAAAGATAAAATAACTATATGACAATTTAAATAATTTGAGATTGCCTTTATCAAGGATGTTTTTCCTGTTCCAGGAGGGCCAAATAGTCCGATTCCTAAAGAATATGTAATTCCTTTTTCATAATACCAATCTTTATTATTTTTGAAATAATCCAATTTGTCTTTTAAAAGTTGTTTCCCATCAAAAAATAAATTGTTCAATGTTTTTGAACTTTCAAAGACAGATTCGCTCCAACATCCTCCAGAGTCATCATCTTCACTCGCCTTAACTTTAGCTAATGTATAAATGAATTTTTTATTTTGCCGATAATTTTTAATTTGTGACAGATACATTGTTGTAATATCATCAATATACTCTTTAATTTTACTTAAAGAAACAACATAGGAATAAATTTTAATAGTTATTCTATCTGTTTTTATGCTTATTTTTTCATGTTTATCATTAGTATCGTCTTCTTTTATGTTCTTTACTTCAATAAAAATATCTTTATCTATAAAGAACTTTTGGTATTGATGTACCATAAATATATCTACATCTGATTTTTGTTTAGATGAATCATTTTCTACGTTATGATGAACTTCTTTTAGTGAATAAATAGTTCCATTATTTTCAATATTTTTAACTATATAATCTAAAACTGCTTTAAAACGATTACTGTAAGACGATGAAATTAATTGACGTCCACCACTATACGTTGCTGTAGAGCAAGAACGTTTGCCTTCTAAGATAATAATATTTCTTTTATAAAATAAATTCTTTATATTTTCAATATTTAACATGGATGGTGTAAAATAATCCCAAAAATAGTTTACTATAAAACCAAAAATAGATATTATTATTGTTGTTGTTATTGTATCAACAAAAAAATTCCCAGTTTTAAAATAATTTAATATGTAAAATTTAAAAGAATCTGAAAATGTTCCACAGATAATGTTTATAATTGAGCTCATTAAATAAATTTAATTTATAATTTTAAATTGTTTTATTATAAATTATAATTTATTATTTCTTTTACGACTATGTTGTTTTCTTTTTTTGCTCTTCTTACTTTTTTTGCTCTTCTTACTTTTTTTGCTCTTCTTACTTTTTTTGCTCTTCTTACTTTTTTTACCTCCTTTTTGATTTTTGTCCTCTGTTAGATTTTTGTCCTCTGTTAGATTTTTGTCCTCTGTTAGATTTTTGTCCTCTTTTGATTTAATCCATTTTATAAATGAGTTTACATCTCTTCCACTATCATAATCTTCACATGTTTTTCCGCCATTTGTAATATAATACATAGTAGGAAACCCTTTTGGTTCTTTTGGTAAATATTCTAAATTCTTTAGTAACGATTGTTCTAAATCGGCAACAACTATATTTTCATTATTTTTTAAATTATCATCCAGTTTAAATTCAATATTTTTCCATTCGGGTTTTACAGCTTCACAAGGTCCGCAACCATTCATAAATATAAGAAGAAAAATTTGTTTTTTATCATCTTTAATATAATCATCTAATTCTTTATGATTTTTTGAGTCTTGATCAATATGTAAAAATACAACCATTATAAATAATTCATAGAAAATAAATTAACAAAATAATTAGATGTATAATTAAAAATATAAAACCGTTTTATTAAACAATTTTATCGCTATTAATATATAATGATGTCTTTACTAAGTTTTTTAATATTATTGGTTTTTCTATCTGGAATATATTTTTACGCAAAAACCGCCGATCCTAGTTATTATGAAGGTTTAACAAATAATAATGGTTTAAGATGTCCTAATATTTTAATACAGAAGGGTGCAAAGTTTTATTTATATAATTCTAAAGTAGCAAAGGTTCCTGGTGTTAATCCAGTTGAATTTGATAATTTAGAAGAATATACTGAATTTTTAGACTGGCAAAGAAGTCAAGGAATTAGATGTCCTGTTTTATATTTACAACAGTCCTACGATGCTCAAGGTAACGAAATTTATAAATCAAGACCAGGTGTTTCAGAACAACAAGGCGGATTACCACCAAGTGGTCCTGTATATCCAAACCCTACATTATTAGTAGATGCTACACAAAATGACCCATCTTATAATATTAACTCATATCCAGCACACGACCAAACATCATATTATGTAGGAACCACAACACCATTAGATAAAATGAACCAACAAAAAGAAAATTTATTATATAGCGATGACCCTATGGACCCGAATTGGGGTGGGATCGAATATACACAAAATTTAGTGGATCAGGGTTATTATAAAGACAATGAGGTTAGCATTAGTGTATAATAATTTATTACAAAATTTAAAAATTTGATTCAATTTATCATAAAATATATAAAGGTAAAATATATATTTTATACAATGGAACTAAATTTACGCCCCAATTTTAGATATCTTTTCCAAACGAAAGAAAAAACCATAATAAATAATTTTCGAGCTACTGTTATTGATGTTTTATGTAATGAATCAAACAATTATAAAACACTACGTGTAAAAAATCTTGTCTATGAAAATGGTAATAAATTAGTATCTGGTATGGTGACTATTCCATATGACTGGATAGTAAAAGCAGAAACATTAGAAGATATTTTAGGGGAAAAAATAAAAAACGTCATACTACCATCGGATATTTTACTAGAAATTGATAGAATGTATTAGATTTTTATTATAATAATTATTTACCATCAATAAATTTCATTACATTATTTAAACCGGCTTTAGCATTATTTAATTGCCCAATTTCCAACAAACTTTTTTGAGGATTTGTTTGATCAACTGTTAAAACTGTTTGTAACATTAAATTATTAATTAAATCATCCATACTTAGAATTATATTTTCATATTGTGTTCGATAATTTGCGATATTAAATGTATCGCCATATTTAACAGTTTGAGATTTAATTTGAGATAAATAATTGGTTGAATTACCAGCTATACCATTTGATGAACTCGCAGGAGGTGTTATATTACCGGAACCATCTGTTGAAGATACAGATGGTGACGATGATATACTTGAAATATTAAATCCTTCCTGATAATTCATTCTTCTAAATATTAAATAAGCAAAAAAACCTATAACAAAAATCAAACCAATATTATATAAATCTCTTTTTTCCATTTATATTTTATTTATATATTTTTTATTTTATTATTTATTATTTTTTATTTTATTATTTATTATTTATTATTTTATTATTTATTATTTTTTATTTATTATTTTTTATTTTATTATTTATTATTTATTTTAATTCCTCTACTTTTTTAATAAAAATTTATATATATTTGATATACAAGTTTTACTAATTTTTCTTTGTTGTCCTTTACTATTTGTGCTTGTTATATCATTTAAACAATTAGAGTCATTATGAATACATGTTATTAAATTCGCAAATGTTTTAAATTTATTTATTATTGCTAATGATGTAACCGAACTGATTCCTGGTATTTGACAAAGCATTATTTCCCCAATATTATCTGGTGTTATGTTTTCTTTTTTAACCTTTTTTACTACACTTACATAGTCTTTATCAGAATCTTCTACTACATTGTTTAATACATTGTTATTTACCATGTTTAAAGAACAATCATTTTTATCTTCTTTTGTTTGTTCTTCTATTTTAGCGTTACCATAATAAGGATTCTTTTTTTCTATTTCTCCTTTTTTAATCTTATTCACTGTATTACATATAAATATCGCAGTTTCCTCTAATGAAAATGTCCTTATTACTGAAAACCCTTTGTAATAATTTAATGATAATATTGCTGAATATAAAGTAAGTTTTTCTATTTTATTATCTTTAAAACGATTATTCAACCTATTTATATCACCTTCAATTAAATAAATAATATTATGATTATGATGATTTAAACCATTTAACCTATATGATTGTTCTTCATAACGACCATCTTTTATACTTGATAATAAATCATTGACTGTTTTTCTCTCTATTACTAACTTTTCAGAGTCATCATCATAAATTATAATATCTCCTAAAGGCAATGTTTCTATTGTCACCTGTATATCTTTAAAACTAGGAATATTTTCTATTAAATAATTAAGATTTTTAATTAATTCTTCCTCACGATTATCAATTTTTATTTTCATTATTTAATAACTAAATACTTAGTTATTAAATTGGTTTTTACAAATAATATATATTTTATAAATTCAAATTTGCTTTTTATCCCATAGTTCCACTGTGTGTAGCACGGTATCCAATTCTTTGTGTTTGAACTGTTTTATTAATCATACAGAACAATGGAACTCTTTGAGCTGCTCCTAATAATTTAGGATTACTTTGCATAAACCATCCTATGCGGGGGGCAGTTCCAGCTTTTTTAGATCCTCCACAAACATTATTTCTAGCAACTATTGACGCTTGATGGCGTGCGGCTTTTCCGGCGTTCATTAAAACTCCCATTTTATATACTACATTAATATTAAAAATTTTATTTGTATATTAAAATTATTCTAAATATTTAAATATAAATAACTAAAAACTTAATAAATTATATTTAAAATCATATTAAATATAATAGTTTAATAATAATAATATAATTATGACTGATAAATTAATGACTGATAAATTATTAATTCATGATGATGATATCATTAAAACGGACGAAGGTTTGGTTTTTAATCCATATAATCCTTTAAATGTAAAGATTACATTGAGCGAAGTTCAATCTATTCTTACTAAATACGGTATTCCACCAGTTGTAAATAACATAGCTTTATATGAACGAGCTTTTGTTCATAGGTCATACACAAAACGCCCTCATTTCAAGAATATTCAAGAAAATATTACTATTGTAGAAAGACCATCTAATTGCATGCCATTAAGTACAAAATCAAATGAAAGACTTGAATTTATCGGTGACGGAGTTACAGAACTAATTACTAAATATCTCCTTTATAGAAGATTTCCTAAAGAAGACGAGGGATTTATGACAGAGAAAAAAATTGCGCTTGTTAAAAACGAAGCAATCGGAAAAATTGCGCTTGAAATGGGTCTTCATAAATGGCTTATATTATCTAAACACGCAGAGGAAAAGAAAATCCGCACAAATTTAAAAAAGCTTGGGTGTTTATTTGAGTCATTTTTAGGGGCTGTTTTCTTAGATTTTAATAAGATTAAAGTGAAGGACGATGATAAATGGTTTGAAGATGTTTTTATTACTGGTCCAGGGTTCCAGATGGCCCAAAAATTTGTTGAAAATATATTTGAAAAACATGTTGATTGGATTTCACTAATACAAAACGACGATAATTATAAAAATATTTTACAGGTTAAAATCCAGAAAGAATTTAAGGTTACCCCTCATTATGTTGAAATATATCATGACACAGATTTAGGATATAAAATGGGGGTTTATTTGTGCCTAGGGCAACATATACACGGATTAACACATTTAGATTCAACTAATATATCAAGATTTAAAAATTTTAAGGCAATACAAGATTTTATGATTGATAATGGTAAATTATTTTTGTTTATGGGTGAAGGACAACATAAGATTAAACGTAAGGCAGAACAAATTGCTTGTAATGAAGCATTGACCTATATAAATGCAAATAATATTTTAGTTAATAGCGATAATAGTCTTGAAACAATTATTGCAAATAAAAAATACAATGATGATAGTGATTAAAACATAATTTTTGTATTTTGTATTTTGTATTTTATTTAAAATATTAAAATATTGAACAGATTAAAATATAAAAATTTATATATTATGATTATATAGTAATGAATACTTTAGCATCATTAAAAAGTAAATTAATGGTAAAACCTGATATTAGTCAAAGAGAAAAAATTACCGTTTTTATAAATGACCAATCACTTCCAAAAGAAAGTGTTAAAATTTTGGAAGAAGGTGAAATAGTTGAAGAAAAAGAAAAAGAAAAAGAAAAAGAAGAAGAAGGTGAAAGAAAAAAAGAAATCACACTTATTGATGAACGTGATAAAGGTTATAATATTGAAGGTTTAATGAAACGTTTATCAAAATCAAATATATTATTAGTTAAGCAAAAAACGGACGTAGTACAAAAATTACAAGAAACTGTTGTTAAACCTATAATAAGTGAAGAATTACCACCAAGTAAAAAGGCTAAAAAAGTAGCAGTTAAAAAACCTTTACTTATTGAAGAAGAGGAAGAAGAGGATGAAAAAGAAAAAGAAGAAGGTGAATTAAAATTAGATTTAGATTTAGATTTAGATTTAGATTTAGATTTAGAAAAAGAAGACCAATTAACAGTTAAATTACCTGTTAATAAGGGTGAAAGAAAAACAAAAAGAGTAGAAAAAGGGATTGCCATTTTAGGTTCAGAAGTAATTGTCGATATTGGAGATACACCTATTAATATACGTTTACCTAAAAGGTCTCCTCCAGTTAATATAAAAGTTTCTAGTTATTATATGAATAATCGTGAAAAGTTTGTTAATTTTATTAATTCAATTTTTGAACCTTATCGTCGTGAACTTCAATCAAATAGTGATACTATTTCCTGTGATACTATTGGTAAAGATTCGGAAACGGTTTCTCTCTTAACTCATCAAAAAATTGTTAGAGATTATATGAATTTATATACTCCTTATAGAGGGTTGTTATTGTATCATGGTTTAGGTTCAGGTAAAACGTGTAGTAGTATTGCTATAGCAGAAGGTATGAAGAATAATAAAAGAGTCATCATTTTAACACCAAAATCTTTGCGTGAAAATTATATTAGTGAGCTTAAAAAATGCGGTGATTTAATATATAAAAAAAATCAATTCTGGGAATGGATTTCACTGGAAATGTATCCAGAAGCATTAGAACCTATGTCAGCAATTTTAAATATATCGCAAGAGTATATTAAGAGGAAAAGAGGAGCGTGGTTTGTAAATGTAAGTAAAAAATCTAATTTTGCGGATTTATCTTCTGTTGATAAAAATTCACTAGATGACCAGCTTAACAAAATGATCGAAAGTAAATATACATTTATTAACTATAATGGGTTAAGAATAAAACAATTAGAAACTCTTACAAATGGATTTTCTAAAAATTTATTCGATAACCACGTTGTAGTAATTGATGAAGCGCATAATTTAATTAGTAGAATTGTAAACAAAATTAAAAAGGAAAAGGATATTACTGAAAATAATAGGGGTGAAAAGGCTAACGCCCCTGTTAATTTAGCAATTAAATTATATGAATACTTATTGAGCGCTCAAAATGCGCGAATTGTTTTGTTAACCGGAACACCAATCATTAATTATCCAAATGAATTTTCAATACTTTTTAACATATTGAGAGGATACATAAAGACATGGGAATTCCCTCTTGATGTTAAAACAAGTAAAAAAATAGATAAAGAATCGCTCCATGAAATATTAATGGGCGAAAAATCACTCGATTATTTAGATTATTCGCCTTCTAGTAAGTTGCTAACAATTACACGAAACCCTTTTGGATTTAAAAATAAAATTAAAAAAGAAAGTGGGTATACTGGTGTAGCTAATACTAAGAAAAATGAAGGAGGAGAAACTGAGTTTGATATTGAAACAACAAGTGATGCCGATTTTGAGAAAAAAATAATTAGTATTTTAAAGAAAAACGATGTTGATGTTATAACGTCCGGAATAAAAATACGGAATAGAAAATCACTTCCAGATAAATTGGATACTTTTGAAGGAAATTTTATAGACAGTGTTACTAGAAAAATAAAGAACAATGATGCTTTAAAACGAAGAATAATAGGGTTATCTTCTTATTTTAGAAGCGCACAAGAGAATTTATTACCAAAATTTACAAAAACATTAGGGGTTGATTATTACATTATTAATATATTTATGAGTGATTTACAGTTCAAATTTTACTCTGACGCAAGAAGAATAGAGAGAGAATCAGAAAAGGTTAAACCAAGCAAGGGAATTGAGGACCTTTATAAAGATACTAAATCAACCTATAAAATATTTTCTCGTTTGTATTGTAATTTTGCTATGCCTGGTAGACCTATTCCTAAAGGTGGCGGAAGTAATATTCCAGAATACATAACGATGAGAAAAGACCTTGTTGTAAAAGGTAAAGATTATGGTAAATTAGTAAAGGAAGAAACCATAGATGGTATAGAATATGTATCATTTTTAAAAAATACAGCAATCGCACCTCTGCCTTCATTAGGGACAAATTTTAAGCCAATAGAAAAGAGTAAAAAAGGCGAAGAAATTGAAGAAGAATTAGAAGGCGAAAAAGGCGAAGGTAAAGAAAGTGATATTTCGAATATTTTAAAAGAAGCACAAAAATATGATGCGGCTCAAGATATTGATGATGAAAAAGAAGGTGAAATTGAAGGTGACGAAATTTTAGACAAAATTGGAGGTAATTCTTATAAAGAAAGAATTGACGCCGCACTCAAATATATATGGGATAATTCGAATGATTTTTTAACACCAACAGCACTTGAAACTTATAGTCCTAAATTTTTACACATTCTTGAAAATATTAAAGACGCAAAATACCTCGGTCTTCATTTAGTTTATAGTCAATTCAGAACCTTAGAAGGTATTGGATTATTTAGTTTGGTTTTAGAGAAAAATGGATTTACACGATTTAAAATTAAGAAAAACTCTTCTAATGGATGGGAAATGGATATATCTCCTGAAAATCAAGGAAAACCCACATACGCATTATACACTGGAACTGAAAGTGATGAAGAGAAGAAAATAATTAAAGACATTTATAATGGTGACTGGGATAATATTGACACCAGTATTTCAAATAATTTAAAAAGAATTGCTCATAACAACAATATGGGTGAAATAATTAAGATTTTTATGATTACTTCGTCTGGGTCTGAAGGTATCAATTTACGCAACACACGATATGTTCATATTATGGAACCTTATTGGCATCCAGTTAGAACTGAACAAGTTATTGGACGTGCCCGTCGTATTTGTAGTCATACAAAATTACCATTAGCGCTTCAAACTGTTGAGGTTTTTGTTTATTTAATGAAATTAACAAAACAACAAATCGATTCGGATATTGAACTTAAAAGAAAAGATTTAAGTAAAACTGAACCGAAAGTGCCTGTCACAAGCGATGAGTTGTTATTTGAAATTTCTGAAATTAAGGCTAATTTAAGCAAACAACTAACCGACGCAATTAAAGAATCTTCATTTGATTGCTTTATTTATTCCAACGGTAATTGTGTTAATTTCGGAGATCCCAAAAGTGATAAATTTGCTTATATTCCAGATTATGAAAAACAGCAAAATGATACAACAGTTGTAACTAATAAAAAAACGGATGAATGGACTGGTAAACCTATTTCAATCGCAGGGGTTGATTATGTTTATAGAAGAATGGCGCGTGATGTCTTGAATATTTATGACAAAGAGAGTTATTTAAAGGGTAATCCAGTGTTGATTGGAACATATGAAACAAATGAGCGCGGCGAACGTGTTTTTAAACAAGTAGTATAAGTTTATTTTGCCTGTTTCAATAACTCTAAAATAGAATTCACATTTTGTGTAAGATTTTCTATTTTTACATTAAATGTTTTAAGTTCTTCTTTTATAAAATTTATTTCATTACTGTTATCATTTCTATTGATATTGCTAACAATTTGAGAGTCTGGTAGTGGTTTTATTGTCTTTAATTTTTTTAAAAAATCTTCTTCAAAATTATTTTCATATTCTATATTGTTATTCCATGAGACTTGCTTCTTAGGACTTGTTATTTTTTTACTATTATCATTATTATTTATATCTATTACTTCATTTTCTATAAATTCATTGTTCAAATCATTATTATCTATTTTGATATATTTAATTTGCTCTTGTTTCTTTTGCTCTTCTTTTATGATTGAATTCTTTTGTAAAGGATTTATTTTTTCATTTTTTACCGATGTTTCTTGCGGTTTTAACCAATTGGTATTTGCTTCTAGATTATTTCTATTTATTTGCTCAATGTCGTAATTTCTTTGTGCCATTACCTTTTTAATTTCTAATTCTAATTCTGTAAGTGGTTCATCTAATTTATCACCAAATTCTGGTTTCTCAGGAACAGGTAAAGTCATCGCATTTGAAAATTCTTGTTTTATTGTATTTAATTTTTTATCAAATTGACTTATTCGATCACTGTGTAAATCTTCATATGTAATTAATTCTTTTTCATTATTTTGTTGGGTTTGTTGAGGTTTATTTTGTTGTTCTTGTTTTTGAGAGAAAGATCCATTTACATAATTAATAATTAATGAAATATATTTCTTATTTAATTCCATTAAATTACGACATTTGTGTTTTTCATTTTCAAAAAAACCCTTTAAATTTTCATTAAATATATGATTTATTTTTATAATCACTTCTTGTGATTTATTTTGTAATACATCATCCATAACAACTTCCCATATTAATGAAATGTTTTGCTTTGTTAAAAATTCATTTATCAACAATTGTGATGACATTTGTATTTTATATAAATAATATAATTAAGTATTATTTATATTATTTATATTCAAACCATAATTTTTGTAATAATAAAGAATTATATTAATGATTCATTAAAATATACTTTACGAAATTTTTGCATATAATCATCTTTTAAAATATGAGTTTTCATATAATGTTCTGTAAACTTATCTTCTAACATATGAGAAATAAAAAATAAACTATATACACCACATTCTGTATCACCATATTGATGTTCAACTGGATGATTCTGGTCAAATTTCATATTCATATTTATTTTTTTTCCCTGTTTTATTATTCGATTTACTAATACCATAATTTCTTTTGGTGCTTTATCTCCTACACTATCAAAAAAGAAAATTTTTTTCTTTTTAATATTAATAAACATCGAAATCCAATGTTGTCCTGGCTTATCATGAGGATCTGTATTGAAAATTATACCAATTTTAGTTTTGCCTTTTTTAATTTGTTCGGATAAACTAAAATTACACAATTCATCCCATACACATTCACCATACAACATTTTTGTATCAAAATCAATAGGAGTAGGACCTATAAAATCAAAGCATTTATATGCCTTTTCATATTGTTTCATTACCTTCATAATATCAATACTTGACAACCACTCGTTTGGATTTTTTTTCCATTCTTTTGGAGAAACAGGAGCAAATGAATCAGTTAATTCACTAATAGTTTTATTATCCATAAAATTCTGCTTTAACCAACATGATTCTTTACTACATACATTACTCATATATTTTGTTAAATCTGCGTGAATCTCTTTTGGATCATTTGTCATTATTTGAACGTCTGGATGTCTTGCGTTCCACAAATCTCTTAATTTATACAAATTTTTATCTGTGTAACATGTAAATTCATTCATTTCATTTTTATCTTTTGGACTGCATCTAACTTTTTTTAAATTAACAGTTTTTGTTGTTTTATTTTTTAGATTTTTCATTTTTTGTCTATTTTTTGTCATCCTTGCTATCTTTTTTTTCTGTGTTCTCGGCTTTGTCATAAATATTAGTGATATTTTTCTTTTTTTCAGAATTTAAATTATCTTTTTCTTTGATACCTTTAATCTTCAATGTTGGGTCCCTTAAATTTATGTCTTTTTGCTGTGGCATTGCGATTTTGTCAGGAGCCTTAGTATATTTTTTTTTTACAAAATTGTCTAAAGATGGATTTGCGATTTTTATTGAACGAACTAAAAGTAAATCTGCTTCTTCTTTTGTGTTTATATCATGCGCATCTAATTCTGTATTCAAATCTAAATTTAATGTTATTGATTCACCTATATCTTTATATTCATCTTGGATAATATCTGATTGATCAATTACTTTTAAAGAATGTATACATATATTTACAAAATTATCAAATGATTTTTGTACATCTGTAAATAAACGTGGTTCAATTTCTGTTTCTTGTGACGATAATAATTGCTTAACTATGTTATAAATTCTTTTTCTATAAAACTTTTTATCTTTTTTATTTACGGCATTTGGTAATTTTATTGTATTATTTGTAACATATTTATTGTATTGGTCTTTATTCATTAAATAATTTAATGTTACTTGATTTACAAATTCTTCTGACATTATATATTTCAATTAAAATATATAATTTTATTTAACGTTTTATTTATTTTCGTTTTATTTATTTTCGTTTTATTTATTTTCGTTTTTATTTATTTTCGTTTTATTTATTTTCGTTTTTATTTATTTTCGTTTTTATTTATTTTCGTTTTTATTTATTCTTCAAAATAGTATTACAACCTTGAGGATTTTTATCTCCTAATTCTTTTAATTGTGTTCTTGTTGAATTATTAAACACACCAGAACCTACAATATTTGAATATGGATTCGGATTGAAATCACTAAACCTATCTTTTTCAAATAATAATGAATGTTGTTGTTGAACATTGTTCCTTGGCTGAAAAGAATATTGATACAAATCGCTCTTGCTTGATGGAACATAAACAGATTGACTAGACTTTTGTAAAGCGTATATTTGATTCCTTAATTCAGATTCAGTATTTACACTTGAAGCAAATCCGGACCACGGTGATGATGTATTTCCAGGATTAAATGTTGTATGTGGATTAAATACCGGTTGCTGTACCAATGGCACTTTAGATTCCTTTCGCGGGTCCACAATGGGCAAAATAGAATACTTTGTCATTACAGGTCTTACATCTAAATATGGTTGAAGGTTAGAACCAGGAATATTTCTATCATATATTCTTGTATTTGTTTGGTTATGTATTAATTTATTTGTATTATCTGCGGGTTGGCTAGAACTACTCATTTATATTATATATTATGTTTATTTATTATATTAATTAAATTTAACAATTATTATAAATATTATTTTCTATTACTAAATTTATAATTATTTAAATTGTATTAAAGGTTATACCAAAATATATATTATATTTAAAAATGTGTGGAATCTTTACCTTACTAAATAATTCAAATGTACCTGATGATTTTGTTATGTATCAATTTAAAAAAGGTGAAAATAGAGGTCCTGATAATTCTCAGTATCTTAAAATTTTGGATAACTTTACATTAGGGTTCCATCGATTAGCTATAAATGGTTTAAATGATGAATCTAACCAGCCGTTTGACATTGATAATGTTATTTTAATTTGTAATGGTGAAATTTATAATTATAAAGAGTTGTATAAATTTATGGATGTTAAACCTAAAACTCAATCTGATTGTGAAGTGATTATTTATTTATACAGAAAATATGGAATAGAGCAAACATTAAAAATGCTAGATGGTGTATTTGCCTTTATTTTATATGACGCTAGAGAAAATAAAATTTTTGTAGCACGTGACCCATATGGTGTTCGTCCTTTGTATCATCTTAGAAATAATTCAGTATCTAATTATAACCATATTGGATTTGCGAGTGAATTAAAATATTTATCCGAGATTGGTCTTTATAATTATGATATGTATCAATACATGGATAAAATCGAACAATTTGTTCCTGGTACTTACAGTGTTTTGAAGTTAATGAAAGAGTCCGAAGTCAGTTCTAAGAATGACAGTTTTTTAAAAATTGATTGTGAGAAAGATTCTATTATTTGGACTTATGAAAAAGAATATGTGCCTTATTTTATTCCATCTTTTTATTATCCTATTTCTTCTTTGTCTAACAATTATTGGAATAACGATTCCATTAAGAAAAATATTCAAGATTCACTCTTAAGTGCTGTTGAGAAACGGTGTTTAAATACTGAAAGGCCTGTTGCTTGTTTGCTTTCGGGTGGGTTAGATAGCAGTTTAATTGCTGCTCTTGTAAATCGCTTTTACAAAATCAATAATTACAGTACTATTTTGGAAACATATAGCATTGGATTAGAGGGTTCTGTTGATTTAAAATATGCAAAAATTGTAGCCGATTACTTAGGGACTAAACATACTGAAGTGATTGTTACAGAAGATGAAATGTTTGAAGCAATTCCTCAAGTTATATATTCTATTGAAAGTTATGATACAACGACTGTTAGAGCCAGTATCGGTAATTATTTGATCGGAAAATATATTTCTAAACATAGCAATGCAAAGGTAATTTTTAATGGTGATGGTGCGGATGAATTATGTGGCGGATATTTGTATATGTCAAAATGCCCGGATTGTATCGAATTTGATAAGGAATCTAAGCGATTATTAAAAGATATTCATACATTTGATGTGTTGCGTTCGGATAAATCGATTTCTTCACATGGGTTAGAACCGCGTACCCCATACTTAGACAAGTCATTTGTGAATAATTATTTGTCTATTTCACCGGAAACACGATTTGAAACAAATAAGCAAATAGAGAAATTCTTAATTCGTAACACGTTTGCGCTTCCAAATTTTAGACCATTTGATGATGATTTAGAGAAGCAAATATTACCTAGTGAGGTGTTATGGAGAAAGAAGGAGGCGTTTAGTGACGGAGTAAGTGGACACGGTCGTTCATTATATCAAATTTTGCAGGAAAAAATAGCTGCGAAATTAAATTTAAATTTAAATTTACAAAATGACGTAAAATATGAAGCAAATATTGATACTGAGAAGAAATATTATAGTGATGTATTTTCGATTTACTATCCGAGTTCAATTTGTGAAAAAATTATTCCTTATTATTGGATGCCAAAATATACGAATGCTACCGATCCTAGTGCTAGAACCTTAACTCATTATAATTCTTAGATTGTACAAGTAGAAATACAAATAATTTCTGATTTTCTGATTTTCTGATTTTCTGATTTTCTGATTTTCTGATTTTCTGATTTTCTGATTTTCTGATTTTCTGATTTTCTGATTTTCTGATTTTCTGAGTTTCTGAGTTTCTCAATTTATGTAAAATATTATATTTTTATGTAATTATATTTTATAGATAATGTCATTTATTGAAAATATTTTTATTTTTCAAGAAAAAATATGGGATTTTGTTTTATATTTTTCTTATTTCTTGTATTTTCTTTTTGTTATTGGTTTCGCAAATAATGCTCCTGAATATCTTATTCCATTGAATTATTACGTTCAAATATATGTTTCGTTATTTTTAATTATTCGTTTTAATCCATTTAGCAATATTAAGTTTACAGAATTAGATAAAAAAATAGCCTTTACTGGCGGGGTATTTATTATATCAACTACAATTTTAAATAAATCAATGTTAGATTATGTTTCAGAATTAAAGTCTTTAATACACAACAAAATATAAATATTTATATTTTCTTCCATGAACAAACATTATTTTTATTAGGCTTAGATTCATACATGTTACCATCATTTCCTTTCATTTGTTTACCACAATTTTTATTTGCTGGATAAGGTGGTGATTTTCTATCAGCGTATTTTTTTATTGTTTTACTATAATTATTTATAGAATTTTTTCCAGAAACAAGCATTATTTTTTTTCCAAGTTTTCTTCTAGTGTACGGTGTTAATTTTAAAGGATTCGTTTTTGTTTTTAACGCATATTTAAAATTTCTTAACCAAACACTTTTACATCTATCTACACATTTTCCTTTACCAATTTCTGATAAAATACTCATTGCTTTACTATATGAACCAACAAATGGCATTTTATTATATTACTGTTTTATTTTTATTTTAAGTTTTATTTTAACATTTTTAAGATTTGTTTTTAAACGTTTTATTTTTCCTATTTCCATAACTTTTTTTAGTTTTACCCACAGATTTTCCACTTGTTTTTGCTGTTTTATTAAAAAAATCTTGTAAATGTGATAATATTTGTTTACTTAATATCTTATCCACTTCATATTCTTCATTAGTTTTTTCTAAAAGATCAAAATTAAATAGTTTAAAATTTTTTACCATTTGGGTTTTAAAATCATCCATATTTTTTATTAATTTTTTACTCAGATCACATTTTAAAAATCTGTCAATTAATACGTCAAATTCTAAATCATATAGATAGGGTTTTATATTTATATAATACACATTTTTATGTGTCATCTCAGGATAATATACATCATCTAAATAACATATTTCAGCGTTTAACGGTATTTTTGTACATCGAATTAGATCCTTATGTGTTTTATCATATGTTGTTCTACACATTTCAATTTGTTTACCATTTATTTTAAAAGCTGCTATTATTTGGTCAAACAATTTATATTTTATTTTTTCTTCAAAATATTTTAAAATATAATTTGCCCAACTTTTAGAACCTGTATTATTTGTATAAATCATCATTTTATGACAACAATTTGTTATTTTTTTATTTTTCAAATAATTTAAAATTGTCATAATACCTGGTCGTAAAAATTCTGGATATAAATCTAATATAATAGAAAAATCATTATGTGTCAAGTTGTATTTATTATTTTCTAGTAAGTATTTCTCTAAACAACTCCAAAAAATACTATATTCTGTAAAATATCCTAAGGTTTCATCTAAATCAAATACAACTATTTTCATAAATTATCTATAAATACTTTTTATATTTTAAAATATAATAAAAAAAATATTATTATATTTCGTATAATTATAATACCAAATATTATGGTTATTAAAATTACAAATAATGAATATATTAAGATATTGGAATATTATAAAATACCTATTCCAGGAACAAAAAAATTAATACAAAAAGAAGCAGAAAATATACTTTCCGAAAAATTGTGTAAATGTATTAAAAATATTAATATACAGGAACCTCGTTCAATTGGAATTTGTACAAAATCAATTTTTAATAAAAAAGGTTTAACACGGGGAAAATTTCAGTGTAAAAATAAAAGATTTGTTACTTTTAGAAAAACATCCCCTAGGAAAACTAGAAAAAAGAATAAATAGGCTTTTTATTTTTTTGTAATTTTCTTTATTTTCTTCTTTTATTTGTCTTTCTTTATTTTCTTTATTTTCTTCTTTTATTTGTCTTTCTTTTATTTGTCTTTCTTTTATTTTTTTTTTTTTTTTTTTTAT